>Ga0070699_100000025_pt1 | contig 158245 bp, 130 predicted proteins | sample KBSK1503metaG_FD_65473 | JGI IMG/M metagenome (GOLD analysis project Ga0070699, IMG submission 65473) | Corn, switchgrass and miscanthus rhizosphere microbial communities from Kellogg Biological Station, Michigan, USA - KBS K1-50-3 metaG | ecosystem: Host-associated > Plants > Roots >... | reverse complement strand
CAGACCAGTAACTAGGAGAAGAAATGGCGACAAGACAATGATGCTGGCTATCGTGGCCGCCCAGGGCCAGGATCGCAGCTTTCGCTTCCCTGATTCATCCATGAAATGCCTGTCTAACGACGGGGTTGAGCCGCGGGCCGCGTGGCGCGTCGCTTGCGCTTCTCCTGCAAGCACCGTGACACGCGAGACCGTCGGCTCCAAGCCGATGTTAGGCGCCTCCCTTTCTACTTTGCAGATTACTAACTGCGAGCTACTCCACGTTGTGGTGCTTACGTTCCAAAACCAAGGCTGCAATTGTCTCTTCCGGAATGCCGACTTTCCGCGCCAACTCGAAGGCCCGATCGTTAGTGGCTCTCAGGACTCGACGTGGCCACACCAATATCACCAAGAGCACTGTGCCCAAAGTCAAAACGCCGACCCAACCTAAAGATCCTCCATGTGCCGCAAATGCCCCGGGAGTCGCAACCCGACATGTAGCCTGCGAAACCATGAGCAAGCCCAGGATCCAAAGGACTGTTCTGGCATACGTGACGCCTATCGACTTGAGGCTGAACGAGGTCTTGACACCCCTGAACCCATTCTTGCTCTCCGTTCCTTCGAGAATGATGAAACTGTCAAGCGGTGCGATCGGAATAAAGTAGAGATGGAAAAACTGTGTCGCTACATACAGAATACCCGGGACATTGTCTACCCGACCACAGAGTCGCTTGCCGTAGATAATCATGTGTCAAACCTTGAATCCGGTGCGCCTAACGTCGCGGTTCAGGCGCGGTGGGCGAGCGCGGGCGGTTCTTGTCCACTGCGACCCTGTCGCCCACCGTCGCCTGCAAGCGCATGTTATGCGACATGTCCTGGTCTCTTAAGCTTAAGCTCCGGAAGATTAAGGAGCCGGTTGACCTCCTCGAGACGGAATGGCTTCAAGTTCAGGCGGAGCACGCTTTGCCGGCCAGCAGAAGTTATAACTAGAAAGGGGCGAGGGTCACGGCTTAGAGGTCTCCACCGAACTTCCGACTGAGCTATATCTGCCAACCGTAGCGATTGTCTGCCAAATAAGGAACGATAGTTTAGGACTCCCTGCGAAATGGTGACCCTCATGTAGGCAAAATGAGCGATCACTATCCCCAGCACAGCGCAAACTATGCCGGCCACGCGCCAGGCCCATGGTGAACCTCGAAGTGCTATGAAGACATAGAGCATTGCGATCGGTAGGAGCAATGCGCTGAAAACCACATAGGTCGATGTTGCAGATCTCAGGCACAGTTCGGCTTCGCTCTCGGCATTCAATTCCTCAAACTTGCCCATGAGCTTACTAACACCTCGAGTTCGCATAACGCTCGCGTTCAGCGGCGCGCCGCGTGGCGCGGCCCGTGCGCTTTTTCAGCACGGGACGTGACACGCGAGTGCGTCCGCTGCAACGCGTTGTTGGGCAGCGGTCCTGGGCGCTTCTCCCAGGTCTCGACGTCGCCGGACACGATGCGAAATGACGGGTGCGACAGCGGACAGCTAACGAATGCAAGGCGACCGCGTAACTCAGGATCGCGGATCTCCAGCTTCGCCATCAGGTGACTCCACTCATGCATCAACTGCCCACGGGTCACGGTGATGACACCAGTGCCTCGCGACGCGCTGATCTTCCGCGCTGCAAAGGCGTAGCCGCGACTGTCGGCCTCCGCGTGAACGGTACGAAGATAGTCCGCGATTGCGCCGAGAGGCGAAGGCTGAGCGCGAAACCGCTGCAGTTGTGGGTGATGCCGGTAGCCAGTCGTGCGACCCCTGAGCACCGCCTGCGCCAAGAGCCCTTCCCGCCATAGGGCAACGAGCCCGCGAGGGTCGAGGTATTTCGGATGCACGGACCAGAGACGCATTTGTCAGCTCACTGTCCTGGTTTGTCTGCCCAACGATGCGCGTTGAGCCGCGGCCGGGTTATGGCCGTCGGCTCCAAGGCGAGGTTAGACGGCATGGTCCACCACCTGCCCCAACACTTGGCCGCCCGCACGCCAACGAAGGTAGAACCCCAGAGTGAGAAGGAAGCAGGCTGTGGCGGATAAGTACGACCCAACCGCAAGCATGTCGAAGCTACGAAGCCACCACACCAAGTAGAACTGGACAATCGTGGCGGCAACCAATGCGACAATAAAGCCCAGCTCTCCGGAGCGCCGCGACGTAAACAAGGCCAAGGGTGAGATTACGATGACGAGATGACTCACGCCGACGAAACAGAATAGGATCCGCTGCGCCTGTGACCGAAAAGCATCACTAAATGGAGCAGCAAGCTCGATAGCGACAGTTTCGAATCCCGCGCGAGAAATGTCGACGCCCCGCGCGGCTGGCATGAACAGGAACAAGATGTACACTCCCCATGCCCAGGGTATGATGCGACCGATCCGAACCATTTTTACCCCTTGCATTGTGCCCGTCTAACGGATGGCCGTTCAGCCGCCGGCCGGTCTCTGGCCGGTCGGCTGCAAGGGCGGGTTATGCGGCCCGATCAGGACTTGCATTTCTTCTTTGCTACTTTGTCTACGTAAGCTGAGAGCTCCCCACGGTTGCGAATGGCTAACAGATCATCGAGCGGCGAAAGTTTCGCATCGGGCTTGGAATTGACCAGAACCTCGTACACTCGCAACGCTCCCTCCAAGCCCGCTAAGTACATTGCGTTGTCGTTGGTTGCCTCGGAAGGATGCTGAATTACAAACGCTGTGGCTGAGAACATTGGCTGGAGGCCGACCTCACCTGAGTACGGATACTTCTTGCTGAGGGCAGGCTCGACTAAGCTAACACAGACTTTGACGCTGATGTCTGGCACCTCTGTAATCCATTCCATCAGCCATTGACGGTTGGCTCGCGCATCGGCAGCCATCGGATCTGTTTCTAGTGACTGAATCAAGGCAATCGCTTTGGCTCGTTCCTCTGCTGTCGAGGGACCGCGCTCAGCGGCTCCAACCGATACAAAGGCGCTCATCCAGGTGCATACCAGCAGCATCATAATGGATCGAATCCGCATCTTCCTCCCCCTGCAGTCCGCATAACGCTGCGGATAAGCTGCGGCGTGCGAGCGCCGGCGCGTCTCGCCGTGCGTGAGCGTGCCGCACGCCGTCAGCTTAATGCGCTTGTTGGGCGGCATGTCCGTCCTCCTCTAGCCGTTCCGCAACTCGTTCAGCCACCTGCGGACCATGAAGAATGCCACCGTGGAGATGACAAACGAGAGAATCAAGGTCACACCCGTGCCGAGGTAGGGCTGAAACATGGCGTCGATGATCCAGCCTAGCAACATTGCCACCAGGCCAGCCCCGATGTACGTCACGATATCTCCCGCGCCCCCGCCGTTGTTAATTCCTGCAAAGCCAGTACATCAGAAACAATATCCCGATGCCACCACGATATCAGCGTACGACTTCCAATGCGGTTGTGCCCACGGTCCAAGAATGATGGACCAACAGAAGACCAGCCCGAAGAGTTGCAGCATCGGCACCGAGGATCCTACCCGCGAGGATAAGGGACACCTTCTGAACCACGCTCATGCTAGCGGCGGCTGTCACTCGGCTTGTCCGCCCAACGCCCGGGTTGAGCCGCGGGCCGCGTGGCGCGACGCTTGCGTTCCCTAGCAAACAGCGTGACACGCGAGACCGTCGGCTCCAAGCCGAGGTTAGCCGCCGTTGACCTATACGATTTCACTGACTTCCTTAACCAACAGCTCGACGTCACCCATTACCATCTTCAACAACATGCGTCGGCAAATGAGGAGCGTCAGTGTTGCGAGTCCACCGAGCAACAACATAGAGTACAAAAGTGCGATGGTTCGGGTCGATATTGCTTGCCACATTCCTACCAGCGTGACGCAGGCTACGCCCAGCCAACTGAGCCACATGAAGTTGAGCTGGGAACGGCACCGCCCCTCGATCACCGTCTTACCGTTTTGCCGACGGATACTCCCGCGAAATACAGGATAGCCATGGTTTGACAACATCGGACGGAGTCTGCGCAAAACGACACTTTCCGGCGTCACCGTTCCATCAAGATGCGGCTGGAGAGCTGAACGCAGGTGATTAGATGCTATGGCTTCGTTCAGCCTTCGCACTACCTCGTCTACCGACCGCTCGGTCTCAATCCTGACTTCCTGCACGTCTAACATCTTCTTTCGTGCGGCTAACGATTGCCGTTAACCCGCGGGCGCGATCTTCGCGACCGTCGGGTTCAAGGGCGGGTTCGGCGGCCATTCTTCGAACGCTGCGTGATTTGTCACTTGATGCGCTTCACTCCAATAGTTTCGGAGACATCATCGACCCTCATTCGATAGCCTGAGGAGGTCCGATAAATGACCACATCCGGACGGTAGGCATAGTGGTACATGTACGCATACTCCGACTGCTGCCAGATTTGACCGTTGCATAGTTTGAATATTGTTTCTCCTTCCCATCCTTCGAATTCGTCCTCGATACAGGTCTCGATAACCTGAGGTGAGGTGACTGGCGCAGGTGGCGCTGGAGCCGGCGGGGCAGGCTTGGGTTCGTTTTCTTTCGAGCGCACAACCTGCGCAATGATCTCCGTGTAGGTCCCAAGCCAATCTTCGAGTGCAAGCAACTCGGTAGGCTCTAGCTTTGCGAGGCCGGCTTGGTTGAATTGGACTGGGGTCATTAGCTTACGCAGCTCGACATGCTTCCCAGCGGCGGCGCTAGGAGAATTCTGGGGCAGCGCAAATAAGGCAAAAGTAACGACAAGAATACTCAATGAAACTCTACTCATGATGCTCCTTCCTCACATTCTGTTGATCCTTGTCCGCCGAACGATGCGGGTTGAGCCGCGGCCCGCTTTTGGCCGTCGGCTCCAAGCCGAGGTTAGGTGGCCCTTTCCCCAACAACTGAAACGATGTACTCCATGATCAGCAACCCTAGAGACTTTGGCTGCTCCTGAACAGCATTCTCGCCTTCAAATTCAAAATCCGTATCAATAGCGAAGGCACCCCAGAACCGATCAAGAGTAGCGATAAGCCGAAGCGATTCCCTGAACATCCCCGGATCAATGGCCCTGTCAGGGTCTACAACCAACTCGGCCAACTCGTGCGCCACCTCGTTACGATGTTTACGAATCCTGATGGCGACTTCCACGTCTTCTGAGGAGATAGCACCCATTTCTGCCAACCAAAGGCACGATGCTCGGAATCGGTTCTTTGGGTCCCGACTCAGCACATCACTCACGTATGACGAAGAGTATCTGATCCCTCTGGCATCTATACCTTCGACAAAGTGATCTCGGGTATTAGCAAGAATGCGGGATTTAAGAAATTCATACGCTGACAGGAACAAGGAGGCCGAGATGAGGCTGTGGCGCAAGTGTTCAGGTGTAAAGCGCTCCTGAAGCTTCCGCTCATATCGCTTTCGCTCAAGTTGATCCATCGTCGTGTAGTCCACCTAACGTCGCGGTTCAGCCGCGGTGGGCGAGTGCTGACCCTTCATGTCGGCTGAGAGCCCGACGCCCACCGTCGGCTGCAAGCGCAGGTTAGGCCGTGGCTAGTGCACATAGCCCAAATTCCCAGGCACTAGGTACATTCTCAGAACGGCAGACTAATTTCAGCCCGATCCATAAGTACAAACATGGCGAATACGATGGAGCACGCAAGCCCATACCGGCCGTAGAGGTTTGCCGGGCGCGGCACAAACGAGAGCAAAATCCCCAAAATGAGCGACAGCAGAAATGCAGCGAGAGTCATTTCCCACCCAGCGTAGAACGCAAACCGGTTCCCGGTATTTGTAGGATTACGAACGTAGGCGAAGAGAATGTCGACATAGAAAAGCATGACTGGAGTTATGGCACCGAGAACCACGACTACCCGCCGACGGAAGCGAGGAACGCGTGCTAAGGCGGCGAGCAAGATGATGGGAACTCCGAACTCGATCGAGACGGCAAGTAGGGTTAGAAGGTTGTCGGACATTTCTCCCTCACCGGCCTAACGCTGCGGATAAGCTGCGGCGTGCGAGCACCGGCGTTTCTGGCCGTGTGTGAGCGTGCCGCACGCCGTCAGCTTAATGCGCATGTTCGGCGGCCTTTCGGTTACTGCATAAAGGCCCTTCCGGGCGTTGGCATCGCATTAGTTTCCAGCAGTAGGTTCCGACTATGGCACCGATCGCAGCCCCAGTGAAGGCGCCGAGAATGGCCATGAGAAATGCGAGCCGCCCAGGTCGTCCCGGGGCAAAGTCCCAGACTTCAGGCCGAACCTGCATCGCGATCGATTCAACTACAAACGTCCCGCTAAAGCCCACGATGGTTCCCCTGATGCTCCCCGCTCGCATCCACCTAGCAAGGCTAAATGGTCGGCGCTCGGAGTGAAGGAGATGCAGGGCCAACATGCCGCCTATGAGCCCCGCAGGAAGACTTATAGGTAGGGGAATTACTGCACCAATCATAAGGACGGCAAAAATATCCGACGGAGTCTGTAGGATAGAAGCTACGATCGCGCGTGACTCACCGCCTAGCATCAGCACAGCAGACATTAGCGAGCTCACTGCGACAGATGTCAGCACGGAAAAACAAATCAGTCGCGCAGTGAATTTCACTCAATCCCTCCCACACTGCCTGAACAATGCACCATGTCCGCCGAACGATGCGGATAAGCTGCGGCGTGCGAGCGCCGGCGCTTCTCGCCGTGCGTAAGCGTGCCGCATGCCGTCAGCTTAATGCGCAGGTTAGACGCCACTTACCCTCCGGACTGGCTCTACCCCCAACACACATGCACCAAAGAGGAAGCCAAGAAGCATTGCGAAATACGTCGCACCCGCGGATAGATTAATGAACCAGCCAAGGCCTAGAGTGATCCAGCCCGTGAGTATCGTCGCCATCAATACTGCTACAGTGCGAACGATCCAGCGAGGAACTCCAAACCACGCCATGCCCGAGGCTGTCATCACGATTGCGATACCTGAGACCGTGGCATAGAGCGCGAGGAGAAGCGCGAATCCGAAATAGAGATTGACCTGGTGCAAATAAGCGTCCCAGCTAAACTTCGATGATCGCGTAAACCAGTAGCGATTATGCGGATCACTGTAGGGTACATATCCGAAGGCTGCAGTAATGCTCATGAAGCTGAATGTACCGCCAGCCACGATTAAGAGGTAAAGAGCAATTGACCCAATCAGGTGCTTCAAGAATTTCTTCATCTCGGCCTTTCAGTGCGTCTAACGATTGCGGTTCAGCCGCCGGCCGTTCTGTGGCCGGTCGGCTGCAAGCGCGGGTTAGGGGGCGCTCTTAATATGCCTTCTAATGGACACACGGCACCGCTGCGGATACCAATTTACCGCTTGGAAGCGCGACACTCCACCCGGCTTGCTTGGCGGGTACAAAGGGCCAGGTACTCGGTCCTATAGCCACGCCTGATTCACCTGGCACTCCTGTACCAAGGGACAGTGGCTCCTGGATTGACCAATGATAGGTCTCTTCTGATCCGCTTCCAGCATGAGCGACGCTGAAACTTGCCGTCGGTGGCAGCACGAGACAGGCCTCCTGCGTTGCTATTACACCAAGGTCGAGAGTCCAAGGACGGTCCTGAGTAGAAGGTTGATTGCCCGGAAACCCCAGCACCTGCAGAGGCGTGCATTGACCCTTTTCGCATGTCTCGTTAACGATGTGGAGAGTGATGCCTGCGTTTGATCCAACAGTCGCACACCCGAGAGGGGCAACCAGGAAGTAGGCAAGTGTGAGCGGAAGACGGACGCACATTCTCATTCTCTCAACATTCCTCACTCGTCACTGCCGACGGCGCTGGCATAACAGCGAGGGCGCACGATCCCGACGCCCCCCTAACGATGCGCGTTGAGCCGCGGCCGGGTTATGGCCGTCGGCTCCAAGGCGAGGTTAGACGCCGCCCGTCCACGGCTGTTGGTAACGTGAAAGAGCAGATCTCGGTGGACGACAACCCGTAACTGCTGCCGACGAACCCTCACTCGACCTCCGTCCAACGCTGCCTCTTTTTCCTGTTCCAGGACCTTCAGGTCCAAGGCGCGGTTAACTGCCACCTTGCCATGGCTTATGGAATTTCTCGACCGCGGGGCGAGACCTCTCAGCTTGCTTGGCCATTCGCTCGGCTTTACCCCGTAGCCGTTCGCTGCGATCGAGAAGCCGCGGCCTAAAGAGTGCAACTGCAAGGAGGACGATGCCTACGACAAGTGCCAATGGCGCAAATACAAGCCCTCCCCAATAATTCCGATAGCCAGGCGAACCGGCCCAGATGACACGCGCTGCGGGTATCGCCAACATGAGCGAAATGCCGACGACTCCCCAGCGGCGCAACGCCCCTTGTCGCTTTCGATTCAGCATCGGATCGGTTCCCGTGCGTCTAACGATTGCCGTTAACCTGCGGGCGCGTTCTTTGCGCCCGTCAGGTTCAAGGGCGGGTTAGACGCTCCCTTGTTCATTCGACTATCCGCTCATGAACAACCGCAAGCCCGGGTAGTCGTGCGCCGATGGCCTGCTCAAGTTCGCTACCACCTTGAATCCATGCGTCCTGTTCGTGCGCAATCGAACCCAGCCACACCGAGCCATCCTGAGTGTAGAGAGCAAGATCTTCGGGAAATACGGGCTCCAGCCACGCGTACAGCCCCGCGGCCTGCCTGAGCACGTTGAGGGTCTCCACACAAAGTCGGTAATGTCGGACCGTTGCTAGATGGCCGAGCAACTTGGTACCTGGCCACTCATCCGTGCGTTGCTCACGAATGAGATATGGCTGGAGCAAGCTCGCCACTTCCTCAGCCGATAGCTCAAAGTTCAACTGATCCCGCCAGACTAATGAAAACGAGGCGCAGGTTTCTGATGCCAGTTGGAGCAACTTCTGATAAGTCTCTCCTACCGGCTCCTCAACAATGTTGAAGGTGGCATTCATACAGTTCCAGATGCGTCTAACGCCCCGGATAAGCTGCGGCGTGCGAGCGCCGGCGCTTCCTGCCGTGCGTGAGTGTGCCGCACGCCGTCAGCTTCATGCGGCGGTTAGGCGCTCTAGAGCCCACCGTCAAGGGCATAGACTGCCTTTCTACCCCAGGTCACCTCAGTTGAGCCCCATTTGTGCCAGGCGAACTCGACCTCGATTCGGGAATCATCTACTGGGATGATGCGCGCATCGTGACTACCGTACGTTCCACCGAGGTCCTTCACTCGCAACAATCCTGGAAGTACCTCACGTTCTTGACGAATTGCAATGTTAAAACTGGACATGCCGCCATGGTCACACCGAAACACTGCGATTTGATACCTGCCCATCCGCTTTTCATGAATTCGCTCGTACGATGGATCAACTCCGTTTATCAGGATTCCTGGGGTCAACACAGCAGCCCAGAAGAGTGGCCAAGCGGACAGAAGCAGAAGGGGGGCGTTCGCCAGAAAAACCGCTAGGCGGGGCCATGGAGTCGGGAATCGAAGGGTGTACATAAGATAGGCCAGTGGGATGGAGAGGATAACCACCACGAAGATGTAGCCAAGCCGAATGTCTGCGAATCGAAGATACGGGCGCCATATGTTGCGCTGGACGAAAACGTTCAGAGCGAGCAAGAATGGCATGAGCACCATTGCCCACCGGACTTTCCCGGGACTCAACATGTTTCTAGCTTTCTTCATCAGATGCGCCTAACGATGCGGATAAGCTGCGGCGTGCGAACGCCGTCGCTTCTTGCCACGCGTGAGCGTACCGCACGCCGTCAGCTTAATGCGCGGGTTAGGCGGCCTTTTGCGGTACATTGAACACCCCGAGTGATTTCAGCGCAAAGAAGACTATGTGCACCAGCGCTAGATACGCATAGCCCACGCCGATAGCCCAGCCGGCATAATACAGTGGGAAGAAGAACAGGCCATCGCCACTAAAACCAAGCCCGAAATAGGACTGCACGACCAGAAATAGGCAGAGAAAAGCCGCAAAGGCTAACGGTGTGAAGAGCGAAACTATTTGGAGTTTCCGCACCGGCGCCCGACGAAGCAGCAACGAAAGGAGCACCGCGAACACAACATATGGGATGCCCCATATCAACGCCGACACGAAGACGATGCCAACGATATTGCCCATGAGTCGCGCTCTCAACACCTGCGCCAGCATGGTACCCGCGAAGCACATCGCGACCACGGCAACTGGCGACCAAATGCTCAGCTTGAAGTAGCGTTCTGAAACCATATCTGTCTGGCACCGTCCGCCTAACGATGCGGGTTGAGCCGCGGCCGGGTCATGGCCGTCGGCTCCAAGCCGGGGTTAGCCCGCATGCGTACCATGTAAGGCATCATGTATGACCCTTTCTAACTCTGCCGCGTCTATGCCTTCGCGCTGATGGACTGCAAGCGGGTGAGCGGTCGGCTCGAGCTCGATCGCTGGACGATCCGGAAACGGGCGAAGCTGAACGCTGGTTTTGAGCAAGAGCGTGTCAGGGTAACTGGGAAGCCGATTGCTTAGCCAACCGAAATAGGGGGCCGGTAGGGGGACGTCCCGATGGTCAAACAGGTCGAGATACTGTAAATAATTCGGCTGGCTCAACGAGACCCAGACACCCCACACGAATTTGTCAGCCCCACCGGCAACGGGAATCTCAAGGCAGCCGCGGACGAAAAAATGCTCGCCGTCAATCGTGCAAGTGTCGCTCGTGAGCGTAGCCCGCATGCCGCGCTCACCTTCAGCTATCTCTTCATACGGAAGAGGCGCCCCAAAGGACAAGTCGGTCACTGCCTCTAGTGACTTCCCACAAGTCGCGCACACGGCTTCGACCATAATTTGCTCTCAAGTCCCTTGCGGGCTAACGCTGCGGATAAGCTGCGGCGTGCGAGCGCCGGCGCTTCTTGCCGTGTGTGAGCGTGCTGCACGCCGTCAGCTTAATGCGCGGGTTAGCTGCCGAGCCAAGTTTCAGAATCAGTCCCCTTGCTGGTACCAAAGGAATTCCTTTCCATTCCACCAAAGGAGCGCACTGGCCGCCTCCGTCTTTTCAACAAGAAGCGCGTCCCCCCGCAGGGTCGGAGGCTTGCCCTCTCCAACACCTTGTTCAACTGGTCCACGATCGTAGACTTGCCAAGCGTCCATCCATGCAAAGTCGTCTCGATCGTCTGGCTTGGGTCGTCCGGCACCGAGAAGCTCCACGCGGTGGTTCTTGTAGAAGACGATCGCTATCCCCACCTTGCTTGAGCTAGTCTCGTGAACCAGCACTGCGTAGTCCGGATGACCATCGCCATCGAAGTCAGCACGCTGGTAATAGGGATTGAGACATGCGCAGGGACGACGGCTCGGTCCTAGATGCCCTGATGAAAGTGAATCTCCTACCCACTGCGGCAGGCTCCAGAGGAACAATTCAGGAGCCGGTTCGGCCCCTTGCACTGACAGCGCGACGGACATCAGCAGGAAAATGAAGCTCAAATTCCTCATTTCTCTCAGCTCATCGAGTGCAGCTAACGATGCGCGTTGAGCCGCGGCCGGGTTATGGCCGTCGGCTCCAAGGCGAGGTTAGACCGCTCGTCACCAGCTTGAACTGCTCCTTCTATGTCTACGCCACACGGAAGCTGCTTCGTGAAGTCGTGGTCGAGCGGAATTTCTACTGTTTCATCACAATCACCTCGACCACCAACCACTTGCCATGACAGATGGAGCTCGAGTGTCGCCTTGGCTTCTCGGCTGTCGAGTAACGTTGCACAAACATTAACCCACTCCCTCGGTTCCAAAGAATCGCCGCTTACGCAGCCACTCGGGTCTGACAAAGCAGCAGACTCGTCAGAACAGCGCATCATCGCAAGGGGTAACTCGACCTGTCCAGGCCGACCCGGAAGCCTAAGCTTGAGGTTCAAACGAGCGGGAGGGTTTTGACCCTTAGCTCCGCACCACACCGTAGGTACCTCCGACCTCTCCGCTTGGGACAGCGAACCGTCCATTTGCACTTGAGGCGCCTCGAGACGAGTCTCAGCGCTGCAGTTCATAAGCAACAGGCCGACAATGACGATTCCGAGATCTTTGTATGTCATTTCGTTCCGTGCGGTCTAACTACGTTTATACGGAACTCGATAAAAAGCCAACACTGCAAGCCTGGTCAGCCTAAGTAGAAATCGATTTGGGCTCGACACTGGGGAATTCCTTTGTTCTCATCAATTCCGAAAGGTCTAAGGGAAAGGGCTGGGCGAGAAACACTGCAGGCCGGGTCAGCCTTTGGTCTGAGATGTAAATTCTCATTTTGGCCGGCTCCCTAGGCGCTCTTCTTGCCGCGCTTGGACTTGGTCGCGCCTGCAATGGATCGCAGGGCCCGGTTGACCGACTCGGAATCGGGGAAAAGCCTGGCAACGTCAGGGTCGAGGACAATGAGGTTGCCTCCGGTTGCGTATGGCTTCGCGTACTTTCCCCGGACTCCTTTGGAAAAGTCGTATTCTTTCAGCATCGTGTGCTCTCTGCTGGTCTTAGCTTTCTTCATATTGTCGCCGTTCGGCCGAGGTTGCCTTGGCACGTCGTTCCCTGTGGTCCGGGTGGACTCGATCGGGATCGACTCTCCAGTTCATATCGTGAGGTCATGCAGGAGCCTGTCAGCCGGGCTTCTCACAGCGTTCGGGCCCCGGTTCAGGACGTGGGTATAGATCATGGTAGTGCTGACATCCTTGTGGCCCAGAAGGTCCTGAACCGTCCGGATGTCATATCCGTCCTCCAGCAGGTGAGTCGCGAAGGAGTGCCGGAAGGTGTGACAGCTTGCCGGCTTGGTGATTCCGGCCTTCAAGACCGCACACCGGACGCTGCGCTGGAGGACAGACTCATGCAGGTGGTGCCGGCGGCGCCGCCGTGTCACTGGCTCCGTGTAGTGGCGGCTGGCCGGGAAGACCCATTGCCAGGGCCATTCACGGCCGGCGTTGGGGTACTTCACGGACAACGCTCCGGGCATTTCGACCCACCCGGCGCCGGACGCGAGATCCCGCAGGTGCAGCTCCCGGGAGTCCTGCAGCTGCTGGAGGAGCGGCCGGCATGCCATGCGAGGAAGCACGGTGACTCGGTCTTTGTTGCCTTTGCCCCGCCGTACGGTGATTTGGCTGGCTTCGAAATCGATGTCCTTGACCCTGAGGCGCACCGCCTCCATCAGCCTCAGTCCTCCGCCGTATAGCAGCGCGACCACCAGGCGCGGCACTCCGTCGAGCTGCGCCAGGACCAGCGCGACTTCATCCCGGGTCAGGACGACCGGCAGGCGCCGCGGGCCGCGCGCCCGGACCATCCCCTCCAGCCAGGCGAGGTCTTTGCCGATTACTTTCCCGTAGAGGAACAGCAACGCGCTGAGGGCCTGGTTCTGCGTCGATGAGCTGACGTGGCGCTCCGTCGCCAGGCTGGACAGAAATCGCGCCACCTCCGCTTCCCCCATCTCCCTGGGGTGCCGTTTGTCATGAAAGAGAATGAACCGACGGATCCACTCGACGTAGGCCTCTTCGGTCCGTCGGCTGTAATGGTGAGTCCGGAGCCGCAGCCGGATCTGCTCGAGGAATTTCGGCTGCTTGATGGAAAGTGCGGTCCCCGGCTCGCGAGCCAAGCGCTCCCGGGCTGCCGGCAACGACGATTCCGCCCGGCGGACCGGGGTGAGATCGGATGGTTTCATTCTTACCCCCGTCGGAAAGGCTCTCCAGGCTCGGATGGGGGGCGCGTTGGCAAAACTATACGCCGGGCGGGGCTTTCGGGGCAAGCGGACTTTGGGAATCTTGATTGACTGGCGCTGAGCCGGAGACGCAGGGCCGCGAACCGGTTCGTCCGATACCTGAAGGGACCCGCGAGAGGATGGGGCCGGGTGGCTGCTGACTCGCAAGGCTCAGCTGAGGCCGCCGACGGGCAGGCCCACTTCGGGCATGGACTCTTTCCGGGCGCCCAGGCGCCTGCGGAAGCGCACATGGCGGCGACGCGATACCTCCACGAGCGGGCGCCAGACGAGGTGGGTGAGGCGGTGGCGAATCAGGAACGGCCAGAGCCGGTTGCTGCGCTTGTAGAGATAGCTCATGGCGAGGTAGGCGGGCACGGCGCGCGGGTCGGAGGGCCTGCGCCTCCAGATCGACGCATGCGAGAAGACCTGGCGGTAGGCCCAGGCGTACCCTTCGTAGAGCTCCTCGGGCGACAGGCGCTTGGGCTGGAAGACGACGTGGCAGGTGTCGTAAAGGCTCCAGTCGCGGTGCCGCAGTCGGCCTTCTGCTTCCAGCTGCCGGAACAGCGGCGTCGCCGGGTACGGAGTGAGGATGTGGAAGGTGGCGCACTCGAGGCGGTTTGCCTCAATCCATTCGACAGTCTTCTCGAAGACGTCGGGTCCGTCGTGGTCGAAGCCGAAGACGAAGCTGCCGTTGACCTGGATGCCGTTGCGGTGGAACAGCTCGACGCGGCGGGCGTAATCGGCTGGGCGCGGGCTCTTCTTGCGGGCCTCGTCGAGGTTCTCGCCGCTGAGCGACTCGAAGCCGACGAACACGCTGGTGCAGCCGCCCAGCGCCATGTCGCGCACCAAGTCGGCGTCGTCGGTGACGTCCAGGCTCACCGCGGCGCTCCATATCTTCTGCGTGCGCCCCATGGCGCGGCTCAGCGCGCGCAGGTAGTCGTGCCGGGAGCCGAGGTTGTTGTCGATGAACACGCCGTAGGGCTCGTCGGCGGCTTCGAGCTGGCGGGCGATCTCCTCCGCGTGGTGCGTCTGGTACGGGATGTGCAGCCCGTCGGTGGCGAGATAGCAGAAGCCGCAGCGGTTGTGGCAGCCGCGGGTGGCGATGAGGCTGCCGGTGGTCAGGAAGCCCCAGCGGGGAAGGATGTCGCGGCGCGGCGCGGGCTCGTCGCGATACTCGCCCAGCGGGCCGCGGGCGTAGCTGCCGAGGTAGCGCTGCCGGAGCGTGCCGTGCTCCAGATCCGCCAGCACCTGGGGCCACACCTGGACGCCTTCTCCCAGGACCAGCGCGTCGGCGTGCGGCTCGCACTCGTCGGGGCAGGAGAGAACATGCAGGCCGCCCAGGACGATGGTCGAGCCGCGCTCGCGGTACCAGCGCGCCAGCTCGAAGGCGCGCCGTGCGAAGGTGAGGTGGACGGTGATGCCGACCACCTGAGGGAAGGGAGCCGCAGGCGGCGGGCCTTGCAGTAGGTTCTCATCCCAGTAGCGGACGGACCAGTGGGGCGGCGTCGTGGCGGCGAACGAGGTCAGCGCCAGCGTGGGAGTCAGGACATGCTTGCCGAAGCTGGCGTGCGGGTCCTTGGGATAGAAGGGATTGATCAGCAGCACGGTGCGCGGCGTCGCCGGCGGGGCCACCAGGCTCGGGTCGAGCGGCGGAGCCTCCCGCATGGCCCGCGGCAAGTAGAGCTTTCGAGCTTTCCTGCCGGTAGGGTACGTCTTCATCTTTCCTCCGGGGGTTTCCCAGCCTGGACCAAGTCGCGACACAGCCAAGTACTTTACAATACAAAGTCTCGATGCGCAAGCCGGCTTCGATTCGCTTACTGAGTTGGCTCACAGTTTCCCTGCTCTAGGAGTGCGCTCTGGCGCCGGACGGACTCTGGCCATTACCTATCCGGCGTGGGCCTGCTTCAGCTTTTCGATGTCGAGCTTCTTCATCTGGAGCAGGGCCTGCATGGTGCGCTGCGATTTCTTGGGGTCGGGATCCATGAGGAGCTTCGGAAGGACTGCGGGCACGACCTGCCAGGAAGCCCCGTACTTGTCCTTCAGCCAGCCGCATTGCTGCGCCTTCTGGTCACCGCCTTGCGAAAGCTTGTCCCAGTAATAGTCCAAATCCTGCTGGGTCTCGCAATGGACCTGGAACGAGATCGCTTCGTTGAACTTGAACATCGGACCGCCGTTGAGGGCGGTGAAGGACTGCCCTTCCAGCTCGAAGTCCACGGTCAGGACGGTACCCGCCGGCATTCCATGGATCTCGCGCCCGGCTTCTCCGTAGTAGCTGATGTTGCCGATGCGGGAGTCCTTGAAAATGGATGTGTAGAACCTGGCGGCCTCCTCGGCTTGCTGGTCGAACCACAAACAGGGGGTGATCTTCTGGACGGATGGCATGAGGTCTCTCCGCTTTCTACGACCGGTCGGGTTGGCGGGTTCGGGAGTGAGCCCGGTGCGATCGATTCAGGGTACGCCGCGGGCCCACGGAAACTATAAGCCCGCACTGCAGGCGCCGACAAGTCTTTCAGCTTCCATGAGTCGATGGGTGGGTCTACTCGCCGCAGGCCGGCAGTCCGCCCGAGGAGGAGGACGAGGAGGAGGGGGGAGCGGGAGTGGACGGCGCGTCCAGATCCGGAATCGGCCTGGAGGGTACGCCGCCGAAACCGTAGGAGTAGCCGACCAGCACGATGTAGTCCGGAAAGGTGGCGTCACCCGGCGTGCCGGTATAGGGGTTGGGCAGACGGTTGCGGACGATCGCCCTGGGAACGTACAGCGACCAGGTGTTGCGGCCGTAGCTGAAGAGGATGCCGGGCTCGAGGAACGTCTCGTAGCCGGGGCGGCGCCATCCGTGGCTGTCCCCTATCAGGTCGTAGCGCGGCAGCCCTTCGATCCGGAAGCCCAGGCTGAGGGCCATCGAGGCCTTCGGGATTGCGAAGGCGGCGCCGGCGCGCACGACATACTGGTCGGGCACGGAATTCTCCGTGAGATCGGCGAAGGCGGGATTCCCGCCGAAACCCAGCCCGACGATGATGGAGGGGGTGCCGTTGGTGTCTTTCGGGTTGGCGAGATAAGTCCCCGAGCCGTAGAAGGTGACCGTCCGGACGCGCTTGTAGGCCTGCAGGTCGAACAGGACTCCCCAGCCTCCGTCGCCCGGCTGAATCGATTGATCCACCGCCTTCACCGTCTTGTTGGTGCCGTTGATGTCGGGATACTCGTCCTCCGCGGCGTAGTCGCCGGTGGGCGCCTTGATCCCGATCCCGAGGGAGAAATTCCCCTTGGGGTGCTGGGTCGGCGACATCATCCAGAAACGGGCGATGGCGCTGACGTCCCCCAGGCCGCTGCTGTTCTGCTCGCGCCGGGGCCCCAGCGGAGGCTGCGTCGGCTCAGGGAGCGACCAGGTGGCGTTGACGATCGGGATGCTGCCGGAGGCGGTGATGCGTTCGGTGAAATTGTAGGAGGCGCTGAAGTCGTAGATTTGCTGCGTATTGACGACGTAGTTGCCGATGGACTCGCGCTGGTACTGGAACTGGGTGCCGTTGTAGTGATCGTCCGAGTTCAGGCCGCGGTAGTTGAAGCCGAACTGCCATTCCCCGGCGACCGGGGTGAGCTGCTCCGACGCGCCGAACACGGGCGCGTTGTTTCGGATGAGCACTCAGCCCTGGGCCCAGGCCGGGGGGGCCGAGAACCAGGCGGCTGTCATCAGAGTGACGCCAAGCAGCGCGAGCCGAGTCTTCCTCATCAATGCCTGCTTCCCTTCTTTTGCCTTTCGATCGTGAGTGGCTGACTTACAGCAAGCGGCGCGCCAGCTCGCGCAGCCTTGGGAGGAAGGCGGACCGCCGCCCGTGGCTGGGGCGGAAACCCGAAGTCCTGCAGGGGGATGAGGAAGGATGACATCGGACTGTGGCGCCCACCGGGCGCCCAGCTTGGTCGTCGGGATTCTTAGAGACTATGGGATTCCCGGCCCCGGTGCGTAATCCCTATGACGAGCAAGATTCGATTCGCAGCCACGACTGCTCACAGCGGTCGAGAACGCAGGAATTCCTGGATGGCTTCCAGTGTTTCTCTCGGCTTCGTCTGCAGCAGGAGATGGGGTGCGTCGAGCTGGACGATGGCGGCATCGGGCTTCAGGACCTGGATGGTTCTCACGCCGCTCTTCCACACGAGCCGGTCACGGCCCCCGGCGAGGTAGAGGACGGGCACATCCAGGTTGTCCGGCGCCCAGCGCTGCCGCGAAGCGAGAATGAGGCGCAGCCGCTCTGCCAGGATAGCCGAGGGAACGGACCGAACGACAGAATGGACCAGCTCGAGAATTTCCGGCTGACAGTCCCACCCCACGAGCAAGGTCCTCAGCACCATCCTGGAGCGAACCGGCCAGACAGCCAGAGGCCGCACCGCCGGCGACAGCCACCGGAATATTCGCGGCAACGGGCTCCAGGCGAAGGAGGCGACGAAGACGACGGCTCGAAGGGCCGGTGGCAGCTTCCCGGCGATGATCGCCGCGATCGGCCCCGAAAACGATTCGGCCACGAGGATATACCCGGAGTCCGCTGGCAGGCTCTGCTGCGCGTGCAGCGCCAGCTCTTCATAGCCGAGAAAGCGATCGGTGGGATACGAGACAACCCTGGGACGATACTCCGGAGGGAGGACGCGCAGCAGCGGCTCGAACAGTCGACCCGTGCCATCCAGCCCCGGCAGCAGGACCCATTGCAACCTAACTTCGGGCAAGGTGGCGCCTCACTTACCTCCGCTCGACGCGGGTGCGGGCTCGCGGAATCCCTTGTGCCCCATCTCGCCCCAGCGGCGGCGCCGCCGGATGAAGTCGAAGAACGCCTTGACCTTGAACAGCGCCAGCAGCTGCCGGAAGCCGATGTTCTCCCAGATGGAATACCAGATCAGCCGCGCCAGGTCCTCCCATCCCGGATAGCGCCGGAACGAGATCTCCTCCAGCAGCACGGCGGCGATCGACAGGAAGACGCCGTAGAAGATGGCCACCAGCAGGAACAGGAGGAAGAACTCCTGGTTGAGTATCCCCAGAAAGTAGGCGGCCACGACGCTCAGGTAGCCCAGCACCTCCACGAAGGGGCCGAGCATCTCGAAGAACAGGAAGTAGGGCAGCGCCACGAGGCCGATGACGCCGTAGCGGGGATTGAACAGCATGCGCCAGTGCCGGCGGAAGCTCTGCAGCATTCCCCGGTGCCAGCGGTTCCTCTGCAAAAGGAGCGTCTTGAACTTCTCGGGCGCTTCGGTCCAGCAGACCGGGTCGGGAACGAAGACGATGCGGTACTTCAGCTTCTGCCGCTTCAGGTGCTCGTGCAGCTTCACCACCAGCTCCAGGTCCTCGGTGTCGGTGAACGAGTCGTAGCCTCCCACCGCGACGACGTCCGATTTCTTGTAGAGGCCGAAGGCGCCGGAAATGATCAGCAGGGAGCGCATCACGCTCCAGCCGATCCTCCCCGACAGGAAGGCGCGCAGATACTCCACCACCTGGAAAACGGCCAGCGCCCGACGCGGCAGGCCGATGCGGGTCACGCGGCCGTCGCGCACCTCGCAGCCGTTGATGATGCGCACGATGCCGCCCACCGCCACCATCTCCTCGGGGTGCTCCATGAACGGCTTCACCACCCGCAGCAGGGCGTTCTCCTCGATCACCGAATCGGCGTCCACCGAGCAGAACAGCGGGTAGCGGGAGATGTTGATACCGGTGTTCAGGGCGTCGGACTTCCCCCCTTTCTCCTTGTCCACCACGATCAGGTTGGGGACCTCGAGCGACGCGTAGATGCCCCGGACTTCGGAGGTGGGCAGGGTGCGCCGGTAGACCCGGTCGGTCTGGCGCAGGTCGAAGGCCTTGATGAGCCGCTCCAAGGTGGCGTCGGTGGAGCCGTCGTTGACCACCACCACCTCGAACTCGCCGTAGTTGAGCTGCAGCAGCGAGCGCAGGGTGTCCACGATGCCGTGCTCCTCGTTGAAGGCGGGAACCAGGATGGAGATGGGCCAGGTCATTTCGGATTTGAGGATCTGCTGGTAGTCCGAAAAGAAGGTCCGCCGCACGAAGCGGACCACCTCGAACAGCGAGACGATGAACAGAATCAGGTAGACGGTGTTCAGGGCCAGGAAGTAATAGATGACAAACTCGTTGAAGGTGACGACCGAGCGCAGCAACAGGTGGTGCCAGTCGATCACCAGGAGCCTCACGGCTTCACCTCGGAAGGCTTCAGGGCGCGCGACAGCTGCTCGCGCACCTTCTCCTGAGCGTGGCGCGCGGCGGATTGCGTCAGGGAGTCAGTGCGCTCGGCGGCGATGATCTTCTGGACGAAGCGCAAGGCCGTCTCACGCTCCTTCTCATCGGGAGAGGCGAGCTGCTCCACGAACCGGTCCAGCACGCCCGCCCCCTCCAGGGTCGCGACCGCGGCATGGCGCGCGAAGCGATCTTCCGAGGAAAGGGCTTCGATGAGGGCGTCGAGCCCTTTCTCTCCCATCGACTTCAGGCCTTCGGCGGCGTTGATTCTGACCCACCATTCCTGGTCCCGCAGCGCCTCGGCCAAAGGCGCCACCGCCTCGGGGCGCCCCAGCCTGCCCAGCGCCTTGGCGGCCATGGCCCGCACCGGCCATTCGGTATCATGGAGGCATTTCAGCAAGTCCGGCGTGAAGTTCGGATCGCCGATGAGCCCCAGCGAGTGGGCGGCGCGGGCCCGGATGTCCCGGTCGGGGTCCGACAGCAGCTTCAGGAGCAGGCGAGGAGCGCGCTGGCTCTTGGCCCGGCCCAGACAGTCCACCGCCGCCACGCGCGCCTTGATCGGCAGCGTGTTGAAGCTTTCCGACAGCTCGTCCGCCGCGGCGTTGCCCATGCCGGCGATGATGTCGGCGATGCGCAGGGCCGACCAACGGCTCGGGTCCTGCAAGGCATCGATCAGGGGCTTGATGCTCGTGCGCGTTTCCAGCTGCCCCAGGGCGCGCGCGGCGCGCATGCGCACCTCGGGCACCCCGTCGTGCATCAGGGCGATCAGCTCCGGCGCCGCCTTCGGGCTTTTCATGGTGCCCAGCTTCTCCGCCGCCTCGGCCCGCTTCCACCACCGCCGGTGGCGCAGCTGGGTGATGCGCTCCGGCACGAAGCCCAGCTCCTCGCAGGCGGCGGTGATGCGGGAGCGCGCCGTGCCTTTCAGGAAGCGGGCGTTGTCCAGCAGAACCTCCTCCACCACAGATCTCTCGAAGCGTCCCAGGTGTCCGAGGAGGGGCCCGAGCCGCTCTCCCCGGCCGTTCACGTAGGCGAGGATCGGCAGCGCCAGCTGCCGGCGCAGCGCCGCGGCGCGCCGCTCCCTCAGCTCCCGGGTCGCCTTGTTGACCACCAGGAACAGGAAGAGGAAGGTGAGGACTCCTCCGAGTCCCCACAGAGCCTGAGAAAGCAGTTCCGAAGTGGTCTGCACGACCGCTGTTTACTCCTCTACGACCTGGAGCGCTCCAGGATTCTCTTCATCCGGGAGATCAGCTCCAGGGAGCTGAAGGGCTTCACGACGTAATCCTCCGCGCCCAGGTCGAATCCCTTGACGATCTCCTCTTCCCGGTTCTTCACCGACATGATGATGATCGGGATGTGGGCGGTGGCGTCCTGGCGCTTCAAATCCTGCAGGACGTCGAAGCCGTCCCTGAACGGCATGATGAGATCCAGGAGCATCAGGTCCGGCTGCACTTCGCCGGCCATCCGGTAGGCCTGCTCTCCGTCGGGCGCCTCGTGGATCTCGTAGCCCCGATCTTCCAGGAGGGTCGCGAGGAAGCTCCGGATGGTGGAATCGTCGTCGGCGATCAGAATTCGGAAAGGGTTCATGGGAGTGGCCGTCCTTTCTCTCAGAATGAGAACTTGAACAGATAACCGTAGTGATGGCTCTCGAAGCCCGACGCCACCTGCTGGGCATAATCGGAGCTGCCGTAGAACGCCTCGAAGACCACGTTGCGATGGATGTTCCATCCAGCCAGCAGCTCGTAGCCGAACACCGTGTCGGTGCCGCTGCTGGGATCCTCCAGCTCGAAGGGGGGAGCGCAGGTGACCGGATTCTGATCGACCGGATCGGTGCACAGCAGCCGGTTGAACTCCTGGACTCCGCCGGTCAGCTCCACCGAGTAGTAGAAGCGCCGGTGGAACAGGTTGTCCCCCACGCTCAGGGTCAGCAAGTTCGACAGGAAACTGGTCGGCGCGAAATAGCCGCTGGCCAGCTCCTCCTGATTGTTGTCCTGGTAGGCCAGGTAACGTCCGAAATAAGTGAGGCTCAGGCGCGGCCGTTGCACCGGAAGCCGCACCGACAGCGCCCAGTTCAGCACGTTGCGCTGGTTGCCGTCGGAGAACCAGCCGTGTTGCGCGCTGCCCCGCAGCCGCCAGCGCTGGGCGAACTGGTAATCGATCCGTCCGGTCACCGTAGTCAGGCGGATGTGGTTGTCGATCATCGGCGCCGTGTCGAACAGGGCCTCGTAGGAGGCGCCGAAGCCGAATCCCAGCTGCGGGGCGATGTAGAGATCGAACGACCCTCCCCCCACGGGGCTGACCAGGTCGTTGCTGGTGAAACCCTCCTGCCTGGCCGCCCCCAGGAACGCATTGACGAACAGGATGTCGGAGAAGCGCGTGGCGAACGTCGCCTGGACCAGATCCCCGTCGTCGCTCACTTCCTCGGGAAGCGTCAGGGGATCGATGCCGCCGCACTGGTATCCCGCCTCGCAGCGGAATTTCGCGTCGAAGTGGGAGTAGGAGGCATCCAGGGTCGTCTGTGGGTTGATGTGGAAGCCGCCGGTGAGGCGGTACTGGATCACGTCGTTCGAGTCGGTGTCCATGGTGCGGTTCCAGTAGGGGGTGAGTGTCGGGCGCAGCGGGTCGGAGATTTCCTGCTGCACCTTCTTCGCCTCCTTGCTGTCGGGGAATTTCGCCACCGCCGCATTCGCCTCGGAGAGCGCGATCTTGTCCTTACCCTGCCAGTGGTGTACCCGCGCCAGGCCCACCGAGGCGCGCTCGTTGTTGGGGTCGGCCTTCAGCACCTGCCGGTACCAGCGCTCCGCCTCGGGGAGATCCCCTTCCCAGGCGGCCACGTCGCCCATTCCCACCGCCGCCTCCAGCGCATGGTCGCGCGCGTCGATGAGCGGCTGATAGATGGCCCGCGCCGCGGCGAACTGGTTCTGCCAGGCCAGCACCTGCGCCAGGTCGAGCTTCAGCGTGGCGTCATCAGGATGGGCGCGGATCAGCTCCTGGTATCCCGACTCGGCAGCGGCGAAGTGGCCGGCCCAGGAGTTGATCTTGGCCAGCTCGCGCCGTGCCTCGTCGTCCTTGGGATCCACCGCCAGGACTTTCTGGTAGGTGGCGATCGACTCTTCCAGCCGGTTGTCCCACGAGTAGAGCAGCGCCAGGCGCTTGAGCGCGAAGGTGTCGCTAGGGGACCCGGCCACGATCTTCTCGTACAGGGCGATCGCCTCCGGATACCGGTCGTTGCGGAAGGCATCCTCGGCCTGCGCCTTGAGGTCTTCCTGGGCGAGAGTTGCCCCGGCGGCCAGCGCCGCCAGCAGGACTCCCGCGATGAGCAGCCTACTTCGACGTGTCATAGGTCGGGATCGCCTTCAGCGCCTCCTGGAGAATGCGGTAGCTGTCCTTGAGCTGCAGGTGGTAGCTCGGCTCCTCCCACGACGGCCAGCGGTAGACGGGAAAATCGGCGGCGGCAGGGCGCGAGCTGCGCGGCAGCCGGTCGGTGACCATCAGGCCCTTGCCTTTTGTTTGCAGCGCCAGGACGTGAAAGCGGAATCCCTCGGTGCGGCGCGTCGCCACCAGCCCGGTTCGCGGGGCGCTCTCATGGACCACCTGCTGCGAGGAAGGATCGGTGACGTTGAGCAGCCCCCAGGCGATGCGGGCTTCGATGAAGCTCCCGTCGGGCGATTCGATCCAGTCGGCCAGGGTGTCGTAATCGGCGGCGGCCGGATCGAGCGAGCCGCGCCGCAGCGGGGAGCGGCTGTAACCCAGAGGCGGATAGAAGGTGCCGTCCCGGCCCAGCCGATCGCGGTTGCAGTAGACGGTGATCTCGATGAAATCGCCCTGGCGGTTGTCGACCGAATGGTAGGGGCGGCGATTGCGGTTGGTGAACAGGTCGTAGGGGCGATCCACCAGGATGCGGCTCTTCGGCCCCGCCAGCTGGATGAGAAACTCCATGCCGATCGGGCTACTGACATCCACCTGCGGGAAGCGGTGATCCCCGAGCGCGACATCGTAGGTGTCCACGCCGATCCAGAATTGGCTACTGTTCCAGTCGCGCGCCTTCCAGCCTGAGAGATCCAGACGCAGATAGAGATAGGCCTCGTCCGAGGTGACGCGCAGCCCCTGCAGGCGCGCCGGCGCGCCCCCCTTGGCGGCCGCCGGGGCCCCCCTATCATCTATATATAGCGATCTCAGGTCGGCCCAGTCGCTCCCCTCTCCATCCAGGACGATTTTCGCCCCACCCTTGCCGGGCCAGGCAGCCAGAAGCCCGTAATTCTGCTCGGGATCCAGGGCGTTGAGCCAGAGCGGTTTGCGATCCGCCGGGACTTCGTAGGGCATCACCAGCCAGTTCCGCTTGAACCACTCGTCCATCCAGGAGAAGAGAATGCCGCCGGCGAGCCCCGCTTGATGAATGTCGCGGAACAGCCGGGCGTCGATCTCCCCCTGCTCCATCGTGTTGTGCCCGCCATGGTTCTGCCCCTGCGGCTGCAGGTGCGCGATGCCGCGCGACGAGGGGACGCCGAACTCGGCGATGAGCACCGGCTGGTCCCGGTGGTGCGCCTTCAAATCCTTCAGGTAGCCGAAGTAGTTGCTGGGCCCCTCGGCGTCTCTCGCCTTGGAATACTCCGGGTCGAGGATCATGAATTCGGGATAGTAGGGATAGGCATGGTAGGCGGCGAAGAACCCGGCGGCAAAGCGATCGGTGGCGCTCAGATTCATCGAGTCGAGGTCGACCGCGTCATTGTCGTACTCCAGAATCGGCTCGGAGAGCTTCTCGCCGCGTTGGCGCCGCAGCACCGTCTCCTCGGCGGCGGTGGCTTCGGTCACGTGATGCAGCGGATCCAGGGTGGGCCAGGAGACGTAGCCCACCGGATGCTGCCAGCGGTACTGCTCGGTCTCGTGCTTCACCGTCAAGTCGCAAAGCGACGCGAGCCACACCTCGAAAGGGCGCGCTCCCGCGGCCGTCACGTAAGTACCGTCGAAGCGGCTTACGCCGGGGCGCATCTTCTCATAGGCGACGACCGAATAGGGCTCCCACTCGCGCCCCAGCAGGTAGGCCAGGAGATCCCCGGAGACATCCGTGTCATAAGCGCCATGGGCGTGACCGGGCCGTTCGGGCAGCACCAGATTGCCGTGCACGGCGTCGATCACCCGGAAGATCTCGTCCCGTAAGCCGCCCATGAATTTTTCCGAGTCGTAGTCGTCGTCCTCCGGCAGCTCGGTCCACACTCCCTGCACGAGCCACAGCTTCTGCGCCGGCTTCAGCTCGTTGTGCTCCTTGAGCGCGCGGTAGAGCGATGGGGGATGCAGCGTGTACAGGCGCACCACGTTGGCGCCCAGCCCGCCCATCTGGTCGAACCAGCGCCGGTAGAGGGCCGGATCGTCCGGGAATTCCGCCGGGAACTTCCCGGGCAGCGCCGTGCCCAGGTTGATTCCCTTGATGAACAGCGGGCGGAACTTCTCCCCCATCTTGATTTCGAGCCTGGCGCGGCCCGCCCGCGAGATCATCCGCAGCGGTGCGCCGGAAGGCGCCGGTCCCTTGGGTCGCTTTTCCTCCCGCAGGCCCGAGGGGCCGCTCAGCTGAGCCAGCAGCTCTTTCGTTTCGCCGTCGGACGGGCTCAGCGACAGCGCCTGCTTGAAGGCCGCCTGCGCCGCCTTGCGATCCTCCTGGTTGCGGCGCGCCATCCCCAGGCCTTTCCACGCCTCGGCGCTCTTCGGATCGAGCTGCGTGGCCCGGGAGAAATGCTCGGCCGCTTCCTCGCTGCGCTTCTGCCGGAGGCTGACGTAGCCGAGTCCCGTCGCGGCATCAGCGGAGCGCGGGTTGAGGCGCGCGGCCGATTCAAAGGCGAGCCGCGCGGAGGCGAGGCTCGACATCCGCAGCTGCGACCAGCCCAGGAGGGTGAACAATCCGGAGTTCTGCGGGAATTGCTTCACGCCCTTCTCCAGAAGAGCGGCGGCTTGCGGGAACTTGCCGGAGCGGTAGTTTTCCAGCGCCTGCTGATAAAGCGATTCTTCCGGCGAGATCACCCGGGCGGGGGGTTGTGGAGTGGGCTGGTTTTCCGCCGGGAGGGCCGCGAAAGGAAGCAGCATGGCCAGGATCAACCCTCCACCACGCGGCCAGGCCATGGACCGAAACATCCGTCACTCCTCACGTTTCTCACCGCGCCGGCGCCACCCCGCCGACTTTTTTCTGATCGTCCGGATTGGGGGCGGCGGAAATCTAACACAGCTGGCACACCTATCCGGTGGACAAATATAAGGTTCCTCAGCGGTAATGCAACTGCGTCATCAAGTTACCTGCGATCCGGCGCTCGAAAACTGGACACGCGGAGGCCCGCAAACGCGCGCTTGACGGGGCTCGCAAAGGATTGGAATCGGGCCGGCTTGTGAGGACGATTTCTTGACAATGATCCGGGGCTTTCTATATTTTATCCCGCGATTCCGCGCCCCGACGGAGGAGTCCGTTTGGGGAAGAAGAGATTGTCCTGGGTCGCGCTGAACCTGGCGCTGGCTCCCAACTCGCTGGTTGTGCGGAATCTTCTGGAGCGTTTCGCTTCGCCGGTCGAGATCCTGGCGGCACCATCCGAGGCGCTTGCGGAAGTTCCCGGTGTCACCGCAAGACTGCTTCGGCGGCTGAAGGATCCGAAGCTCGAAGCGGCGGCCGCCGCCGAAATGGAGCAGGCGGAGCGGCAGTCAATTCGGATTCTCCTCCGGGACGATCCCGGCTTTCCCGGGATTCTCACCCAGCTCCCGGATCCTCCTCTCCTTCTTTATATGAGGGGCGATCTGCGGGAGGGAGACGATCCGGCGGTGGCGGTGGTGGGATCGCGCCGCGCCACGCTCTACGGCCTGGAGATGGCCCGGCGCCTATCGTCCGAGATCGCCGCGGCCGGCGTCACGGTGGTGAGCGGTCTGGCCCGGGGGATCGACCAGGCGGCGCACGGGGGCGCGCTCGACGCCGGTGGCCGCACCCTGGCGTTTTTGGGCTCCGGAATCGATCGGATTTACCCACGGGAGTGCATCGCACTCGCGGAGCGCATCTCCTGCAACGGCGCGATCTTAAGTGAGTTTCCGCTGGGCACGGCGCCGCTCGCGGGGAATTTTCCGGTGCGCAACCGGTTGATCAGCGGGGTGGCGAGGGGTACGTTGGTGGTGGAAGCGGCGGCGCGCAGCGGCTCCCTCATCACGGCGCGGATGGCCCTGGAGCAGGGACGTGAAGTGTTCGCCGTCCCCGGCAACGCGACGACGGAGAATGCGCTGGGGCCGAACCTGCTCATCCAGCAGGGCGCCAAGCTGGTGATGCGAGGCCGGGACGCGCTGGAAGAAATCCCGGGAGCGCCTCTCCCGCCGGAAGTGGAAGAGGCCGCGGCGGAGACGGCGGGTACCGAAGAGGAAGAAAGCATCCTGCGCTGCCTGTCACTCGTGGATCCGGTGACGCTGGACGAGCTGGCGGAGAGAACCGGAATGGAAGCGGGGCCGCTTCAGGCGGCGCTGCTGCAGCTGGAAGTCGAGGATCGGGTCAGGCAGCTCCCGGGCTGCCGATTCACCCGGAAAAGGAGAGGGGACGTTGTCCAAATCGCTCGTCATCGTGGAATCGCCGGCCAAGGCGAAAACCATCAATAAATTCCTGGGCCGGGGATTTTCTGTGAAGGCCTCCATGGGGCACGTGCGCGATCTTCCCAAGCGCACGCTGGGCGTGGACGAGAAGAAGAGCTTCAAGCCCACCTACGAAGTCCTTCCCGGGCGCAAGAAGGTGCTGGACGAGCTGATGAAGGCGGCGAAGGGCGCCGACGCGATCTATCTGGCCCCCGACCCGGATCGCGAAGGGGAAGCGATCTGCTGGCACCTCTCCGAGGTGCTGAAAAAGGTCAACAAGAAGCTTTACCGGGTGATGTTCAACGAGATCACCAAGCGCGCCGTGCTCCACGGCATCGAGAATCCCGAGAAAATCGATCTAAACAAGGTGGATGCCCAGCAGGCCCGCCGCATTCTGGATCGGCTGGTGGGCTACAAGATCAGCCCGCTGCTCTGGGAGAAGGTGCGGCGCGGGCTGTCCGCCGGTCGCGTCCAGTCGGTGGCTCTGCGCATCATCGTCGAGCGGGAGCGGGAGATCCAGGCGTTCAAGCCCGAGGAGTACTGGTCGCTCACCGCCACGCTGGAGGGCGTGGAGCCACCCCCCTTCGAGGCGAAGCTCGCCCGCATCGGCGAGGACAAGGCGGAGCTGAAAGACGGCGAGACGACCAACCAGATCGCCGACGCGGCCCGCGCCGCCCGCTGGATCGTCACCGAGGTCGAGGCGAAAGAGAAGAAGAAGAACCCGCCGCCTCCCTTCACCACCAGCAAGCTGCAGCAGGAAGCCGCCCGCAAGCTGGGCTACACCGTGAAAAAGACGATGACCCTGGCGCAGCGCCTCTACGAAGGCGTCGACCTGGGGGACGCCGGGCCGGTGGGACTGATCACCTACATGCGCACCGACTCCACCCGCGTCGCCCCCGAGGCCCTCACCGAGGTGCGCGAGTACATCCTCAACAACCACGGGAAGGATTTCCTGCCCGACGAGCCCCGCTACTACAAGGCGGGCCGCATGTCGCAGGGGGCCCACGAAGCGATTCGGCCCACTTCGCTGGCCAACACCCCCGAGTCGGTGGAGCCGTTCCTGTCGCGCGACGATTCTCGACTGTATTCTTTGATCTGGAACCGCTTCGTGGCTTCGCAGATGAATCCCGCCGTGTTCGACGTCACGGCCGTGGACATCCAGGCCGCCCCGAGCGGTGCTTCCGACCTCCCGGTTTACATCTTCCGGGCCAACGGCCAGGTGCTGAAGTTCCCCGGCTACTTCGCCGTGTACCACGAGACGGCCGAGAGCAAGGGTGAGCAGCCCGCCAGCGCCGGCGCCCCCGACTCCGACGACGATCGCACCCTGCCGCCGCTGGCCGTGGGACAGGAGCTGAAGTTCGTGCAGATCGATCCCCGGCAGCACTTCACCCAGCCGCCGCCGCGCTTCACCGAGGCTTCGCTGGTGAAGGAGCTGGAGGAAGACGGCATCGGCCGCCCCAGTACCTATGCCACCATCCTCTCCACCCTGCAGAACCGCGAGTACGCCCTCAAGGAGGAGGGGAAGTTCGTCCCCTCCGAGCTGGGCCTGCTGGTCACGGACCTCCTGGTGGAGCACTTCGGCGATCTGATCGACGTGAAGTACACCGCCCGGATGGAAGAGGAGCTGGACGAGATCGAGGAAGGCAAGCTGAAGTGGACCGATGCGCTGGCGGACTTCAACAAACAGTTCTCCAAGGACCTGAAGCGCGCCTCCACCCAGATGCGCAACGTCAAGCGCGAGGAGACGCCCACCGACGAGGTGTGCGGCAAGTGCGGCAAGCCGATGGTGATCAAGTGGGGGCGGTACGGGCGCTTTTTGGCTTGCTCCGGCTACCCCGAGTGCAAGAACACCCAGGAGCTGGCCACCAACGGCAGCGGCGAGAAAGGGACCGAGGCGGCGGAGATCCCGGAGATCAAGGAGACCTGCGAGAAGTGCGGCGGCGCCATGGTGCTGCGCAAAGGGCGCTTCGGGCCGTTCATCGCCTGCAGCAACTATCCCACCTGCCGGAACACCAAGAAGATCCAGGTGGACAAGGAAGGCAACATCACCCGCAAGCCCGATAAGATCCTGGACGAGAAGTGCCCCACCTGCGGCAAGCACCTGGTGGTGAAGGACGGCCGCTTCGGCGAGTTCACCGCGTGCAGCGACTACCCGACCTGCCGCTACATCAAGCTGAAGGAAGTGGGAGTGGAATGCCCCAAGCCGGGATGCGGCGGGAAGATCGTCGAAAGGAAATCGCGCCGGGGGAAGACCTTTTTCGGCTGCAACCGCTACCCCGACTGCGACTTCGTCACCTGGTACCGGCCCCTCTCCGAGAAGTGCCCCTCCTGCGGCAAGCCCTACCTGCTGGAGAAGATCACCAAGCGGGATGGCGTCACCCATTTCTGCGACGCCGAGGGCTGCCACTTCAAGAAAGCCGTCAACTCCTGAAGCAGCGGGCGCGTCAGCGTCCGGACCCTTCCGAGACTACTTCTGTCACGACTGCTGTCTGTCAGTGAAAACTGATCGTGGTCAAGTAAGTCTCATAGCGCACATTGCCATTCTGATCCTGGGCATAGACCGCATGCGCCTGGTCTCCCGATGAGACCAGGGTCAGCGCGTCATTGCCGGCGCCGAAAATGAGCGGTGCGGTCGCGGCCGAGAGTCGTAGGTTTGGCGCCCAGGTTTCACCCCCGTCGATCGAGTACGAGTAGTACACATCCCCCATCTGCCGATTCTCCGAATACTTCTTCGACTTCGAGTGCCGGTAGTCGAACCAGGCGAGATCCATCCGCCCGCTGCTGGAGATGGAAAGCGAGGGGCGCAGGTGATCGCCTCCGTCCTCGGGCAGCACATCATCGACGCGCGTAGGCGCGCTCCAGGTCGCCCCTGCATCGGTGGATCGGATGACGAACACGTGCTCCCCTTCACCGACCGGGGCCGAAAAGGCGATGGCGACCGTGCCGGCATCCTCCGGGTCCGCGGCGGTCCAGGTGGTCCCCGGCTGAAACGAGGCCGGCGAGGCCAGCGCGCAGGTGGCGGGGAGGAAGCTGCCTCCCCCATCCACCGATTTTCGCAGCGCGATGCCGGTTCCGGTCGAGCAGAAGGGTGTGTTGAGGGTCGGATCGGAAATGTAGAGCGTGCCGTCGGCGGCGACGGCGATGCTGCTGGTGTACTGCCTCATGCCGGGAATCGACTGCCCTGAGTCCCACTGCAAACCGCCGTCGCGCGAGCGGATGAAGACGTGCGACGCCGTCTCGCAGGTTCCGTCTCCATCCAGATCGAAGTTGATCGCGTTGGCGATGACGTAGAGATTGTTGAGGTGCGGCGAGGCCTCGCCCCGGTCCGCCGCCAGCTTCGGATAGTCGAAGAAATTGCCGTCCTCGGCGCACAGCCGGTGGCTGCTCCCATCCGGGAAGGCGAACGGGGTGGTGGGATCCATAGCGAAGCTCACTTGAGGAAAGCTCTGTCCTCCATCGCTGGATCGCGCCACGACGATTCCCGGGGGGGTGCCGTCCCGCGTGCTTGCGTCCAGGGTGCTCAGAAAGACGTTCCCCCTGGCGTCCATCTCGATGGCCGGATCGGCCGCGTGCGACGGCGGGATGCCCCGGCTGCGCTTCCAGCTGAGGCCTGCGTCGGTGGAATAGAAAGCCGGATAGGGGACTTCGGTGGAGCTTGCCCGAAAGACGCCGGTGAGGGCGGCGACAATCATCCGGCGCGGATCCGCCGGGTCCACGATCAAATCCGGCTCGGTGGCGCCGGGCATCTGGGCCGGCTCACCCACCAGCGCCCGGCTCAGGGTGGGGTGGACCAGCACCTCGAGCGTCGCCGTCCCCGTGAGCCCCTGCGCGTCCGCGACTTCCGAGCGGATCGTCTGGCGTCCTTCATGAGCGTAGGAGTGGCTGACGCCGCGGGTGACCGACCAGTCCGTGTCCCAGACGCCGTCGTTCTCCCAATCCCAGCGCACTTTCAGCTTCGGCTGGGGAGTCCGGTCGTCCGTGGAGCAGCCGGCATCGGCGACGAACGCCGTCTGCACGGTTCCCTGATCCGGTTTCAAGCTGAGGCAGGCGGCCGGCGGCTGATTGGCCGCCGCGGAGGTGCTCGTGGCGGCGGGAGGGTCGGGCATCGCCGCAGCGATAGCCAGCGCCAAGGGAAAAGCCGCAGCGGCGGATCGCATACACCCCTTCGAAGTCGAATAGACCGTTGCCTGCCCGGCAGCGGCTCACCGCAATGCGGGCCCGAGGGTTCTGTCTATTGATTGGAATTCTTATCGATGATGGTAGCGCCGCGGGCGGATCTGCGTCAAGGCGCCGTATTCCCTATCTGTTCATCCGGACGCGCCTGCCGAGGACGGCCATCCCGAGAAGGCCGACTGCCGCCAGCGCAGTGACGGCGGGCATCGCCGCCGCGACGCCGGCATCGGAGGCTCCCATGAAATCAAGCGCGGGGGTCGGCTGAAGGGGACCGATGTACCAGAGCACCGTGTAGAGGGCCTCGAAGGGCTTGGATGCCCCGCTCCAGGCGCCGAGGGCGAGGGCGAGCGCGGGAACGAAGAGAGCGCCGGCGAGCCAGCCTGCGAAAGCGCCCGGCGAAAGAGTGGCGAGGCAGCGCACGCCAACGCCCGCCCCTGCCGCGAGCGCGATCGTGACGCCGGCGAGATACACCGCCGGGAGCTGCAACGCGAGCGGGCGAGGGGCGGAAAAGACGAGATCTTCGGTGCCGTCCCGCGTCTCACGCGATCCCATTCCCGACCAGAGGACGATCGGCCAGATCCAGGCGAACGGGAGTATCCGCGCCCGCGCGATCTCGAGCGGCACCAACAGCTCCGCGACGAGAAGCCCGAGCGCCACGGCCCAGAACCACCAGGGGCGCCCGCGGAGCATCAGCCGCAGCTCCCCCCGATAGACCCGGCGAAACAGCTCCAGGAAGGAGGGGCTCGCGGACGTCAAGGGTGTCAGATGAGCGCGAGGAAGCGGGCCCGTGGTGGCCGGGACGCGTTCGGTTTCGGATTCTCCGGGAGCTTTCGGCCTCCTCACGCGCCGGCCGCTCTCGTCGAAGCGGTCGAAGGGGAAAGCGGCGACGACGGCGATCAGGCCCGCGATGACGAACCAGGCGAGGCGCGAGGCGATCAGCTCGGCATTCCAGTCGATCCCGTTCCAGACGAACGTTCCGCGAGCCGGATTCTCCTCCAGCCCGGCGATCGTCAGCGAGAAATCGCGCGCATAGTCCGGAAACGACGCCCTCGCGGCGGCGCCCATACTCTGGTACAGGACGAGCAGCCCGGTCATATCCGCCTTGGGCCACCCGGCCGTGAGGGGCAGGGCTACGATTCCGTTCCAGACGAAGAACCAGAGGACGTTGCCCGCGCCTCCCGAGAGGGGACGGAAAGTCTCGAACAGGACGGCAAAAGCGGCGACGACCGCCATCGCGGGCAGCGCGATCAGGAGAAAAGGGGAGAACATCACGCCGAGCCGCATCCCCTCACCCTGGAAGAACACGAGGACGGGGGCCGCGAGCGCCAGGACGACGACGATCGCGCTGAGGACCGCGAAGTTCGAGAGGAGCTTGCCGAGCGTGTAGGCCGGCTTCGAGAGAGGGGTCGCCGCGAGGATCTCGCCCACCCGCGTCGCGCGGTCCCGCTCGACGGAGCCCTTCACGACCCAGAACCCGGCGAGCGATACGATGACGGAAAGCGTGACGGCGACGAGCCCTCCGGCCCACGCGTCGTTGACCGCCCCGGTGTAGGAGCCGAGCCGCAGCGTGACCTGCCCGCGAACGACGAGCCAGCCGAGCCAGCCCGTGGCCGCGAGCGTCACGAGGAAGGAGGATCGCCTCACGCGTTCGAGGAAATCAGCGCGCGCGATAGCGCAGAGGGCCCGAGCCCCGCTCACGCCGCCGCCCCTCGCGCGGCCCGGGCGAAGAAGAGGTAGGCCGCTTCGAGCGGGGAGCGAGCCCGCGCGTCCGCCTCCGGCGCCCCCCGCTCGCGCGCCTGACGCACGAGAGCCGTGGGGTCCCCCCGCGCGATGAGCTTCCCACCGGCGATGATGGCGATGTCGGAGGCGGCCGCCTCGACGTCCGAGACGATGTGGGTCGACAGGAGAACCACCCGCTCCCCCGAGAGCTCCAGGAGGAGCTCGCGGAACCGCACCCGCTCCTCCGGATCGAGGCCGACCGTCGGCTCATCCACGATCAGGAGCTTCGGGTCATTCAGAAGGGCCTGGGCGACCCCAACCCGCTGGCGCATCCCGCCCGAGTAGCCGCCGAGGGGGCGTTTCCTTGCGTCGACGAGATTGACCAGGACGAGCAGCTCTTCGATGCGCCTTCTCGCGGCCACTGCCGGGAGGCCGCGCACGGCGGCCAGGTACTCGAGGAACTCGACTGCGGTCAGGTTCGGATAGATCCCGAAGTCCTGCGGCAGGTAGCCGAGCACCGTGCGGACCGCGTTCGGCGAGCGCAGCACGTCGGTCCCGCACCAAGTCACGCTTCCCGAGGTCGGCCTCGCGACCGTGGCCAGAATGCGCATCAGCGTCGACTTGCCCGCCCCGTTTGGGCCGAGGAGACCTAGGACGCCCGGACCCAGGTCGAGGGAGAGGCTGTCCAGGGCGCGCGGCTTCTGGGGATAATCTTTGCGGAGATCGCGGATGGTGAGCGACAACATGGCGGATTCCCTACCCCTCCATCGTTGCGCCTAATATTATGAAAGGTCTATTGATTTAGCCATTCTCCACATTCCATCGGCGCGGGTCAGCGAAGCAGCGAGTGGTAGAGATCGGTGTAGCGGGAAGCGGCCGCGTCCCAGGAGAAATCGGCCGCCATGGCGTGGCGCTGCAGGCGCTTCCAGGCCTGGGGATGGTCCCGGCGAAGCTCCAGCGCGCGACGCACGGCGCCCATCAGAGCGCCATGGGAAAAATCGTCCAGGAAGAAGCCCGTTCCTGAGTCCCCCTCGGATGCGTCCCGCACCGTGTCGACCAGGCCGCCGGTGCGGGTCACCACCGGAGGGGTGCCGTAGCGCATGGCATACATCTGCGTCAGCCCGCAGGGCTCGTAGCGCGACGGAATCAGCAGGAGATCGCTGCCCGCCATCACCAGGTGTGAAAGCGTCTCGTTGTAGCCGAGGTACAGGGCCAGGTGTTGCGGGTGCCTCGCCCGCAGCCGCTCGAGCGAATCGACGATAGCCTGATCGCCCGATCCCAGGACCACCAGATCCGCGCCTGCCCTCAGCAGATCTTCGGCCGCTTCAACGACCAGGTCGATCCCCTTTTGCTGCACCAGCCGGCTCACCACCCCCAGAATCGGTCGACCTGCGGGAGGCAATCCGAAGCGCTCCCGCAGAGCGCGGCTCGAGGCGACCTTCCTCTCCAGCGAATCGGGACCGTACGCCTCCGGCAATGCCCCATCCCGGGACGGATCCCACAAATCGTAGTCGGCGCCATTCAGGATGCCGTGCAGCTTGGGAATCTGCCAGCGCAGCAGTCCGTCGAGCGCACATCCGAATTCAGGGGTCAGAATCTCCCTGGCGTAGGTCGGGCTGACGGTGGTGAGCGCGTCAGAGTAGACGATGCCAGCCTTCAGGAAATTGATGCCGCCGTAGAACTCCATTCCCTCGACCCGGAAGGCTTCGCGGCGCGCCGGCTCCGGCAGCGCCAGGTGGTCCAGCTGCGAGGCGGCGAACTGCCCCTGATAGCCCAAGTTGTGGATGGTCAGGACGGTGCGGGGGGCCCCACCGTTAAGCGGCAGCAAACGACAAAACAGAGGGATGAGCGCGGCATGCCAATCATGCACGTGGAACAGGTCGGGGCCAACCGCCCGCCGGCGGGCCCACTCGAACACGGCGCGAGCGAAGAAAGTGAAGCGCCGCGCATTGTCGGGATACTCCCCGCCGGGCGGCCCATAGAGGCCGTCGCGGCCCAGCAGCTCCTGATTCTCCACCAGCGTCGTGATGACGCCGCTGGCTTCCCGCCGGGAGAGAAACCGGGCCGGGATGAACGCCGCGCCCAGGGGCACCGAGAGATCGGGTGGTTCCGGCGCGAAGCCGGCTCGATCGATGAATCCGTAGGCGGGGATCAGGCGGCGTATCGTGTGCCCTTGGCGCGCCAGGGCGTCGGGAAGCGCACGCAGGACGTCGGCCAGTCCGCCGCTCTGGGCCAGCGGCCTGGCCTCTGCGGAGGCCATCCAGATTTCAGCTGCCACCGGATCTCGAAGGGGTGCCGCTGACCAGGTGGCCCTCCGGCACGTCCATCACCTGCTCCAGGTCCCGCAGGCGCGCCGCGGCTTCCTCGGGAGACATCGGGTTGATGAAGAAGCCGCTCCCCCACTCGAACCCCGCCGCTTCCGTGAGCTTGGGGATGACCTCCACCTGCCAGTGGTAGCGATCGGGGGTGGGATAGCCCGGCGGGGCGGTGTGGATGATGTAGTTGTAGGGAGGGTCCTTGAGCGCCAACCGGTAGCGCCGCAATACATCTTGAAGGATCTCCGCGAGCGCCGTCGCCTGGTCCTGGCTGAGGCCCCAGAAGAAGGCTTCGTGCTTGCGCGGCAGGATGCTGATCTCGAACGGAAAGCGCGAGGCGTACGGGGCGACCGCCACGAAATGATGGTTCTGCACTACCACGCGTCGAGGATCTTCCAACTCCTGGGAGAGGATGTCACAGTAGATGCAGCGCCCCCGGTACTCGAAATACCGCTCCGAGCCTTCCGTCTCCCAGTTGACCCGGACGGGGACCACCGGCAGGGCGATGATCTGCGAGTGGGCGTGGGCCAGCGTCGCCCCCGCGGGAGCGCCATGGTTCTTGAAGGCCATGACGTAGCGGAACCGGCCGTCGCGCAGCAGATCCAGCATCCGGTCCCGGTAGGCGTTGATCACGGCGACCATTTGATCCTGGCTGTAGGTGGCGGGGTTATGGTCGTGCTCGCGGGTCTCGATCACCACTTCGTGGGCGCCGATTCCCCGCATCATGTCGTAGAGCCCCTCCCCCTTCTTGTCGAGATCTCCCTCGATCCGCAGCGCCGGAAACAGGTTCGGCACCACCCGGACCTTCCAGGAAGAAGCGTCCTCATCCTTGGAGCGGTAGACCAGGACCTCGGGCGGGGTCATCGCCTCGTTGCCCGGGCAGAAAGGGCACGGCCCGGCACTTTCGATGTTCGTCGTGTAATTGCGGAAGGGATTCGGGCGGCGGCTTCGCTCGCCCGAGATGATGACCCAGCGCCCCAGCACCGGATCCTTGCGCAGCTCTGAGGTCAAGATTCCTCCGAAACACCCCGTTAATTCACGGAAAATATACTCTTTTGGCGCAAAAGTTTCACCCGGGGAGGCTGCGGGGACGCCTCCAGGGCGGCCGTCTTTCCCCCCCTCTGGTGGGACAATAGTACCGGGAGAGGCTGACAGTTCCAGGCAAAACTGCAGGCTCCTAGCTGACACTCCAGGAGCGGCCGGTTCCTTCGGCAGGGGGGACTTTCATGTCCACTTCCTCGAGTGCCAGCTCCTCCCCACCGCGCTTCAGCCGAACCTGAAAGGTGGCGCGCGTGCCGGGCTTGAGCCCGACCTCCTCCGAGGGGACCGATAGCTCCAGGATTTTGCGCGCCACCACCTGGGCGCGGGACGGCTCGCCGGCGCTCACCACTTTTTCTCCCGCCGCGGCACTGGTCCAGCGGCGCGCCGGTCGCGCGTTTCCCTGCTCGTCGATGGCCACCGACAGGTGCCGGGGCTGCGCATCGGCCCGGAAGGTCAGCTCCAGGCCCAGTCCCTTGAAGAATTCTCCCCAGGCGGGGCCCGAGGGATCGATGCGCAGCACGAATTCTCCTTGCCTCGTGAAGCCGAACTCCACCGCCTCCAGCCAGCGCTGCGAGCGCTCCATGGTCGAGCGGCGCGCCAGGGCCGCCCACTCTACGCGAACCGCGCTCTCCCACTCGAAGAAATTCGTCTCGAATCCGTCGATGACAGGAGCCAGCCAGACCAAAGGCTCCAGCGCGGCGGCCGTCACCTCCGGCGCCGTCACCGCGGGGATCGGCTGGTCCAGTGTTTCCGGCGCGGCTTTCTCCAGGGCCTCGTAGGCCTGGCGCAGATGGCCACGGAAGATCTCGTCGAATTCGGCGCGATACAGGCTGTGAAATTGTCCGTCCAGCCACCAGAACCAGTCGCTGCCTTCAGCGGCGCGCAGGGAGGCCCAGGCTGCTTCGCGCCAGGCCGCGGGGATCGCGGGATCCGCCATCGACGGGGCGATCTCCGCGCGCGTGCTTCCGAGCAGCTCCCAGGCGCGGTTCTTCTCCGGCCCGCCGATCCAGATGCCGAAATTCGCGCCGATCCAGCTTCCCGCGCGCAACCGCTTGAGCCGGCCCCGCCGCGGCGTGGCTTCGATGGCTTCCCCGACGCTGCGGCACTGCACCTTCGGGTTTCCCACCAGAGCGCCATAGAGCGTGCGCAGGAAATCGGCCCCCGCGTCGGCGTAGTTCTCCCACGGGTTCTCGCCATCCAGCGCCACCAGCACGAAGCCGGGCTCGTCGCTGCGCGACTCGGCGCGCTGGCGCAGCGTCGCCAGGAAATTCCCCACCGCCTCTCCGGCGCTCATCCACGAGTAGGTGAAGCCGACCCGGTCCGAAAGATCGTGATCCCGGAACACCAGGTCGAGCCCCGGGGCCTCCGCGAGGTTCCAGGGAATCGACGGATCCGCCTCCCCTTCGCGCTCCGAAGCGGATAGCACCTGCTCGTCGGAAGCGGCCCATTTCAAGCCGGCGCGAACGAGAACTCCCACCGCTTCACCGCTCACCGATCCTTCCGATGGCCACATGCCCACGGGCCGGCGTCCGATCTCCCGCTCCATCCGATCCAGCCCTTCCTCCACCTGGGCCTCGGCGTCCTCCGCGGCGCGCCAGCGCGGCGGCAGCGGCAGGTCGGGCAATGCCTCGCGGGCCGACTGCGTGTCGCACAGCAGCGGCAGGATGGGATGGGCGTAAGGCGAGGCGGAGATCTCCAGCTGGCCGGAAGCGGCGGCCCGGCGGTAGAGCGGAATCAGGCGGCCCAGGATCTCATGCTCGATCCCATGAATCCTGCGAATGTCCTCGCGGGTGAATCCCCTCCCCTGCCCGCGCAGCGCCCGCAGCTCCGGAAAATCCTCCCGCGCTTTGAAGCCGAACCAGGACAGCTCGAACAGCGCCTGCAGGTCCCGGAAATCGCCGCTCGAGAACTCCTTCCACCCCTGCGACCCGCCCCGGACCCGGCGCGCCTGGTGGCGGCGGCGCAGCAGCTCGGCGTACGCGGGTAGGCTGCCGATCATGCGCGCCTCCCCGGCCGAGAAGAAGCGCTCGAACAGGAAGGCCTTCTGCGCGTCGTCCAGCTCCTCCGCCGGGACGACACCCATCTCCAGGAAGAGATCGGTCCCCCCGTGCTCGTAGGCGCGGATCTGCTCCAGGAGGCAGGGCACCAGGTTCACCGTGACCCGGATATCCGGGAACTCCTCCAGGACACGCACCATGTCGTAATAGGCGCGGATGCCGTGCAGGCGCACCCAGGGGAGCGGGCAGACGGTTTCGCCCCGCAGGCGGTACTGGGGTTGATGGAGGTGCCAGAGAAAGGCGACGGACAGGCGCTTCACGGCCGCTCGAACCGCACTTCGGTCGACACGGCGCGGATTCCCTCATCCGTGACCGTGATGCCGCGGGCCCGATCTTCCTCTACGTCGAAGCCGATCGTGGTGTCGGAAGGGATCTTCACCTGCTTGTCCACGATGGCCCGCTGGATGCGGCAGCGCCGGCCCACGTCCACCCCTTCGAAGAGAATGCTTTCGTTGACCGTGCTGTAGGAGTTGATCCGGACCTTCGGGCTCAAGACGCACCGATCGATGTGGCCGCCGGAGATGATGCAGCCGTTGCTCACCAGGGAGTCGGTGGCGATCCCCATGCGGTTGGTCTCCTGGTCGGCGAACACGAACTTGGCCGGCGGGAAATCGGTCCGGGCGGTAAGTATGGGCCAGTCGTAGTTGTACAGGTTGAAGGCGGGCGTCACGCTCACCAGATCCATGGACGCCCTCCAATAGGAGAACAGGGTGCCGACGTCCCGCCAGTAGCCCCGCTCGCCTCCGGTGAGCCCGGGTACCTCGTTGGTCAGGAAGTTGTAGGCGTGGATGTGCAGCTTCTCGTACCAGCGCGGGAAGATGTTCTTGCCGATGTCGTGCTGGCTGTGGGGGTCCACGTGGTCCGCTTCTAGAACCTGCTTAAGGACGTCGTAATTGAAAAGATAGTTCCCCATGGAGACCAGCGAGCGCTCGGGATCGCCGGGAAACGGCGGAGGCGACGCGGGCTTCTCCAGGAAGCGCGTCACCCGCATGTCGGAGTCCACTTCCAGGCAGCCCAGATCTCTCGCCTCCAGCAAAGGGTGCGGCACCACGCTCACCGAGATGTCGGCGCCGGTGGCCACGTGCTCCTCCACCATCTGCTGCACGTCCATGCGGTAGATGTGATCCGCTCCGAACACCGCCACCATCTGCGGCTTGTCGCGATCGATCCGCCCCAGGTTTTGGTACAGCGCGTCGGCGGAGCCCTGATACCAGCCGCGCCCCTCGCCGAACATGGCCGGAATCACCTCACAGTACTGCCCCAGGTGCGCGGAAAAGGTCCAGCCGCGGGAAAGATGCCGGATGAGCGAGTACGACTCGTACTGGGTGAGGACGTGAATTCGCAGCAGCTTCGAGTGGACCAGGTTGGTCAGCACGAAGTCGATGAGCCGGTACTCCCCGGCGAAGGGCATGGCCGGCTTGGCCCGCCGCCGGGTCAGCGGCGCGAGGCGCTTGCCTTCTCCTCCAGCCAGCACGAAAGTCTCGATGCCGTATCCCGAAGGGTTCATGCGCTCCTCCATAATCCGACGTCGATCTCCGGGAAGAGATTGTCCTGCGCCTCCATCGCCGCCAGATCCTCCGCGTCGATGCGGCCCGTTGCCAGAGACTCTTCCAGACGGCGGAACCGATCCAGGTGCCGGGAGAGCCTCGCCCGCGCGTATCCCACCGAGGTCTCGTGCTTGAGAATGAAAGGCCAGTCGGAGGCCTGCGACAGGAGCAGCTCGCGCCCCGCCTGGCGGAGTGCCCGGGCCGCGAGCCCGCCCGCCGAGCCGAAGCGCGCCACCAGATCGATCATCCGCCGGGTGGCATCGTGCAGAGGAGGATAGACCCAATCGTTCTTCGGGTTCACCCACACCTCGAAGTAGCCTCCCTCCCCCCAGCTGGAGGTGGAAGGCTCCGAAACCTGGCTGACGGGAAACTCCTGGAGGTAATCTCCCGGGCTCACCGCCCGTAATCCCCGCTCGCCCAGACCCTGGAGCACCGCATTCAGCCACTCCGGTCCCTCGAACCACCAGTGGCCGAACAGCTCCGCGTCGTACATGGAGGTGATCAGCGGCGGTCGCGAGGCCCCGGCTGCCAGGTGCTCCATCTGCCGGTGGCGGTTGTCCAGGAAGTCCCGGGCATGCTCCGCCACCCGTCGCAGCGCCGCTTCCCGCCGATAGGGCTCCTTCTGATCAGTGCTCCCGGTGATGCGGTGGTACTTGAACCCTGTCATGCTGCGCGTTCCGGCCGGATCGAGGAACTCTCCCACGGTAGCCCAGGGCAGATCGAATCCGATGTCGCGATAGAAGTCACGATACTCTGGATCCCCTGGGTACCCCTCCTTGGAGGACCAGACCTGGACAGTGGTTTCCTGGTCCCGGGAGAAGGCCGCCACCCCGGCGGGGCAGAGGATCGGGGCATGCAGATCCAGCCTGGGTCGCCGGGAAGCGGCGCGAAACGCATGCGCATCGACGAAAAAGTACTCGATTCCGGCCTCCGCCAGGATCTCTCCCAGCCCCTCGAAGTAGGCGCATTCCGGGAGCCAGAAGCCCCGGGGAGCCCGCCCGATCTGCCGCCGGTGCTCGCTGACACCGATCAGGACCTGGGCCCGCACCGCCTCAGGGTTGATCGCCAGTGCCGGTAGCATCCCATGGGTGGCGGCGCACCCGATGATCTCCAGGACTCCTTCCTCCTCGAGCCGGGCGAATTGGGAGACCAGATCCTTCCGATACTCTTCATGGAACATCGTGCGGAAGCGCTGCAGCCGATCCTGATAGAAGCCCGCAGTCGAATAGAATTCAGCTTCCTTCCGGGTTCTCCCCATCTCCCGGCGGGCCAGCTCGCACATGCGGTCCAGGTGGCGGGCGTATTTTTCGGTGAGCACCTTGTCCCGCAGCATGGCCATCAGCGTGGGTGTCAGAGACATGGTCAGCCGTGCCGGCACCTGATCACGGCTCAGGTGCTCCAGCATTTCCAGGATCGGCAGATAGGTTTCGGTAATCGCCTCGAAGAGCCAGTGCTCTTCGAGGAAGTATTCCCGCTCCGGATGGCGGACGAAGGGGAGGTGGGCGTGCAGGACCATGGCCAGGTAGCCCAGGACGGGCCGACCAGTTGCGAGGGGAGCGCTGCCTCGAGCGCCGGCTGCGGATTGCCGCACGGTGCCCTCCCATGGCCCCTTCCCTGAGGGGGACGAGCCGCCTTGCCCGGCGCCCCGGTGCTTCCGGAGATCCCGAAGATCCTGCCAGGTCTCCTGCTCCCCGCCGGGCTTTTCCCGGGGCACGCGCACCTCGTTGCTCAACAGCAGGGGCCGGAAGATCCCTCCTGCCAGTACACCCAAACTGACCCTGACACGACAATCGGATTGGCCGAGCGCCAGGTACCAGCCGGGGGCACGGAAATCGAATTCGCACTGGTCGATTTTGGCGAACGGCTCACCGGCGATGGAGGCTTCCAGGCGCAACTGCGCGGATCCGCCGGCGGAGGCGATGAACTTTTCAAGGGAGTCGTCTTGGATCCAGTAGAGAAACAGGCGGCGCGGGTGGACGAGCATGAGAGTCGCCCGGGCCGGGCCGCCGGGGGCAGGCAAAGCTGGGGGTGAATTTGATTGTGCTTCGCTCACGCGCCGCCATGGCCTCCGCGCCGACGCCGCGCTCCCTTCCACAATGCTGCTTTGGCGTCGGCGCAGGATTCTGGACGGCACCTCAGCGAGGGCCGCACAGCCGCGCCAGCATCGCCTCGGGAAAGAAGCGGTCCTCCAGGCTCAGCAGAACGGTCGGAGCCGTATGGCCGGCTCTGAACCACTCGGTCGTCCCGGAACTGGTCGGATTCCTGTTGAGCATAGCACGAGCCCGGCGGGCGGCGCGCCGGACCCGGCCACGCCGGATAGGAGATCATAGGCGCCGGCGGTGCGACGGTTGCCGGGAGGGGTTGAGAGTTGAAGATGCGCCTGGCGAGTGCGCCGATGCCGTGCCGCGGCGATTGGAGTATCATGAACGCCTCGATTCAGCTGGATGACGCGGCAGGAGATCTCGTGAGCTCCCAGCCAGATGTTCGGGTTTTTCCCGGCCTGGTCTCCCTGTCCCGCGCCGCCGCCCTGGAGTTCGTGGCGCGCGCCCGGGAGGCGGTCGAGGCGCGCGGCTTGTTCACCGTCGTCCTCTCGGGCGGCTCCACTCCCGAGACGCTCTACTCGCTTCTGGCCGACGATCCCCAGCTCTATAGCGCGGTCGCCTGGGAGAAGGTGCATTTCTTCTTTTCTGACGAGCGCCACGTTCCGCCCGATCATCCCGACAGCAACTATGGGATGGTGCATCGCGCTCTGCTCTCGAAGATCCCCGCACCTCCCGGGAACGCGCATCGCATGGTCACCGAGCTGTCTGATGCCGGCCTGGTGGCTGACCAATGCGAGCAGGTTTTGCGGGAATTTTTCCGACTGCGCCCCGGAGAGTTTCCCTGCTTCGACCTGATCCTCCTGGGGCTGGGAGCCGACGGGCATACCGCATCGCTGTTCCCGGGAAGCGAGGCGCTGCAGGAGACCGTGCGCCTGGCGGTGGCCGCCCGGGTCGAAGCGCTCCAGACCTGGCGCATCACCCTGACGCTTCCGGTGCTCAACAACGCGACGGAGGTGGCCTTCCTGGTGAGCGGGGCCGAGAAGGCGGAAGCTCTCAGAAACGTGCTGGAGGGCCCCATCGATCCCGGCCGCTGGCCGGCCCAGGCGATCCAGCCCGCCCGGGGATCGCGTATCTTCTTCGTGGATCAGGATGCGGCGAAAAATCCGGGGGCGAGTCGATGAAGTTCAATCCAGGCGCTGAGTGGATCGAGACGGACGGACTGGGCGGCTTTGCCTCCGGCACCGTCTCGGGGCTGCGGACCCGGCGCTACCACGCCTTACTGCTTTCCTCCGCCGCGCCCCCCACCGACCGGTTCGTCCTGGTGAACGGGCTCGACGCCTGGCTGGAAACCTCGGAAGGCGCATTCCCCATTTCCACGCAGCGCTACGCCCCCGGCGTGACCCACCCGGAGAACGCGGCACTCTTGGAGAAGTTCGAGCCGGAGCCTTTTCCACTTTGGGTTTTCGCCTTGCAGAACGGAATGCGGCTGGAGCAGGAAATCTTCGTGCGGCACGCCAGCCCGATCGCCTGCCTGCGCTGGCGGCTTCTGGGTAAGGACAAGAGGGCGGCTCTCTGTCTGCGCCCCTTCTTCTCGGGCCGGGACCTGCATGCGCTGCACCACGAGAACGCTGCCTTCGCCTTCGAGCCGCGAGATGGCGGAGGCCGGCTTCTCTGGCAGCCCTACCCGGGCGTTCCCGGGATTGCGGTGCATTCCAACGGTTCCTACGAGCATCGGCCCGACTGGTACCGGAACTTCCTGTACGAGGAGGAGCGCTCCCGCGGATTGGACTTCCTGGAGGATCTGGCCGCTCCCGGAATCTTTCGATTCGACCTGGACAAGGAAGACGCGGTGCTGATCCTCTCCGCAGAAGGGTTGAAGGAATCTCCCGCGGCAACCCGACGCAAGGCTCCAGCCGTGTACAACGCGCACCGCGAGGCCGAGCTGAAGCGCAGGGAGGGATTCCCGACGCGCCTGCAAAGATCCGCCGATGCCTATTTGGTCCGCCGTGGAAACGGCAAGACGATCATCGCCGGCTATCCCTGGTTCGCCGACTGGGGCCGCGACACGTTCATCTCACTTCGCGGACTCTGCCTGGCTACCGGGCGACTGCATGACGCGCGTGACATTCTGCTGCAGTGGTCGGAGGCCTTGTCGGAGGGGATGCTCCCCAACCGCTTTCCGGATCGAGGCGAAACCCCCGAGTACAACTCGGTGGACGCGTCGCTGTGGTACATCGTAGCCATCCACGAATTCCTGCGAGCCTCCGAAGGAAAGCGCTCCCTCTCGGTGGCGCACCGCAAACGGCTGCAGGGGGCGGTGGAGCAGATCCTCGAAGGCTATTCCCGCGGAACCCGCTTCGGCATCCGGATGGACGAGGACGGCCTTCTGCGCTGCGGCGAGCCGGGGGTGCAGCTCACCTGGATGGACGCCAAGGTGGGAGACTGGGTCGTCACGCCGCGCATCGGAAAGCCGGTGGAGATCCAGGCGCTCTGGCTCAATGCCCTCGCCATCGGCTCCGGGTATTCGAAACGGTGGGAGGATGCGGCCCGGCGTGGACGGCTCGCCTTCGAGGAGCGCTTCTGGAACGAGCCTGGCGGCTTTCTGTTCGACGTCGTGGACGTGGATCACCGCAAGGGAGCCGTCGACGCCTCGTTCCGGCCCAACCAGATCTACGCGGTGGGCGGCCTGCCACTCGCTCTGCTGGACGGCAGCAACGCGAGCCGGGTGGTTTCAGCCGTCGAGGAGAGGCTTCTCACGCCCATCGGCCTGCGCTCCCTGGCACCGGGAGAGCCCGGCTACGCCGGGAGCTGTCAGGGAGGAATCCGCGAGCGCGACGGCGCCTACCATCAGGGGACTGTCTGGCCTTACCTGATGGGCCCGTTCGTGGAAGCCTGGCTGCGCGTGCACGCCGACGGGAAGCCGGAAGGCGCCATCGCAGAAGCGCGAAAGCGGTTTCTCGATCCGATGCTCCAGTGCCTGGACACGGCTGGCCTCGGACACCTACCCGAAATCGCCGATGCCGAGCCGCCGCACACTCCGCGCGGCTGTCCTTTTCAGGCTTGGTCCGTCGCCGAGGCCCTGCGCCTCGCCGAGCAGGTCCTGGTCCCCGGCAAGCGCAAGGCCGCCCCGCGCTCGCGCCGACGTCCGCCTCACGCATCCACGTCCCCAGCGTAGCTTTCTATCATCCAGCCCGGGACGAAGCCGTGTGAAAGCAAACCGAGCGATTGGGAGCTGTCGGGAAGCTGGGGGCATCAAATCAGGTGTTTTCCCGATGGGCCTTGGCGGAGGGGTGGGTTAGCCTAGTCCGGGCGTCGAGGTGTGCGCAGGAGCTTGCGGTTCCCGCGCGATCGCGACAGCGCCAGGATCGGGAGAACGCTGATGTCTCTGCGAATTATCATCGCTGACGACCACGTCATGGTGCGCCAGGGGCTGAAAGCGCTGCTCGAGAGGGAAAGGTACAAGGTGGTGGGAGAAGCCTCCGACGGCTTGGAAGCGGTTCAGCTGGCCAAGTCGCTCCATCCCGACCTTTGCCTGCTGGATCTCGCCATGCCCAACCTGAACGGGATGGACTCCGCCCGTGAGATCCTGAAGGACGCTCCACGCACCCGGGTGATCATCCTGACCATGCATTCCGAGGACCATTATGTCCTGGCAGCCCTTCGTTCCGGAGCCACGGGGTACGTGGTCAAGAGCCGCGCCGCCGCTGACCTGTTGCAGGCGATTCGGGAGGTGCAGCGCGGGCATTTCTACCTCAGCCCCGGTGTCTCGGGCGCGGTGGTTGCCGCCTACCTGGCCAAGAGCGAGCTGCCCGCGGATCCCCTCACCACTCGGGAGCGGCAGGTACTTCAGCTCATCGCCGAAGGAAAGACGACCAAGGAAGCCGCCGGCATGCTCGAGATCAGCGTCAAGACCGCCGAATCGCATCGATCGCGAATCATGCAGAAGCTGCAGGTGCATGAGACTGCCGGGCTCGTCCGCCACGCCATCCGTCTCGGGCTGACCCAACCCTGAGCACCCACGCGAATTCTTTCCCCAGGACACCATGCCCAGTGGGAATTCTCGTGTCGCGGTTTCAGGGGATCACCCCATATTTCCGAGCCCATGCTCCAGCTAGACTGCTTACGAACTCTCTTTCGGAGAGGACCCATTCCCGGTGCTGGCATGAAAGGAGGGAGCGATGCTCGGATATCGGCTATGGGACTTGGTGGAAAGAAGCTCCGAACGAGCCTGGATCCGGGAGCTGCGGGAATGCTTGGCTCAGAACCAGAAGGTCGCTCGCCGGTTTCTCGATCAGTTGATGGTGGACGGAGTGCTTCCCCCGCACAGCCGGGATGTCTGGCGCCTCATCCTTGCCGCTCCGCCCAAATGGCCGCGAACCTCCTGAGACCTGCTAGCCTACCCTCCCGATTCCCGCGACAGTGATCTTTGGGGCTGGCAGACCCATCCGCTCACCCCTGATGCGTAGGAAGCGGACCGGGTGGTAAGCTCATGCCATGAAAAGGAAGATGCGTCCCGACGCGGAGGCCCTCCGGCTCGAGGAGGATTCGAGGCGCGAGAAGAACTGGAAGCGCTGGGGGCCCTACCTCTCCGAACGGCAGTGGGGGACGGTGCGCGAGGACTATTCGGCCGACGGTGACTGCTGGAACTACTTCCCCCATGACCAAGCGCGCAGCCGCGTCTATCGCTGGGGCGAAGACGGTCTTCTGGGATTCACCGATCGTGAATGCCGGTTGTGCTTCGCGCTCGCCTTGTGGAACGGGCGCGACCCAATCCTGAAAGAGCGGCTGTTCGGCCTCGGCGGCCCCGAAGGCAATCACGGCGAAGATGTCAAGGAGTCGTATTTTTACCTCGACTCCACCCCGACCCATTCCTATATGAAGGCCCTCTACAAATACCCGCAGGCGGAGTTCCCTTATGCCCGTCTGGTGCGGGAGAACGGATCGCGCGGGAAAGATCAGCCTGAGTTCGAGCTTGCCGACGCTGGGGTGTTCGAGGCAGGGCGCTATTTTGACGTCATCGCCGAATATGCCAAAGCCGGGCCCGACGACATCCTGATCCGGATCATCACCGCCAACCGCAGCGCCGAGCCAGCCGCGCTGCATCTGCTGCCGACGCTCTGGTTCCACAACACCTGGCGCTGGGGATACCGCCACGAAGGGAGCGAGACCAAGCCCGGCATCCGCCGCCTGAGCGAGTCGACCCTGGCCACGATGCACGCCTCGCTGGGAGCGTATCGCTTCGTCGCGGGGCCCGGGCCCGGTGGAGCGCAGCCCTTGTGGCTGTTCACCGACAACGAGACCAACAGCTCCCGCATCTTCGGCACTCCCAACAAGTCTCGCTTCGTGAAGGACGCCTTCCACGAGTATCTGGTCTCGGGCCGCAAGGAGGCGATCAACCCGGAGGGCGTCGGCACGAAATCCGCCGCTCATTACCAGCTGCAGCTCGCCGCGGGGGAGGAGCGCACGGTGAAGCTGCGCCTGTCCGCCGAGGGCGATTCCCCCGCCGATCCTCTGGGGGTTGATTTCGACAAAGTCTTCGCGGCGCGCATCGCTGAAGCCGAAGCCTATTACGCGTCCAAGCTCCCTCCGTCGCTCACGCCCGAAGAGGCGAGGGTCTGCCGCCAGGGGTATGCGGGGCTGCTGTGGAGCAAGCAGTTTTATCATTATGTAGTGCAGGACTGGCTGGAGGGGGATCTGAACGAGCCGCCTCCTCCTGAGTCGCGCAAGCGGGGCCGCAACCACGACTGGCGGCAGCTTTACAACCGCGACGTCCTCTCCGTGCCTGACAAGTGGGAGTATCCCTGGTACGCCGCCTGGGATCTGGCGTTCCACATGCTCCCCTTCTCCAGGGTGGATCCGCAGTTCGCCAAGGAGCAGCTGGTGCTGTTCCTGCGCGAGTGGTACATGCATCCCAACGGGCAGCTCCCCGCCTATGAGTTCGCCTTCGGGGACGTGAATCCACCCGTGCATGCCTGGTCCGCCTGGCGCGTCTACAAGATGACCGGCGAGCGCGGCAAGAGGGACCGTCACTTCCTGGCCAGGGTCTTCCAGAAGCTGCTGATCAACTTCACCTGGTGGGTGAACCGCAAGGATCCCGAAGGGAAAAACGTCTTCTCAGGCGGCTTTCTGGGCCTGGACAACATCGGCGTGTTCGATCGCTCCCAGCCGCTTCCCACCGGCGGGCACCTGGAGCAGGCCGATGGCACCGCCTGGATGGCCTTCTACGCCGCAACCATGCTCTCCATGGCACTGGAGCTGGCCCGCGATGAGCCCGCCTATGAAGACATGGCCTCGAAGTTCTTCGAGCACTTCATCGCGATCACCGACGCCATGAACAATCTGGGGGGTACCGGTCTGTGGGACGAGGAGGACGGCTTCTACTATGACCGCCTCCATCTGGATGGGAACTCCATTCCGCTGCGGGTCCGCTCCCTGGTCGGGCTGGTTCCCCTCTTTGCCGTGGAAATCCTCGAAGAGGATCTGCTCGACCGCTTGCCCGGATTCAAGAAACGCATGTTGTGGTTTCTCCAGAACCGCCGGGACCTGGCCACGCAGATCTCCTACCTGGAAGTCGGCGGCCGGGAGGGCCATAGGCACCTGCTTCTCGCCATCCCCTCCCGCGAGCGCCTGACGCGCGTGCTGCGCTACCTGCTCGACGAGAAGGAGTTTCTCTCCGACTTCGGAATCCGCTCGCTGTCGCGGGTCCACATCGACCACCCCTACGTCTTCAAGGTCATGGGGCAGGAATACCGGGTGGACTACGTGCCGGCGGAGGGAAACACCGGGCTGTTCGGCGGGAATTCCAACTGGCGCGGCCCGATCTGGTTTCCCATGAACTACCTGCTGGTCGAGGCGCTGGAGCGCTATCACCACTTCTACGGCGATTCCTTCAAAGTGGAGTGCCCGGTCGGCTCAGGGCGCATGATGACCTTGCGAGAAGTCTCCCGCGAGATCGGCACGCGCCTTTCCCGGATTTTCCTGCCTGATGCGTCAGGCAGGCGCCCGGTGCACGGCGACGACCGGCGCTTCAGCGAAGATCCGCACTGGCGCGACCTGGTCCTGTTCTACGAGTATTTCCACGCCGACACCGGCCGCGGCGTAGGCGCCAGCCATCAGACCGGCTGGACCTCTTTGGTGGTGAAATGCCTCGAGGATCTCGCCAGGGATCGAGGCCGCTCCAGCGAGGCAAAGCAGGCGCCCCATCGCGCTGACTCGCCAGTCTGACCTTCTATTGACAGCTCTGGGCTTTGTTTGGTAGGGTTCTTTCAATACCATTGAAAATGGGTGAAACCTCAGGGGTCGGCCTCGCACCGAGCACCCGGGTCTACGTGTAGGGGGCGCATATTGCTCCACTCGGCTCAGGTAGCCTTGGAAGACTCCAGTCGCTCCGCCGGCTTCTCAATTTATGTCTCCTTTTCATCCACACCCTGCTCATGACCGTTGGCGAAGCCATGGAGAATGTGCAATGAATGAATTCAGTCGACAACGGTTTCTCCTTTTGGCGACTGCTGTCTTGCTTTGCTGCGGCCTATCCTGGCTGACTCTCGAAGCCTCCTCGACCTTGCATCAGGCTCCCATCTTCCGGGGCGAGAGACTCGATTACGAAGCTCTCTATCTGAACTCCTACGGAAGCTACCTCTCCCCGCTGGACATGGAGTTGGTTCGATCGGGCGACTTCGACGGGGACGGTCGATTGGACCTTCTTGTGGTTAACGATCCTTGTCAAAATCAGGGCGGAATCTACCTGGTTCATTTGATCGAGGGCGGCGGAATTGGCTCTGTCTCCAAATCCGCCGATATCCCCTATTGCTCGTATAACAACACGGTGGTCGGTGACTCGATCTCCTTGGGGAACTATGATGGCGATGGGCGACTTGACGTCGCGTTCTGGCGCTCTCGCGTGATTTATCACATGTCCGCGGATGGCAGCTTCACCGCCTCTCCCTTCGACCTTCCGCTGGACTCGGCGGGAGATTTTGGAAGTCAAACCTATCAGTCCCACGCGGATCTTAACGGTGATGGATTGCCTGATGCGGTGGTCGTTCAATCCTATCTGGTGTTCGATTGGGTCAATGGCAACGCCTACTCACTTACCAATCTCTATGTCTTTCTCGCCGATGGCCATGGTGCATTCACCCGGACTCAAAAAATCGAGCCCCCGGTCGATCCCGCCCTTGGTTTTTCCCTACTTCCGGTGAGTTTGGCCGATTTCAACGGGGATGGTCACCTTGATTACCTGGGCGCAGGGTTCGGCCCCCTGGGACCCGTGGAAGTTCTCGCGGGGGACGGGGCAGGGCATTTGAGCTCGCCGCAGAACGGCATCGCCATCTCTCCAGCTCCCCCCTTTTCACCAGGAGATTACTTGGGCACTCCCTCTGCGATTGGCGATTTGAACGGCGACCATCTTCCCGACTTTGTCTTCGGTCTCGGTCTCTATCCCGTTGCGTCGGCCATCAGCGGCAGTGTCTATCTGAGCACAGCGGTCGGGAAATACGCCGCCCCTCAAACGTTCTCGACTCCTCTTCAGGGTCAGTTCAACGATGTTATCTCCGCATCCATCAAGGATGCCGACGCCGATGGAAGGCAGGACATACAGGTTTATGGCAGTGGATGGGTATTCGCCTTCCTGCAACGAGCTGACGGGACTTTCCGAGCAGGACCGTCCCGGCGAATGCCATTGCGGGTCTTTGGTGAATTGTCCCTGCGATGGGACGAGGATTCTCTCCAAGATCGCATCTACTACGGTACCCCATTGCCGACCTATTTCGATTTTCAATCAAGAGCCTCCCTGTCGGTTTACTTGAACCACGGGTCACCCAATCGAGACTTCGTCGACCTCGATCTCTCCGGCGAGGTGGACGAACTCACCGTCGTTTCCGGGGATTTCGACGGGGACGGACACCAGGATCTCGCTAGCGCAAATAAGAATGGCATTACCCTCTATCGGGGGAATGGAAGTGGCGGGTTCTTCCGAGAGACGGGGCTCACCTCTCCCGGTACCTTTGGGTTCTTCAATCGCATCACGACGGGCGACTGGAATGGTGACGGGAGGACCGATCTCGTCGCTTTGAGACCCAGCGCGACCCAGGTGGACGGCCCCGGCAGCTTCACGCTCTACCTGTCCCAAGTACCGCCAGGCCCTAGATTCCGGGCCGCGACCACGCTCCCGGTGGGCCCACGTCCCATCAAGGGCGTTTCAATCGATCTGAACGGCGACCACAAGCTGGACCTATTGGTGGGTGGCCGCGGAGTTAACTTCCCGCATTATCGCGACCTCATGAACGGAACGGTAACCTCATATCTGGGAGATGGCGCCGGCGGCTTTGCTTCCGGCGTCCCTGCCTATGACCTGCCACCCGGCTACATCAACCCCGAGTTCCTCGATATTGAAGGTGGGGATGTGGATGTCGATGGAATTCCCGATCTCGTGGTGCTCGCAGGATATGGCTCGGAAACTCCAGCCACGGGGTACTGGGGGAGAGGGCACGGGGATGGGACGTTCGAAATCCCGTATTTCTTCGGCTCGGCCTCTGGCTCGAATGCCGATCCCCTGCTCAAGCCGCGCGACCTGAACGGCGACGGATTCACTGATTTCCTGCTTTCTCCGACTAATTCTCCGTCGAATCCTACTCTCGTGAGCACCACTTTCATGGGCGCCCCGGATGGTGGATATCGCTTCTCTGTGAACTCCGATTGTTGTGACAGAGCCGGAAATCTAACGGATTATGATGGCGACGGGTTCTCAGACCTGGCAGGAATTGCTTCCTCCGATACCCTGCGCTTCGGCTCCGGCGCGGGAACCGGACAATTCATTCGATCAGGTCCTGACATTTCACCCTCGGCCTACCCCTTCTACAACCTGTACTTCAATGGAGGGGAAAGGAACCCGACTCCCCTCCAAGCCGATTTCGATGAGGATGGCCGCATGGACATTGTGACCCTCGATGCCTCCGGTCACGCGCGGGTACTCTTCAATCGCGCCAATCAGGTAACCACCGACCCGGCCGAGAGCCTGATCGGCGCTCCTAATGGCACTCATGATGTCGACCCCGAAATCGATGTCGTGGAGGTGCAAGGGCGGGTGGGAGCCTACGACTTCGCCGGCACGGGCACCGCCCAGGGAGCACTGGTCCTCACCCTGTCGATCAACCAGCTCACGGAATTGGAGTCGTCGCAGGATGACTTTGACGGTGGCCTGATCGAGCGCCGGGATGGGAGTGAGGGGGCCAAGCCATCCACGGACCCGGGACGATTGCGCCCGCCCATCGGCGCCATTCCCGAGGTATCGGGTCCCCGTGTGTCGCTGAAATCCGGCTCATTCCAGATCTTCATGAATTTTGGAGAGCCCCTGAGGGATTCCGACGGTGATGGATTTGCCGACCTTTCCCTCGCCAATGCCCTCCAGGAGCCCGGATTGTCCGGGATTCCCCTGGCCGACCTCACGCTCAATTTGCATCTGGATGACAAGGGCCCGAAATTCACCGGAATGCACGATATCAATCGATTCTCTACGGTGGATCGAGACAAGGGAGTCGCGACGTTCGTCATCCCCTTCGAGCAGATGGTTTCCTCGCTGACTCCCATGGAACGAGCGTCCATGGATCTGGGCGACGGCACCGGACATCTTTACCTCTGGGTTGTCTCCAAGCTCTACGGCGACCGGGACCGGATTCCAGACACGAACGACGGAGCAGATCCGACCATTCGCTCCGAAGTGAGTGAGTTCCGTTTCCCCCTCTCGGACTTGCACGCCACCCCCTCTCTCGAATACGGGGATGTGCGAATCGGCAGGCACGTGGATGGACCGCTTACCCTTTCCAACCGAGGGGTGAGGCCGATAGGAATCACCTCGCTGGAGCTTCCCGATCCGATGCTCACGACGACGATTGCCGCACCTTTTTCCGTACCGGCTATGGGTCAATTGCAGCTCCATCCCCGCTTTGCTCCCACGGCACACGCGAGCTTCGACGGAAGCATGCATTTGGGAACTTCCGCGCTGCAGCAGCCTCTCACCGTTTTCATGTCTGGCCGGGGCGTGGCACCCATCCTGCGAGTTTCGCCCCTAAGCCTGGATTTCGGCTCCACCCCCGTGGGATTCACTTCGGAATACTTCCAGGTGGAGGTATCGAATGTCGGGGACGACTGGCTGGAGGGATCCTGGGAGCTGGAGGACGCGCTTCACCAGTTTGGCTTCGGACCCTACTATTTTCCGGTAGACGTCTACCCCTTCGATCTGTACCCGGGAGAATCATTCCATTTCAATCTGGCCTTCACCGCTGCGCACGAAGGACCCGCGATCGGAAATCTCAAGATCCTCAGCGACGATGACCAGCTGCCTCGGGTCGATGTATCTCTAAACGCGTTGGGAACACCGCCGGAGCCACGCATTTCCCTGTATTATGACTACGAGGATCCAATTCGAGACGTGCCCATCGGCGGAGAGGGAAGCTCGCTACTCCGAATCGGCAACGGAGGAAGCGCCCCGTTGCAGATCTTCGCAGTTACCAGCAGCAATCCCCTCTTCACGACCAGCGTGAGCCCCAATCCGATTCTGCCAAAGCAAGACGGCATACTCACCGTCACTTATCATCCCATCGCGTTGGGCCTCGAAACCACGACACTTACGATCACCCACAACGACCCCACCTCGCCTCCGGTCACTCGGAGCATTGGTGGACGGGCTCTGGAGCCAAGACCGGCTGCTCAGGTGACTCCGACCACGCTGGACTTTGGCTCGTTGCACCCTGGAGCTTCTGCCACACTCAGCTTCGAGATCCGAAATCTCGGGACCGCTGCGCTTCTTCTCACAGGAAACACACCCTTGCTGTCTTCCTACTGTGCCGACCAGACCGATCTGATCCTGCCAGCTACGATCCTCCCTGGCGAGGCACTTACGGCTCATGTCACCTATGAAGCCGATATCAGCAAGTCAGGCTGCGACTTCTACTTCTTCACCAATGATCCCGCAAAGTCGGTGGTGAATATCCAGGTTCTCGCTACCATCCTGACACCGCAAATCGTGCTCGGGAGCGAGGTGGTTTTCTTTCCCGATACGCCGATCGGAAGCTCCTCAACGAGCTCCCTGACGGTCTACAATTTTGGAGCTGCGCCTCTGATCGTCAGCGGTGCATTCTTTTACAATCCTGGCTTCTCACTCGCCACGCCATTGCCTCTCACTATTCCGCCGGGCGGCGAAGCCGAGCTGGCGTTCGTTTTTTCTCCGACGGAATGGTATGCCAGCTACACAGACGTGGCTCTCGAGACCAACGATCTCGACAACCCACTGGTGTACCTGTACCTCCACGGCTACGGCGTGCCGGCCAGCTCCGTGAGAAGATCGAAGTCGCTGAATCCCTAGTCCCCCATACCGTCCCTTGAGAAGCCGTTTCTGGCCCCCCAGCTTTTTCGAATTGCGACATGCGCTCGTGCCGGCATACAGGCGCTTTGCAGATCGCTGGCATTTCCCCTTCGAGCTGTGAGCAGCGGGCAGATGCTTCTCCGGCCCTTGTTTCCGGTTGCGTGACTTGCGCAATCGCTTCTCGCCGCCTAACTTATGAGACATGACGCAGCCAGGGAAGAGACTCTCGGGTTACCGAAGCCTCGTGGAGGCCATGAAGTCTTGGCGCACCGCCTCGGTGGTGCTCCTGAGCTTCTCCTCCGGCCTGCCCCTGGGGCTGGTATGGATAGCCATTCCCGACTGGATGCGCAGCGTCGGGGTGGATCTCCGGGTGGTGGGGCTGTTCAGCCTTACCCAGATTCCCTGGACCTTCAAGTTCCTCTGGTCGCCCCTCATGGACCGCTACGCCCCGCCGGGATGGGGCAGGCGGAGAGGCTGGGCGGGTTTGGCCCAGATCGCACTCGCCATTTCCACTTTCGCGCTGGCGGGAGTCGGATCTCAGCCGGAGGCGCCCTGGATCGTGGCGGCGCTCGCGCTGGCCATCGCCTTCTCCTCGGCGACCCAGGACATCGCCATCGACGCCTACGCGGTGGATGTCCTGCGCGAAGACGAGCAGGGCGTGGCCATCGGGGCCCGCATCGCCGTCTACCGGATCGCCATGCAGCTGGCCGGCGCCTGGGCCATCACCCTGGCAGGCTGGGTTTCCTGGCCCACCGTCAACGTGATGCTCGCGTGCCTGTACATCCCGATGCTGCTGGTCACCTGGAAGGCGCCCGAGCCCGAGGAGGTCCACCCGGCGCCGCGAACCCTGCGTGATGCGGTCTGGCTTCCGTTCGTCGGGTTCCTTTCGCGCCACCGCTCGCTCGAGATCCTGGCCTTCGTCCTGACCTACAAGCTATCGGACAATCTCGCCACCGCGCTGGTGCGCCCCTTCCTTCACGACATGGGATACGACGCGTTCCATCGCGGCTTCGCCATGGGGACCATCGGGGTGGTGTGTACGCTGGTCGGCACCTTCCTGGGTGGCTCCATGACCACGGCGCTGGGGCTCGGGCACTGCCTCTGGATCTTCGGCGTGCTGCAGGCGCTGGCGAGCCTCGGGTATGTCATGCTCGCGGGAACCGGCGTGAACCTCCCGCTCATGTACTCCGCGACCGCTTTCGAGAGCCTGGTGATCGGCATGGGAACGGGCGCCTTCTCGGTTCTCCTGGTGCGGCTAACGCAGAAGCGCTTCTCGGCCACCCAGTATGCCCTGTTCTCCAGCCTGTTCGGCCTGCCGCGCCTGTTCTCCGGGCCGATCGCCGGCTTCACCGCCTCGGCGTTTGGATGGCGGACCTTCTTCTGGTGGACCATCGCCGCGGGCATTCCCGGGCTGATCATCCTCTCCCGGTTCGTCCCTCTTGGGGTGCGCGATCCGGTCTTCGAGGTGGAGCCGCCGCGCGCCGGCCCGCGCCTTACCCGGGCCCAGATTGTGCGCCGGGGCATCATGGGAGGGGCCTTCGCCACGTTGTCGGGCGCCCTTGCCCTGGCTTTCCTGTCGGCGCTGACGAAGATGCGCGACCCTTCAGGGGGAGGGTTCGATCTGGTCGCGGAGCTGAAGGCGCTGGTGCAGCCCGTCGGAGTCGCGGGCTGGACGGGATTGGTGGGAGTGGTGGTCTTCGGGCTTCTGTGCGGACTGCTTTCTGCCGCGGTCTCAGTGGCGAGGCAGGGTGAGCCGGAGTCGGAACAGGAAAATGATCGGCCCGCCGAGCCGGCTGCCTCCCGAAACGCGCGCTAATCCTCAAGCAAGCTAAAGCCGTGACGGCTGGGACGGGAGGGCGCTTTCCATCCACTTCTTGATGCGGTTGGCGTCGCCCAGGCGCGTGTACTTCCCCCAGGAGTCGAGCAGCACGATGATGACGGGGCGCGCGGCAATCTCCGCCTTCAGCACCAGACAGCGCCCCGCCTCGTTGAGGTAGCCGGTCTTGGACAGGCCGATGGTCCATCGCTTGTTCTTCACCAGCCCGTTGGAGTTCTGGTAATCTAGGACGCGCCCGTCGGAGAACACGATTTGATGCATGGGAGCGGTGGTGTACTCGCGAATCAGCGGGTATCCGGAGGCGGCCCGGACCATGCGGGCGAGGTCTTCGGCGCTCGAGACATTCTCGCTGCTGAGTCCCGTGGCGTCCGCGAAGTGGGACTTGAGCATCCCCAGCTCCTGGGCCTTGGCGTTCATGGCGGCCACCACACCGGCCTTGCCGCCGGGATAGGTCCGGCCCAAGGCCGCCGCGGCCCGATTCTCCGAGGACATCAGCCCCAACCGCAGCAGATCGCCGCGACTCAGCTGGGCACCCACCCTCAACCGCGAGGCGGTGTGCTTGACGCCATCCACATCGGCCCGTTCGATGACGAGCCTCTCGTCCAGCGGCAGCGAAGCATCGAGCACGACCATGGCCGTCATGAGCTTCGTGATGGAAGCAATGGGCATTACATTTTTGGGATTCTTGGCGTACAGAATTGCTCCGGCGGATTCATCGATCACCAGTACCGCGTGGGACTTCAAATCGAGCCCGCGGGGAGAGATTCCACTCGGAAGGCTCGTGGCCGGTTCTTCGCTCGGGACGAGGACGACATTGGGCGGAGCGGTTGAGGCGGAAGCGGAGACCGTGCCCGAGGTCCGCTGCCCTCCCAACATCAAAAGTCCGGCAGCCAGCGTCATGAAGCGGACAAAATAGGTCAAAAAGATCTCCCTGAACCCACGAAACTCGGCAGAATTCGCACAGCGCGCAACAAAATAGCAAAAATCGCGCCGCCTCTCCAGAAGATTTCGAAAGTTTTTCGGAGTAATATCCCGTCCGGCGAGACCTGGCGCCTGCCGGCTGCATCTCAGTTTCATTCGGCCTGTTCCGGGGCCCCTTCCGGGCCCCGGGGCATTCGCCGGGAAGGAGCCGTTCGATGCCCCCGGCCGAGACGCTGCATCCCTCCGGTCTCCCCGCGCCCGGAGGCTCCGAACCGGTCGTTCTCCCTCTCGATGCTCACAATCGCGAGCTGATCGACAACGTCCATCCGACCGACTGGGTCAACCCGCAGCCGGCTGCACGCTACAACCTGGTGATCATCGGGGCGGGCACGGCGGGACTGGTGACCGCGGCCGGGGCGGCCGGACTGGGAGCCCGGGTGGCGCTGGTCGAGCGGCACCTCCTCGGAGGCGATTGCCTCAATTATGGCTGCGTCCCCTCCAAATGCATGATCCGCTCCTCCCGCGTGGCGGGAGAGCTGCAGAAGGCGGCCAGGCTCGGGTTTCTCCTGCCCGAGGCGGCCCGGGCCGAATTTCCCGCGGTGATGGAGCGAATGCGCCGCTTGCGCGCGCGCATCAGCCACCATGACTCAGCCGAGCGGTTTCGTTCTCTGGGAGTGGATGTCTTCCTTGGGGAGGCGCGGTTCACCTCGCCGGACACGGTGGAGGTCGGTGGAAAGACGCTGCGGTTCAAGCGGGCCGTGCTCGCCACCGGCGCGCGGGCCGTGCACCCTGCCATCCCGGGTCTCGCGGAGGCCGGGTACCACACCAACGAGACGATTTTCTCGCTCACCGAGCTGCCGGCCCGGCTGGCCGTCATCGGGGGCGGCCCGGTGGGGTGCGAGCTGGCCCAGGCGTTCCGACGCCTTGGCAGCGAGGTGGTGCTGTTCCAAGGATCCTCCCGGCTGCTGAACCGCGAGGATTCCGACGCCGCCGAAATCCTCCGGCAGACCTTCCTCCGGGAGGGGATCCGGCTCGCCCTGAATTGCCGGCCGGTTCGAGTGGAGCCCTCCGCTTCCGGGAAGACGCTGGTCTTTGCCTCTCCCGCGGGAGAAGAGAGGATCGAGGTGGACCAAATCCTCGCGGGAGCCGGGCGCGCCCCGAATGTGACCGGGTTGAACCTGGAAGAGGTGGGAGTCGCGTACGACCCGAAGAAAGGGATCGAGGTGGACGATGCCCTGCGAACCACCAACCGGCGCATTTTCGCCGCCGGGGATGTCTGCATGGAAGACAAGCATACCCACGGCGCCGATGCCGCCGCCCGCATCGTGATCCAGAACGCCCTGTTCCTCGGTCGCAAGAAGCTCTCTTCCCTCGTCATCCCACGGTGCACCTATACCGACCCGGAGATCGCCCAGGTCGGAATGTCCGGGAAGCAGGCTCACAAGGCGGGGATCGAAGTGACCACCTTTGTAAGACGCTTTTCCGATGTCGATCGGGCCATCCTGGACGGCGAGGAGGACGGCTTCGTGAAAGTCCACGTGCGCTCGGGCACCGACAAGATTGTGGGAGCCACGATCGTGGCGCCTCATGCGGGGGAGATGATCAGCGAGATCACGCTGGCCATGGTGGGAGGATTGGGACTGGGAACCCTGTCCGGCGTCATCCACCCCTACCCGACCCAGTCCGAAGCGATCAAGCAGGCGGGGGACGCCTTCCAGCGAACGCGCCTGACGCCGTTCGTGAAAAAACTCCTGAGCCGGTGGATGGAGTGGACCCGTTAATCAGTCCCGCAGGGCGGGGCAGACCCCGCTCCCTCGAGTCGCTGCCACCCAATCGAGACTACCCGCCACTGTCGGGAACCCACCACGATCGCTGACGAATTCTGTCAGCTTCGCGCCTCAGCCGGTGACTGCGGGATGGATTGCTTCCAGTGGGGAGCGACCGTCTTGCAGGGGTGTCCCTCGACCAACCGCCTCACTCACATGGCATTTGGCTCGCCGTCAAAAAATGCGACAGTACCCCCCCAGTGCGGGGCGGCAGTCGTTGGGAACGGGCGGGAATGCTTCTTGCTGTCAGGGAGTCCGGAAATTGGCAGCATTCGGAGGAGGCACCATGATCTGCGAAGCACACCGGCAACGCGAAAGAGGCGAAGCCGGTTTTTCCATGGTTGAGATGATGATCGTGCTCGTGTTCATCGGGATCGTCGCTTCCATCGCCATCAGCGGCGCTTTCTATGCTTTCGACGCTTCCCGGCTGGGCAAGACGGTCGGAAACATGCGCGGCCTCTCTGATGCCATCACCAAGTATCAGAGTGACAGCAGCAGCCTGCCCGGAGGCGGTCTGCAGCCGGTGAGCGCCATCGCGCCGCTGCTGCGTCCCTCGGGGGGAAGGGTCATCCCCATGACGGACGGGTGGGATCACGACCTCTATTACGAGCCCTACACGAGCGGCGGCGTCACCACGTTTCGGGTTTACTCGTACGGCAAGGACGGTGCGTCGGACGGGATCGTGACCGGAACCTGGGTCGACTTTTACACCGACGTGGTGGTGGAAGGCGGCTCCTTCATTCAGACGAAGTGGTGACGACATGGCCGGCAAAGTCAACGGCAACACCGAGCAAGTGAGCCGCTATCTGGCGACCCTGGGGCTCAAACCAGGGGTCACGCCGGATGCGATGAACACCACCTACTACACCCTCATCAAGAATTCTCCCGACAACCCGACCGAAGAGGAAGAGGCCCGCCTTCAGGAAATCCGGCATGCCTACAGCCTGCTCCGGCGCGCCTACGTGCCGCCGAAGAAGAAAGTACTGGCGGCCGTCATGCACCGCAAGATCCTCATGCCGACGCTGGGCGTCTTGACGCTGCTGATGCTGGGGGCGATGCTGGCCATGAACTACCACTCTCTGCGGCTCAAGGTGATCCACTACAAGGCCGGCGCGGTGATGCGCCTGAAGGACAAGAGCGAGCCGTACGGCCAGATCGTCGCTTACGAATCACGGCACCGGTTCCCCACCGGGGCGCCCTCCGCCGCTTATTCGATTCACCTTTCCGGCCGGGATGAGACGATCTGGGTGAGCGAGCGACTTGTCGTCAACGCCATGGTGCCCGCCGCCTCGAACTGATGCCGATCGGCTCCGGCGCCCGGTGTGGCTCGCACGCCGGGTCGGCCGGAGCACTGACGAATGGAGGTCCGCGATGCAGATGACCCCCGACCAGCAGGAAGAAACCCAACGTCTCTTCGCAACCCGGCGACGCAGGCAGATCCTCCTCGCGGTTCCGCTCCTCCCCGTGTTCATCGGAGTGCTGGTGGTTCGAGAGCGCGCCGACAGCACGGTCCTGGGCGTGCCCGCCGAGGTATGGGGTCCCGCCTTCCTGGTGCTGGCCATCGGCGCCCTCCTGTTCTCTCTGTGGAACTGGCGCTGCCCCGCCTGCGAGAAATATCTCGGCAAGGGGATCAATCCGCACTTCTGCCCCAAGTGCGGCGTCGCCTTGCAGGCGGATCGCTAACCCACCAGCTCCTCATCACTTTGCGGTACCAACATCCACATCAGGCCTTGTGGGCGGCCGAGGGCTGGGCTAGAATGGCCGCCTCGACTGGTTCTCAATCCCTCTCAGGAGAGGCTTTTGACGGTGGGTTCGAAGGCGGAGGTCTGCATCATCGGCGCCGGGCTGGCGGGCTCCGAGGCGGCCTGGCAGATTGCCCGCCGGGGCCATCGAGTCAATCTCTTCGAGATGCGGCCGGTGCGGAAGACGGCGGCCCACAAGACCGCCGATTTCGCCGAGCTGGTATGCAGCAACACCTTCAAATCCGACAGCCTGGAAACTGCCACCGGATTGCTGAAGGAGGAGATGCGCCGCTGCGACTCCCTCATCCTGAGGATTGCCGATGCGACGCGCATCCCCGCGGGCACCGCGCTCGCGGTGGATCGGGAGCGCTTCGCCTCGGAAGTGACCCGGGCGCTGGAGTCCCAGCCCCTGATTCAGATCCACCGGCAGGAGATGGAAGCAATTCCACAGCAGGGAACCGTCATTATCGCCACGGGGCCGCTGGTGTCGGAGTCCCTGTCGTCGGACATCGCCCGGTTCACCGGGCGCGGCTATCTCTATTTCTTCGACGCCGTCTCTCCCATCGTCGAGGCGGATTCCATTGATCTCTCCAGGGTCTTCCGGGCGTCGCGCTACGGCAAGGGAGACGAGGACTACCTGAACTGCCCCATGGACGAGACCACTTATGAACGCTTCATCGATGCCATCCTGGCCGCGTCCACAGCACCGCGCCACGAATTCGACAGCACCGGCTTTTTCGAAGGGTGCCTGCCCATCGAGGAGATGGCGCGCCGTGGCAGGGACACGCTGCGGTTCGGGCCCCTCAAGCCGGTCGGACTGGTGGATCCCAAGACCGGCAAGCGGCCTCATGCGGTGGTGCAGCTCCGGCAGGACAACGCCGCCGCCGAGCACTTCAACCTCGTGGGGTTTCAGAACAGCCTGCGCTGGGGAGAGCAGGAGCAGATCTTCCGGATGATCCCCGGCCTGGAGCAGGCCTCTTTCGTGCGCCTGGGCATGATCCACCGGAACAGCTACATCAATGCGCCGGCCATCCTGCTGTCCACGTTCCAGGCGCGCAAGCGCGATGACCTCTTCTTCGCCGGACAGATTTCAGGTGTGGAGGGATACCTCGAATCCGCCGCCTCGGGTCTCACGGCGGGGATCAATGCGGCGCGCCTCGCGGACGGGCAGGCGGCGGTCTCCTTCCCCCCCACTACGGCCCTGGGGTGCCTCGGGCGTTACATCTCCACCGCCGACGTCAAGGACTACCAGCCCACCAACATGGCCTTCGGGCTCCTGCCGCCTCTGGCCAGCCCGCTGAGGGACAAGCGGGCGCGCCGCGAAATGCTGGTGCGCCGGGCGCTCGATGACCTGGGCACGTTTCGGGGCACGCTCGATCCCGTCAGCGCGCCCCGCTGATTCGGAGAATATCGACCGATGCCGACCCTTCGACACAAAGTTCCGGGCCTCAAGGAGCGAGCCGGCCGGCGCGACAGCCTTGACGATTCCTCTCAAGATGGCGGCAGACGGCGCGAATCACGATCCACGATGATGGACCCGTCCATCCGCGCCTATTTGCGGCACTTGAAGCTCGACGAGAACTGCTCGCCGGAGACGATTCGCGCCTACGCCTCCGATCTGGGGGAGTTCGCGGCCCTGCTGGAGCGCGAGATCGGCGGCGGCCGGGACGCGGATTCCCGCAAGGTGGATCGTCTGGCGGTGCGGGCGTTCCTGGGAGAGCTGCATCGCCGGAAGGTGAAGCGCTCCACGGTGGCGCGCAAGCTGGCGGCGGTGCGCTCCTTCTTCCGCTACCTGAAACGCCAGGGCAGAATCGCTTCCAATCCGACCCTGGGCGTCTCGACCCCGAAGCAAGAGCGCCGCCTGCCGCGCCAGCTGAGCGTGGATGAGATGAGCCACCTCCTGGAGATGCCCGACGACTCCACGGCGCTGGGGTCACGCGACCGGGCGATCCTGGAGCTGCTCTATGCCACCGGAGTGCGGGTCTCGGAGCTGACCTCCCTGGACTTCGATGATCTCGACCTCAGTGAGGGGATGATGCGGGTGCTCGGCAAGGGAAGAAAAGAGCGCATGGTGCCGGTGGGATCCAAGGCAATCCAGGCGGTGAGAAAGTACCTGCGGCGCCGCTCGGAGCTGGAGCCGCAAGGCGGCACGGGCAAGGACGCTCTGTTCCTCAACTTTCGCGGCAAGCGATTGAATGTGCGCAGCGTCCGGAGGCTTCTGAATCAAGCGCTGGAAGCGGCCGCCATCATCCGCAAAGTTTCACCTCACACCTTGAGGCACTCTTTCGCCACGCACCTGCTCGACGCCGGAGCCGATCTCCGATCCATCCAGGAGCTGCTGGGGCACGCATCGCTGTCCACCACGCAGCGCTACACCCACGTTTCCATGGAAAGGCTGCTCAAGACCTATGGCAAGACCCACCCTCGCGCCTGAGGCGCTGCTCCGCACGGCGGTGGATGCGGCGCGCGCCGGAGGCGAAGTGCTCCGGGGCAATTTCGCGAGCGCCGAGCCGCTGGAAGTCAGGAAGAAGGGACAGAACGACTTCGTCACCCGCATCGACCGGGAGGCGGAGGATGCGGTCGTTTCCCTCATCCGCGCACGCCATCCAACCCACGCCCTCCTGGCGGAGGAGTCGTCCGCCGCGCCGGGGGTCGAGGCGGAGTGGATCATCGATCCTCTGGATGGCACCACCAACTACATCCATGGCTACCCTTTCTTCGCCACTTCGGTGGCCGTGCGCGTGGCGGGCGAGGTGGTGGCGGGGGCCGTCTACGACCCGGTGAAGGACGAGATGTTCGCCGCCGCTAAGGGCGCTGGCGCCACTCTGAATGGCAGGCCGATTCGCGTCTCCGCCTGCGCAGCTCTCACCGATGCGCTGCTGGTGACCGGGTTTCCCTTCCGGTCGATGGCGAAGCTTCCCCAGTTTCTTGCCTCCCTGGAACAGCTGATTCGGACTTCCTCGGGAATCCGCCGGGACGGCTCGGCTTCGCTCGATTGCTGCTACGTGGCCTGCGGGCGGCTGGACGGCTTCTGGGAGTGCGGCCTTTCCGCCTGGGACATCGCTGCCGGTGCTTTGCTGGTGGAAGAGGCTGGGGGTAAGGTCACCGACTTCAACGGCGCACGGGGCTTTCTGGATTCCGGCGACATCATCGCCTCCCCGAGGGCGATCCACCCCGCCTTCCTGACGGAAATCCAGCGCGCCTTCCGCTAGGCACGGTAAGGTTGAGGTCTACGGAACGCTCGGCTCGATGGTTCCCGACGACGGAGGAGGCTGCGGCATCCGAGCGAACTGCCGGGCGGCGAGATAGCCCTGACCGATTCGGAACAGCGCATAAGCATGAAAGGCCACGCCCAGCCACTCACGGAACAACAGCAAGAGCACACCGTCCAACGCGTACGCGATCGTCCCCACGAGGAACGCACCGCGTGAGCCTGCCCTGGCGAAATGCCAACACAAGAGCAGCATCCCGAGAAATAATCCATCCAAGACGGCCATCGGCACTATGGCCGCGCTCCCCCTTTCGTGGGCAATGGCGTCGATCACCTGCGTGATGCCCAAACCAAAGATGAACCGGATTTCCATGTTAAGGATCTGCAGGATGGTGTTGATTCCCGATAGGAGCGAAATTGTGAGGAGCCATCCCGCGCCGCGCCGAATTGCATCCATCTCGGGCGGAGTCGGTTGTGGGAGCGCAGGCTCATCAAGCGAAGATGTGCCAAAGCGTAGCGACATGCTGTCCTCCTAAAAAAGCAAAAAGCCAGGAGAAGAACCCGGGAGAAGACGAGTCAGCGAGCGCGGTTTTGTGCCTCACCACCGAGCCGGGTCGATTCCGATGCGGGATTACTCCGGCTGGCCCGGGGGTAGGGCTTCCGCCTCTTCGAAGGTGGGTTCGACCCGCCCGTCGGAGGAATCGAGGCGAAGCGATCCCGAGCTACCCGAGGAGCGGTTCGCGGTGAGGCGCACCGCGAGGTCGATGGCGGATTTGAGGCTGGAAGGATCGGCCGTGCCGCGGCCGGCGATGTCGAAGGCGGTGCCGTGGTCCACGGTGGTGCGCAGGAACGGCAATCCCAGCGTCAGACCCGCCGATTTACCGAATCCTGAAACCTTGACGGGAATGGTGGCCTGATCGTGGTAAAGCGCCACGACCAGATTGAACTCTTTCCGCATCGCCCGCAGATAGATGGTATCCGGAGGATAGGGCCCCCAGACATCGAGTCCTTCCTCCCGGCACCTCTCGATCGCCGGAGCAATCTCCTTCTCCTCCTCTTCCCCGAACAGCGAATCCTCTCCCGCGTGGGGATTCAGTCCCGCCACGCCCATGCGCGGCTCCTCCCGAAACAGGCGCCGGTGCTCGGATGCCGCGAAGCGGATGAGCCCCGCGAGCCGGTCCCGGGTGATGAGATCGAGGGCATTGCGCAGCGAGACATGGTGGCTCAGCACCACGACTTTGAAGGCCGGCGTGACGAACATCATCCCCACCTGCGGGCTGTCGGTGAGGCGCGCCAGGATTTCCGTATGTCCCGTGGACCCGGCCCCCGCCAGGTGGAGCGCCTTCTTGCTGATGGGCCCGGTCACGATCCCATCCACCTTGCGCTCCCAGGCCAGGGAAACGGCCTTCTTGATGGCGGCCATGGCCGCTTGTCCGGAGGCAGCACTGGGGATGCCGGGTGCAATCGCCTCGAAGGAAGGTCCCAGATCGACCAGAAACGGGCCGGCTCCCTCCAGAGTGGATCGAGCGTCCCAGACCTGCAGGCTCTGGGGAAGGCCCACGTGCAGCGATGCGGCGGTCTTGCGGAGCTGCTCCGCATCTCCGACCACGACGAGCCGGCAGGCGGACAGGACGTCCAGATTCGCCAGGCACTTGACCGCGATTTCCGGACCGATGCCCGCGGGATCGCCGGAGGTCAGAGCCAGCGTGGGGTTCACTGGCTTAGAAACCTTCTTCCTGGTCGGAGTCGGAAGCCGAGCCGGAAGTCTCGTCGGCCTTGTACATGTACTTGATGCAATGCTTGTTGACCAGCAAATTGGGAGCGTCGTCCCGATTCACTTTGATGCAGGTCTTGTCGTACCACTCGATGACACCGTGGAGCTGCTCACCGTCATTGAGGACCACCACCATGGGGGTCTTGGCGTTCATCTGCTTGAGGTAGTAGAACGCCTCGGCATTGGTCTGTTCCGGGGGGACCTGCTTGGGCCGCGGCCGGTGGCTGGAGGGTCCCGCCGACATCTTCTCTTTCAGGTCGGACAGGTTTGGCCGGATCAGCTTTCGGTGGATCATGTCTTCACCTCTCTTAGGATGATGCCCTTTCACCTTGCTCTCCTTCGGTCCTGCCGAATTACCGGAGCTGCCAGCTTTGGCCGGAAGCAGCCAAGCTCGGAAAAGTTTCGCGGAGAAAGCACCGATTCGGCGGAGGCCCTCTCTCCCCGTGGGGTGGTGCTAGCGGATGGATAAAACGTCAGTGGGCGCAGTGTAGCACAGCAGAATCCTGATTCGCCACCCATGCCACCGCCTCAGGGACCCTCTGTGGGAGCCCCATCGATGTTCGTGATGGGCTTCCACTCCGAGCTCCCATATTTTGGATACACGTAGATGTAATTCTCCTTCCAAAGCCCTTCCAGGTAGGCCTCGAGTTTTTGCTTGAAGAGGGAATCCCGAATCTTTTCGGTGATCTGGTCCTTGGCATCCGGCAGGGGGGTGACCTGCTCCGCTTCCTTGGTCTCCAGGCGGATGATGTGGAAGGCCCGGGTCGTTTCGATGGGCCCGGCCAGCTCTCCCGGCTTCAAAGCGAAGACCTGGGCTTCGATCGCCGGCTGCAGCTCCCCCTTGGTGAAGGGACCCACCAGACCTCCGCGCTCCTTGCGCGACACCTCCGACACCTCGGCCGCCAGCTCACCGAAGTCCTTTCCCGCATTCAGCTCGCGCCGCACCGCTTCGGCGCGCGCGCGAACCTCATTCTTGTTCGCATCCTCGTAGAGGAGGACGATTTCCCGGAAGACCACCCGCTCCGGGCGGACGAAATCCTGCGGGTGCTGGTCGTAGTAAGTCTGGATTTCCTTGTCCGAGACGCTGATTTTCCGGCGCACTTCATAATTGATGATTTCGTGGGGGATGGAGAGCCTCATCAGCGTGTCCAGGAGCTCCTGGCGGGTCATGTTCTGCTCTTTGAGGAGTTGATCCAGCTCCTCGTCGCTCTGGATCTTCTGCTGTTTCTTGAAATCGTCCAGGAGGTTCTTCCGGACCTTGTCCAGATCCAGCAGCACCTCGGCGCGCTGCACCAGCAGGGTCTCGGTGATCATGTTGCGCAGCAGACCATCGGCGGCAGCCTCGGTCTGGGCATCCAGCTCGTCGCCGGAATACTTGCTCTTCAGCTGCTCCTCGTAGACGGCCAGGCGCTCCTGGAGCTGGCTGCGGGTGATCATGGAGTTGTTCACTTTGGCCACGATCTCTTCCAGGACCTCCGCCCGGGCCCTCCCTGGAACGAGACTCACGCCGAACAGCGCGAGCGCCGCAGCGAGCCCTCGAAATGCCGCTCGGGACCGTCTCATCCGCCGTATTCTCCCTTGTAGGAGAAGGGAAGGTTCTCCTGGTGCACCTGGATCGTGGCGGTCTGCCGGATTCTTTCCAGCGCCTGCTGCAGGGCCTCCTCGGCTTTGCGCTGCAGGAGGAGAACTTCGATTCTGTGGCCCGCCTCTTCCAGGCTCTGGCTGATCCCCTCCCGCCGATCCACCAATTGAATGATTCGCACCTTGTCGGCGTCCACCACCAGGTCGCTCACCTGCCCCGGAGCCAGAGACAGGACCGCCTGGCGCACGGGCTCGGGAAGCTCCGATTCCGCGAATCCCCGCGGCTCCCCCTTGTCCGGAGAAATCGAGCTCTGCCGGGCCAGGAGGGGAAATCGGGAGGGATCCTCCTTGAGCTCCGCCGCCAGGCGCTTGGCTTCCTCCGGATCCCCCACCAGGATCTGGCGGAGCAGCACCACCCGGGACTGCTGGAATTCTTCGGGGTGCTCGCGGAAGTAGGCCTCCACCTCTTCGTGGCTCACTTTCACATCCTTGAGGAGCACCCGATCCTTGTATTCCTGAATGAGGAGATTACGCCGAACCTGCTCCTTCATCGACCCATCCGTCTCCCCTGCCTTCGGGTGAGGGGCTCCGCCGAGGCTGGCCAGGTACGACTCCACCTGGTCGTCTCCCACTTGAATCTGCTCGCCCTTCGCCCGCTGCAGCAGCAGCCGCTCGCCGATGAATTGATCCAGAAGGCGGCTACGCGTCTCGGCATCCTTGACGGGAGGGGCATCGTCACCCAGACTCGCCTGCAGATACTCCTCGAATTCCGAGTAGGGAATCTCCTCTTCGTTGATGCGCACCGCCGGCGCGGCCTTGGTGCCCGTCGAGCAGCCCCAGCATCCGCCCCAGAGGACGAGTGCGGCGCCCAGCAGCAGAGCCATCCTGTGCTCACGGTGTACCGATTTCATCTGGATAAGATCCCGAGGGTCCGATGCTTTCTCAGCTATGACAAGTGCCCAAGGAAGGGGCCGCTTGAAGGTGACTCTAGCACATCAAAAAAGGCCTTTCAATACTTCGCGAACCTTCTCCACGCGAGCATCTTCCTGCGCTCCCACGGGGATGCGCAGCACGCCTTCCGGTGTGAGGCTGGCACCTTTCAATCGGGAGACGGCCCCGATGAGTTTTTCGGGAGCCACCGGCGAGTCTGCCGCGAATCGGATGGACACCTTCTCCGCCGCATAGTCGAGGGAGGCCACCCGGAGCTTTTCTGCCAGAAGCTTGAGGGAGGCCAGGGCGAAAAGGCGCTCTCCCTGCTCCGGTATCTTCCCGTACTGGTCCCGGGTCTCGCTTTGGATCCGCTCCAGCTCGTCCCGGTCCTGGGAGGAGGAGATGGCCTTGTACAGCGACAGGCGCTGATTGAAGTCGGGGAGGTACTCGTCGGGGATCCGCACGTCGAGACGCAGGTTCAAGCTGGTGCGCACCTCCGGCAGCACGCTCTCCCCTTTGAGCTCCTGCACGGTGCGCTCCAGCAGCCGCGTGTAAGTTTCGAATCCCACGGCGGCGATGTGGCCGTGCTGCTCCGCTCCCAGGAAGTTTCCGGCTCCGCGGATCTCCAGGTCCATGGCGGCGATGCGAAAACCCGAGCCTAGCTCGCTGAACTCCTGCAGCGCCTTGAGCCGCTTACGGGCCACCGGCGTCAGGGCGGTCCGGGGAGGGACCATGAAGTAGGCGAAGGCCCTGCGGTCCGAGCGCCCTACCCGACCGCGCAGCTGGTAGAGCTGCGACAGGCCGAATCGATCCGCGCGGTTCACCAGGATGGTGTTCACCCGCGGGATGTCCAGCCCGTTTTCGATGATCGTGGTGGAGAGCAGCACGTCCTGTTCTCCCTGCAGGAAGGAGAGCATGGTTCTCTCCAGATCCCGCTCTCCCATCTGCCCGTGGGCCACGGCGATTCGCGCCTCGGGGACCAGCTTGCGCAGCAGCATCGCCATGGAGGCGATGCTCTCCACCCGGTTGTGGACGAAGTAGACCTGGCCTCCCCGCTTGATCTCGTTGCGCAGCGAGGTGGCGATCACTCCGGAGCGGAACGGGATGATGTGGGTCTGGATCGCCAGGCGGTTTCTGGGGGGGGTCTCGATCACCGAAAGGTCCCGGATCCCGGCAAGGGAAAGTTGCAAGGTGCGGGGGATGGGCGTGGCGCTCATGGCCAGGACGTCCACGTTCTTCTTGAACTGCTTGATCTTCTCCTTGGCGGCCACGCCGAAGCGCTGCTCCTCATCCACCACCAGCAGCCCCAGCTCCTTGAACTTCACGTCCTTCGAAAGCAGCCGATGGGTGCCGATGAGGACGTCCACCTTGCCCGCCTCCAGGTCCTTCGCGACGACCTTCTGCTCCTGCGGGGTACGGAAGCGGCTGAGCATCTCCACGCGGGCCGGGAATCCGGCGAAGCGCTCCCTAAACGTGTTCTGGTGCTGCGTCGCCAGCACGGTGGTGGGGACCAGCACCGCCACCTGTTTCCCCTCCATCACCGCTTTGAAGGCGGCGCGCAGCGCCACCTCGGTCTTGCCGAAGCCCACGTCGCCGCAGACGAGCCGGTCCATGGGCAGGTGGGATTCCATGTCGGACTTGACGTCACGGATGGCGCGCTGCTGGTCGGGAGTCTCCTCATAGGGGAAGGCGTCCTCGAACTCACGCTGCCAGGGGGTGTCGGGGCCGAACGCATGCCCGGGGGCGGCTTTCCTTGCAGCGTAGAGCTGCAGCAGCTCCTCCGCCATGTCCTGCATGGCGCGGCGCACCTTCCGCTTGGTGCGCTCCCAGGTGACTCCTCCCAGACGGTCCAGCTTCGGGAGCCTCTCCCCCGAGCCGCTGTAACGCTGCACCAGGTCCAGCCGCTCCACCGGAACATAGAGCCGATCTTTGCCGTCGAAGTGCAGCTCCATGAAATCGGAAGTCCTGGCGTTCTGATCCAGGCGGACGACCCCGGCATAGCGGGCGATGCCGTGATCCGCGTGCACCACCATATCCCCCACCTTGAGATCGCGGAAATCGGGAGAGAAGACCCCCAGCCGGCGCCGGCGAGTCTCCTTCTCATGGATCTCGCCGAAGATCTCTCTTTCCGCCACCACGAACAGGCCGCCGTCGGGAAGGACGAAGCCCGCCTCGAGGTGCCCCGGCAGGATGAGGCGCGACGCGGCGGTGGGCGGCGGTTGCGCCGGGTTCTCCCAGAGCGTCGCGGGTGACCCCAGGTCGCGCAGGATTTCCCCCAGGCGCTCCATCCGTCCATGGCTGCCCACGGCAATCAGCGTCTTCCACCTTTCGGCCGCAGCCGCCGCGAGATCCGTCGAGAGATCTCCGAGGCGCTCCAGATAGCTCCGGGCGGGGCGGCACGAGACCCTCACCTCCTCCTCCCGGGTTCCCAGGGGAAGCTCCGAAAGGTGCAGCGGCGCGGCGCGCAATACACGCTCCAGATGGGATTTCGACAAAAAGACTTCCTCGGGGGTTGGCAGCCCGAAGGCTTCGGAGAATTCGTAGGAAGCGTGGATCTCCTCCCAGGTCCTGTTCACCTCTTGAATGACACTCTCCGGCTCCTCCACCGCCAGCACCGCCGTCGGAGCGAAATCGGGAATTCCCACGGCGCCGGGATCCAGGAGCGTGGCGAACGCCTCGATCCCCGGAAAGCTGCCCTCACCGCGCATTTCCTCCAGGAGCGCCTCCCGGCGCGCCTTTCCCACGCCATCCACCCGGGAGCGTAACGCCTGGGCCAGCGAGTCCAGCGGCGCCTGCTCCAGGGGAATCTCCCGTACCGGGAGGACCTCGACGGAGTCGAGGGTTTCCATGGAGCGCTGAGTCTCCGGATTGAAGGTTCGCAGGGTCTCCACCATCTCCCCATAGAACTCGAGCCGCACCGGCACCTCTCCCTGGGGCAGGAAAAGATCCACCACGCCGCCGCGCCGCGCAAACTCGCCCGGAGAATTCACGTGCTCAACCCGGGTATAGCCAGCAGGGATCAGCAGACCGCACAGGCGGTCAGGGCTGAGGAGGTCGGTGGAACGCAGCGGAAGGCGTGCGGCGGCGAAGCGCTCGGGGGATGGCACCCGGTAGAAGAGGGAGCGGGCGGGTACCAGAATGACCGCCGGACGATCGGACAGGAGATGATTGAGCGCCACGACTCGATCGCAGCTCACCTGGAGGTGGGGCGAGAGTCCCTGGTAGGGATCGGCATCCAGCGCGGGAAGGACATCCAGCGCGGGAGCGTCGGAGCCGAGCCAGCTCTTCCAGGTGCGCAGATCCCGCTCCCAGCGCTCGGTGTCGGAGTCGCCCGCGGTCACCAGGAGAATGGACCGGCCCAGAGACTGCTGCAGAAGCAGCAAATGGAGGGCGCGCGACGAGCCACTCAGCCCGCTCAGCGCCACATGGCGTTGTGACTTCAGGGAATCTGAGAGCCGCTGGAGCCCCGCCCTGGCCCCCGCGGCGACCAGAAGCGAGGCGATGGAGGAATTCACCGCCTGTGCCTCGCGAGAATCCTCCTGAGGATTGCGGTCGTCGAGAAACCCTTCTGGAGGGGAATGACGCGCACTTCTCCCCCGCCCGCTTCCACCGTGGCTCTACCCACGATGCGCGACGGGCTCCAGTCCCCTCCCTTCACCAGGACCTTGGGCCTGACGGCGCTGATGATCGGTTCCGGAGTCGGCTCCGGAAACACCACCACGAAGTCCACGCATTCCAGGGCCGCCAGGATCTCGGCCCTTTCCTTCTGTTTGAGGATGGGGCGCAGCGGACCCTTCAGTCTTCTCACCGACTTGTCGCTGTTCAGCCCGACCGCCAGCGCGTCTCCCAGGCGGCGGGCGCGACGCAGCAGCCTGACGTGGCCGGGGTGCATCAGGTCGAAGCAGCCGTTGGTGAACACCAGGCGCTGCCCCTTCCGGGCCATCCGCCGGGAGATTGCTGCCAGCTTGGCTCGGCTCACGATTTTCTTTGTCGGATTCTTCACGGCGACTCCCGGTGCCCGCCGGTTTTCTCGCGAATCACCATCCGCACGATGTCTCCGAGCATTTGAACACTGTCCCTCACAAAATTCACTTTCGACAGGGTCGAGTTTCTCCAGATCACGGGGACCTCGGCAATCCTGATTCCCCGCCGGCGTGCCAGCATGAGAATCTCCACGTCGTAGGCGAACCGATCCACCCGCGCCACGCGGAAGATGGGAACAAAAGCCTCCCGATCCAGCAGCTTGAAGCCACACTGGGTGTCGCCAAACGGCAGCCTCGTGAGCGTTCGCACCAGACGATTGAAGGTCTTTCCCATGCTCCGGCGCAGCCACCCTTGCGGCACCTCCACGGTGGACTCATCCACCGCCCGGGAGCCGATGGCCCCGCCGTATCCCTGATCCACCAGGTATGGGAGCAGCTTGTGGATTTCCTCGATGGGAGTGGACAGGTCGGCGTCGGTGAGCAGCACGCGGCGGCCCCGGCTTTCGGTGAATCCATGGCGGATGCTGTATCCCTTTCCCCGGTTTCCCGGGTTGCGAACCAGGCGCAGGAGGGGGAAGGAACGGGCCATGTCCTCGACGCAGCGGGAGGTGCCGTCGCTGCTCCCGTCGTCCACCACCAGCACTTCGGCAGGAATCCGGGAGGTATGCACGAACGCGGCGATCGCCTGCAGCGTCGGGAGGATTCGCGCCTCCTCGTTGTAGGCGGGAATGATGATGGACAGCTCCGGCGCCGCGCCGGGGCTTCCCGCAGGTGTCGATTTCTCCGGGACGGTCGGGATGCGGCTCACGGCTTGACCCCGGGGGACTCTGCCCCCTGCCTCCGAGCCTGTTCCAGATAGTCGCGGTACAGAATGAATCGCCCGTCCTGGACGATGTAGGCCCGCGGATACTGCACCACGTCTCCCTCGCTATCGAAGCCGAGGGTGCCGGAGGCGCCGGGGAAATCCCGGATGTTCAGCAGCGACCCGGCGATCTTCTCCGGCACGGTCCCGCCGGCGCCGCGCATCGCTTCAGCGGCGATGAGCACCGCGTCGTAGCCGTGGGCGGCCCAGAGATCGGGATCGAATCCGTAGCGGCCCCGGAATGCCTTCACGAATCGGGACACGGTGGGGTCATCGCTCTCCGGATTGAAAACGATGGCTGGGAAGATGACACCTTCCGCCGCCATCCCGGCCGCCTCCAGGGTCTTGGGATTTCCGAAACTCGAGGTACTCAGCAGCGTCACAGTCCGATCGAGGCGGCGGATTTCCGTCAGTGCCTGGGCCATGTCGCTGTAATACCCGGCCAGGTAAATCCCGTCCGGCTTCCAGGCGCGTGCCTGCTCGGCCAGGGCTGCGAAATCGGCACCGTGGGCCGCATAAAACCGCACCTCCACCGGAGTGGAGCTCGGGAGTGCCTTGCTGAAGACGCTGGCGAGCCCCCGCCCGAAGGCATTGTCGATGGCCAGCACCAGAATCCGCTTCAGGTGCAGCTCGTCGATGGCCAGCTGGGCCATGTAGGCCCCTTCCAGCGTGTCGGAGGGATAGACCCGGAAGATGTATTTCCCCGCCTGGGTGATCTCCGGACTGGAGCTGGCGGGGCTGAGCAGGATCTTGTGACGCTGCTCCGCCAAGGGAGCGATTCGGAGGGTCTCGGAGCTGAGGACGGCTCCCACGATCATCGGGACGTCCTGACGGTCGTAGAGCTGGACGGCCGCCTTGGCGGCCTGCTCGGGAGAGCTGGCGCTGTCCAGGTACAGGATTTTCAGAGGGCTTCCGCCGATGCCCCCCGTGGCGTTGACCTCGACCGCCGCCAGGTCCATCCCCTGGCGGATGGCCAGCCCATAGTAGGCGCCCTCCCCGCTCAAGGACAGAACTGCGCCCACTCTTACTTCCCGCTGCGCGGGACAGGCCGCGAGAAGAATGAGCGCCGCCTCGGCAAGGGAGGCCCGAAAGATCCGGCCCTCAAGTCGCGTCAGATCTCTCCCCGGGATGCAGCCCCGGCTTTGGAAGCCACCTGGATTCGGATGAGAGCCTTCTCCAGCGCCACCTGTGCCCTTTGGAAATCCACGTCGGGATCGGGGCTCTTCAGACGTTGTTCGGCCCGATCCTTGGCACGGACCGCGCGATCCACGTCGATCTCCTCTGCGCGTTCCGCCGTTTCGGCGAGAATGGAGACCCGCTCCGGAAGCACCTCGACGAAACCCCAGGACACCGCCAGGTACTGCCGATCATTTCCCTTGCGGATCGTGATCGTCCCCACCTTGAGGGTAGTGAGCAGCGGCGCGTGACCGGGACGCACGCCGAGGTATCCTTCCGTGCCCGGGAGGATCAGCTCGTCCACGGCCTCGCTGAGGACCGCCCGTTCCGGTGTGACGATGTCCACCTGAATCTTTTCCGGGAGCAAGACTCTCCTCCTAGGCCGCGGATTTCATCTTCTCGGCGCGCTCCAGGACCTCGTCGATGGTGCCGACCAGGTAGAACGCCTGCTCGGGGATTTCGTCATGCTTGCCCGCGACGATTTCCTTGAACCCGCGGATGCTCTCGGCAATCGGCACGTACTTGCCGGGGATTCCGGTGAATTGCTCCGCCACGAAAAAGGGTTGTGAGAGGAACTTCTGAATCTTGCGGGCCCGGGCCACGGTGACCTTGTCGTCCTCGGAGAGCTCGTCGATTCCCAGGATCGCGATGATGTCCTGCAGCTCCTTGTAGCGCTGCAACACCGACTGGACGGATCGTGCGGTGTTGTAGTGCTCGTCCCCCAGGATTCGTGGATCCAGGATGCGGGAGGTGGAGGCCAGGGGATCCACCGCCGGGTAGATGCCCAGCTCCGAGATCTTCCGGGACAGGTTGGTGGAGGCATCGAGATGGGCGAACGTGGTGGCCGGCGCCGGATCGGTGTAATCGTCGGCGGGCACGTAGATCGCCTGCACGGAGGTGATGGATCCCTTCGTCGTCGAGGTGATCCTTTCTTGAAGTTCTCCCATCTCGGTGGCGAGAGTGGGTTGATAACCCACCGCCGAAGGCATGCGGCCCAGCAGCGCCGACACTTCCGAGCCGGCCTGTGTGAAACGGAAAATGTTGTCGATGAACAGCAGCACGTCCTGGCCTTCCTTGTCCCGGAAGTACTCCGCCACGGTGAGCCCCGTGAGGCCGACCCGCAGGCGTGCTCCCGGGGGCTCGGTCATCTGGCCGTAGATCAGCGATGCTTTGGACTTTTCCGGGCTCCCCGGCACGATGACGCCCGATTCCTGGAACTCCAGCCACAGGTCGTTTCCTTCGCGGGTGCGCTCCCCGACTCCGGCGAACACCGAAAAGCCACCGTGCTTCATGGCCACGTTGTTGATCAGCTCCATGATCAGCACGGTCTTTCCCACGCCCGCGCCCCCGAACAGACCGGTCTTGCCCCCCTTCATGTAGGGCTCGAGGAGATCGATGACCTTGATCCCGGTCTCGAACATGGTGATGCCGGTCGCCTGCTCTTCGAAGGTCGGGGGCTCCCGGTGGATCGGCCATTTCTCGGCGGAGTTGATGGGACCCTTCTCATCCACCGGCTTCCCCACCACGTTCATGACCCGGCCCAGGGTCTCCCGGCCGACGGGCACCGCAATGGGTCCGCCCGTGTCGACAGCATCCATGCCTCGAACCATTCCTTCCGTAGGCTCCATCGCCACACAGCGGACGCGGTTTTCGCCCAGGTGCTGGGCCACCTCGGCGGTGATGTCGATCTCCGGAGCATCCGGACCCGATTTTCCCTGGATTTGTACAGCGTTCAGGATGGCGGGAAGATGGTCCTCGGGAAATTCTGCATCGATGACCGGCCCGATGATGCGAACGACTTTTCCCTTGCTCATGCTCGGTTTCTCCATGGGTCCCCGGGGATCATTCCAGCGCTGCAGCGCCGGAGACGACTTCCAGGATCTCCTTGGTGATCCCGGCCTGGCGAACCTTGTTCATGTTCAGAGTGAGGCTGTCGATGAGATCGGCGGCGTTGCGTGTGGCTGAGTCCATGGCGGACATTCGGGCGCCGTGCTCCGCGGCCGCAGATTCCAGCAGCGCCCGGAATACCTGTACCTCGACGTGTTTCGGGAGCAGCTGCTCGAAAATCTCCTGCTGCGTCGGCTCGTAGAGATAGTCCACCGGGAGCAGCTTTCCCTCTTCGGGAAGCTTTTCGATGGGGAGGAGCTTCTCCACCGTGATGCGCTGCTGGATGGCGGACTTGAATTCATTGTAGACGAGGTAGATGGCGTCCCGTTCGCCCGAGACATAGCGCCGTATGAGGTCCTGCGCCAAGTCCGCCGCGTGGGCGTAGGAAACTTTGCGAAACACGTCCACCATCTCACGACGCATCGTGACCCCGCGGCGACGGAAGAAGTCCCTTGCCTTTTTTCCGACGGCGGTCACTGCCAGATCGGTGCCCTCCCTTTTCCGGATCTCCGCGAGGGTCGCCTTGAGAATGTTCGCATTGAATCCGCCGCACAAGCCGCGATCCGCGGTGATCACCACGAGCTCGGCGTTTTCCGCCTCGCGTCGTGTCAGCAGGGGGTGGCTCTCGGGGTGGGCCCGGGTGGCCAGGCTGTTGAGGACCTCGAGCATGCGCCGGGCGTACGGGCGTGCCGCCAGGATCTGCTCCTGGGCCCGTCGCAGCTTGGTGGCCGACACCAGCTTCATGGTGTAGGTGAGCTGCTGGGTGTTCTTGATGCTCCGGATTCGCGTCCGGATATCTCGGAGGTTGGGCATTTCCCCTTCGCTCTATCTCAACCGGCGACGGCCACGGCGGTGCGGGCGGCGAATGCGTCGCGATATTGTTCGAGGAGTGACTTGAGCTCCGTCTTGATCTCGTCGTCCAGGGTCTTCTTCTCCGTGATCTTGCGCAGGGTGGCGGCCCCGGCCGTGTCCATGTACTGGTAGAGGCCCTTCTCGAATTCCAATCCCTGGGAAATCTCGAATCCGTCCAGGTAGCCGTTCACCGCGGCGAAGATGATGAGGAGCTGCTTTTCCACGGGAATCGGCTGGTATTGCCCCTGCTTCAGAATCTCCACCAGTCGTCCTCCCCGGGCCAGCTGGTCCCGGGTGGCCTTGTCCAGATCGCTTCCGAACTGGGCGAAGGCCGCGAGCTCACGATACTGGGCCAGATCCAGCCGGAGGGTTCCGGCAATCTGTTTCATCGCCTTGATCTGGGCGTTGCCGCCGACCCGCGAAACCGACAATCCCACGTTGATTGCCGGCCGCACGCCCGAATAGAACAGATCCGCCTCCAGGAATATCTGCCCGTCCGTGATGGAAATGACGTTGGTGGGGATGTACGCCGAGATGTCCCCCGCCTGGGTCTCGATGATCGGCAGCGCGGTGAGCGAGCCGCCGCCCAGCTTGTCACTGAGCTTCGCAGCCCGCTCCAGCAGGCGCGAGTGCAGGTAGAAAACGTCGCCCGGGAAGGCCTCGCGGCCCGGGGGTCGCCGCAGCAGCAGCGAGATCTCCCGGTACGCCGCCGCGTGCTTGGAAAAATCGTCGTAGATCACCAGGGCGTGCTTGCCCCGGTCGCGGAAATACTCGCCCAAGGTGCAGCCGGCATACGGGGCCACGTACTGCATGGTGGCCGGCTCCGAAGCGGAGGCTGAGACGATGATGCTGTGGTCCATGGCGCCGTACTCCTCCAGCGTCCGGACCACCTGCGCGACCGTCGATTTCTTCTGCCCGATGGCCACGTAGATGCAGATGACGCCCGTTCCCTTCTGATTGATGATGGTGTCGATGGCCACCGCGGTCTTTCCGGTCTGTCGATCGCCGATGATCAGCTCGCGCTGCCCGCGGCCGATGGGGATCATCGCGTCGATCGCTTTGATGCCGGTCTGCAGCGGCTCCTTCACCGGTCGGCGATCCACGACTCCCGGGGCGAGCCGCTCGATGGGCATGCTCTCCTTGGTGGCGATGGGACCCTTCCCGTCGAGGGGCTGGCCGAGCCCGTTGACGACGCGTCCGACCATCGCCTCCCCCACCGGCACCTGCATGAGCTTTCCGGTGCGGCGTGCCTGATCCCCTTCCTTGATCTTGCTGGTCTCGCCCAGAAGGACGGCTCCGACGCTGTCCTCCTCCAGGTTCAGCGCGATGCCGAACACGCCGTGCGGCAGCTCCAACAGCTCTCCCGACATGGCGCGTTCCAGGCCGTACAGGCGCGCGATGCCATCGCCCACCGATAGGACGGTCCCGACTTCGCTCAGGTCGATGCCGGAGGAGAAGCCTTCGATCTCCTGCCGGATGATCTTGCTGATTTCATCCGCCTTGATTTCCATCAATGCTCTCCGATGAGTAGCAGTTTCAGCTTTGCCAGCCGGGTCGCCAGTGTGCCGTCATAGACGACCGATCCGATCCGGGTCCTCGCCCCTCCCAGCACCGTGGGATCCACGACCTGGGTCAGGCGCACTTTCTTGCCGGTGAATTTTTCCAGCGAGGCCATCATGCTCTTTTCCATCGCGGGGTCCAGCTGGCGGGCAGTCGTCAGTTCGACTGCGACTCGCCCCAGCATTTTCTCTTCGATCTTCCTGAACTCCTTGGCCAGTTCCGGCAACAGCTCGATGCGCCCACGCTCCAGCAGAATCTCCACCAGTCGCGCCGCGTGCGCCGGCACGCGCAGGCGCTTCGACAGGGTGGCGAGGCCTTTTTTTCTTGCCGGCAACGGGTAGGCGGGGTTGCGAAGGAAGTCTCGGAGCTCTTTGGAATCGCCATAGAGCTGCGAGAATCTGTCTAGATGCTCCGTCGTCGCTTCCAGAGCGGCTTTTTCCTGGACGACTTCGGCAAGGGCCCGCGCATAGCGCGCGGCCAGGCTGGTCTGCTTCATGGTGCTGCAATCCTCGACGCACAAGTGTGCCCGCCGGGACGGTGTGCCCGGCGAAGGCCCAATGGGTGTGCACGAAGCCTCTGGGGAGCTTTAACTCCCACAGAACCCCGCCGCTTAGGAGCGGAAAAGAGGGGCTTAAATATCACTTCCAGAAGGGATTGTCAACGGAATCGAAGGTACGGAACTCAGGATTCGCCGACCGAGCTTCCTCTTACCTCTTTGAGCTCGCGTTTGCGCTCACTACTCATTTCGATGGTGCCCTCGAACACCCCTCCCTCTTCGATGACGAGGCCAGGCTTATCCATGATGACCTCTCCCCTGACCTGTCCCCGCGGGTGCACTGTCAGTCTATCCCGTACCCGGATGGTCCCGGTGACCCGGCCGTTCACCGAAAGGACGCCGACATCGATGTCGGCCTCCACCTCTCCCGTCTCTCCTACCACCAGCTCCTTCTCTGAGGTGATCTTCCCGGTCACCTTTCCGTCCACGCGCAGGATGTCCGGAAATCGGAGGTCACCGCTGATCACCGTCCCCTCTCCAAGAAAACCGCTGAGATCGGAGGCGCCTGCTTTCGAATCTTTCATGCGATCATCTCCCATGGCCCCGCTGCTTGGGAGGGGCCACAACATTAGTGGCTGCGGGTCACCAGGAGGCTGAAGAGCCGGTCCAGCTCGTCCTCGGAGAAATAATCGATTTCGATCTTGCCACTTCCCTTCTTCTTGCCGCGCACGATGCGCACTTTCGTGCCCAGAGATTTTGTCAATCTTTCCTCGGCCGCCTCCACATTGGGATCCGAGACCGTCGGCGTCCTCGGCGTGGGAGTCTTGCGTACGCCGGTATTGCGGACCATCTCCTCCGTCTCCCTCACGGTCAGCAGTCCTGAGGCCACTCTTTCCGCAGCCTCGATCTGCCTGACGGGATCGTTCAGTCCGAGCAAGGCCCTGGCGTGACCACCATCGATAATGCCATCGGCGATCATATCCTGTATTTTTTGTGGTAGTTTTAATAACCGCAGTTGATTTGCTATGGTAGAGCGGTCCTTACCAACTCGCTTCGCCACCTCTTCTTGGGTCAGCTGAAGGTCCGAAAGTAGCAGCTCATAAGCTTTCGCTTCTTCCAGCGGGTTGAGCTCCTGTCTCTGGATGTTTTCAACCAGAGCCATCTCGAGCTTTCGGTCATCGGAAACATTCCGGAGGATCGCCGGAATCTTATCAATTCCGGCCAGCTGGGCCGCCCGCCAGCGCCTCTCGCCGGCCACCAGCTGATAGGCGCCCTGATTCTCGGTGATGATGATCGGTTGAATGACGCCGTTTTCCTTGATTGAAGCTGCCAGCCCCTCCAGGTCCTTGAACTGACTTCTAGGCTGGAATCTATTCGGGGTAATGCGGTCCACTTCCACCATCAAAAGCCCCTCCCTCGATTCGGGGGGCGGTTCGGGAATCAGGGAGCTGAGGCCTCGGCCGAGTGCTTTCCTCTTTCCGTTCATGGCTGATGATTTCCCTCGCGAGGTTGAGGTAGCTTTCGGAGCCCTTGCTGCGAATGTCATAAAGCATGATCGGCTTCCCAAAACTGGGAGCTTCACCTAGGCGGACATTTCTCGGTACGATGGTCTCGAACACCTTCTCCTTGAAGTGAGCCTTGATTTCCTCGACGACCTGACGGGACAGGTTGGTCCGGTCGTCATACATGGTCAGCAAAATGCCCTCGATCTCCAGAGCGGGGTTCAGGGAGACGCGAATTCTCTCCAGCGTTCTCATCAGCTCCGAGACCCCCTCCAGCGCCATGTATTCGCACTGAACGGGAATCAGAATAGCCTGCGCCGCAACCAGGGTATTGAGAGTCAAGATCCCCAGAGAGGGAGGAGAGTCCAGAAGGATATAGTCGTACTGCTCAACCAGCGGTTCGAGGGAGTCACGAAGCCGGTACTCTCGCCGCTCCAGGTCGACAAGCTCGATTTCGGCTCCTCCCAACTCCCGATTGGCGGGAGCGACCATCAGGAAGGGGAGCTCTGTCTTTACGAGAGCCTCTTGCAGCGGGTAGCTTCCAATGAGAGCCCCATAAGTGCCGCTTCCACCCGCCTCGGTTTTCAAACCGAGGGCTCGAGTGGAGCTTCCCTGTGGATCGACGTCGACGAGAAGGACCTTCCGCTCGGCAATGGCCAGTCCTGCGGCGAGATTCACCGCAGTTGTGGTTTTGCCAACTCCACCTTTTTGGTTTGCGACTGCAATGACGCGGCCCATGGAGAGACTCCTCTGTGCACCGGATCCGGCGTAGCCTAGCACAGGTGAGTGAGCTTCCGACCCGAGGGAGCATCGCTTTCAGTCGAAATGTTTCACGTGAAACACTTCAGGCGGTCTGGGAGGCCTCCGGGGATTTTTGCAGAATTAGAATTGCATTCTCGCGGTGGGGAAGTGGAACCTCCTCCTGCAACGAAAGGCATGCTGGGCTCCTATCCAAATCCTTCTCCAGCTCTCCGCGCAAGCCGAACAGCACGCACCAGCCACCCGCCTCCAAGAAGGGGAGTCCCTCGCGGAGCAGATGCGAAATCGCCACTCCTCGAGAGGTGAAAACCCGGCATCGAAGATCGTCGAGATTGGAGCTTGTCGCCACATGCCTAACTTCGACACGTGCATCCCTCCAGCCCAGATCGCGAACCAAAGCTCGCAGAAACGCCGCTTTCTTCTCCGAGGATTCAAGCAGAATCAGGGGTCTGGCATCGCGGCAGACCACTCCCATCGGTACTCCAGGAAAACCGTTCCCTGATCCCAGATCGAGCATCGGGCCTTCTGCATGGCGCTGCCGGAGCTTCTCCCCGGCAAGGATGCCCTCGAGGAAGTGTCTTTGTGCGATTTCTGATGGATCCTCAATGGCAGTGAGGTTCATCTTCCTGCCCCACGCTTGGAGCAGGAGACCATGCGATCTTAACTCATGTAACTGTTTATTATTCAATAGTATACGCAGTTTTATTGCGATGTTATTTATTTCTTCGTCGAGGGAAGATGGCATATTCAGTCTTTTTGGCGAATGGCGGCGTTGGGTGAGGAGATCGATCCGCCCCACCAAGCAGGGGACAGGAGGGCTCAGGAATTCCGCGGACGGGGGTGGATGACCACGCGCTTCTCGAAGCCCTCTCCCTCACTCTGCGTCTCCACGTCAGGATCGTCTTTGAGTGCGATGTGCACGAGTCGCCTTTCATAGGGATCCATGGGGCGCAGTTTCTGGGGCTCGTTCATTTTCTTGACCCGCTCGGCGGCCAGAATCGCAATCTCCGCTATCTCTTCCTCTCTTCCTTGTCGGAAACCCTCGGAGTCCACGAATACTGGCTTGGCAATTCCACTCTGCGCCGCGATCCTTCCCAGGAGCACTTGAAGCGAGAGGAGACCCTCACCACGTCGCTCCAGAAACATCTCCCGATCGGGCCCCTCGATTTCCACGCGGATACGCTCCTCTTCGCCCGTAACCTGAAAATGGATGTCGAAGGGGGAGGACTCTACGAGACGGGAGAGGAATTCTGCCAGATGGCTGGCTTCGTCTTGAGGGGATGATGGGGAAGGTGGATCGGAGGGCGCCGGCCGATCTTCCATGGTCAATCCCTTCCTGCTCAGGTTCCGGCGGCGACCCTGCTGCCGGAATCTTCTCGTGCGACCTGTCGATTGATCAGGTATTGCTGACCGATACCCAGGATGTTATTCACCAGCCAGTATAGCACCAGGCCACTGGGCAAATCCTTGAAGAACCAGGTGAACATGATGGGCATGGCCATCATGATCTTGCGCTGTGTCGGATCGGGAATGGCAGATCCCGTCATGACCTGCTGAATCAGCATCGTGATGCCCATGACGATAGGGGTGATGTAGTAGGGATCCTTCTTGGAAAGATCCGTGATCCACAATCCGAACGGCGCATGACGCAGCTCAAACGCGTTGACCAGCAGGTTGTAGAAACCCCACAGGATAGGAAGCTGGAGCAGCAGCGGGAGGCATCCGGTCATCCCGGCGAGAGGGTTCATGCCCTCCTTGGCGTAGAGGGCCATGATGTCCTCGTTCATCTTCTGCCGGTTCGCCATGTCCTTCTTCATCGAGTGGTATTTTTTCTTGATGGCCTCGATGCGCGGCTGAATCTTCTTCATCTTCTCCTGGGTGCGCCGCATGGAAATGGAGCTCTTGTGAGTCAAAGGGAAGAACGCCAGCCGGATGATGAAGGTCAGGATGATGATAGAGAGGCCCCAGTTCGCGGTGATTTCATAGATATGGCGCAGCAGAAAGAAAAGCGCCTCGGCGATCTCGGGCAGGAACCCATAGTTGACGATGCCTTCCAGGCCCAGGCGCAGCTTCGCCAGCAGCTCCCGATCTTTCGGGCCGACGTAGAGCTTGTAATCGGCTCCTTCCTGCGGACCCAGCACGGCCGTGAGGAACTGCTTCTCCCTGCCTTCCTCGATGAGGGGATCCCGGCGGAGCTGAATACCATCCGATCCGCCCGCCGGCAGGATGAGCGCCGTGAAGTAATGAGCCTCGAGGCCCCCCCACAGGATGCGTCCCGCTTCACTCAGCTCCGGCGCATCTTTGAGGGCATCACGGCCTTTGTGGATCACCTTGCCCTCGCGCGAGAAGGCGACTTGGGTGATGTCGTTTCGATCCCCATTGGAGGGAGGCAGCCCAGTCTCGGTAGCGAAGCCCGCACCCCAGATCACCTTGGGGTGTAGCGGCTGCCCTGCGCGCTGAACCTGCACGACCATGGGCACGACATAGGAAGAGGAGGAAAACAGCAGCTCTTTCCTGATCTCCAGCCCTGATCCATCGGAGTAGCGGAAGGCGACCTGTGTCTGTCCCTCTCCCTGGTCCGGCGAGATCTCGACGATAAACAGCGCGCTCTGGATCGCTTTCGTGAGGGCTGGCTCATCGAACTCCAGGTCGAGGGGAAAATGCTTAAGCTTGGCAGAGGCGAAATTGACCAGCTCCAGGGGCTGGCCCGCATCGTCTTGGTACGGCTTCAGCTGCCAGCTGAGAATCCGTGCGCCCCGGTTGTCGAAGCGGATTCGAAACAGCTCTGTCTCGATGGTTCTCTCTTCGGCGACGGCCGCCTCTTGCTTCGGCGGAGCCTCCGAGGGGGCTACCCCTTCTGAAGGCGCTGGCGCCGGCTCGGCGCCTCCCGCCTGGGGAGGAGTCTCTTTGGAGACCACCGGCGCCGGAGTGCTTTGGCTCTGACCGGGTTTTCCGGGAGCGGGGATGGGGGCCTTGGCTGGAGGCATGACGAACTGCATCCAGATCAGGATGATGCCCATGGAGAGGGCCAGCGCTAGCAGGTATCGCTTATTGTCCATGGTCGGGGAGGGTTTACCTCAGGGGATCCAGGCCGCCTTCAACGAAGGGGTGGCAACGAACCAGTCGCCGGATGGCCAAGGCGCCACCGCGCCGCAAACCATATCGCTCGACGGCCTGACGCGCATACTCCGAGCACGTCGGAGTAAATCGACAGGCCGGAGGCAGCAGGGGAGACAACACGCGCTGGTGGATCAACAGAAGTGCCGCCACCGCACGCCGGGGCCATGTCATGACCGGCTCTCTCGCGCCGCGACTCGCCGAAACACGTCCCGCAGCTCTCGGGAAAGCGCCTCCAGGGTCATGCGGTGAATTCCTTCCCGGGCGTTGATGACGAGGTCAATGGCAGGCAACTCCGGTCTGCTTTGCCGGAACCATTCTCTCAGAAGCCTCTTGGTCCGATTGCGCTGGACGGCTCCCCCCGTGCGTCGAGTGACTGTCATTCCCATTCGCGGGCGCTCCAGGCCGTTCTCAAGGTAGAAGAGCACGAGGTTTTTCGAGGAGATCTTCTGGCCGTTGGCGTAGATGCGCTGATACTCGCTTCTCTTGCGGACGCGATCGGCAAGGGTGAAGCACCGCCGGGATGTCACACGGCGAGCCTTCTCCGTCCCTTTCGGCGACGGCGCTTCAAGACCTCGCGGCCGTCCTGGGTGCTCATGCGCTTGAGAAATCCGTGGGTCTTCTTGCGGCGACGATTATTGGGCTGAAACGTGCGCTTCATTCTGTCTCCTGCGCGCTCAATCGAGTCGATCCTGGATCTGAACTGAACCGGAGATGCTAGCCGACGCCCTCCAGGAGTGTCAAGGCTTTCGGGGATCACGAATCGTCGACGCCTAAGAATTTTTCCTGTGGAACTCCGAAAATCCGTGTGCTATAGTCCGCCGCCTCAACAAGCAATTCTCAACACACCGATGGTTCTGCCCCGGTGGGAAACTCTTTCGAGCGTCTCAAAACGACGGATGCTCGGCGGGGGATTTGTGTTGCTCGAACACGACTCATGGCCTGGCAGCGGAGCGGCCCCAACTAGATGTTCCTCCGAAAGGAGGGACACCACCAGATCTTGCGGTTGGGCCCGTTTGGTTGACATAAGTGAGCGAGCCCTTGCGCCGGTGTCGCGACAACCCATTACCAATCAAATACTTGCAAAGGAGAATCTTTTCCACACCTGTGGAAATCCTGTGGAAGCGTCCAGGGCGCTTCTGCCGTAGATTCGGCAAATGAAGGTCTTATCCACTGTTCATTGCATCCTATTTCAATCTTACCGGAAGGCCCTATGAACCTCTGGGAACAGGTGCTCAGGAAAGTAGAGCCAAAACTGAACGGCCAGGTCTTCGACACCTGGTTGAAGCCCACGCAGCAGATTTCCATGTCGGGAGACACGCTCGAGGTCGAAGTACCCAGCTCGTTCTTCGTCGAGTGGATCAGCCAGCATTACCTCCCCTTATTGCGGGACTCGCTCAACGAGATCCATGAAGGGGACCTGGCGATTCGCTTCAAGGCCAGACCTGAGGCGGCGGAAGATGCGACCCTCGCGCTTCCCTCCGAGAGATTTCTTCGCAGGCGCTCGAATCCTCCCCCTCCCCCGGGCCCTGGTTCGTTGAATCCGCGCTACACATTCGAATCCTTCGTGGTCAGCTCTTCCAATCAGTTTGCCCATGCGGCAGCCAAGGCGGTCGCGGAGCAGCCCGGGATGCACTACAACCCTCTCTACATTTACGGCGGAGTAGGGTTAGGCAAGACCCACATGATGCACGCCGTGGGGAACCACCTGGCACGGATTCGGCCGGATCTCCGCCAGCGATATCTTTCCACCGAGAACTTCATGAATGAGCTGATCAATGCCATCCGGTTCGAGAAGACCCTGGATTTCAAGGAAAAGTACCGGAGTGTCGATCTCCTCCTGATCGATGACATCCAGTTCCTCGCCGGTAAGGAAAGGACCCAGGAGGAGTTCTTCCACACCTTCAACGCGCTCTACGAATCCCAGAAACAGATCGTGATTACTTCGGACTGCCCGCCGCGGCAAATCCCAACTCTGGAGGAGCGCCTCAGGTCCCGCTTTGAATGGGGACTCATGGCGGACATCCAGCCCCCGGACCTGGAGACCAAGATCGCCATCCTGAGAAAAAAGGCCGAGGCGGAGCGCGTGGAGCTTCCGCAGGATGTGGCTTTCTTCATCTCGAGCAAGATCAAGTCGAACATTCGAGAATTGGAGGGTTCCCTGGTCAGGCTGGTTGCCTACTCCTCGCTGACGCGTCGCCCCATCGACCTGGACATGGCAAAAGAGACCCTCAAGGACCTCCTCGAGGACAAGAGTCCAGCGGTCACTCTCGATTCCATCCAGAAGCTCGTGGCCGGGTATTTCAACATCAAGGTGGTGGACCTCAAGTCCAAGAACAACTCCAGAAACATCTCATTCCCCAGACAGGTTGCAATGTACCTTTGCAAAAAGCTTACAGAGAGCTCGCTTCCTTCAATCGGTCAGCTCTTTGGGGGAAAGCATCACTCCACCGTCATCCACGCCATCAAGAAGGTTGACGAACGGCGAAGGGTCGACAAGGATTTCGACAGGTTGGTTCGCAGCTTCATCGAGTCCTTTGAGTGAATTCCGGGGGATGTGGGAAAAGGTGCTGTGCGGATCCTGTGCGTGGAAATGGCGCGAGCGCTTGCATCACTGATTCACCATTCGCCCACTTTCCACGCACACGATTCTCCACACCGCTTTCTCACACAAGTCATGGACCCGTAGCCGCTTTCGGGATTGACTGCCACGGCCCACACCCCTACTGCATCTGCACTTTTTGTGATATATGAAGAAAGAGAGATCTAAGGAGAATCTATGGAGTTCATGATCCAACGCGGGGATCTGCTGAAAGAGCTGCAGCGCCTCCAGGGAGTCGTGGAGAAGAAAAATACCATTCCCATTCTCTCCAACACCTTCCTCTCGGCAGGCAAAGATGATCTGGAGCTGATGGCCACGGATTTGGAGCTGGGAATTCGCACTTCGACGCCGGCAAAGGTCTCGAAGCAGGGAGCGATTACCCTTTCGTCCAAGAAGCTCTATGAAATCGTGCGGTTGCTTCCGGAGGATCAGGTCTCCTTCAAGCAGGAAGACAACAACTGGGTCCAGGTTTCCTGCGCCCGTTCCAGATTTCGCATGGTGGGACTCCCCAAGGACGATTTTCCTCCCCTCCCAAAATATGATTTCAGCAATGCCATCCCCTTGGACTTGAAGTCTTTCCGGAGCATGGTTGCACGGGTTCTATTCGCCAGCACGGCGGATGACGCGCGCTATCCGCTGCAGGGGGTCCTGACAATTCTGGCCAAGGGCCAGCTCACGCTCGTGGCAACCGACGGGCACCGTCTGGCTTTTGTCAGCGGCAAGGCTCCCGGGAAAACCACGGACAAGGAAATACGGGTCATCGTGCCCCGCAAGACCCTCTCGGAGATGTCCCGCATCGACTGGGATGGCTCCGACGAGCTCCTGTTCGGAGTGCACGAGAATCGCGCCTTCTTCAAATCGGGAGGGCTGTTGCTGGCTTCCTCGACGGTGGAAGGGGTTTTTCCTGCCTACGAGAAGGTGATCCCGAAAGAGAGCGATAAGATTCTTGAGCTGGGGGTCGGGGAGTTTGGTGATGCGGTCCGGCGCGTGTCTTTGCTCTCGAACGAGCGTTCCAGGGCGGTAAAGATATCCCTGCACCCCGGCCGAATCGAGATATTCTCCAGCAATCCGGAAATGGGAGAAGCCCGGGAGATGGTGGAAGTGGCCTACCGCGGGCCGGAAATGGAAATCGGCTTCAATGCCCGATACCTGCTGGATTTCCTGAGCGCCGTCGGGGATGAGAAATTCGCCCTGCACCTCAAGGACGAGCAGACTCAAGGCATGCTCACACCCCTCAAATCCGGGGACTTGGAATACCGCTACGTCGTCATGCCGATGCGCATCTGAGGCTCATTTTTCAGCCCTTTCCAGGTTGTGGCCGACCTCCAGCGTGTGCTAGAATTCACGCGCTAGAAGAGGTGGTGCGGGATTGCCATTCGGCCTAATTAGCGAATCGGTGGTCCATCCGGTAAGTGCCATTTAACATCATGAATCAAGGCAACTTGTAAGGCACGCACCAGGCCAGAGCTTCCGGGCGCATCGTCCTGCCACCTCTTCCCCAACCCCAAGCCCGGGGTCAGCCGGCCAATGTCGGAAAACTTGAAGCGCGAAGCCCCAGACTTCTCCGCGAGAATGAGGTTCAACATGACCCCTGGGGCGCAGCCGTCTCCAGCCCGCGGAGAGCTCTGTATGTTGTTCGATACCCCGGCATCCGAAGAGCGAATCTGGGAGCTTGGATCAGCTCAGGAGTACTGATGGAGCAGCAAATCCGCAGGGTGGGAACGGAGGACCGGTACGACGCCAGCAACATCAAGGTTCTGGAGGGCCTCGAGGCCGTCCGGATGCGGCCGGCCATGTACATCGGCAACACCTCCGTGGAGGGCCTCCACCAGCTGGTCTATGAGGTCGTGGACAACAGCATCGATGAATCCCTGGCGGGCTACTGCAATCAGATCTCGGTCAACATTCACCTGGACAACTCCGTCACGGTCATCGACAACGGTCGGGGAATTCCTGTGGAGGAGCATGAGCAGGAGAAGCGGCCCGCCGCCGAAGTGGTGATGACCAAGCTGCACGCCGGTGGAAAGTTCGACAACGACACGTACAAAGTCTCCGGGGGTCTTCACGGGGTGGGTGTTTCGGTGGTCAACGCCCTGTCGGAGTCTCTGGAGCTCGAAATCTGGCGTGACGGCAAGGTCTACCAGCAGCGCTACGAGCGCGGCAAGCCCGGGGAGTTCCGGCAGACGGGAACCACCAAGCGCCGGGGCACCAAAGTCACGTTCAAGCCGGACCGGGAGATTTTCGAGGAGATTCAATACTCCTTCGACATCCTCTCGCAACGCCTGAGAGAGCTGGCTTTTCTCAACGAAGGGGTGGAGATTTCCATCGAAGATGAGAGAAACGAGAAAAAGCACAGCTTCAACTACCAGGGCGGCATCGTTTCCTTTGTTTCCCACCTGAACAAGAACAAGACCTGCATCCACCCCGATCCTCTGTTTCTGAAGGGGGAGAAGGACGGGGTCATTGCGGAGATCGCGCTGCAGTACAACGATGGCTACAACGAAAACATCTTCACCTTCGCGAATTCCATCAATACCCATGAGGGCGGCAGCCACCTCAGCGGCTTCAAGTCGGCCCTGACCCGGACCATCAACAACTTCCTGAATCGGATGAACAACAAGGACAAGATGACCCTCAGCGGTGAGGACGTGAGGGAAGGGCTCACGGCGGTGCTCAGCGTGCGCCTGCCGCAGCCCCAGTTCGAAGGACAGACCAAGACGAAGCTGGGAAACAGCGAGGTCAAGGGAATCGTCGAGACGCTGGTCAACGATCGGCTGTCGGCCTATTTCGAGGAAAACCCGTCTCTCACCCGCAAGATCGTGGAAAAGACGATGGAGGCGGCCCGGGCGCGGGAAGCGGCGCGCAAGGCCCGCGATCTCACGCGGCGCAAGGGGGCGTTGGACGCCTGGTCCCTTCCGGGAAAGCTCGCCGACTGCCAGGAGCGCGATCCGGCGCTGGCGGAGATCTATCTGGTGGAGGGGGATTCGGCGGGAGGATCAGCCAAGCAGGGGCGGGATCGGCGCTACCAGGCGATCCTGCCGCTGCGCGGAAAGATCCTGAACGTGGAAAAGGCTCGCTTCGACAAGATGCTCGGCAGCCAGGAAATCCGCACCATCATCACCGCGCTGGGCACCGGCATCGGAGAGGATGATTACGACGTCTCCAAGCTTCGGTATCACAAGGTCATCATCATGACCGATGCCGATGTGGACGGGGCCCACATCCGGACGTTGCTGCTCACCTTCTTCTATCGGCAAATGCGAGACGTGATCGAGCGGGGACATCTGTGCATCGCGCAGCCGCCCCTCTACAAGGTGAAGAAGGGGAAGACTGAAAAGTACCTGGCGAACGACAAGGAGCTGAGCCATTTCCTCATGACCAAGGCGGCGGAAGAGGTCACGGTGCGCGTACCCGGCGCCAAGGGAGGCGAGATCAAAGGTAAGGCGCTGAGCCGGACCCTGGAGAGGCTGGCCGAGTACAAGCATCTGATGGAGCTGCTTTCCCGGAAGGGGCTCGAGGAGCCCGTGCTCGAGATCCTGATGGACGAGGACGTCCACGACGTGGCCACCTTTCAGACGCAGGAGTCCCTGGAGAAGATCCGGAAGCGGATCATCGAAGCGGGTCGGAGCGCCGAGGAGATCGAGAAGGACGAAGAGCACAACCTCTTCCAGTTCTCCTACAAGACCCAGATGCGAAGCATCCCGGAGGTCACCCTTTCCTTGGAGCTGGTTTCCTCCATCGAATACAAGAGCCTGCGGCAGATGAGCGCCGAGATGGTGGAGCTGGCGAAGCCTCCGTTCCTGGTGTCGCTGGACGGCAAGGAAACCGCCATCGAGAGCAAGCGGGCGCTGTTGGACCATCTGCTGGAGGAAGGAAAGAAGGGCCTGACCATCCAGCGCTACAAAGGTTTGGGCGAGATGAACCCGGGCCAGCTCTGGGAGACAACCATGAACCCGGAGACGCGCAAGCTGCTCAAGGTGGATATTCTGGATGCCGTAGAGGCGGACTCCATCTTCACCGTGCTCATGGGAGATCAGGTGGAGCCCCGCCGGAAGTTCATCGAGGAAAACGCCCTGGACGCGAGAAACCTGGACATCTAACCCACCATGGACGAGACCACAGCCCCGCCTCAGCCGCCAGACGAGAAAATCCCGGTCAACATCGAAGACGAGATGCGGCGTTCGTATCTGGACTACGCCATGTCCGTCATCATCGGACGGGCGCTCCCCGACATCCGGGACGGCTTCAAGCCGGTGCACCGGCGCGTGCTCTTCGCCATGCACGAGCTCAACAACGGCTACGACAAGCCCTACAAGAAATCGGCTCGCGTGGTGGGAGACGTAATCGGCAAGTTTCACCCTCACGGCGAAGCCGCCGTGTACGACACCATCGTCCGCATGGCCCAGGATTTCTCCCTGCGCTACCCCCTGGTGGACGGGCAGGGGAACTTCGGATCGATCGACGGCGATCCGCCGGCGGCGATGCGCTACACCGAAGTCCGAATGTCGAAGCTGGCCCACGAGATGATGGCGGAGATTGAGAAGAATACCGTCGACTTCGGCCCCAACTACGACGGGTCGCTCACCGAGCCGCTGGTCTTGCCGTCTCGCTTCCCCAATCTGCTGGTGAACGGCTCATCGGGAATCGCGGTGGGCATGGCCACCAACATCCCGCCCCACAATCTGGGGGAAGTGTGTGACGCGGTTATCGCCACCATCAAGAATCCCGACATCACTCTGGATGAGCTCATGGAGCACATTCCGGGCCCCGACTTTCCCACCGCCGGGTTCATCTGCGGGCGCAACGGAATCCGCCAGGCCTACCAAACGGGCCGCGGGATTCTCCGGATGCGAGCCCGGGCCGGCGTCGAAGAAGGGAAAAAGGACAAGACCCGGATCGTCATCAACGAGATTCCCTACCAGGTGAACAAGACCCGTCTCATCGAGCAGATCGCCGCCCTGGTGACCGAAAAGCGCATCGAGGGGATTGCGGACATCCGTGACGAATCGGACCGGGACGGGATTCGTATCGTGCTGGACCTGAAACGGGGAGAGATTGCCGACGTCATTTTGAACAACCTTTACAAGTTCACCCAGATGCAGGAGACGTTCGGGGTGATCTTCCTGGCTATCGTCCACAACCAGCCCCGGGTCCTGACGCTGAGAGAGCTCATCGATCATTTTATCGAGCACCGGCGTGAGGTCATCATCCGGCGCACGCGGCACGACCTCGCGCGGGCCGAGGAGCGGGCCCACATCCTGGAAGGGCTCAAGATCGCCCTGGATAATCTGGACGCGATCATCGCGCTGATCCGCTCCGCCAAGACGCCGGGAGAGGCCAAGGAGACGATGCGCCTGAGGTTCAAGCTCTCCGACGTCCAGGCCCAGGCGATTCTCGATCTGCGCCTGCAGAAGCTGACCTCCCTGGAGCGCCAGAAGGTGCTGGATGAATACGCCGAGGTGCTGAAGCTCATCGCCCGATTCCGCGAGATTCTGGGAAATGAGCAGCTGGTCCGAGAGCTGATTGTCGAGGAAATTCGGGAGATCCGCAAGAACTTCGCCGACGAGCGCCGAACCCAGATCCTGGATCAGGCGGATGAGATCTCGGTGGAAGCGCTCATCCCCGAAGAGGAAATGGTGGTGACGCTGACCCACACGGGCTACATCAAGAGGAGTCCGCTGGCGGTCTACCGGTCGCAGAATCGCGGGGGGAAGGGCCGCACCGGCATGACGGTGCGGGATGAAGACTTCGTGGAGCACCTCTTCGTCGCTTCCACCCACGATTACTTCCTGATCTTCACCAACAAGGGAAGGGTTCACTGGCTCAAGGTCCATGAGATACCCCACGTCGGGGCCGCCGCCAAGGGGAAGGCTCTGGTGAATTTCATCGGGATGGGAGAGGGTGAAAAGATGGCGGCTCTCATCGCCACCCGGGACTTCCCAGACGACAAATACGTCGTGCTGGCTACGACGCGTGGAACGGTGAAGAAGACCGCTCTTTCGGCGTTTTCCCACCCCCGCAGCGGCGGCATCATCGCGCTCTCCATCGACGAAGGAGACCTGCTCCTGGATGCCAGGATCACCGGCGGGACTTCGGATCTGTTCCTGGCCAGCCACCAGGGCAAGGCCATTCGATTCTCCGAATCGGAGGTGCGACCCATGGGTCGCGGCGCTTATGGCGTCCGCGGCATGCAGATGCGCCCCGACGACTTCCTGGTGGAGATGGACGCCCTTTCGAGCAAGGGCCACATCCTGACGGTAACGGAGCGGGGCCTGGGGAAGCGAACCCCGGTGGACGAGTATCGGGTCCAGGGACGCGGAGGCATGGGGATCATCAACATCCGCACCACCGAAAAGGGCGGCAACGTCATCGGCGTGTGCGAGGTGCAGGACGACGATCAAATCATGGTCGTCACCCAGTTTGGGATGGTGATTCGGATGGCAGTCAACGGCATTTCCATTCATGGCCGCGACACGCAGGGGGTGCGTCTCATCAACCTCGAGGAAGGGGATGTCGTGGTGGCGGTGGCGAAGGTGGTCGAGAAGGAAGAAGCCTGAAATTTGCGATGTCCCCCGCAGCAAACGGGGAGGGAAAGGGTGCCATGAAATTTTTCATCGATACAGCCAATGTGCAGGACATCAAGAAGGCCGCCAGCTGGGGAATCTTGGACGGCGTGACCACGAACCCCTCGCTGGCCGCGAAGGAGGGAAGGAACTTCATCGAGCTCCTCAAGGAAATCTGTGCGGTGGTTCCGGGCCCCGTGAGCGCCGAGGTCGTGAGCACCAACACCGAGGAGATGGTGAAGGAGGGCAGAGAGCTGTCGCGAATCGCCAAGAACATCACCGTGAAAATCCCCTGCATCCCGGCGGGCATCCCGGCCATCAAGGCGCTCTCGTCGGAGGGAATCCCCATCAACACGACGCTCATCTTTTCCTCCACTCAGGCGCTCATCGCGGCGAAAGCCGGGGCCACCTACGTCAGCCCGTTCGTCGGCCGACTGGATGACATCAGCACCGTGGGCATGGATGTGGTGCGGCAGATCCGGACCATCTTTGACAATTATGACTTCCCCACCCAAATCCTCGCGGCGAGCATCCGGAACCCCGTGCACGTGGTGGAAGCGGCCATGGCGGGGGCGGACATTGCGACGATGCCATTCGCCGTGATCGAAGCGCTGGTCAAGCATCCTTTGACCGACGTCGGCCTCAAGAAGTTTCTGGACGACTGGCAGAAGCTCTCCCAGCCCGCACGCCGCGGCTGAGCCGCCAAGCGCCCCAGCCTCTTTCCCTCTCTGCGGCTCGTCCGCCCGTCTGGAGATCGGAGATGTCCTCACATCAGCTCGAGGAGTTGCGAAAGAGAAACCGCGAAGCGGAGTCGGGGGGAGGCGAGGAGCGGATCCAGCGTCAACACAAAGAAGGGAAGCTCACGGCGCGCGAGCGCGTCGAGCTGCTGGTGGACCCCGGAAGCTTTGAGGAGTTCGACAAGTTCGTCACCCACCGCTGCCTGGACTTCGGCATGGAAAAGAGTCTCGTCCCCGGGGATGGGGTGATCACGGGGCACGGGCTGGTGGAGGGACGCCCGGTCTTTCTCTTCGCGCAGGACTTCACCGTCTTCGGTGGATCGCTTTCCGAGACCTACGCAGCCAAGATCTGCAAGATCATGGACATGGCCATGCGGGTCGGGGCCCCCATCGTGGGCTTGAACGACTCGGGCGGCGCCCGAATCCAGGAGGGTGTGGTGAGCCTGGCGGGATACGCCGACATCTTCCTGCGCAACACCCTGGCTTCAGGGGTCGTGCCGCAGATCTCCGCCATCATGGGTCCCTGCGCCGGCGGTGCCGTCTACTCTCCGGCAATCACCGATTTCAACGTGATGGTGGACGGAACCAGCTACATGTTCATTACCGGACCCGATGTGATCCGGACGGTCACCCACGAAGAGGTGACCAAGGAGAAGCTGGGGGGCGCCATGACCCATAACCAGGTCAGCGGCGTGGCCCACTTCGCGGCCCGGGACGACAAGGCGTGCCTGGCCCTCATCCGGGAGCTGCTGGGCTACCTCCCCTCCAACAACATGGCCGACCCTCCGTTTCGAGAGACGGCAGACGATCCGCGACGCGAGGACCCGGAGCTGGATCGGTTGATTCCCGAGAGCCCGAATCAACCCTATGATATGAAGGACCTCATTCATCGAGTCCTCGATCAGAAGAAGTTCCTGGAGGTGCACGAACACTTCGCCGGCAACCTCGTGGTGGGTTTCGGGCGGCTGGCGGGGCGCGTCGTCGGGGTGGTGGCCAACCAGCCCGCGGTGCTCGCGGGTACGCTGAATATCGACGCCTCGGTGAAAGGGGCGCGATTCGTCCGCTTCTGCGACGCGTTCAACATCCCGCTCATCGTGTTCGAGGACGTGCCCGGATTCCTGCCCGGCACGGCGCAGGAGTTCGGAGGAATCATCCGGCACGGCGCAAAGCTCCTCTACGCCTTTGCCGAAGCCACGGTTCCCAAGATCACGGTCATTACCCGCAAGTCGTATGGCGGTGCCTACTGCGTCATGGCGAGCAAGCAGATTCGCACCGATCTCAACTTCGCGTTTCCCAGCGCGGAAATCGCCGTGATGGGCCCGGAAGGCGCGGTGAACATCATCTACCGGAGGGAATTGGACTCGGCCGCGGATGCCGAGAAGTTTCGCCGGGAGAAGGTCGAAGAGTTCCGGGAAAAATTCGCGAACCCCTACGTGGCCGCGGCGCGGGGCTTCGTCGATGAAGTCATCGAGCCCAGAATGACGCGGCGCAAGCTCATCTCCTCGCTCCAGCTGCTCTCCACCAAGCGCGATCAGAACCCCCCCAAGAAGCACGGCAACATCCCGCTCTGATGGCCGCTCAACCGATTCGCGTCAGGAAATCCGCCCGCCCGCCGTTTCGCAAGGTTCTCATCGCGAACCGGGGAGAAATCGCCGCACGGGTGATCCGGACCTGCCGGAGGATGGGCATCGGGTCGGTGGCGGTCTGCTCGGAAGCGGATCGCGGGGCGCTGCATGCCCGCATGGCCGACGAGGCCCGGGTCGTTGGGCCGGCGCCCTCCTCGCAGAGCTATCTCAACATGGATGCGATCCTCTCGGCCGCGAAGCAATCGGGGGCCGATGCCATCCATCCAGGCTACGGGTTCCTGTCGGAGAATCCCGAATTCGCCGAGGCCTGCCGTCGGGCCGAACTGGTCTTCATCGGTCCTGGCCCCTCCTCCATGAGAAAGCTTGGAAACAAGATTCAGGCCCGGCGAAGGATGGCGGCAGCAGGCGTTCCTGTGGTGCCCGGGCTGGAGAGAAAAGGGCTCCAGGAGAAGCAGGTCCGGGACTGGGCAGCGCAAGCCGGCTATCCCATTCTGCTGAAGGCCGCCGCCGGCGGAGGCGGGAGGGGAATGAGAATCGTTCGCCGCCCCGAGGAGATCGGGCCGGCTCTGGCTACCGCACGAAGCGAGGCGCGCACCGCCTTCGGTGACGACACGATCTTCGTTGAGCGTTATCTGGAGCCCTCGCGACACATCGAGGTGCAGGTGCTGGTGGACTCGCTGGGAAACGGGATTGCCCTGGGAGAGCGGGAATGCTCCCTGCAGCGACGGCACCAGAAGCTGGTCGAGGAGACACCCTCCCCGATCGTGAACGAAGCGACCCGCCGGAAACTCGGACGCTGGGCCCTTTCTGCGTGCCGTGCCGCGGGCTATGCCAACGCCGGCACCGTGGAATTCATCCGCGACTCCGAAGGCCGGTTCTATTTTCTGGAGATCAACGCGCGCCTGCAGGTGGAGCACCCTGTCACCGAGATGGTCATGGGGGTGGATCTGGTGGAGTCGCAAATCCGCATCGCGGCGGGTGAGCCGCTCTCGATGCCTCGCCGCGGCCTGCGTCCACGGGGGTGGGCCCTGGAGTGCCGCATCCAGGCGGAAGACCCGGAAAACGGATTTCGTCCCTCTCCGGGGCGGATCCGGCTGTACCGTCCCCCGGAAGGGCCCCGGATCCGGGTCGATTCCGGCGTGGCTGAAGGAGATGAGGTGTCGCTCTTCTACGATTCGCTCCTCGCCAAGCTGATTGTCTGGGGGCGGGATCGGGAATCGGCCATACGGACCATGGCGAGCTCCCTCGCCGAGTTCCGGATTCTCGGCGTCGCCACCACGCTCGGTTTTCATCGCCGGGTGATGGCCGATGAGGAATTCCACCGCGGCGAGATCGACACCGGATATGTGGAGCGCCTCCTGCACCGGGAGCCCCCGGCGCTGGATGACGAATTGGAGGCGGTTGCGATGGTGGCCGCGGCACACTTGCGGCGCCGCGGTGAGCAATCCCTGCTGCCCGGAGGCCCGTCATCGGGAGCATGGGCCCTCAGCGGCAGGCAAGGGCAGCAGGCGCGCGGGGGCTTTAGAAATCCCTGGGGGCAGAGTTGAGCCTGGAAGTCAGGATTGGAGGGCGAAGCCGCCGGGTGGATCTGCGCCGGGAGGGGGATCGCTACAAGGGACAGGTGGGAGAGCAATCCGTGGAGGCGGAGGTCACGGAGCGCGGACCCTACTCGTTGCTCATTCGCATGGGAAAGCGGAGTTTTGACGTCACCTTCGACGCGGATGGCACGACCTTCCTGCTGGACTTCGGAAGCCGTCAGGTTGCGGTGGAGATTCTCGATCCCCTGCGGACCCCGGCCGAGGGGCCGGGATTCGGCCTGGGCATCGGGCGCCGGGAAATCCGTGCGTCGATGCCCGGCAAAGTGGTGGCGGTCAAAGTCAAAGTGGGAGATGAAGTGGCCAAAGGGCAGGGACTCATCATCCTGGAGGCGATGAAAATGGAAAACGAGGTCGCTTCGCCCTGCGCGGGCAAGGTGACCGCGCTCGGTGTGGCCCCGGGGCAGACGGTGGAGGCCGGGTCGCTCCTGGTCGCCGTGGAGTGAGGATGCCGAGCCGAAAGGAAATGAAAAAGGGCGGCCCCAGCCGCCCTTTTTGCTGCAATCGCTGAAACGGAGCTACTTGATGGAGGCGGCCAGCTCCTTGCCAGGGCGGAAGCGGGCGACTCTGCGTGCCTTGATCTGGATGGTCTCGCCAGTCTGCGGGTTACGCCCCACCCTGGCCTTCCTCTTGGAAACCGAGAAAGTCCCGAATCCGACCAGGGCCACTCTCTCTCCCTTCTTCAGAGACTTGGTCACGCCATCCACGAGCGAATCCAACGTCTTGCCGGCCGTTGTCTTGCTAATCTTGACGTCTTTTGCAATCTTTTCGATGAGATCGGCCTTGTTCATCGGGTCTCCTCCGGGTAGAGAGAATCAGAGTGGGTAGGATGGCTGAGAACCGCTGAGTAAATACCATCAGGCCCAGTACCTGTCAAGGACTTTTTGAATGAGAAAAGGCGTTTCGGCCGAGTTGCGTCGCGATGCGATGGAGATCTTCACGGGAGCCTTGGCGCATTGTGCACCATCGCATCTGCTGCGCTCACAGTTTCGATTCGAAAACGGCCTTCTTGTCGGTCCGGATTTTCGCATCTCACTCGAAGGCGGGGCGTCGCCGCTTCTGTTCGCCTTCGGGAAGGCCGCCGGATCCATGGCTCGCGCCATGCTCGAGATTCTCCCGAATGCCAAGCTGGCAGGTGTGGCCGTCCTGCCCCGGCGAGTGCGGAAGCCGCCCCCTCCCATTCGGACACTTCGGGGGGATCATCCGATTCCAGCAAAGAATTCCTTTCGCGCGGGACGCTGCCTGATGCGGACCATGAATGACGCCGAACCGGGTCGCCCCATCATCCATCTGATTTCCGGAGGTGCTTCGGCTCTGATGGCCGCCCCGCTTGCTGGGTGGGTTTCCAGCAAGGAGAAGACGGTCCTGCATCAATTGTTGATTTCCAGCGGTCTCGGAATTCGGGAGATTAATGTGGTGCGCAAGCACTTTTCAGGAATCAAAGGAGGGCGGCTGGCGGCTCTGGCACCCGGGGCACCTCAACTCAATGTTCTTCTTTCGGATGTGCCCGACGACTGCCCGGAAGCGGTGGGGGGAGGTCCCACGCTGCCCGACCCTTCCACCTGGACCGAATGCAGGGACATCCTGAAGACCTCCGGGATTCTCGATGAGCTGCCCGCCCCGCTGCGCCGGCGTTTGCAGAGGCAAGACTGGCCGGAGACACTCAAGCCATCCGCCGCCTGTTTTCAAAAGAAGATCCTTTGGATTCTGGCAGATTCCCACACCCTGGTCGGGGCTGCCGAGCGCCAAGCTCGCCGTCTTGGATATGCGACACGGGTTCTCAGAGGATCGGCTGAAGAGTCCTCCGATTCATTCCTCGATCGACTCTTGAGGGCGCGGGAGGAGTGGACCACGACGCGCGGTCGTCCACGATGCCTTCTGGCTGGAGGAGAAGTCCGGGTAAAACCCGGGGGGAACGGGAGGGGAGGCAGGGCGCAGGATCTGGCCCTGGCAGTCGCGACACGGCTTCACGGAACTCAGGGAAGTCTCTTTTTCGCTGCGGGGAGCGACGGGCAGGACGGCAACAGTCGGGCGGCAGGCGCCTTCAGTGATGGTCGAACCGTTGGACGGGCCCGGCGACGGGGTCTGGATCCCATGAAGCTGCGAGCAGCCTCGAATTCACATCGTCTCTTCCAGGCTTTAGATGACTGCGTGGTCACCGGTCTTACCGGCAACAACCTCAGGGATCTCTACCTGTTGATCGATCGATGAGGATGGGGCTCAACGCGACCAAAGCCGATCCGCCAGCGTCGTGACGAACAGCAGCATGCTGATGCAGCCGTTGACGGTGAAGAAGGCGCGATTGACCCGGGAGAGATCATCGACCCTGACCAGGGAATGCTCGTAAGCCAGTAAGAGACCAGTCACCCCGATTCCCACATAATAGAGCGATCCCAGCGACAGGATCCGGCCCGCGGCGACCAGGACCAGCAGCATGAAAATGTGAAGCAGGCGTGCGAACAGCAACGCGCGGGCCACGCCCCACTGCCGTGGAATGGAATGAAGGCCTTCCCGTCGGTCGAAGTCGATGTCCTGGCAGGCATAAATGCAATCAAAACCGGCGGTCCAGGAGAGCACGGCCAGACCGAGAAGCAACGGGGGAGCATCAAAGCTGCCGCGTACGGCAATCCAGGCCCCCAGCGGTGCGCACCCGAGACTGGCGCCGAGAAGAAAATGCGAGCCCCAGGTGAACCGCTTGGTGTACGAATAGCCGAGGATCAATGCCAAGACCGGGAAGGCGAGGATAAACGCCAATCGGTTCAACATGGCTGCCGAGAGGAGGAACAAGGCGACATTCAACACGAGAAAGCACCAGGCGAACCCTTTCGAGAGGCGGCGTGTCACCAGCGGGCGGGAAGCGGTACGGGGGTTCCTGCTGTCATAGGCCACGTCGGCCAGGCGATTGAACGTCATGGCGGAGCTTCGGGCTGAGACCATTGCCAGCAGGATCCAGAGCAGCGTCCGTCCGGCGGGAATTCCACCCTCCGCCAGCACCGCACCCATCAAAGCGAAGGGAAGAGCGAAAACGGTGTGCTCAAACTGAATCATTTCCAGCGTCACACCGAGCTGGTGGAGTGTTCCTTTCAAACGGGAGTCCGAAGTCGGGATTAGGCTCCCCATCTCCTGCCCAGAGTGTGGGGGAGGTGGAGCTGATCCAGGATGCGAGCGCTGAACTGGGTGAGGATTTCCTCCACACCCGAGGGTCGGGTGTAGAAGGAAGGAACCAAGGGAAAAATGACCGCTCCCGCGTCCGAAACCACCGACAGGTTTTTCAGGTGGATGCGATTCAGGGGGGTTTCGCGGATGGCGAGGATCAGGGGGCGGCGCTCCTTGAGAGTCACATCGGCGGCACGGTGGATCAGATTCGTCGACACCCCTGAGGCGATCGCTCCCAGCGTCCCCATGCTGCACGGGATGATGACCATGCCATTATTTGGATAGGAGCCGCTAGATATGGTGGCCGCCATGTTGTCCGAGGCATGAAAGACGATCCGCCCCGAGGGATCTCCCGCCAGGGCTCGGCGAAGTCCTTCCTCCTCCTGTCCGATCCCGGGCAGCTCGGCTCGAAGGGACTGTTGTGCGAAGTGGGAAATGACGACGTGGATCCGGCTCACTTGATGCACCGTGAGCATGCTGCGGATGAAGTCCCGAGCGCAAACACCACCGGAGGCCCCGGTGACCCCCACCACATACTCACTCATCAGAGTACCTGGGATTGGCTGGAGAGGTATCGTGCGAGGGCGTTGCGATCGCGCTGCTCCATGCGGGAAAAGAAGAGGGCAATCTGGTAGTGCTCGATTTCGGCTGCCGGCTCGGCAGGGTGAATTCGTACGACCACCGCCTCCGCCCGGACCGGTCGAGGGCCCGACTCAATCCCTTCCTCCGGTGGGAGGAGCAAGGTGACTTCCACCCGGGTCATCAACGGGACGAATCGCGAAGCCATCACGTGGGCGCCCCCCAGGCTGAGGTCGATGGTGGACATTTCACTGGCTCCCACCGCCAGCGATGTGGAGCGCAGGGTGAGCCGGTCCTTGACCCGCGGGTAACTGCGTTTTTCCGGGGAGACGGTCATGCAAGACTCTCCAGACGGCCGCATGTCGGCCTGAAGGTACTGAATGATTCGGATCGTGCCGCGAGGGAGGCGCAAGCGGAAGTCTATGAGAGGGGTACAGCCTTGTCAAGGATGCCACATGGGGGCCCGGGAGTGCATGCTATAATCACAGGCCCACAAGGGGATCCCCATGGAAAGACAGAGAATTCTCGCCCTCCTGGAGGGTCTGCAGGAGCATCGGCTGAGCGTTGAGGAAGTCCTCCAGCGGCTCAAGTACCTCCCCTTCGAGGACCTTGGTTTTGCCAAGGTGGATCATCATCGGCATCTCCGCCGCGGATTTCCCGAGGTGGTCTTCGGGGAGGGGAAATCGCCGAGCCAGATTGCCTCCATCATGCAGAGCATGTCCCGGGGCGGCTCACCGGTCCTGGTGACTCGCGTGAGCGAGGCCATTCACAGGGTGGTGCGAAAGAGATTCAAGAGCGCGCGATATCACCAGGAAGCCCGGGCCATCGTCTGGACCCCCAAGGGCTGGAGTTCTCCGAATCACCCGGGCATTGCGGTGCTTGCCGCGGGCACCTCGGATGTCCCCGTCGCGGAGGAAGCGGCGATCACCGCAGAACTGATGGGACACAAAGTGGAGCGGGTCTACGACGTGGGTGTGGCGGGGCTCCATCGGCTGCTGGCCCACGGGCAAACCCTTCAGAGGGCGCGCGTCCTCGTGGTGGCCGCCGGGATGGAGGGAGCGCTGCCCAGTGTGGTGGCCGGATTGGTGGATGCGCCGGTCATTGCGCTGCCGACGAGCGTGGGATACGGTGCCGGAGCCGGAGGAATTGCCGCACTGCTCGCCATGTTAAACAGTTGTGCGGGGGGAGTCCTGGTGGTGAATATCGACAACGGATTTGGCGCCGGGCTCGCGGCGGGCATGATCAACTCTCGGTCGAGGCCCCTAGAGCCGTCGCCAAAGGCTTCAAAGCCACCTTCAGCCAAACGCAAGAAAAGCAAGTAATTAACTGATGGAACAAGAGATATCACGAAAAAGATATTTGGAAGCGATTTCTTGACAAAAGTCCAGCCCGAGCATATATTTATGGCGTATTTGTCCGCCGAAACGGGGTTAAGTCGTAGCATTACCTAGCGTTTATTTCCACAACCTAGGTCCACGGGTAATCCAACAGCCGGCATGACAATACAGACTGATCCGCCTGGATCGAGGTCTGCGAGGCAAGGGTCTCGAACAGTGTCGGGCCAGCTATTCCCATCGAGAAGGGGGGTATGCAGGGATGCCCTTAGTGAGGGTGAGGGAAGATGAAACCCTCGAGAATGCCCTGAGGCGCTTCAAGCGGAAATGCGAGAAGTCCGGCATTCTTTCGGAAGTTAAGAAGCGCCAGCACTATCTGAAACCCAGCCAGAAACGGAAAATCAAGGCCTTGGCGGCTCGCAAGAAGGCGCTCAAGCGCTTGGCCCAAGAGAGGCGCTACAACGACTAGCTCCGCTGTGTTGTAGGGCAGAAGTGGCTGGGTAGCTGTTTTCCAGGCGCCGTCACCTTGTTCCACGAGGCCAGGCGGCGACGCGGGAGTAGGTGGGTGCCCTCCAGATCTGACGAAGACTTTCTCGAGAAAGTCCGGGCATCTCTGGATATCCGGGAAATTGTTGCCGGATACCTTCCGCTAAAAAAGGTGGGCAGCCGCTATCGCGGCCTCTGTCCTTTTCACACGGAAAAAACGCCCTCGTTCCACGTGGATGCGGGCAAACAGTTGTTCTATTGTTTCGGATGTGGAACTGGAGGCGATGCCTTCAAGTTCCTCATGCTCTATGAAAAGGTGGATTTCCCCGAGGCGCTGCGCCTTCTGGCGCGGCGCTACGGGATTCCGCTGCCGGAGCGGGTGCATCACGCCTCCTCCGAGCGGCAGACCCTCCTGAAGGTCCAGCTGGCGGCCATTGCCTATTTCAGGAAGGTCCTGGAATCTGGCGACGGGAAAGCGGGCCGCGAGTATCTGAAAGGGAGAGGCCTCAGTGCCGAAACCGAGAAGGGCTTTTCGCTCGGTTTTGCTCCCAATCGATGGGACGGGCTCAAGACTGCGCTGCTGGGGCAGGGTTTTCCCGAAGCGCAGCTCCTGAGCGCGGGGCTGCTGCTGAAGAAAGAGGAGACCGGCCGGACCTTCGACCGCTTCAGGAGCCGACTGATTTTTCCGATTCGGAATTTGTCGGGAGAATGCGTCGGATTCGGCGGCCGCATGGTGGGTGAGGGAGATCCGAAGTACCTGAACTCCCCGGAGACCCCGCTCTTTCATAAGGGGGAAATCCTTTACGGTCTCGATCGGACGGCCGACGCCATCCGAAAAAACGACCGAGCGATACTGGTGGAGGGCTACATGGACTTTCTCAGCCTCCATCAAGCGGGTGTGGAGAACCTGACGGCCACACTAGGAACCGGTTTCACGCCGTCTCACGCGCGTCTCCTGGCTCGCTTCACTCGGCGCGTCGTGGTGAATTTCGATCCCGATTCGGCAGGGCAGGCGGCAACCCGGCGCAGCTTGGACATTCTCCTGGAGTCCGGTTTCGAAGTTCGCGTTCTTCAGCTTCCCGGCGGCAAGGACCCGGACCGTTTTGTGCGCGAAGAAGGCTCCAGCAGGTACCGGGACCTACTGGAAAAGGCGCCGACCTATCTGGAGTATTTGGCGCGGGAAGCGGCGGAACACGTCGATTTGGCCAGCCCTGCCGGAAAGATCCAGGCTCTGAATCTGGTTCTTCCTTACGTGGCCAGGTTGGAAAGCGCCGTGGAACGCTCCGAGCAGGTGAAACTCCTGTCCGAAGTGTTTCGTATTCAGGACGGGATCGTCCTGCAGGAATTGAAATCGGCGGTGGCGGCCCGGAGAACAAATTTGAGATCCGTGTCCGCCACAACCCCGCCCGATAACCTTCGGGGACCGGCGGCGCGGCTCCTCAAGCTCTTTATCGAGCTGCCCGAGGCCCGTCAGGCCCTGGGGCCGTCGCTGGGAGACGAGGATTTGGCAGGGAGCGAGGTGGAGCGAATCTGGCGAGTGGCGAAGGATATGGCCCGTGAGGGCGAAATGAGCTACGGCCGCCTGGGCTCCAGACTCTCCGATCCCATCGACCAGGACCTTCTCTTGCGATTGGCTTCAACGCCGGGTCCGGTCGCCAACCTGAGCGAGGCTGAGGAATGCGTCAGGCGACTCCGGGAAAGCCGCTTGGCACGCAGACTGCAGGAGTTGCAGGAGCAATTGGAAAAGGTTGCGGATGGAGCGTCGGTGGACGACCTGTTGCGACAAAAAATGGACCTGAGGCGCGAGATTCACGCGCTGAGGAGCGCCCCGGCCTCGTAGGCCAGGGGCGGCGGACTTACCCACCACCGGCCTGGCGGCCGGTATCCCAGCAAGGAGGCCCAGGGTGGGCATCGAAGACAAGTACGAAGAAGTAAGACACCTGATCAACATCGGTCGGGAGAAGGGGTACCTCGTCTACGACGAGGTGAATGACATTCTTCCGGAAGAGGTCAGCTCTCCCGAGGAGATTGACGACATTTTCCTCCTCTTCGATCAGCTGGGCATCGAAGTGGTGGACTCGGAAGCGAGCTTCAAGCGCAAGGACGAGAAGGTCGAGAAGGAGGCTGAGCCGGAGGCCGAGCCCGCGGAGCCCACCAAGTTCGAGCTCACCCCGGGGATCCTGGACAAGACCAATGATCCGGTCAGAATGTACCTCCGCGAGATGGGCACGGTTCCCCTGCTTACCCGCGAAGGAGAGGTGGAAATTGCCCGGCGCATCGAGCGCGGCGAGAAGAAAATCGTCAAGGCGCTATCCCGCAGCAACTACGTTATCAACGAGCTGCTGAAGCTGGGCAAGGAGCTCCGGGGACGGGAGATTCGACTGGCCGACGTGGTCTCGGTGGCCATGGAGGAAGGTGTCGAGGAAAACACCGAAGCCGGGCGCAAGCGGGCGCTGGACGGCATTTCCCGTATCGCTCGCCTGCACACGCGGTCGCAGAAGGTGGAAAAGCATCTCCAGCGGCTGACGGAAGGGTCCCGCATCTACATCAAGGAGCTTCGCAGCCTCACCCGGCTCCGGGTGCTGGTGGCGCGGGAGATCAAGGACCTCGATCTTTCCAACAATCGGGTCCTGGAATTCTCCAGGCGAATCAAAGAAGCGGCGGAAAAGGTCCGGCTGCTGGAATCCGACATCAAGGGGTACCGCCGTAGGCTCAAGCTCTCGAAGCTCTCCAAGGTCCGCAAGGAGCTCAAGGAAAAGATCGCCGCGGCGTCCCATGAAATCCTCACCGTGGCGGCTTCCATGGAGACCTCCGCCGTGGAGCTGCACGCCACGGCCGACTACATCATCCATGGCGAGCACGAGGCCGACAAGGCCAAGACCGAGCTGGTGGAGGCAAACCTCCGGCTGGTGGTTTCCATCGCCAAGAAGTACACCAACCGGGGATTGCAGTTCCTGGACCTGATCCAGGAGGGCAACATCGGCCTCATGAAGGCGGTGGACAAATTCGAGTACCGGCGCGGTTACAAGTTCTCCACCTATGCGACCTGGTGGATCCGGCAGGCCATCACCCGCGCTATTGCCGACCAGGCCCGAACGATTCGGATTCCGGTGCACATGATTGAGACCATCAACAAGCTCATTCGTACCTCCCGGAGCCTGGTTCAGGAGATTGGGCGCGAGCCCACTCCCGAGGAAATCGCCAAGAAGATGGCGATCCCGGTGGCCAAGGTCCGCAAGGTTCTGAAGATTGCCCAGGAGCCGATTTCGCTGGAGACACCCATCGGCGAGGAGGAAGACAGTCATCTGGGGGACTTCATCGAGGACCGGGCGGTGGTCTCTCCCGTGGAGGCGGTCATCAACCTGAACCTCAAGGAACAGACGCAGCGGGTCCTCAAGACCCTTTCTCCCCGGGAGGAGATGGTTCTGAAGATGCGCTTCGGCGTGGGGGACGGGAGCGAGCACACGCTGGAGGAAGTGGGTCAATCCTTCGCGGTCACCCGCGAGCGCATCCGCCAGATCGAATCCAAGGCGCTGCGTAAGCTGCGGCATCCTTCCCGCAGCCAGAAGCTGCGAGCCTTCCTGGAGAACTCCGGGCTGTAAGAAGAATAGGAATACGCTAGGATGAAGGGCCGGCCACGTGGCCGGCCCTTTCTGTTTTTGGAGGATTCATTCGAATGATCCGGTGGCTGTTCCAGTTTATCCTGCTCCTGGCACTGTCGCTGTGGGTGGGAAGCATCGCATTCTTCTCCGCGGTCGTGGCCCGCGGGATCTTCGCCGTTCTGGATCAACCCGCCGCGGGAAATCTCCTCGCGCAGCTGTTCCCCCGGTACTACCAGGCGGGCGCCCTATGCGGAGCCGTCGCTCTGCTGGCACTGCTTCTTCTCTTCCTGTTCGACGCTGGTTCGCGTGCGCTCCGCTTCCTGCAGCTGGTTCTGGTACTGATCATGCTGGGCGGAACTCTCTACGCCGGCTGGTGGCTGCAGCCGCGGATTCACCAGCTTCGCGGGGAGCGGACCTCAGCCTCCTCAGCGGTGCAGCGCGAGGACGCGGAGCGACGCTTCCAGAACCTGCACATGCGATCGGTGCAGATGAACCTTGGAGTGCTCGTGCTGGGAGTCGCTGGACTGGGGACCCTCGCCGTCCGCAAGAAGGCCTGACGGGACTAGGGCGGGGGGAGCTGAGTCGGCGGGGAGGCTGTCAGTCCAAGCTCGCCGAGTTTGGCGCCGATTCGACTCGCCACGTAGGCATGGGCCCGGGCATCGGGATGGGTTTCTCCTGGAATCATCCACGTTCCGAACGCCGGCGGTGCCCCCGCGCCAACATCCACGACATTCGCCTTGAGTCCGGGAAAAAGCGCCGCCGCGAGCTGTTCGGTAGGAACCTGGTGCGGATTCGTCCAGAGCACCAGCACGAAGACCGCTCCCCTGGATTCCACGTACTCCTTCATGGCTTTCACCAGCGCCCGCGTCAAGGGAATGCTGGGCTGCGGTCCCCAGCGATTCCAGAAAAGCTCCACCAGATCGCAGAGGTGGCAGTCCCAGGCTTCTTCGTAGCGATGCGGGCGGCTCGCCTGATGCAGTGAGCCGTCAGGGCCCACCGTGAAGCGCGGCTTCGTGCCCGGGAAGCGCGCCTTGGGAAAGATGAACCTCCGGTCGGCGTTGTCGTTGCGCTTCACGTGATCCAGGAGGAAGGTGTAAATCACCACCTTGGCATTCACCTTCGGCAAAACCTGCTCCAGGGAAAGCAGCGACTGGTCGGTGCCGTACCCCTGAACGCCCAGATTGATCACCTGGAACGGAAACCCGGGGGAGGCAGCCAGCCGGCCGGCGAAGGTTTCCTCGAAAGGGAGGCCATGACCGAAGGTGTAGGAGCATCCCGCGAAGACCACCGTCGGCGCGGCCGGATCCAGATGAAAGCCCGGATCTGCCACGCGACTCCCCGTGGCATCGGTGTAAATCGCCACCGGCCGCCCTGCGGAGCCGAACCGCTGGACCGTGGAAAGATCGGGCAGGTAGGCCCATCCCAGGTCGGGATCGAAACGGGAGATGCGATATTCCATGGGTGTCCATCCCAGCCGGAAGGGGATTTGAAAGACACGCAGAGCTATCTCGGCCACGACTGCGAAGACAACCACGGCCAGAACGATGGCGCCGGCGGCGTAGCCAGCCTGACGAGCCGAGGAGAATAGCCGCGCCAATCGTGACGAAAGCCATCGCCGACCGCCCCAGGCGGCCGCCGCGCTGAGGGTCAATGCAACACTCAAGAGGGCGGCGGCGGCGGAGACGTTGCCCACCTGCCACTGCAGGGGGACGAAGCGCACCAGGATTTGCGGCCAGATGAAAACCGCCAGCGTCAGCAGGATGAAGCAGACCACAATGACGGGCAGGGAAGAGCGAGGTGTCCGGGGAGGACTGATGGGTGGAGCACTCATGGGCGGGCGGAGCGGATCCCTCTCAGGCGCCGGCACGCCTCCTCGAGGTGGGCGTCCTGCTTGGCGAAGCAGAGCCGGACCTGCTGGCGTCCGTCCTCCGGCTCGGCATAAAAGGACGTGCCGGGAACCGAGGCGACCCCGGCGCGGCTGAGGAGAAAGCTCGCCGCCTCTTTGTCACCGCCGACGCCCAGCTTCGAGATGTCCGCGAGCAGGTAATAGGCCCCCTGCGGCATGAGAGGCCGGATCTCCGCCTCGTCGCACGCGTCGCAGGTCATTTTCAGCTTACGGGCATAATCGGCGCGCAGCTGGTCGTAGTAAGCGGGCGGCAGGTCGAACGCGGCCACGACCGCGTACTGCAGCGGCGTCGGCGCGCAGATATAGAGCAGGTCGTTCAGGAGCCCGATCTTCTCCATCAGCGGTGCGGCTCCCACCGCGTACCCCAGCCTCCAACCCGTCATGTTGTAGGTCTTGGAGAATCCGGAGAGCGTGACGGTGCGATCCTCCATGCCCGGGAGCGAGCCGATGCTCACGTGGCGGTGCTCGCCGTAGAGGATGTATTCGTAGATTTCGTCGGTGATGGCCACGGCGCCATGTTTCTGGCACAAGGAAGCGATCAGCTCCAGCTCCCCGCGGCTGAAAACCTTGCCGCAAGGGTTCGAGGGAGTGTTGACGATTACCGCCCGTGTCCGATCGCTGAAAGCGCGCTCCAGATCCGCCGGCTCGAAGCTCCAGTCAGGAGGCCTCAGGGTCACGAATCTCAGTGTCGCTTCGCACAGTGACAGGATGTTGCGGTGGTAGCCGTAGAAGGGGGAGAAGAGGATGACTTCATCGCCCGGCTCCACGAGCGCCAGGCAGGCCGCCACGAAACCGCCCGTGGAGCCCACCGTCACCACCACCTCGCGGTCGGGATCGCACCGGATGTGGTTGTATTCCGCCATCTTTCCCGCGATCCGCCCCCTCAGCGGATCGATCCCTTCGAACTTGGAATAGATGCTCTTGTCGCCGTCGATGGCGGACCTGGCGGCCTGCTTGACCGAATCCGGCACGGGCTGGTCGCAGATCCCCTGGCCCAGGTTGATGCCCCCCAACCGCTCGCACTCGCGCGACATCCTGCGGATGTCGGACTGCACCAGCCCCTTGATGCGCTCCGCAAATGAGGATTTCACTGAAATCTTCGGGCTCTTCATGAAGTCTCTTTCAGCGCCTTGATCATCTCCCGGCAAAAAGCGGGAAGATCGTCAGGTTTCCTCGAAGTGATCAAGCAGCCGTCCTTCACCACCTCCTGATCCACCCAGTCCGCCCCGGCATGCACCAGATCGTCCTTGATGGCGACGTACGAGGTCATGCGCCTGCCCTTCGCGATACCGGCCGAGGCGAGCACCCACCCTCCGTGACAGATGCACGCCACGACGCGACGCTTTTCGAAGAGGTCTCTCACCAGCTTCAGGATCGAGCTGTGCTGGCGCAGGCGATCCGGCGCCCAGCCGCCGGGAATGACCACGCCGACAAAATCCTCCGCGCGCACGTCGGCAGCGGCGAGCTGCGCCTGAATCGGATAGCCGTGCTTCGACTTGTAGCTGGCCGCCGTAGGGCCTACCGTCACGGCCTCAAATCCCTCTTCCCTCAGGCGGTAGAGGGGAACCCAGACCTCTTGGTCCTGATAATCATTCTCCACCAGAATTGCCACTTTCCCTTTGCTCACAAGCACCTCCCCTGTGGAGCCGAATTCAAAGGCCATCATAACTCAAGGCGCCTCGGCTTCGGGACTTCGAGGAGCCGCCGCAGGCGCGCGCAAAAGCGCCGGTAGTAGGCTTCGCCTGCCTGATTTGGCCTCCCCGGGGCGATCCTGCGGACTGGTGAAGCCGGGAATTCGCTGCCTTCCAGGTCCCAGGCTCCCTGGGCGTGTCCTGCCAGGAGAGCCGCTCCACGGGCGGTGGCGTCGGGAGCCGCGGCGTGCAAGAGAGCAGTGCCCATCAGCGAGGCCTGAAATTGCAGCAGCTCGCGCCTGTGAAGCAGGCCACCGGCGACCACGATGGGATCGGTGCTCTTGCGGTGCCGCCCCATACGCTCAACGATCTCCCGTACCCGGCAGGCGATTCCCGCCATCGTCGCGGCGCGCATCTGCGCCGGATGGGTGTCGCGTCGCAGGTCGAGGATCGCGGCATGGAGGTCGCTGCGCCAATGGGGCGCCCCGAGCCCAGCCAGTGCCGGGATAACGACGGGGAGGGCATCCAGCTCCCGCAGCGATCGCGCTTCGCCACCCTCGGAACCGACCAGACCTTCCATCCATTCCAGGGCGCTTCCCGCCGCGTTGACCGGCCCCTCCAGCAGGAACCGCACCGCCTTCTCCGATGACCAGGCCGCCGAAGTCAAGAGTCCCGGGATCCGCACCGGGCGGCGCCCCGTGTTCAACGCGGCAAAGGCGCCCGTGCCGTAGTTAATCACCATTTCTCCGCGCCGCCTGCAGCCCACCCCCAGAAGCGCCGCCTGCTGATCGCCCAAAGTGGCGGCGATGCGGATCCGCGTCCTACCCATCTGGATCTCTCCGGCAGGAAACGCGGAGGGCCGGATGGGTGGAAGCGAGCGATACGTGACGCCGAAGAGATCGAGAAGCTCAGGGTCCCAATCGAGGTGCTGCAAGTCCATCAGAAGCGTGCGCGCGGCGTGGGTGGGATCGGTGGACCAGGAAGCGCCGCCGGTCAGGCGGAACAACAGGTAGGAATCGAGGGTTCCGAAGCGCGCGCGCCCGCTTCGCGTGGAACGCCGCAGACCGGGGGAGCGATCCAACAGCCACCGGATCTTGCTGGCGGCGTAATGAGGGCTCAGTCTCAACCCCGTCTTGCGGGCGATGGAAGGGGCGTGCCGCGCCAGGTCCCTGCAGATCGCCTCGCCGCGACGATCCTGCCAGGAGAGCGCTGAGGTGAGTGGCCTTCCCGATTGGGCATCCCAGAAAAGGCAGGTGGAGCGCTGGCAGGCGATTCCCACGCCCGCGACCGCGGCGGGGGAAAAGCTTCGCAGGATTGCGCCGAGCACGCCTCGGACGGATCGGAAAAGCTCCTCGGGATCATGCTCCACCCACCCCGCGGCAGGGGTGCGGGTCATCACCCTCCTGGAAACCACCCGAAGCAACCGCCCGCGGGCGTCCAGCAGGCACGCCTTCGTCGCCGTGGAGCCTTGATCGATCCCCACCCAGTAGCGATTCACGCCGAAAGTATAGCACCCGACTCCGCGGCTCATTTCCGCTATGATCCGCTGCATGAAGCGTATGCGGCTGGGCCTGATCGGCGTGGGTGCGCACGGAGCGCGCTATGCGAGCCACCTGGTGGCGGGGGATGTGGAGGGCGCTTCGCTCGCGGTGATTTGCCGGCGCGACCGCGCTCTGGGTCAGGCTCAGGCAAGCCATCTGGGCGTCTTGTTCGTGGACGACTACCGTCGTGTCCTCGAAGATCCGCGAATCGACGCAGTGGTGCTCGTGCTACCTCCCGATCGGCACGTCCCTATCGCTCAGGAAGCCCTGGATGCGGGCAAGGGAGTGCTGGTCGAAAAGCCGTTGGCCCCGGATGCCGCGGGAGCCCGGACCCTCGTGGAAGCGGCCCTGCGTTCCGGGAGGATCGCCATGGTGGCCCAGACCCTGCGTTTCAACACAGTGGTGCGGGCGATCCAGGAGCGCCGGGAGGCGCTGGGCCGCCTGCGGGTGATTTCCCTGAGCCAGCGCTTCGAGCCCTCCACCCGGGTGTGGCTGGACGATCCCACGGCGGGAGGCATCCTCCGGAACACCGGAGTTCACTCGTTCGATCTGGTCCGGTTCCTCACCGGGCTGGAGGTTGAAGAGGCGCTCTGCTTCACCCAGCGATTCGCGACGCAACGGACCGAGGACGGGTTCGGCGCCGTCCTGAAGCTGGCGGGAGGGGCGCTGGCGGTGGTGGAGAACAACCGCGCCACCGCGTCGCGCAGCGGGCGCATCGAGCTCGTGGGGGAGAACGGTCAGCTGTGCGGGGATCACACCCTCGGAGTGCTCCTGGAAATTCAGGGTGCCGCCGCCCGCTCTATTCCCCTGCCTCCGATGGTCCCCACGGTCAGGGAATGCCTGGCGGCCTTCGCTTCCGCCCTGCACGGCCGGACGCCGGTCCCCATCCCTCTCGAGGAGGGGCTGCGGGCCGTGGAAATCGTGGATGCCTGCCGCGAGTCGGTGGAAATGAAAATGCCCCGCCGGGTGGCGGGGCATGGAGGGTGAGCGCGTCCTGAATCAGCCGAGGATCTTGATGTCGTCCAGGGCCTTGGCTACCGTCGAGTCGCGTGAAGCGAACGTTTCCTCGCTGCCCAGCACCGAGAAGGTGTACAGCTTGTCGTTGGAGAGGTAGTAGTAAGTTCTCATCACGCCGACGACGTTGGACGAGTTCCGGGTGCGCAGCTCCGCCTTGCGAATCCTGAGGTCCCCTTCCTTGACGACCTCATCCACCTGGATGTCCAGCTCGTACCCGGGCACCGGCGCCTCGATCTTGCTGATGAAAATCTCCTCCACGGCGGTGCGGCTCTTCTCCGAGAACGGGTAGCAGGCGAAATCCAGCAGCGCGTGGGTCTTGGGATCCTCCAGCCGAATCTTGTAGGCCGGCCGGCGCTTCCCCGCTTCAGCCGGGGCAGGATCGGTCCAGCTGACGACCCGCCAGCCTGCCGGAACCACCATGGAGAATCCGTAATCCGACTCGAAGAAGGGCTGCTCTTTGGCTACGGTTTCTCCGGGCATCGGATGCGAACCGCGGGGCTGGGGCGCTGCAGATTCGCCTTGGGGGGCGCCCTGTACGGGTGCCGGAGCCTGCGCGGAGGCCGTCTGGTCCGCGGGAGCGACACGATGGAGCCAGTAATAGACCCCGCCGCCGGCCGCAGCCAGGAGTAACAGGACGAGCACTAACTTTTTTCCACCCACGGTTCTTCTCCTCCCAGGGGCGAGCCGATTCCGAAAATGAACCAGGCCGGCCGGAATTTCCCCGCGCGGGTATGCCTCGGGCGCGGCGGCACACGGCGAAAATCTAGAGTCCGGGAAGACGGAACGCAAGCCTGCCCTAGGAGGTAAAAAGGCCGTCGGAATCCCTGTGCTATAATGCGCCAAATCCCGCATCTGACGGGATTTGCCGCCACCAGGCGGGCCCATAGCTCAGGTGGTTAGAGCAGCTGACTCATAATCAGTTGGTTCCAGGTTCGAGTCCTGGTGGGCCCACCAAGATAGTCCGTCAAGACCCGAGGAGTGCGTTTGGAGCCGCATCTCGAAAAACTGCTTCGCCTGCAGGAAGTGGCGCTGGCCATCGACAAACTGAACCGCGAGCTCACTTCCATCCCCAACCGGATCCAGGACCTCGACCAGTCCCTCGCCCGGCACCGGGCCGAAGTGGCCAAGGCCAAGGACGATCTGGCGGGCCACCAGAAGGACCGCCGCAAGCTCGAGGGGGATGTCCAGTCAGTGGAGGCGAAAATCAGCAAGTATCAGGCCCAGCTGATGGAGGTGAAGACCAACAAGGAATACACCGCCATGCTCCACGAAATCGATCGGGCCAAAGCCGACCGCGACGCGGTGGACACCAACATTCTGCAGGCCATGGAGGCGGCCGATACGCTGGAGGCCTCTATCAAGCTGAAGGAATCGGCCCTGGCGGCGGAGATGAAGCAGGTGACCGCCGCGGAGGAGGTGCTCCGGACGGAGCAGAAGGACCTGGAGTCGAAGCGGGCGGGTCTGGATGCGGAGCGCCGGGGAATCGAGGCGCAGATCGCCCCCGAGATGGTGGCGGAATTCAACCGGATATCCCGCTCCCGGGAAGGCCTGGCGGTGGTGCGGGTGGCCAACGGCCTCTGCCAGGGCTGCTCCGTCCGAATCCAGCCGCGCGTCATCCAGCAGATTCGCCGTAACGAGGGGATACTCCGTTGCGAATCCTGCAAGCGGTTCCTCTACTACCTCGAGGAAGAGCGTGCCGAGCCCCCGGCCGGGCATCCCGGCTAAGGTTTTCTCCGGCCGGATCGACGGGGGCGCCCGGGGCAACCCTGGGCCCGCGGGGATCGGCGTCCTGCTGGAGGACGACCGGGGGTGGCGGGACGAGTTTTACGGCTTCCTGGGGTCCGCCACCAACAACGTCGCCGAATACACGGCGCTTCTCGTGCTCCTGGTCCACTCCATCGAGCGCGGCGCCACCCGGCTCGAGGTCAAATCCGACTCCGAGCTCCTGGTCAAGCAGATGCGCGGCGAGTACCGCGTCAAAAATCCCCGCCTTCAGCAGCTGCACGCCGCCGCCAAGCGACTCATGTTGAAAATCCCCGAGGTGACCCTTCAACATGTCCGCCGCGAGGAGAATCGGGATGCGGATCGGCTCGCCAACCAGGCGATGGACGAACGGCAATCCTCGCGGCCGCTCCCGAAGGAAGTGGCGGAGCTTCTGAGCGCCGGTGCCCAGGAGAGTCTCTTTTTCGGCGAGGGTCGCTGAAGGCAATGGAGGGACTCGGCGGGCGCCTCGAATCGATTCGCGGGAGAATGTCGGCCGCGGCGCGACGCTCCGGCCGGGAGCCCGAATCGATCCGGCTGGTGGCGGTCAGCAAGACCGTGGGGCCGTCCCGGATCCGCGAAGCGCTGCTTGCAGGCCAGACACTGTTCGGGGAGAACCGGGTCCAGGAGTCCCGCGCGAAACAAGAGGCCGTGGGATCCGCGGCCGTTTGGCACCTGGTTGGCCACCTGCAGCGCAACAAGGCCAAGGAAGCGGCGCGCCTCTTCCAGATGGTCCATTCGGTGGACTCGGTGGGACTCCTTCAGGATTTGGAGCGCCACGGCGCGGGAAGGGAAGAGCCGCTCGAGGCGCTGATTCAGGTGAATCTGGCCTCGGAGCCGGGTAAACACGGGGTCGGGCGCGAAGAATTGCCCGAAATTCTGGCGGCGGCCGCCGGAATGCGACATATTAGGGTGACGGGATTGATGATCATCCCCCCCTACGATCCGGATCCGGAGCGTTCCCGGCCCCTGTTCCGGGAGCTGGCGGAGCTGGGGGCAGAAACGGACCGGCGGGATTTCGAAAATGTCTCCTTGCGCGAGCTCTCCATGGGGATGTCCGAGGATTTCGAAGTGGCCATCGAAGAAGGGGCCACGCTGATACGCGTCGGGCGCGCGCTGTTCGGGGAGCGTCCTCCCGTCGCCAAGAAGGAGCCAGCATGAGAATCACGCCACTGGATGTCCGGGGTCACCGCTTTGCGGTGAAGCTGCGCGGTTACGACAAGGAGGAAGTGCAGTCGTTCCTCAACTTCGTGTCGGAAGAATTCGAGAAGGTGGTCAACGAGGTGAGCAAGCTGCGGGAAGAGTCCGGCGCGCTCAAGTCGACGCTGGGTGATCTCACCGAGCGTGAGCGGATCCTCAAGGAGACCCTGTTCACCGCCCAGAAGCTCTCCGAGGACATGAAGGAGGAGGCCAAGAGGGAAGGGCGCCTCGTGATGAGGGAGGCGGAGATGCGGGGCCAGCGCCTGGTGGAGCAGGCGCAGAAAAAGGTCTCGCAGCTGGAGGACTCTATCCGGGGCCTGAAGCTGGAGCGGGACACCTTCGAGCGCAAGCTCCGCTCCATGATCGAGCAGCACCTGAAGCTCTTAGAGATGCACCGCCAGGAAGAAGAGATTGCCGACAAGCTCACCTTCATCAAGCAGAAGCCCCCCGAATTGGCACCCGGCTCCTGAAGCAGCATGCTGGAAGCGGACCTGATCCTGGAGCACGCGGCAGAGCTGGCCACTCCAACCGGCCCTGCCCCGCGCACGGGCAAGGCTTTCGCTGAGCTCCACTGCATTCCCGATGCCGCCGTGGCGATTGCCGGTGAAAAGCTGATCTACGCCGGCCCGTCCCGGGATCTCGCCTCGAAAGTCAGGCTGCGAAGCGGCGGGGAGCGGATGGATGTCTCAGGCATGACCCTCCTCCCGGGGTTCGTCGATCCCCACACGCACCTTCCCTTCGCAGGCTCGCGGGCGAATGAATTCAAGATGCGCCTGGAGGGCCGGACCTACGAGGAAATTGCCCGTGCCGGCGGCGGGATTCTGAGCACGGTTGCGGCCGTGCGCGCCGCTGATCTGCCGGAACTGGGCCGCGCCGCCTGGGCGCGCCTCGATCGGATGCTGCAGTGGGGTACCACCACCTGTGAGGCCAAGAGCGGCTACGGGCTGAGTCTGGAATCGGAAATGAAGCAGCTCGAGGTGATCCGCGAGCTGTCGGCCTCCCACCCGGTGGAAATCGTCCCCACCTTCCTCGGAGCGCACGCAATTCCCCTCGAGCACCGCGCCCGACGCGACGATTACGTCCGGGAAGTGGTGGAGGAGATGATCCCCCGCGTGGCCCAGGAGCGGCTGGCGGAGTATTGCGACGTTTTCTGCGAGCGGGTGGCATTCACGGTGACGGAAGCTGAATCAATCCTGGAAGCCGGCAAGCGCCATGGCCTGAAGCCGCGGTTGCACGCTGACCAGATCTCCTCCGGTGGCGGAGCGGAGCTGGCGGCCCGGCTGGGCGCCGCCTCCGCGGACCACCTCGAATTCATTTCCGGCCCCGGAATCGAGGCGCTGGCGAAGGCGGGGGTCACCGCCATTCTCGTTCCCGGCGCCGGTTTTTTCCTGCGCTCCACCCACGTCCCTCCGGCGCGCCGGCTGGTGGAAGCGGGAGTCGCAGTGGGCTTGGCCACCGATCTGAATCCCGGCACCTGCCCCACGGAGGCCATGCCGCCCATTCTGGTCCTGGCCTGCCTGACGCTGGGATTGAGCATCGAGGAAGCCATCACCGCGGCGACCCTTAACGCGGCCCATTCTCTCGGCCGCGCCGGGATCATCGGCAGTCTGGAAGAAGGAAAGCAGGCCGACATCCAGGTGCTGGATATTCCCGACCACACGCACCTGGTTTATCACTTCGGCGTGAATCACGTGCAGCGGGTCATCAAGAAAGGGGTCGTCGCCCACGAGCGCGGCGCTCCCACGCGAGGTGCCGGAGCCTACGGGGGAGCCTTGACAGTCCCGGAATAAAGGACGTAACGTGCCATGTGGCTGTTTTTCTGGAGAACAAGGAGAAAGCACAAAATGCTCGTGGACCTGAAAGTATCGGAGTTCGTGGATCGCCTGGGAGCCGGAACGCCAACGCCGGGCGGAGGCAGCGCGGCCGCCCTGGCAGGGACCCTGGCGGCGGCCCTGGGGGGCATGGTGTGCGAGCTGACCCTGGGAAAGACGAAATATGAGCCGGTGCGGCCCGAGATGGAGAAGGCCAGGCAGGCGCTGACCGGGTACCGGAAGGACCTCCTAGCCCTGGTCGATCGGGACTCTGAGGCCTACGACGAGGTTTCGAAGGCCCTGAAGCTCCCGAAGGAGACCCCCGCCGAGAAAGCCGCGCGTCAGCAGGCTCTGGGAAGGGCGAGTCAGTACGCCACCGAGATTCCGGTGAAGACCGCCGAGACCTGCCTGGCGGTGATGGAGCAGGTGAAGCGCGTGGCGCAGATCGGCAATGCCAATGCCGCTTCGGATGCCGGGGTGGCGGCCCACCTGGCCCACACGGGGGTGGCGGGAGCCGTATTGAACGTGCGCATCAACCTGTCGGGGATTCCGGACAAGGACCTGGCGGACAGGATGGAAACTCGCGTGGCCCGGCTGGAGCAGGAAGCCGCCCGGCTCCTGTCGGAGACCCAGGCGGCAGTTTCTGCTCGATTGAAGAGTTGAAGGGCGCGGCCCGCCTAGAACAGTGGCGAGGAAACGTGCTCGTCGCGCTTGTACTGGTAGGTGTAGACCGGGGTCACGATGGGGACCGCGTAGCTGACGGCGATGTCGAATCGGCTGTTGGTCCGATCCGTGTGAATCATCTCCTTGGAGATGGGCAGCTGCAGCTCCCGTGCCTTGTTGTAGACCCGCGTCCGGATCTCCTCGTCATCCCGCCGCACCGAGGCGAAGCGCGCCTCCTCCTCGATGAAATCCTTGAAGGCATAAGAGTTGATCATCACCGGAACGACCTTGAAGCCCATGTAGATCATCACCACGAGGAGCGTCAGGGCGAAGAACGTCCCCAGCTTGCCCTCCCCGCGTTCGCCGCGATTCCTGCTCATCGATCTCCTCCGCACAAGTCCCTGAAATGCCACGCGAAGCGCCGGCACGGCGCTCCGCGACAGAATATAGGGACGCCGGAGGGCACAAGCAAGGCGGGCGAATCGGCGGGACTTCCGGCGCTGAAGTCGGCACTGACACTTTTCGTCACCCTCCTTCCTGCTTCCTCTTATTGATCCACGCGCCTCCAGAGTTTACCTTGACCTTCTCACAGGAACGGCCCCGGGCTCACCTCGGGGACATGGGGGGTGGGCGCGCGCGTGCATAACCGTCTCAAGGATCAGCTGCGGCGATTGGGGATCGATGCGGACCGGCTTCCGGAAGACGTCCGGACGCTGCTTCTCCAGGTGGACGAAGCGTACCGGGAAATCGATCAGGTCCTGGATCTGAATCCGAGCTTCATCTTCGCCAAGGATCGGGAGGGCCGGTTCACGCTGGCCAACCAGGCGGTGGCGGAGGCCTACGGGACGACTGTGCAGTCCCTCCTGGGGAAGTCGGATTCCGACTTCAACCCCAAGGCGGAGGAAGTGGATCACTTTCGGCGCGACGACCTGGAGGTGCTGGACAAACATCAGGAAAAATTCATTCCCCTCGAGTCCATCACCGACTCCTCCGGCAAGCTCCGCTGGCTGCAGACCATCAAGCGCCCCATCATCGGTCCCGACGGGAAGGCGCACCAGATCCTGGGCGTGGCGACGGACATCACCCTGCGCAAGCTCGCGGAGGACAGCCTGCAGCGCCGCACCGAGCAGATCCTGGCTCATCAACAGGCCCTCCACGAGCTGACGCTGACCAGCCTTCCCGATCTCGATTCGTCGCTGGCGCGGATCGCGGAAGTCGCCTGCAGGACCCTGAAGGTGGCGAGGGTCGCCATCCATCTGATCAGCGAGGATCGAACCGCGCTTCGCTGCCAGGTGGTGCATCAAACTGGCGCTTCCTGCGGCGCCAAGGGAGTCATGCTCCAGGCGAGGCAATTCCCCGCCTACTTCGCGGCGCTCGAGGAGCAGCGGGTCATCGCGGCCATGGATGCCGGCGCGGACCCGAGAACCCGCGAGCTGGTGGAGGAACACCTGCGCCCGCAGGGGATCACCTCCCTGCTGCACGTCGGCATCCGGCATCACGGCAGGGTCGCGGGAGTCGTCTGCCACGAGCACGTGGGGCCGGCGAGGGAGTGGGCCCTGGAGGAGCAGCATTTCGCCGCCAACATCGCCGATCTGGCCGCACTGGCGCTGGGCAATGCGGCGCGTCAGGAGCTGGAGGATCAGCTCCGGCAATCACAGAAAATCGAGGCGGTGGGCGTTCTGGCCGGGGGCATCGCCCACGACTTCAACAACCTCCTCACCGCCATTCTCGGTTATTGCGAGCTGCTCCGTCCACGCCTGCCGCTGTCCGATCCGGGCAGAGGCTACCTCGAGGAGATTCGCAAGGCCGGGGATCGAGCCGCCGTGCTGACCCGTCAGCTCCTGGCGTTCAGCCGCAAGCAGGTCCTGGATCCAAAGGTGCTCGATCTGAACTCCGTGGTGGCCGGAATGGAAGGGATGTTGCGGCGACTGATCAGCGAAGAGGTGGACCTGAAGAGCGTGCAGAGCGAGAAGCTCTGGCACGTGAGGGCCGATCCCGGACAGATGGAGATGGTCCTGATGAACCTGGTGGCCAATGCTCGGGACGCCATGCCCGGCGGGGGCCAGCTCACGATCGAGACGATGAACCTGGAGCTGGATGATTCCTACACCCGCCGCCGCCCCTACGCCCCAGCGGGGCGATACGTTCTCCTGGCGGTGAGCGATTCCGGAGCGGGCATGGATCCCGAGACCGTGTCGAGAGTGTTCGAGCCGTTCTTCACCACGAAAGAAAAGGGACGGGGAACGGGGCTGGGCCTCTCGACCGTCTACGGGGTGGTGAAGCAGAGCAACGGGCACATTCAGATCTACAGCGAGCGGGGCATCGGGACGACGATCAAGGTCTATCTTCCCGCGGCCGAGGGCCCGGTGGATGCGCTGCCACGCGGCCCGTCGGAGTGCACCGATAGAATCGTTCGAGGCGAGACGCTCCTGCTCATCGAGGACGAGCCCCTGGTGCGCGAGCTGGCTTACGAGATTCTGATCGGGCAGGGCTACCAGGTGCTCGGCGCCGGCAGCGGCGCCGAGGCTCTGCGGATCTGCGAATCACACCCCGAGTCCATCCAGCTGGTGGTGACCGACGTCATCATGCCCGGCATGAATGGGCGTGAGGTCTACGAGCGGATGTCGCAGCTGCGACCCGGCCTGAAGGTCCTGTACATGTCGGGCTACACTCAGAGCGCTATCGTGCACCGCGGCGTGCTCGAGCCGGGGACCGCCTTCGTCCAGAAGCCGTTCACCATCCCCGGCTTCCTCGAACGAGTCAGGGAAACTCTCGACCTCTCGCGATCCACCCAGGACTGACGCGCACTCCGGATCGCCCGACCCCGCCCAGGCCTGACCCTCACTCTCGGCATCCCAGCTAACGATTGGACAGGGCAGCCTCCCTTCATCGTACAATTTCCCCGCTTCGTCAGAGCCCGGCTCGCCGGAGCATCACTCGTCAAGATGAAGCCAACGGAACAGGAGGGAGTTGGATGCGTGCAGTCCGGAGCGTTCTCGCAGTGATCGCGGGATTCGTCGCCGCCGGCGCGGTGATGATGGTGATCGAATCGATCAATGGTCGGGTCCTGTACCCGGAGCTGGGCAAGATGGCACAGGGGGTGACGGACCGGGAGACGATCCGGGCCTTGCTGGCGACCGCCCCGGTCGGCGCGTTCCTGGTGGTGCTTTTCGGGTGGTTCCTGGGGAGCTTTGTGGGCGGATTCCTTACCGCGGTGATCGCCGCGAGCGCTCCTATGGCTCACGCTCTGGTTCTGGGCGGATTGCTCACGCTCGCCGGAATTGCCAACAACCTCATGATTCCCCCGCCCGGGTGGTTCTGGATCCCCACCCTCGTGGTTTTTCTACCCGCTGCCCATGCCGGCGCACGGCTGGCGCCAAAAAGGACCCCGGCACAGGCGTAAGCCTGGTGGATAGTGTCCGTGGACTCCTTGATACCTCGTTTCGGGTATTCCCGCCTCATATCGGGTAAATCCGTCCAGAGAATCCAGCTCATGACTAGACGCTCGGGGATAAACTCAATGGCATGTCTCATGCAATGCTCCGGAGGTTTCAACCAGTCTATGATGAGGTCGTCCCCGTGAGACACGCAGCCCTCGCCGTCCTTCTGGTCGTTTTGTCGCTCCTGCTCGGCTCCCCGCACGACGCCGCACTGCACCCGGGTGGCGCGTCGTCTCCCGGCCTGAGGTTCGAGCCGGTCGTCGATGCCGAAGGAATCTCGATTCCCTTTCAGAGCATCAACCATCACATCATTCTCTCCATGACGGTCAATGGCGGAGGACCGTTCCAGATCATTCTCGATACCGGGATGCCCACGGAAGATGTGATGCTGTACGACAGCGAGCGGGTGAAGGTCCTCAATCTCTCCTATCTCGACAATGCCCAGGTCAGGATTTCCGGCGCCGGCGGGAAGGGCAAGGGAATCTCGGCTCGCATCGCCCCGGGAATCACTCTCGGGATCGGCGGGCTGCGGATTCTCGGGGAAAGAGCCACGGTCCTCACGATGCCACCCGGATTCGCCGGCTATCACGAGGGAGTCATCGGCGCAGCCTTGTTTCGCCACTTCGCCGTGAGCATCGACAACGATCGCGGCATCCTCACCCTGCGCAAGCCGGAGGCCTATCGGCCGCCGGAGGGTGCGAAGTCGGTGCCTCTGATCTTCGAGCACGGCAGGGCCTTCGTGGATGCGAACGTGCGCATCGGATCCGACGGGGCGGTGCCGGCGCGCCTGGTCGTCGATCTGGGAGCCTCGCATCCGGTCTCCCTCAATGAATCGAAGCAGGGAGGCATTCGGGTCCCCGGCCACTCGATCGCATCGGGCATCGGTCGGGGAGTGAGCGGCGAGATTCTGGGGCGCGTCGGGCGCATCCGCGGGCTCGAAATTGGCGGATGGACTCTCTCCGAAGTGATTGCCACCTTTCCCGACAAGGAATTCCACTCTCCGCACGGCATGGATTCCCGCGACGGCAATCTCGGCAATGGGGTCCTCAGCCGCTTCAATGTGACTTTCGATTACGAGGGCAATCGCATGATTCTGGAGCCTGCACGCGGCTTCTCGGAACCCTTCGAGTGGGACATGTCGGGAATCCAGGCGGAGCCCACCGCAGGGGGAGCCATCCGCGTGCGCCGTGTGCTGGCAGGCTCCCCGGCGGCGAAAGCGGACATCCAAGAAGGAGACCGCATCGTGAAGATCGGGGAAAAGGAGGTCAATGAAGCGACGTTCTTTTCTCTGAAGGAGCGGCTCAAGCAGAACGGCGAGACCGTCGTGGTGGAGCTGGAGCGTGACGACAAGCCGATCGTCGCGTCGCTCAAGCTGCGAAGGCTGGTCTGAATCGAGATAGGGAGCCGCACCCATGGCCACCGATTCGCCGCGGGGCGGCCGCAGTTCAATTCAATCTCACCCTCGCATGTCGTCTTTTGCCATCCATTTCCGATATCCCAAGTAGAAGCCAAAACTGGCGACCTTCACAGGGAGCGCCAAATTTCCGACTTTGGCCATATTTCTTCTTTGGGGTGAGGAGATTTCCATGAGGAACAAAGGCAGGCAATTCTTCCAGGGACTGGCATTTGCGACATCTTTAGCAGTGCTCGCCGGCACGGCTCGTGGCGCCACCATCCAGGTGACGACCACGGCCCAGGGAGTCGCCGACGACGGCGAGTGCTCCCTACAGGAGGCGATCTACTCGGCGAATTTCGACTTTGGTGTGGCGCCAGGCTCATTCATTCCACTTCAGATGTTCGACACCGGATGCAATACGGGCAGTGGCGCCGACGTCATCGAGCTTGGGGCAGGAAAGGTTTACCAGATGACTTCCATCCTGGATGACCCGTACAACCCGCTGGGACCGACGGCGAACCCCATCATCCTGTCGGACATCACCATCGAGGCGGGCGGGGCCCAGCTCGTGAGGGCGAATCCGGGTAGGAACTTCGCCTCCCCGAACTTCCGCGCTTTTGCAGTAGCGCGCAAGGGGTTTGCAGATCCGGATGGCGACCTGCCGATCGCCGGGGACGGGATCGGCAGATTGACCATCAGGAATGCCTATGTCAAAGGCTTCACCGCGAGAGGCGGGGACGGCGGCCTGATCAGCACTGAATACGGTGGCGCGGGTGGTGGTGGCGGCTTGGGCGCGGGTGGTGCCATCTATGTCGCAGGCGCGATCCTCCTGGTCGACCGCAGCACCTTTGAGGATAACGGCGCAGGCGGCGGCGACGGGGGCAGGTGGGTCCCTGGCGCGACGGGCTACGCGGTCGGCTGCAGCGGCGGTGGGGGCCTGTCCGGGAATGGAGGGGGATTAATCAATCAGTCGCTGGCCGGGAGCGGTGGCGGTGGTGCGCGCGGCGAAGGCGGTCGCGGCGGCGGCATCGGTGCCGGCGGTGGTGGCGGTGGAACTTTCGCAGATGGCACGGTGGGTGGAAGCGAAACCGGCGGCTCGGGTGGCTTTCGATGTGGAGCCGATGGAGGCGACTGGGCATTCTTCAACAACGGTGACAGTGGTTCTTGTCCGGGGGGCGGCGGCGGAGGTGGAGGAGCCGGCGTGGACTTTGGAACCGCCGGGGACGGCGGCAACGGCAATTATGGCGGCGGTGGTGGCGGTGGCTTTGGCGGGGATGGCGACGGTGGTCATGGCGGGGCGGTCGGCGGTGGCGGCGGAGGCGGCTCTACTGGCGGCGGAGGCGGCTTTGGTGCCGGCGGCGGCGGTAGCATGGGCATTGACTTGATCACCGGTGACCCCATTCCTGGAGGGGACGGAGGATCCTTCGGGGGCTACGGCGGCAGCGGCGGTGCTGGCCCCAGCGGTGTTGACGCCGGCGGTGGCGCGGGTGCTGGTCTTGGTGGCGCCATATTCAGTGACTTCGGCGATGTCACCATCCAGAACAGCACTTTCAAGGGAAATTACGTGCTGCATGGTCTGAGTGGCCCCGGAGCAGGACCTGCCAGGGACGAAGGCGGCGCGATTTTTGCCGTGGATGGCTCTTTGACAGTGCTGAACTCCACGCTGGCCTTCAACGAAAGCACCGGCGAGGGCGCCGGCATCGTCATGTACCGCTCGACCCGCGATGGATTGTTCGCCAACTTCACGCTGCGCAACACGATCATCGCCGCCAGCGGCCCGCCTGTGCGCGAGTGTTTCACTCTCAATTCCGTAACCGCCCAGGGTGAGGGAAACCTGATCATGAACAACTCCATCGAAGACTCCGACTTCGAGGACCCTCATGTCTGCCCGGGCCAGGTGGAGAGCGCCAATCCGCTGCTCGGCGCTCTGATGCTCAACCCGCCGGGTCTGACCCCGACGATGTCGATCGGCGCCGGAAGTCCGGCCCTGGACATCGCGGGACCCAACGCGCTGACGACCGATCAGCGCGGCATCGGACGTCCCAAGGGCCCTGGTTCCGACATCGGCGCCTACGAGGCCGGCAACGCTGCACCCACGGCGATTTGCCAGGACGTCACGACCGCGGCAGGAGCGAGCTGCACCGCCGGCGCGGACATCAACAACGGCTCGTTCGATCCCGACGCGGGGGATACGCTCACCCTCGTTCAGTCTCCCCCAGGCCCGTACGGACTCGGAGCCACAACGGTGACTTTGACCGCGACCGACGAGGAGGGGGCCTCGAGCAGCTGCACGGGGAAAGTCACGGTGGTGGACGATCTGCCGCCGGTGATCGACGCGTCCGTGCAACTACCGTTGCTCAGCCCGACTCGCAATCATGACCTGGTGAGCGTCGGCCTCGGTGCGACCGCAACCGACGATTGCAGCGCCGCTCCAACGAGCTTCCAGGTGCGAGTGTTCGGGGACGAGGACGATCAGACGCCGACCGCCAGCTCGACCATTTTCTCTCCGGATGCGTCCGACATCCGGGTCGGCGCGCTACGGCTTCGAGCCGAAAGGGTCGATTCGAGCAATGGACGCGTTTACCTCATCGTCGTGAGCGGCATGGATGGCGCGGGCAACAGCGCTCTCGCCTGCACCACCGTGATCGTGCCGCACGACACCTCTGCGGCAAGTCTGGCATCCGTCAACGCACAGGCATCAACAGCCAGGGCGTACTGCGAAGCCCATGGCGGAGCCGCGCCAGCCGGTTACTTCGTCATCGGGGATGGGCCCGTCCTGGGACCTAAGAAGAAGTAGTCCCGGGCCCGGCAGGTTTCCGTGCGATAACAAGGCCGCCCTTTCCAGGCGGCCTTGTTGCGTCAGTCGCCTGCAATGCCATGAGAAGTCTCTCCACTCACCCGTCGACGACCGCCTTGGTCGTCGTGGTAATAGCGTGATACCTCCGCGACAGAAGCCGACCGAATTTGAGCAGGAGCCGGGCGGCGAGATAGAGTGAGATCCGTCACAGCGCCGGGTTCATGATCACGGTCCTGAGCGCCTTTTCCAGGGTACCCGACAGGCTCCGGGCTGCTTTCGCGGACGTGCCCGGCTGTAGCGTCAACTTCCCCACAAGATAGGGAGCCGCACCCATGGCCACCGACTCACGCGACATCACGCGCATCGTATTCATGGTGCTCTTCACCGTCGGGCTCATCGTCACCTCGTTCCGCATCTTGCAGGCGTTCGTCCTCGCGACCATCTGGGCCGCCACGATCGTGGTCGCGACCTGGCCGCTGATGCTGAAGGTCGAGAGGTGGCTCGGCAAGCGCCGCGGGGCGGCGGTTGCTGTGATGATCGTGGTGATGCTCCTCGTCTTCGTGCTGCCCCTCGGCCTGGCGGTCAGTTCCATCGTCACCAATCGGGAGACGATCTCCGGCTGGATCGCCGGCCTCCCCGAGATGACGCTGCCGTCGTCCCCGGCCTGGCTGCAAAGCATTCCGCTGGTGGGCGCCAAGATCGCGACGGCTTGGGACGACTTCGCCGTCGCGGACACCAAGGCCCTCCTCGCCCGGCTTGCGCCGCACTCGCGGGACGCATTCGGGTGGCTCCTGGGACGCCTCGGCGGGTTCGGTGCTGCGCTCGTTCAGTTCCTGCTCACGGTCGCGATCGCCGGAATCCTCTACTCGAAGGGCGAATTCGCCGCCGCGGGGCTTCGCAGGTTCGGCCACCGGCTCGGAGGCCATCGCGGAAACGAGGTGGTGACGCTGGCCGGTCAGTCGGTCCGCGCGGTGGCCCTGGGCGTCGTCGTGACGGCGGTCGTGCAGTCGGCCCTCGGTGGCATCGGCCTTGCGATCGCGGGAATTCCCTTCGCTTCGATATTGACCGGACTGATCTTACTGCTCTGCATCGCGCAGCTCGGCCCGATTCTGGTGATGATCCCCGCCTCGATCTGGCTCTACTCCACGGGCAGCCACGGGTGGGGAATCGCGCTGCTCGTCTGGTCCCTGGCCGTCGGCATGATCGACAACGTGCTGAAGCCCGTGCTGATCAAGCGGGGCGCCGATCTCCCGATCCTTCTGATATTCGCCGGCGTCCTGGGCGGCATGCTCGCGTTCGGCATCATCGGGCTGTTCGTGGGACCGGTCATCCTCGCGGTTACCTACACGCTGCTGCTCGATTGGGTCGCGGCGGAGCCGGTGGATGGGAAAGATGAGCTGGCTTCGGGAGTCCGGTAGCGGGAGTCGTTTCAAATTCGTGGATGCAGACCCGGGGCTGGAGGTGAGCGGCTCCCCGCACAGCTGGCAGCAGGGATGGATGCCTGGCTCTGTGAATAAGTGTGTTTGGACCTCGGTTGATCGGAGCTACCGACCCGGCGAGCCTCTCCTGGATGCGAGCGTGGCCCGCGAGCTGCGCGGGGTGCTGCGGGAGGCGGCTGCCCAGTGGAGAGCCGGGAATTCCAGGCGCCATCCAAGGGTTAGAAGAAACGGTACGGGTCACCCCTTGGATTCGGGCGCCCGAGATTCCCAGCCAGCAGGCGCATCGCGACAAGATCCAGCGGGACTTGCACTTGGGAGGCACCGTTTGCCGCACGCTCGATCCTGGCGATGGTGCCGCAAAAACTGAGAAAGAGGTTGACGACCGATGCCCAATAGACTGCCGAAGATGCCCGAGTTTTCCGAGCTCGCCATCCTGCCGGTGCGGGACATGGTCCTGTTCCCGAACGCGATGGTATCCCTGACGGTGGGGCGCGAAAGCTCGCGGAAGCTGTTTGCGGAGTTAAAGGAAGAGGAGATGTTCGTCGGGGTGGTGGCCCAGCGGGACCCGCGTATGGACAGCCCGCAGGCCATCGATCTCCATCGCATCGGAACGGTGGGCCAGATCCACAAAGTCATCCGTGTTCCCAATGGGAGCCTGCTGGTCTTCGTCGAGGGACTGCAGCGCTTTTCGCTCGAGGCGGTGGTGCAGCAGGAGCCCTACCTGCGCGCCCGCGTGGTGACGCTCCAGGAAGTGCTTCCCCAGGAAAAAGGGACGGATTTCGAGGCCCTGGTGCGCAGCGTGATGGAGCTCTTCCAGAAAGTGATCCAGCTCTCGCCGACACTTTCCGACGACCTGCAGACGGCCGTGATGAACCTCGACGACCCGTCACGCCTGGCGGATTTTGTGGCGGCCAACCTGCCCTCCCTGTCCTCGACCGAGAAACAGGAATTGCTGGAAACCCTGGATCTGAGGGCCCGGCTGCAGCTGCTTAGCCGCAGGCTGGGGCGTGAAGTGGAAGTGCTCCAGATCGGCTCGAAGATCCGGTCCGAAGTCGAGGACCAGGTCACCCAGAGCCAGCGGGAGTACTACCTGCGCGAGCAGATGAAGGCGATTCAGAAGGAGCTGGGCGAAGGCGACGAGCAGCAGGAGATCGAGGAGCTGCGCAAGAAAATCGATGCAGCGGGCATGCCGGAGGAAGCCCGCAAAGAAGCCCTGCGCGAGCTTGGCCGGCTCTCCAAGATGTCGCCCGCCGCTGCCGACTATCACGTGACGCGCACCTACCTGGACTGGCTCATGGTCCTGCCCTGGAGCAAGCTCAGCGAGGGGAAGGTGGATCTGCGCAAGGCGAAGGAGATTCTGGACGAGGACCACTATGACCTGGGGAAAGTGAAGGAGCGGATCCTCGACTACCTGGCTGTCCTGCAGCTGAAGCCTCAGATGAAGGGGCCGATCCTCTGCTTCGTGGGCCCGCCGGGTGTCGGAAAGACTTCGCTGGGGAAATCGATCGCCCGCGCGCTCGACCGCAAGTTCGTGCGCCTGTCGCTGGGTGGCATCCACGACGAAGCGGAGATTCGCGGCCACCGCCGCACCTACATCGGGGCGCTCCCGGGCCAGATCCTCCAGAGCGTCCGGCGCGCCGAGACGCGCGACCCGGTCTTCATGCTCGACGAGGTGGACAAGATCGGCCGGGACTTCCGCGGCGACCCCTCGTCGGCCTTGCTCGAGGTCCTCGACCCGGAGCAGAACGCCCAGTTCCGGGACAATTATCTGGACGTGCCATTCGATCTCTCCAAGGTCCTGTTCGTGTGCACGGCGAACGTCCTCGACACCATTCCGCCGCCGCTGCTGGACCGGATGGAAGTCCTGGAGCTCCAGGGTTACACCGAGGAGGAGAAGATCGAGATTGCCCTCCGGCACCTCGTTCCCAAACAGACCGAGGAGCACGGCGTCCGCACTCCGGAGCAGATCGAATTCACCCGCGAGTCGCTCCAGCATCTGATCCGCCACTACACCCGGGAGGCCGGTGTGCGGAACGTGGAGCGCGAAGTGGCGACCGTATGCCGCAAGCAGGCCCGCAGGATCGCCGAAGGGTCCCAGGACAAGCTGGTGGTCAGTCCGGCGAACCTCCGGGATTTCCTGGGGACCCCGCGCTTCCGCCTGGAGACGGAGCTGGTGGAGCGCACCCGTCAGCCGGGCGTGGCCGTGGGCCTGGCTTGGACGCCCACCGGCGGAGACGTTCTGTTCGTGGAAGCGAACGTGATGAAGGGTGGCAAGGGGTTCACCATGACCGGCCATGTTGGCCAGGTCATGCAGGAGTCGATGCAGGCGGCACTGGCCTGGGTCCGGGCTCACGCGACGGAATACGGCATTGACGCGAGTTTCTTCCAATCCAGCGATATTCACATGCATGTACCCGCCGGGGCCATCCCAAAGGACGGCCCCTCGGCCGGAGTGACCATGGTGACGGCTCTGGTGTCGGCGCTGACCCGCCGGCGCCTGCGCGAATGCGTGGCCATGACCGGAGAGATCACCCTCAGCGGGCAGGTCCTGCCGGTGGGAGGCATCAAGGAAAAGGTGCTGGCGGCCAAGCGCGCCGGTGTGCGCGAGATCGTGCTTCCCGCCGAGAACGAGCCGAACGTCAGCGATGACCTCGACCGGGAAGTGCTGAAGGGACTGACCCTTCATTACGTGAAGTCGATTCGTGAGGTCCTGGAACGGTCGCTGGAAAAGGAGTCGATGCCTGCTGAGGCGGTCAAGGCCGCCTGACGACCGCTTATCAAGCGGTGAGCCGATCTGGCCTGGCTCATGGGCGAACCAGGTCTCTCTAGCGGATGACCCCTTTAGAGTCGGTTCGTTGTGACCAGACGGTGAGTGTGAGAGCGGAAATCTTGCCTCGCTCAGGCGCCGGTCGGATTGGGCTAGCGGATGACGTGGAAGGTGCGGTCCCAGCGGGTGCGGTCGAACGAGGCGGAGATGGAGTTCCAGATGTTCTTCAGGAGGCTCTCCGGGGCGGCATTCGCGGCAGGCGGTGGGGCGGGATCCACCGACCAGTAGACGAGCAGCACCTTGCCCCGGATCAGGTCCTGCGGCACGCACCCCCAGTCGCGGCTGTCCCGGCTGTCATCCCGGTTGTCACCGAGCACGTAGTACTCGCCCGGGGGGACCAGCACGGGCGGTCGGTTGTTGAGCTGATCCGGGTCGGGGGAACCTTCCGGATCGGTGTGCCGCACGTAGGGCTCGTCCAGCAGCACGAAATCGGTCGCCGAAGGCTTCTTGATGGAAACCTTTCCATTTTCGATCTTCACCATGTCCCCGGGCTCGCCGATGACCCGCTTGACGTAGTCCTTCTCCGGCGCTTGCGGAAACTTGAAGACGATGACGTCCTTCCGCTTGACGTCGGCGACGGGGAGGAGATCGCGCCCCGCCAGGCTCATGAACGGTCCGAAGATGAACTTGTTCACCAGCACGTGGTCTCCCACCAAAATGCTCTCACTCATGGAGGGGGAGGGAATCTGGAAAGCCTGCACCAGGTAGGTGCGCACGAACAGGGCGATGATGATGGCGACGATGCCCGCCTGGAAGTAGTCGTGAACGAACGAGCGACGCGGCACGGAATTACTCCAGCTTCAGCAGGGCCAGGAAGGCTTCCTGAGGGATGTCGACGCGGCCGATCTTCTTCATGCGCTTCTTCCCCTCCTTCTGTTTCTCCAGGAGCTTGCGCTTGCGGGTGATGTCGCCGCCGTAGCACTTCGCCAGCACGTTCTTGCGCATGGCGGAGACCGTCTCCCGGGCGATGATCTTGCTTCCCACCGCCGCCTGGATCGCCACCTCGAACATCTGCCGGGGAATCACCTCGCGCAGCTTGCTGGCCAGCGCCCTGCCCCGGTTGTAGGCCCGGTCCCGGTGCACGATGAGCGACAGCGCGTCCACCGGATCGCCGTTGACCAGGATGTCCAGCTTAACCAGGTCCGCATCCCGCCAGCCGGCCAGATGATAGTCCAGCGAGGCGTAGCCGCGGGAGAGGGTCTTCAGCTTGTCATAGAAATCCATCACCACCTCGTTCAGGGGCAGATCGTAGGTGATCAGGACCCGGCTGGTGGTGACGTACTTCAGCTCTTTCTGGATTCCCCGGCGATCCTGGCAGAGCGCCAGGATGGCCCCCACGTAATCGGGGGGGGTCAGGATCAGGGCGGTGATGATCGGCTCGTCGTAGCGCGCAATGCTGCCGGTGGGCGGCATCTTGGCAGGGTTGCTCACTTCCACGACCGTGCCGTCGGTGGTGGTGATCCGGTAGCGCACCGAGGGAGCGGTGGTGATCAGGTCCAGGTCGAAGTGCCGCTCCAGCCGCTGCTGGACGATCTCCATGTGCAGCAGGCCGAGGAAGCCGCAACGGAAGCCGAAGCCCAGCGCGTCGGAGGTCTCCGCCTCGACCGAGAAGGAAGCGTCGTTGAGCCGCAGCCGATCGAGCGCGTCGCGCAGGTTCTCGTAGGTGGTCTCGCCGTTGGGATAGAGCCCGGCGAAGACCATCGGCTTCATTTCCTGGAACCCTGGGAACGGCGCGTCCGTGGGCCGGCTGGCTTCGGTGATGGTGTCGCCGATCTTGGTTTCCGAGGCGTTGCGGATACCGGCGATGACGAAGCCCACTTCTCCGACCGAAAGGTCGTCGGTGGGCTTCAGCTTGGGGGTGAAAATCCCCACCTCCTCCACCTCATACTCCTTCCCGGTGGCCATGAACCGGATCTTCATCTTGCGGCGGATGGTGCCATCCAGCAACCGCACCAGGATGATGACTCCTCGGAAGGAGTCGTACCAGGAGTCGAAGACCAGGGCCTTGAGCGGCTTCTCCACGTTCCCCTTCGGATGGGGAAGCCGCTGGATCAGCGCCTCGAGGATCTCGTGCACGCCGCGGCCTTCCTTGGCGGAGGCCAGGATCGCCCCGGAGCAGTCCAGGCCGATGATGTTCTCGATCTGCTCCTTCACCCGCTCCGGCTCGGCGCTGGGGAGGTCGATCTTGTTGATGACCGGAATGATTTCCAGGTTCTGCTCGGAGGCGAGGTGGGTGTTGGCCAGGGTCTGCGCCTCCACTCCCTGGGAGGCGTCCACCACGAGCAGGGCCCCGTCGCAGGCGGAGATGCTCCGGGAGACCTCGTAGGAGAAGTCCACGTGGCCCGGCGTGTCGATCAGGTTCAGCCGGTAGTTCTGCCCGTCGTCCGCCTTATATTCCAGCGCCACGGCGTGGGCTTTGATGGTGATACCGCGCTCCCGCTCCAGGTCCATGTCGTCCAGGACCTGATCCTCCATCTCCCGCTTCTCCAGGGCCCCGGTCAGCTCCAGGATTCGATCCGCCAGGGTGGATTTCCCGTGATCGATGTGGGCGATGATGCAGAAGTTTCGGATGAGCTTGGGATCCATCGATCTCTCTAGAAGGCCAGGTTCGGATCGGCGTTGAGACTCAGGTCGTCCCGCTCACCCCGCTGCAGCTTGCGGCTGCCGGCGAAGGCGATCATCGCCGCGTTGTCGAGGGCCAGCGACGGGCTCACCGCGTGGAACCGCCAGTTCTCCTTGGCGGCAATCTCGGAGAGCTCCGCGCGCAGGCGGGTGTTGCAGGCGACTCCCCCGGCCAGGCAGAGGGTGGGTACCCTCTCACGCCGTGCGACGCGCAGCGTATTCTCCTTGAGGTAATCCACCGCCGCCTTCTGGAAGGAGGCGAGCAAGTCTTTCACCCGCGCATCCGGGGGCGGAGCCGGGTAGGCGTTTTCCGGCATGGAATTCTCGCGCACGTAGCGCAGCACCGCGGTCTTCAGGCCGGAGAAGGAAAAATCCAGCGTTCCGTCGGTCATACGCGCTCTGGGCAGGGGCACCGCGTCGGGATTGCCTTCGCGGGAAAGGCGATCGATCACAGGACCGCCTGGATAGCCCAAGCCCATCAGCTTGGCCACCTTGTCGAAGGCCTCGCCAGCCGCATCGTCCCGGGTGCGGGCGACGCAGGCACAGCTGCCGTCCTCCCGGACCACATATAAAGAGGTATGTCCCCCGGAGGCCACCAGGCAGACCGCCGGCAGGGGCAGGTCGGGGTTCTCCAGGAACGGGGAGCGGACGTGACCCTCGAGGTGATTCACACCGGTGAAGGGGATCCCCAGGACGTAGCTCAGCGACTTGGCGACGGAGATTCCCACCAGAAGCGAGCCCACGAGCCCCGGCCCCCGGGTCACCGCCACGGCCTCCAGGTCGGAAAGCTTCACCGACGCCTCTTTCAGCGCCAGATCCAGGACGATGTCGATGTTCTCGACGTGGTGGCGCGACGCCAGCTCGGGCACCACGCCTCCGTACTTTTCGTGGATCCTGGCCTGGGAGGAGACCACGTTGGACAGAATCGTCCCATCCCGCAGGACGGCCGCCGCGGTCTCGTCGCACGAGGTCTCGATTCCCAGGATCAGCATCAGGACTTTCCTTCGAACAAGGCCTTCAGGCTTTTCTCATACGGCGCCCGCGCCACCCCGGCCTCGGTGATGATGGCGGTGACCAGGCGCGCCGGCGTCACGTCGAATGCCGGGTGGCGGGCCGGCACTTCCTCCGGCGCCATGCGCGTGGTTCCCGCGTGCTTCACTTCCTCCGGGTCGCGCTCCTCGATGGGAATCTCCTTTCCGGAGGCCAGCGACAGATCGATAGTGGACAGCGGCGCCGCGACGTAGAACGGGATGTTGTTTTCCCGGGCGAGCACGGCCACCGAATAAGTGCCGATCTTGTTCGCCACGTCGCCGTTGGCGGCGATCCGGTCGGCCCCGACAATCGCCAGATCGACCTCGCCCCGGCTCATGAAATGGCCGGCTGCGTTGTCGGTGATGAGCGTCACCGGAATCCCGTCCTGCGCCAGCTCCCAGGCGGTGAGCCGGGCGCCCTGGAGAAACGGCCGCGTCTCGTCGGCCAGCACCCGGATGTCCTTGCCCTTCTCCACTGCCGCGCGGATCACCCCGAGCGCGGTGCCGTAGCCGGCGGTGGCCAGCGCCCCGGCGTTGCAGTGGGTGAGGACCCGCGCGCTTTCCGGGAACAGCGCCTCCCCGTGGCGACCCATCCGGCGGTTCATCTCGATGTCTTCGTCGCGGATGATCAGCGCCTCTTTCTCCAGGACCGTCACCGCTTCCGCCGGCGTCAGGCCGCGGGCGGAATCGAAGGTCCGCTTCATCCGGTTGATGGCCCAGAAGAGATTGACCGCCGTCGGACGCGTCGCCGCGAAGATTTTCGAGAGCTCTTCCATCCGGCGCTCCAAATCCTGCATGGAGGTGCCGCCCGGCTGCCTCATCCCCAGGGCGATACCCATGGCGGCGGCCACGCCGATGGCGGGGGCGCCCCGGATCACCATGCTCCGGATCGCCTCGGCCACCTCTTCGGCGCGCTCGTAGCGGCGATAGATCACTTCGGTGGGAAGGCGGGTTTGGTCGAGCATCACCACCGTCCCGCCACTCCAGTCGATCGTCCTGAACATTCGAAGGAACTCCGATGACCTGGGCTGGGAGGCCCTCATTCTAGAGGGAGTTAGCCGATGATTCAACCGCCATGATGAAAGAGCCTGGCCGCTATGCGGGTGGAGAAGCAGGGGAAGTGATCGGCCGAAGTGTCTTAGTCGCGCGGATCGAGTATCGAGTTCGGGTCGCCCGGGACGCCGGTGCCGGGGCGGATGCCGAGGAAATGCAGGCCCAGCAGAGTGGACCAGGCGACGAACAGAATCACCAGGGCCCCCAGGCTCCAGAATTGAGCCGAGCCGCAACCGCACAACGTGGCGCCCGCAACCCAGAGGCCCGAGATCCACACGCCGAAGCCCAGGGCGATGAGCCCGCGTGACAGCTCCTTCCACCCGGCGAGGGTGAGGAGCACGCCTGCCGCGCTATAAAGGATTTTCGCGGCGAACAGCGAAAAAGCGCCAGCCATCTTCTCCACGAGGCCGAGTCCGGCGGCATCCTGGCCGGGAGCCACGACCAGCCAGAGCGCGATGCCGGAAAGGTCCACTCCGAGCCCGGCGGTGGCCAGCAGCATCGCCAGACGGCAGGACCCCTCGCACGCACTGCGAAAGCGCGCCGCGAGGACGCGGTAGAGGTTCACCACGAGAGCCGCGCCGAGCCCCGCCAGGAGCCATCCCCAGGTCCAGCACGTCTGGTGTCGCGCGAGGTAGGAGACCCGGTCGGAAAGCTCGCCACCGTCGAAGGGAAGCCCGGGCCTCAGCCACAGCTGGACGGCCGCGAGGCCCACGACCCCCGCGGCGGCTGCCGCAAATGCCGCTCTCGCAATCCCTTTTTCCCTGGATTCCGTCGTCGAAACCATTCCCCAGAGTTTACTCCCCTCCTGACCGTTGCGCACCCGGCCTGGGTCTTCCACGCCCGCGGGCCCGCAGCGCGCCGCCGGGCCACCGCCCCGGGGGCGGCTCGAGGCGCTTCGGCCATGAGAGCGCAGCGGCGAAAGATCGCCCGGTTGATGGCCCAGAAGCCGTGTGGTACTTTAGCCGCCAGTTTTGCGCGAAATCCCGCCGGATCAGTCCCTTGCGAGTGTGCCAGGGAGATCCTCGCCACCGGGGAACGGATGAAACGGCAGCTCGACAGAAAGCCCAGCTTCAAGAACAGCTCCGGCATCGAGATCCGGCCCGTCTACACGGCCCGGGACCTCCAGGGGATCGATCCCGAGTCCGACATCGGCTTTCCCGGAGAGTTTCCGTTCACCCGCGGCATTCAGCCCGCCATGTACCGAAGCCGGCTGTGGACCATGCGCCAGTACGCCGGATTCGGGTCCGCCCGGGAGACCAACCGGCGATTGAAATTTCTGATGGATCACGGGCAGACGGGGCTCTCGGTGGCGTTCGATCTCCCCACGCAGATGGGCTACGACTCGGACCAGCCGGCGGCGGTGGGAGAAGTGGGCCGCGTCGGCGTGGCCATCGACACTCTGGAAGACATGGAAATGCTGCTGAACGGCCTGCCGCTCGATAAAGTCTCCACCTCCATGACCATCAACGCCACGGCGGCAATTCTGCTCTGCCTGTACGTCGCCGTGGGGAAGAAGCGGAAAGTGCCGCTCGCGAAGCTCTCCGGCACGGTGCAGAACGACGTGCTCAAGGAGTACATGGCGCGCGGGACCTACATCTATCCGCCCCGCGCGTCGCTGCGGATTGCCACCGATCTGTTCGCCTACTGCAAGGATCACCTGCCGCGCTGGAACAGCATCAGCATCAGCGGATACCACATCCGCGAGGCGGGCTCGACGGCGGCCCAGGAAATCGCCTTCACCCTGGCCAACGCTCTGGAATACCTGCAGGCGGCGCGGCAAGCGGGGCTCAAGCTCGAGGAGGTCGCCCCGCGCATTTCCTTCTTCTTCAATTCCCACAACGACTTGTTCGAGGAGATTGCCAAGTTCAGGGCGGCGCGCCGTCTCTGGGCCCGCCTGGTGCGCGAGCGCTTCGGCCTCACCGACGAGCGCTCCCAGATGCTGCGCTTCCACGCCCAGACCGCCGGCTCCACGCTCACCGCGCAGCAGGTGGAGAACAATGTCGTCCGGGTGACCTACCAGGCCCTGGCCGCCGTTTTGGGCGGGGCCCAGTCGCTGCACACCAACTCCATGGAGGAAGCGCTGTCGCTTCCCACCGAAGACAGTGTCAGGGTGGCACTGCGCACCCAGCAGATCCTCGCCTCGGAAGTCGGCGTGGCGGACACGGTGGATCCGCTGGGCGGCTCCTATTACGTGGAGAGCCTCACCTCGCAGCTGGAAAGCGCGGCCCGCGATTATCTCAATCGCATCGACAAGATGGGCGGAGTCATCCCGGCCATCGAAAGCGGCTTCATTGCGCGCGAAATCCAGGAAGCGGCCTATCGTGCGCAGCGGGCCGTGGAGTCGGGCGAGCAGGGGGTGGTGGGAGTGAACCGCTACCAGACCGAGTCGCAGACGCCTCCAAAAATCCACCGGCTGGATCCGGCGCTCGAGAAAGAGCAGGTCCGACGCCTGGCGCGCTTCAAGAAAGGCCGCAGCGCCCGGGCGGCCCGGCAGGCGCTGGACGAGGTGGAGCGCGTGGCTTCGGGAACCGGGAATCTGCTCCCCGCCATCCTGCAGGCGGTGGAGTCGAAAGCCACTCTGGGGGAGATCTCCGACGCCTTGCGCCGCGTCTTCGGCACGCACCGCCCGGAGGCAACTTTCTGATGCCGCCCGATCCCGCCCCGCTGCTGGAAGTGGAAAACCTGCGCGTGGAGTTCGACACGCCCGAAGGCAAGGCCCGGGCGGTGAACGGAGTCTCTTTCCAGATTCGGGAAGGGGAGACTCTGGGGCTGGTGGGAGAGTCGGGCTGCGGCAAGAGCCTCACCGCCATGTCGGTCTTGCGGCTGATCTCGCCTCCGGGCCGCATCGCCTCCGGGCGGATTCTGCTGCGGGGCCGCGATCTCCTGACGGTGAGCGAGCCGGAGATCCGCAAGGTTCGCGGCAAGGAAATCGCCCTGATCTTCCAGGAGCCGGTGGCGGCGCTGAATCCGGTGTTCACCGTGGGGGACCAGATCGCCGAAGCCATCAGGGTCCACCACAAAGTCTCCAAGAAGGATGCGCTGGCGGAAGCGGTCCGGCTGCTGAGGCTGGTGCAGATCCCCGATGCCGAGAGGCGCGTGCGGGAGTATCCACATCAGATGAGCGGCGGCATGTGCCAGCGGGTGATGATCGCCATGGCGCTCTCGTGCAAGCCTTCCCTGATCATGGCGGACGAGCCGACCACGGCGCTGGACGTCACCATCCAGGCCGAAATCCTCGATCTCCTCAAGCGCCTGAAGGAGGAGTTCCGCCTGTCGTTGCTGCTGATCAGCCACAATCTGGGAGTCATCGCCGGATCGGCGGATCGCGTGGCGGTCATGTACGCGGGCCGCATCGTGGAGGAGGCACCGGTGAGGGAGATCTTCGCCGCTCCGAAGCATCCTTACACCATCGGCCTGCTGCGCTCCGTCCCCCGACTGGGCGAGCGAAACCGCACCGCCCGGCGGCGCCTCTACGCCATCCCGGGGACCGTGCCCGATCCTTACACTCCCGAGGCGGGGTGCCCTTTCGCTCCCCGCTGTCCGGACGTGATGCAGGCCTGTCGCCGGGAGGACCCGCGGCTCCTCCCGCTGGAAGGGGGGAGCAAGGTCGCCTGCTTTCTGCACCATCCCGCCCATGACGCTCCCGAGGCAGCCACCTCATGAGCGCCAGCCCGCCGGCCAATCTTCTGGAAGTGCGGGGGCTGAAGAAACATTTCCCCATCCGGCGCGGCGTCTTCTCCCATGTAAGCGGATACGTCCGGGCGGTGGACGGGGTGGATCTCGAGCTGAAGCAGGGCGAGACGCTGGGCCTGGTGGGGGAGTCGGGAAGCGGCAAGACCACCACCGGCCGTTGCATCCTGCGCCTCATCGAGCCCACGAGCGGGAGCGTCGTCTTCGAAGGAGTCGACCTCCTGGGACTGTCCCCCGCCGGGATGCGCAAGATGCGCCGGCAGATCCAGGTGATCTTCCAGGATCCCTACAGCTCGCTGAACCCGCGGATGAAGGTGGGATCCATCGTGGGAGAGCCGCTGGCCATCCATAAGATCGCCAGAGGCACCGACCGCGAGCACCGGGTGGCGGATCTCCTGTGCAAGGTGGGCCTGGATCCCATGGCCATGAGGCGCTATCCTCACGAATTCTCCGGAGGTCAGCGGCAGCGCATCGGCATCGCCCGGGCACTGGCATTGAACCCGCGCCTGATCATCTGTGACGAGCCGGTCTCGGCCTTGGACGTGTCGGTTCAGGCGCAGGTGGTGAACCTCCTGATGGATCTGCAGGAGGAGTTTTCCCTCACCTACCTGTTCATCGCCCATGATTTGAGCGTGGTGGAGCACATCAGCGACCGTGTGGCGGTCATGTACCTGGGAAAGATCGTGGAAGTGGCGGATGCCGAGAGCTTGTATCGGGACCCCCAGCACCCTTACACTCGGGCGCTGCTTTCGGCGGTTCCGGTGCCGGATCCCGACGCGAGGTCGCAGCGTATTGCCCTGAAGGGAGATCTTCCCAGCCCCGCGGCGCCGCCGCCGGGCTGCGCCTTTCACCCCCGCTGCCCCGTGGCGGTAGAGGTCTGCTCCCGGCTGGAGCCGAAGCTTCTCGACTCCGGCGGGGGCCATCTGGCCTCCTGCCACCTGGTGCACCCGGACGGCGCAGGGCCCCCCGTGTGAACCCCGGGGACATAGATTTCGTATATCCCACTGCTTTCTGTCGTTAAACCTGTCCGCGCTGGAGGAGACCGGGACAGACTCGGCTCCGAGGGCGGTTTTGTGACATTTCGGCACTGTCCAGGAGAAAAACTCATGAAAACGCTTCTGCGAGGAATTCTTGCCGGCGTCCTGTGCGCCGGCGTGCTGGCGGCGGGAGGTTCGTCGCTTCACTCTCAGGAAACGCCGCCCCCGGTCAGCCCCGGCACCGGCATGACGACCCTTCTGGATTATCAGAGCGCGCCGGTGACATATTCCCTGCAGGATGTCATGAAGACCGCCCTGGAGAACAACCTGGACATCCAGGTGCAGCGCTACAATCCTCAGATCTCCGAGAGCCTCATCGAGACGCAGGAAGCGGTTTTCTCCCCCGTCCTGAATTTCACCGCCCGGGAGAGCGAGAACACCCAGCCCGGCAGCTCGCAGCTCAGCGGAGGCCTGGCGGTTACCGATGACAGCCGGTATGGCTCGGGGACGTATACCGATTTCTTCGTAATCGGCAGCCGGTTCGACTTCACGGTCTTCACCAACCGACAGACCACGAACAACACCTTCTCCACGGTCAATCCCTCCTATTTCAGCCAGATGTTGGCCACGTACACCCAGCCGTTCCTGAGGAATTTCGGCGTGGCAGTGAACAAGACCGGAATCACCATCGCCCAGAACAATGAAAAGATCAGCAAGTCCCAGTTCCGCCAGACTGTGATGGACACCCTTGCGAATGCCGAGAAAGCATACTGGCTCCTGGTCTTCACCATCATGGACGAGAAGTCCAAGGAGGCGTCGCTCAAGCTGGCGCAGGACTTTCTGGACCAGACGCGGATCAAGGTGAAGGTGGGGACGCTGCCGCCGATCGAGATCACCCAGGCCGAGGCCCAGGTGGCGGATCAGGAAGAAGGGATCATCACCGGGCTCGCCGCGATTCGCGCGGCTGAGGACAACCTCCGTCGTCTCATGAACGTGCCCACCAGCTCGCCCCTGTGGCACCAGCCGATCCAGCCGGCGGATGAGCCGCAGGTACTGGACAAAATCGTGAACGAAGAGGAAGCCATCAAGACCGCTCTTGAGAAGCGACCCGAGCTGGAGCAGGCCAGGCTCGACCTGCTCAACCGCGACGCCACCCTCAAATTCAACAAGAACCAGAAGCTGTACCGGCTGGATCTCATTGCCCAATATGGCGCCTCGGGATTGACGGGAACTTTTCTGCCGGTCACGTTTCAGACCGGGGCTCCCGGCACGCCGGCGGGCTGCGTGCCGAATCCGGGCGATCCGACCCTCTGCACGTTCGACCCTCCGGACGAGAGCATCGCCACCTCATTCACCCAGATCACCGACCGGGACTTTCCCACCTGGAGCGTCGAGCTGCAGTTCGGGATTCCCCTGGGGAACAAGGGCGCGCAAGCCGCCTATGCCCAGTCGAAATTCCAGCAGGACCAGTCCAAGCTCACCATCCAGCAGATCGAGCAGTTGGTGGTGGTGGAAGTGCGTAACGCGGTGCGGCAGATCGAAGCGGATCTGAAGCGGGTCAAAGCGGCGCAGGTCAACACCAAGCTGCAGAAGGAAAAGCTCTCGGCCGAGCAGAAAAAATATGAGAACGGCATGAGCACGGCTTTTCAGGTGCTCACGTTTCAAACCGACCTGACCTCGGCGAGCCGGCGCGAGAATCTGGCCATCGTCGACTATAATAGGGACCTCGTGGAGCTGGACCGGGTGCTCGGAATCCTCCTGGATACCCGGAACGTGAACGTCGCCAACTAGAGCGGCTCCCCCCCGCGGGTCCGGATGAAATCGGCGAATCAGTCGGAGAAGCGGTCCGACCTCGGCCCATTGCAGGCCCTGGTCCGCGTCGTCCGGATCTTTTATGCGCCCCGAAGTGTTGCCCGCGAAATCCGCGAGCAGCCCAACTGGGTCTTCCCTCTTCTCCTCACTCTCCTCCTCTCTTTCGTGTCCACTGCCGTCCTCATCGAGCGCCCGGAGACGCAGCAGACTCTCCAGCAGGCTCTGGAAAGCTCCGGCCAGAAGGCGAGTGAGCTGGAGAAGGTGAAACTCCTGGAGGCGATGCGGGTCGTGGCCTGGGTGGGTTTTCTGGCGGCGCCGATGGTGGGCAATCTTTTCGTCGCCGTGCTTCTCTGGGGCGCAGCGCTCATGATGGAAGCGAAGATCGGCTTCATTCCGGTCTTCTCGTTTCAACTCCATGCCCAGATGGTGACACTCGTTCCCCGGACGCTGGGAGTGGCGTGGATCCTGGGCCGCCAGGGAGGAACGCTGAGCGCGGCGGAGCTTCCCCTCCCCTTCAGTCTCGGCATGCTCCTTCCGGCCGGCATGGCCTCTCCGATGCTGAAGGCTGTGGCCGACAGCGTCGATCTCTTCGGGATCTGGTACTGGGCGGTCATCGTCGCGGGGTTGTCGATCGTCGCGGGAATTCCCTGGCGCCGCCTGTTCGTTCCTGCCTCCTTCCTGTGGGTGCTGGGCGTGCTGATCTCCGCGGCAGCCACGGTTCTTTCGAAGCCCTCCTGACATCTCCGGCGGCCAACCATCGCATGCACACGCGACTCGAGCCGAAGCTGGTCACGATTCTCCGGGAGGGTTACTCCTGGCGGCAGTTCCTCGCCGATCTGGGCGGAGGGGTCACCGTGGGGGTGGTGGCGCTGCCGCTCGCCATCGCCTTCGCCATCGCCTCGGGAGTCAAGCCCGAGCAAGGGCTCTACACCGCGATCGTGGCCGGCTTCGTCATCGCCGCGCTGGGCGGCAGCCGTGCCCAGATCAGCGGTCCCACCGGCGCCTTCATCGTCATCATCTATAGCGTAATCCAGCGCTACGGCTACGAGGGGCTGGCCGTGGCCACCCTGCTCGCCGGAGGCATGCTGATCCTGATGGGTCTGGCGCGCCTGGGTGGGCTCCTGAAATTCATCCCCTACCCGGTCACCGTGGGGTTCACCGGCGGCATCGCCGTCATCATCCTTTCTTCGCAGGTCCGGGATTTCCTGGGGCTGGCGATGGATTCGGTGCCGGCGGGATTCGTGGAGAAGTGGGCTGCCGCCTGGCAAAGCCGGCACAGCTTCAATCCGTACGCCCTGGCCGTGGGCCTGGGCGCCCTGCTCATCACGCTCTACTGGCCGCGGCTGAGCCGACGGATCCCGGGTCCGCTGGTGGCGATTCTGGCCATGACGGTGCTGGCAAAGTGGCTCAACCTTCCGGTGGAGACTATCGGCTCACGCTTCGGGGAGGTGCCCTCGCATCTTCCCATGCCGCATTTTCCGGCGGTGACCTGGCAGCTCATCCAGCTGATGTTCCCGTCCGCCATAACCATCGCCTTGCTGGCTGCGCTGGAGTCGCTCCTGGCGGCGGTGGTGGCGGACGGCATGCTCGGCACGCGCCATCGCTCCAACATGGAGCTCATCGCGCAGGGGACGGGCAACATCTGCAGTGTGATCTTCGGCGGCATCCCGGCGACCGGCGCCATCGCCCGCACCGCCACCAACATCAAGAACGGCGGGCGCACCCCGGTCTCTGGAATGATTCATGCAGTGACCCTGGCGCTGATCCTGATGTTCTTCGGCCGCTGGGCGGCCCTCATCCCGATGGCCACGCTCGCCGCCACCCTGCTGATCGTCGCCTACAACATGAGCGAGTGGCGCTCATTCGCGAAGCTGTTCCGCTCTCCCAAGAGCGACATCGCCGTGCTGCTGACCACATTTTTTCTGACGGTGCTCATCGATCTCACCGTCGCCATTCAGGTGGGGGTGATGTTGGCCGCCTTCCTCTTCCTCAAGCGCATGTCGGAGGAGACCCAGGTCAGCCTCATCACCGAAAACCTGCGGGATCGGGACGAGAGCGAGAGCCGCGACATCTCCACGCTCTCCGTTCCGCCGGACGTGGAGGTATTCGAGATTTACGGCTCGCTCTTCTTCGGGGCCATCGATCGCTTCCGGGACGCCATCCGCAGGATCGAAAAGAAGCCCCGCGTGCTGGTGCTGCGCATGCGCCACGTCCGGTCCATCGACGCGACCGGACTGCAGAGCATGGAGGAGCTGCTCTCCAGCTGCCGCCGCAATCACGTGGCGCTGATCCTCTCCGCGGTCGCCGCCCAGCCCCTGGAGGCTATGCGGCAATCCGGATTCCTGCAGCGCTTAGGGGAGGAGAATGCGGTGAAGGACATCTACGAAGCGCTGGATCGGGCCGCGCAGCACGTCAAGACCCCCCACCCAGGCGCCTGAGATCCGGGGCAACCCACTTTCGGCATTCAACAGTCTGTCTTCCATAACCTTTACATCAGCCCTGTGCAAGTTTTTCTCGCTGGACTCTGACCGCCAAGCCACTGAAACCTCACGGGTTGCCGTCTGGGTTCGTTGACAGGGAACCCGCCCCGATGCTAACCTCCGCCTCCGGCATTCAAGTCATTTCAATGAGTTAAGCCTCTCCGGGGCCCCGAGTCGGGCCTCTTCACCGGTTCAAGGGAGAGACCTTCGGGTGGCCGACCGCCTATTCCCGATTTTCTTCCAGCTTGTCATCGCCGTGGCCATGGCCGCAGGCATGCTGTCCCTGTCCTGGCTGCTCGGCCTGAAGGCGGCCAAGCGCGGGCGCACCGACCTGAGTCCCTACGAGTGTGGCCTGCCCCCCTTCCAGGAAGCGCGCAACCGTTTCTCCGTGAAGTTCTATCTGGTGGCGATGCTGTTCATCCTGTTCGACATCGAGGCGGCGTACCTGTTCCCCTGGGCTACGGTCTTCCGGCAGCTGGGCGAGCCGGCCTTCTGGGAAATGATGGTCTTCATCGGCGTGCTGCTGCTGGGGTACTTCTACATCCTGCGGCGCGGCGCCCTGGACTGGGACTAAAGAGCGTGGGATCCGAGCCGCGGGAAGTCGAGAAAGTCCGGGAGCGCTTCGGCGCGGCGCTTAGGGAAGTGGTCTATTTTCGCGGCGAAGACACACTGGTGGTCGCCCCAGAATCCGTCCTGGAAATCTGCCGCTTCCTGAAGGATGACCCGGAGATGAGCTTCGACCTCCTGGTGGACGTCACCGGCATTCACTATCTGGAGCGCGAATACAGCTACGAAGTCGTGTACCACCTCCTTTCGCTCGCCCGCCGGCGCCGGCTGCGGCTGCGGACGCGGCTGGGAGAGGCGGGGGAGATCGACAGCGTCACGTCCGTATGGCGCGGCGCCGACTGGCACGAGCGGGAGGCCTTCGACCTGGTCGGGATCCGCTTCAAGGGACACCCGGATCTGCGGCGCATCCTGATGCCCGAGGATTTCGAAGGGCATCCGCTGCGCAAGGACTTCGCCCTGGAACAGTAGCCTCCCTCGCGGGGAACGGGGACATGCACGAAATCGAAGACAATACGGCGGCTCCGGATCCGCTGGCGCCCGAGACGGTCACCATCAACATGGGACCGTCGCACCCCAGCACGCATGGGGTGCTGCGCCTGGTGGTGGAGCTGGACGGGGAGGTGGTCAAGCGGGTCATCCCGCACGTCGGCTACCTGCACCGCGGGATGGAAAAGATCGCCGAGAGCATGACCTACCACAAGTTCATCCCCTACACCGATCGGCTGGACTACCTGGCCCCGCTGTCGAACAACGTGGCCTTCGTGCTGGCGGTGGAGAAGCTGATCTCGCTCGATGTGCCTCCCCGCTGCCGGGCCATCCGGGTGATGTGCTGCGAGATCGCGCGGATTTCGGCCCACCTGCTCTGGCTGGGCACGGGGGCCCTGGATCTGGGGGCCGCCACCGTCTTCTTCCACACCTTCCGGGAGCGGGAGACGCTATACAACTTCATCGAGATGATCACCGGCACCCGGCTGACCACCAGCTATCCGCGCGTGGGTGGCCTCGCGCGGGACATTCCGAAAGAGCTGATTCCGCAGCTGAAGGAGTTCCTTAAGACCTTCCCGGGGGTCATCAAGGAATACGAAGAGCTGCTCACCCGCAACAACATCTGGCTGAAGCGCACCGAAAACGTCGGGACAATCTCGGCGAAGGACGCCATCGCCTGGGGGCTCACCGGCCCGAACCTGCGCGCCTCGGGCGTCGAGTACGACCTCCGCAAGGCCTTTCCCTACTCGGGCTACGAGCAGTACAGCTTCGAAGTCCCCGTGGGGAGCACCGGCGATTGCTACGACCGGTACCTGGTGCGCATCGAGGAAATGCGCCAGAGCGTCAAGATCCTGGAGCAGGTGATCGCCACGCTCCCCTCCGGCCCGGTGAACGCCGACGATCCCAAGGTGGTGCTCCCCAGCAAGAAGAAGGTGCTCACCAGCATGGAGGAGCTGATCCATCAGTTCATCATCGTGACCGAAGGCTTTCCCGCTCCCCACGGCGAGGTCTACCAGGCCATCGAGGCCCCCAAGGGGGAGCTGGGCTTCTACCTGAAGAGCGAGGGGGACAAATCCCCTTACCGTCTGAAGATCCGCTCTCCCTCGTTCGTGAGCCTGCAGGCGATTCCCCAGATGGCCGAAGGGATGATGGTGTCGGATCTGATCGCCATCGTGGCCAGCCTGGATCCGGTGATGGGGGAGGTGGATCGATGATCCCCTCCCAGGCGACCCAGCGGCAAATCGACGCCGCCATCCAGGAATACACCCACGCGCGATCAGCGCTGCTGGCTGCGCTGCACCTGATCCAGCGGGAGCGTGGCTACATCGCCACGGAAGACCAGGCGTGGGTCGCGACCCGGTTCGCTCTGCCTCCCGCGGAGGTGGCGGGAGTAGTCTCGTTCTACACCATGTTCCGGACGAAGCCGCCGGGCCGGCACCACATCCAGGTCTGCCGGACGCTTACCTGCCAGATCCGCGGCTGCCGGGAGCTGGTCAAACACCTCGAGAAGAAGCTGGGGATCCGGGACGGCGGGGTGACGGCCGACGGCCGCTATTCGCTGATCACCGTGGAATGCCTCGGCTCCTGCGGCACCGCCCCCATGATGCAAGTGAACGACGACTTTCACGAGAACCTCACGGTGGAGCGACTCGACGCGCTGCTGGAATCGATGCAATGACAGAGTATCGCCCGCTGCTTCTGAAGAACATCCACCGGCCCGATTCGACCAGCCTCTCCGCCTACCGGGAGTCGGGAGGCTACAGGGCGCTGGAGCGCGCTGTCAGGGAGATGACTCCGGAGCAGGTCCTGGAGGAGGTGAAGGCCTCGGGCCTAAGGGGCCGGGGCGGCGCCGGCTTTCCCACCGGAATGAAATGGGGATTCCTCCCCAAGGGACCGGGAGAGAAATACCTGGTGCTCAATGCCGACGAGAGCGAGCCGGGCACGTTCAAGGACCGCCTCCTCATGGAGCGCGACCCGCACCTGGTGCTGGAGGGTTTTCTCATCGGCTGCTACGCGGTGGGCTGCAACCGCGGCTACATCTATATACGCGGTGAGTTCGTGGAGCCGTGGCGGATACTCCTCAAGGCCGTGGAGGAGGCGCGCGCCGCCAACCTGGCCGGCAAGGGCATCCTGGGAAGCAGCTTCGACTGCGAGATCACGATCTATCGCGGCGCCGGGGCCTACATCTGCGGCGAGGAGACGGCGCTGCTGGAATCGCTCGAAGGCAAGCGCGGCATGCCCCGCCTGAAGCCCCCGTTCCCGGCGCAGGTGGGGCTGTACGGCAAGCCCACTTCCGTGAACAACGTGGAGACGATCGCTAACGTGCCGCTCATCGTGGAGATGGGCTCCACCTGGTACGCCGGCATCGGCCGGCCCAAGAACACCGGGCCCAAGCTCTACTGCGTCTCCGGACACGTGCGTAAGCCCGGCGTCTATGAATTTCCCCTGGGCATTCCCCTCAAGGAGCTGATCTTCGAGCACGCCGGAGGGCTGCTGCGCGAGACCCGGTCCTTGAAGGCGGTCATCCCCGGTGGATCGTCCGTGCCCATCCTCCCGGCGGAGAAGTGCGACGTCCTGATGGATTTCGACTCGCTGGCCGCCGCCGGCACGATGCTGGGCTCGGCCGGAGTCATCGTCCTGGACGATTCCGTCTGCATGGTGGACGCGCTGCTGAACCTGGCGCGCTTCTACGCGCACGAGTCGTGCGGCCAGTGCACCCCGTGCCGCGAAGGGTGCGGCTGGTACGTGCAGATTCTGGAGCGCCTGGAGAAAGGCGAGGGCCGGGCTTCTGATCTGGATCTCCTGCTGGATCTCAGCGACCGGATCCAGGGGAACACCATCTGCCCCCTGGGAGACGCCGTGGCCATGCCGGTGCGCAGCTACGTGACGGTGTTCCGCGACGAGTTCCAGTACCACGTCGACCACAAGAAGTGCCTAGCCGAGCCCGCGCCGGCGCCGATCTGAGGAGAGCATGGCGGATTCCACGCCCGAGCAGGTAACCCTCACCATCGACTCTCAAACCGTCACCGTTCCCGCGGGGACCAACCTCATCGAGGCGGCCCGCACGGTGGGGATCGAGATACCCCATTTCTGCTATCACCCGCGCCTGACGATCGCCGGGAACTGCCGGATGTGCCTGGTGGACATCGAGAAGATGCCCAAGAACCAGATTGCCTGCTCCACCCGGGCGGCCGCCGGGATGATCGTCCGCACGCGCAGCGACAAGGCGGTGAAGGCACGCCAGGGCGTCATGGAGTTCCTGCTCATCAACCATCCGCTCGACTGTCCCATCTGCGATCAGGCGGGGGAGTGCGTCCTTCAAGAGTTTTCCTATCACTACGGCACCGGCGGCAGCCGTTTCGAGGGGCAGAAGGTCCACCACGACAAGAACGTGGATCTGGGGCCGCACATCGTCTTCGACGGTGAGCGCTGCATCAAATGCACCCGCTGCATCCGGTTTTGCGAAGAGGTGACCCACACGCACGAGCTGGGGCTGTTCAGCCGGGGCGATCACACCATCATCGGCACCTTTCCCGGCATGCAGCTGGACAACGCCTACTCCGGCTGCACCGCCGACCTCTGCCCGGTGGGGGCGCTGACGGTCAAGGAATTCCGCTTCAAGCAGCGCGTCTGGTTCCTGCGAAACACCCCGTCGATCTGCGCCGGCTGCGCCCGCGGGTGCAACGTGAACCTGGGGATCAACGAGGACCGCATCTGGCGGATCACGCCGCGCGACAACGATGCGGTGAATCAGAGCTGGATCTGCGATGAGGGCAGGCTCTCCTACCAGACCTACCAGCAGGGCGAGCGGCTGGGGCGGGCGCTGGGATCGGCCGCCGCCGGTGGAGCCACCCGGGAAATCCTGGCCGGTTCGGGCTACGAGCAGGCGGCGGCGACGCTCGGGGAGATCGCCCGCAAGCACGGCGGGGCCACGGTGGCGGGAGTCACCTCGGGGCACGCCAGCGTGGAGGAGCAGGCCGCGCTCAAGGAGCTGATCGAGCGTGCCGGCGGCAGCCGCATCGCGCTGCCGGTCCATGAGCGGGGGGACGACGATGCGCTGCTCATCCGCAGGGACAAGACGGCGAATGCCGTGGGGGCGCGGCTGGTGGGCGGCGCCAACTGCACGGCGGAGGAGCTGCTGACCGCCATCAAGACCGGCAAGGTGCGCGCGTTGGTGGTGCTGCGCGAGGATTTCCTGGGCGAGCTGGGCACGGACGCCATGGCGGCGCGCGGCGCTCTCGATTTCCTCATGACGCTCGATTGGCGGGTCACTCCCACCGTCAAGGCCTCGGATGTCGCCCTGCCGTTGTGCGCCTACGGCGAGATGGACGGGAGCGTCATCAATTTCGAGGGAAGGATGCAACTCCTGCGGCCCGGGCTGACTCCCTACGAGGAGAGCGATCCCGCCTGGAGGCCCTTGCTCGAGATCGCCTCCCGCCTGGGAGGCGCACCCGTGCCGAAGAACTTCCGCGAGGCGTTCCGCTGGGCCGCCTCGCGAATTCCCGAGCTGTCGCACCTGGACACGCCCGCGCTGGGCAAATTCGGCGTTTCACTGGAGTCCCCGGCACCGGGGCGGGCCTAGGAGTCATCGAGTGGAGCCCAGCATCCTTTCGCTTGTCATCGAGGCGCTGCTCAAGGTCGCCTTCGTCATCGGCCTCGTGATGGGCGGGGTGACCTACATGACCTGGGTGGAGCGGCGGGTGGCCGGCATCATCCAGGATCGGCTCGGCCCCAACCGCGTGGGTTTCGCCGGGCTGCTGCAGCCCATCGCCGACGGCCTGAAATTCCTCTTCAAGGAAGACATCATTCCGCCCCACGTCTACAAGCCGTTCTACATCCTGGCGCCCACCCTTATCTTCGTTCCCTCGCTTCTGGGATCCACGGTCATTCCCTTCGGCGACTCGATCCATCTGTTCGGGCGGGACATCCAGCTTCAAGTAGCTAATCTCAACGTCGGCATCCTGTTCATCTTCGCCATGTCCGCCATGGGGGTCTACGGCATCGCGCTGGCCGGCTGGTCCTCCAACAACAAATTCTCGCTGATGGGAGGCCTGCGCTCCTCGGCGCAGCTCATCAGCTACGAGCTGGCCATGGGGCTGTCGGTGGTGGGGGTCCTGATGGTTACGGGATCGCTGCGCCTGAATGAGGTGGTGGAATCTCAATCCGGCTTCCACTGGAACGCCTTCACCCAGCCCATCGGCCTGCTGTGCTTCGTGGTGGCGGCTTTCGCCGAGACCAACCGGGCCCCCTTTGATCTCCCCGAGTGCGAGTCGGAGCTAGTGGCGGGCTACCACACCGAGTACTCCAGCATGAAGTTCGCCATGTTCATGATGGCGGAGTACGCCAACATGATTACTGCGGCCGCGCTGATGGTGACGCTGTACTTCGGCGGCTGGCAGGTGCCGGGGCTGTCGAAGGCCGCCTTGTCGCCGCTGGCCGTGTCGCTCATCCAGGTGGGAGCGTTCCTGTTCAAGACGGCGTTCTTCCTCTTCCTGTTCGTCTGGGTCCGCTGGACGCTGCCGCGTTTCCGCTTCGACCAGCTGATGGACCTGGGCTGGAAGGCGCTGTTCCCCCTGGCGCTGCTGCAGATTTTCATTACCGCCTTCTGCATCCTGAGGGGGTGGCTGTGAGCTTCGAGATGCTGGTCATCAACCTCATCGCCTTCGTGGCGATCTTCTCGGCGCTGATGGTGGTGTTTCACCGCAGCCCCATGGTGAGCGTGGTCTTTCTCATCGTGAACCTGGTCTGCATCGCGCTGTTCTTCCTGTTCCTGCACGCCCAGTTCCTCTTCGCCATCCAGATCATCGTCTACGCCGGCGCCATCATGGTGCTGTTCGTCTTCGTCGTCATGCTCCTGAACCTGCGCAAGGAGGAGGAGCTGCTCCCCGGCTGGCGGGTCCAGCGGGCCCTGGCGTATCTGGGCGGGCCGCTCCTGGTGGGGGCGCTCTGGACGGCGCTGTGGCGGCGCGGCCGCAGCTCCGAGGCGTTTCCCGGGAGCTTCGGCAGCGGCTTCGGCACGGCGGAGGACATCGGGCAGCTGCTGTTCAACGACTACCTGTTTCAGTTCGAGGCGGCCTCGGTGCTGCTGGTCGTGGCCATGATCGGCGCGGTGGTTCTGGCCCGCAGGAAGGAATCATGATCACCTCGTTTCTCCCCCTGGTGGCCGCGGTCCTCTTCGCCATCGGCGCCATCGGGGTGCTGATCCGGCGCAACGCCATCGTGATCCTGATGTGCATCGAGCTGATGCTCAACGCCGTGAACCTGACTTTCGCCTCCTATGCTTACGAGCTGCGCTCCATGGCGGGGCACGTCTTCATCTTCTTCGTGATGACGGTGGCCGCCGCGGAGGCGGCGGTGGGGCTGGGCATCGTCATCGCCGTCTTCCGGAAGCGCCAGAGCGCTGACGTGGACGACGTCAATCTGATGCGCTGGTAGGGGTCCGGGCTTGCTGAGCCTTCTATACCTGATTCCACTGCTGCCTCTTGCGGGCTTCGTGATCAACGGCCTGCTGGGGAAGCGCTTCCTGCCGAAGTGGGCGATCTCGGCCGTGGCCTGTGGCACGGTGCTGCTCGCCTTCCTGCTCTCGCTGGGCGCGGTCTTTTCGCTCAACAACCTCGACTCGGTTGCCTCGGTCCGCGGCGTCCTGGAGGTGGATCCGGCGGCGCAGCGGGTCACGCTCACGGTGGCGCAGTGGCTCGCCGGAGGCACCGGAGCGAACGGCGCCGTCTTCACGATCCCCTGGGGTTTCACCCTCGACCCGCTTTCCGCGGTGATGCTGCTGGTGGTGACCGGAGTGGGGTTTCTGATTCACGTCTATTCGGTCGGCTACATGGCCCACGAGGAGGGGTACTGGCGCTACTTCGCCTACCTGAACCTCTTCATGTCGATGATGCTGACGCTGGTGCTGGGCTCCAGCTTCCCCGTCATGTTCGTCGGCTGGGAAGGCGTGGGGCTCTGCTCGTATCTGCTCATCGGCTTCGACTACCCGAAAGACTCGGCGGCCGACGCCGGCCGCAAGGCGTTCATCGTGAACCGCATCGGAGACATGGCGTTCATTCTGGCCATGTCCTGGATCTTCGCTTCCCTGGGGAGCCTGGGATTCACGCAAGCCATGGCTCGGGTCGGCAAGCTCGCGCCCAGCGCGGCGGCGGGCATCGGTCTGCTGCTGTTCATCGGCGCCTGTGGCAAGAGCGCTCAGATTCCGCTGTACGTCTGGCTGCCTGACGCCATGGCGGGCCCCACTCCGGTGTCGGCCCTGATTCACGCGGCGACCATGGTGACGGCGGGCGTCTACATGGTCTGCCGCTGCTCGGCGCTTTATCTCCAGGGGCCCGCGGCCCTGACCGTGGTGGCGGTGGTGGGGGCGCTGACGGCTCTGCTCGCGGCCACCATGGCGCTGCGGCAGAACGACATCAAGAAGGTGCTGGCCTACTCCACGGTAAGCCAGCTGGGGTACATGTTCCTGGCGGCTGGAGTGGGCGCCTTCTCGGCGGCGATTTTCCACCTGATGACGCACGCCTTCTTCAAGGCGCTGCTCTTCCTGGGATCCGGCAGTGTCATCCACGCCATGAGCGGCGAGCAGGATCTGCGGAAGATGGGAGGCTTGAAGAAGTTCCTGGGCGTCACCTATCCGACTTTTCTCATCGCCACCCTGGCCATTGCGGGCATCCCGGGCCTGTCGGGCTTCTTCAGCAAGGACGAGATCCTGTGGAAGGCCCTGGGGCACGAGAATCGCTACGGTCTGGGAGGCACCTGGTTCTGGATTGCCGGAGTCGCCGCCGCCGGGCTGACGACCTTCTACATGTTCCGCCTGGTGTTCCTCGCATTCTTCGGCGAAGGACGGATGGACGAGGAGACGAAACACCACATTCACGAGTCTCCGAAGGTCATGACGATTCCGCTGATGGTGCTCGCGGTGCTGTCGGTGGTGGGCGGCTGGGTGGGGATTCCCAAGAGCCTCAGCTTCGGCGCGGACCTCAATCGCTTCGAACACTTCCTCGCTCCGGTGTTCGAGCCGGCAGCGGCGGAGGAAGCCCACGCCGCCGCGTCGCTGGCGGATGGAAGCATGGCCGGCCATGAGGCCGGATCCGGCATGGGGCTGGAGTACCTCCTGATGCTGGCGACGCTGGGAGCCGTCGCGGTGGGATTCGTCCTGGCGTATCGCTTCTACCGGAGCCGTCCGGAAATACCGCAGCGCCTGGCCGGGAGGTTCCCCACCCTGGGCAACCTTCTCGCCAACAAGTACTACGTGGACGAGCTGTACGACGCGATCCTGGTGCAGCCCTACTGGCGGCTGTGCGATTTCCTGAGCGCCTTCGACAAGAAGTTCATCGATGGGCTGGTCAACGCGGTTGGCGCCTTCACGGAAGTCTGCTCGCAATTCATCAAGCTCTTCCAGACGGGACAGGTCCGCCGCTACGCCCTCTGGTTCATGCTGGGCGCCATCGCGCTGCTCTGGTATCTCGTATGAGCGTCGCCATGCCCGTGCCGCTCGTGCCGCTCGCTCCGCTGCTCTTTCTGGCGCTGAGCGCGGCGGCGGTGCTGTTCTTCGTCTCCCTCTTCCGGAAATCGGGTCGGGAAGCGGGATACCTCGCCTTCGGATGCACGGTGCTCTCAGCTTTCCCCGCCCTGAAGCTGCTCCAGGACAACGTCACGGTGACCCTCCTTTCCGGCGCCATGGTGGTGGACCGCTTCTCGCTGGTCTTCAACCTGATTTTCCTGGCGGTGGCGGCGCTCACCATCCTCACCTCCATTCCCATCGTGGAGAAGGACGGGCACTCGCTGGGCGAGTATTACGTTCTGATTCTGTGCGCCACGATTGGCATGATGCTCATGGCTGGAACCGAGCACCTCCTGACCCTGTTCCTCGGGCTGGAGATTCTCTCCATCAGCCTCTACGTCCTGGCCGGCTTCACGCGTGATCGGGAGAAATCGGTGGAAGCCTCCCTGAAGTACTTCCTGCTGGGAGCCTTCGCCACCGCCTTCATCCTTTATGGCATGGCGCTGCTGTTCGGAGTGACGCGCAGCTTCGAGCTGCGCATGGTTGCCCGGGCATTCTCCATGCCCGCTGACATGCCGGTCGATCCGCGGGCCATGATGGGGATGGGGCTGATGCTGATCGGTCTCGCCTTCAAGCTTGGGGTCGCACCGTTTCATTTCTGGATTCCGGACGTCTACCAGGGATCGCCCACGCCGGTGGCGGGATTCATGGCGGCGGGGACCAAGGCGGCGGCGATGGCCGCCGTGCTGCGCGTCTTCTGCGTGGGGTTCCAGGGACCGCAGGTAGTGGCTAGCTGGGTTTCCATCCTCACGCTGCTGGCGCTGGTAACCATGACCATGGGGAACGTGGTGGCCCTGGCGCAGACCAACATCAAGAGGATGCTGGCCTACTCCTCGGTGGCCCACGCCGGCTACCTGCTGGTCGGTGTGGTCGTCACCTCCTCCGCCGCCACTCGCCCGGAAGCGCTCTCGGCCATTCTTTATTATCTGGCCGGGTACATCTTCATGAACCTCGGGGCGTTCGGCGTCGCCTCGCTCATCGGCAAGGAAACGGGCGAGGGGGAGGAGGGTTACTCACTCTACAGCTACTCGGGCCTGGCCCGACGCCGCCCGATCATCGCCGCCATGATGACCGCGTTCATGCTGTCGCTCACCGGCATCCCTCCCATGGCTGGGTTCCTAGGCAAGTTCTTCCTGTTCCGCACGGCGGTGGAAGGGAAGTTCTATCTCCTGGCGGTGGTGGGCCTGCTCAATTCCGTCGTGGGCGCCTGCTACTACCTGCGCGTCGTCGTCCACATGTACATGAAGGAATCAACTGTCAGCACCCCCGGTCCCCCCCTCACGGCTGCCGAGGGTCTCTCACTTGCGCTGTCCGCCATTGCGACGATCGTGCTCGGGCTGCTGCCCGTCTGGTTCCTCAACCTCACCCGGACGCTGCTCTAACTTGCCCTTTTCGCCGGCTTGGCTGGCGCGTCGGGCCACGAATCTGGCGTGTTCCGCCACTGTTGACTGCGAGCGCCAGCCGTACACTTAAGCATCTACGGTACGGCCTTACCGCGGTCATGGGTCGCGGGGGTTGCCGGGTGGGAGACACCCCCCTTCCCGGCATGCCTAGCGAGGGGAGCCCCCGCGACCCGCCTTATTCCCCAAACCAGGAGAGCACTGTCACGGTCTTTTCACACTCCGGCCATTGCGTCCCCAGAGCCCGGAGTGCTACGATTCCACCAATCCAAACGAACTGATGTATCGCCACCTACCCGGGGTGGCGCCGATCCACGCGAAGGCTTTTTTTCGAGGTAGTTGCATCATGAGACCGAGATCCGCCGTCATGGCGGCCCTTGCGATCGTTCTTTTTCTTGCTGTTCCTACCCTATCTCGACCTTTGAGCCCCAATTCAGGAACTCGCTCCGGAGACCTGCCCGAGGGGACAGCCGCATCGCAGAGCTTGTTCCCCAATCCCCGAGCACGAGTGGGGGAACGACCGGCCGCATCGGCGATGGGAGACTTCAATGGTGACGGTATTCGAGATTTGGCGACCGCGAATGTTGGATCCCACGATCTATCGATCCTCCTGGGTTTCGCGAACGGAACGTTTCAGCCCGAGCTGAGAGAGAATGCAGGGATTCTCGAGACACAACAGTACGCTCAGATTCTAGGCGGCGATCTAAACGGGGATGGATTTGATGATCTTCTCCTGGTTACCGCCACCTTCCACACAGCCGAAATGTTTCCTCTAATCTCGAATGGCGACGGAACATTCTACAGGCTTCCCGCGGGCTCGATCCCTGTGGATATTCATAGCGTTACCCCTTATCTGCTTGCCGATCCGAACTCAGATGGCATCCTGGACCTGGTGGTAGGGGTGGCTGATCCAAGAGGGGTCTTTCTGCTGAATGGCGAGGGCGACGGTACCTTCGGGGACCCAGTGCCCTTGCCTTATCAAACTCAATATGCAAAGCCGGTAGCCCTCGCCGCTGCTGACCTGGATGGGGATGGTCATCAGGACCTTGCAGTGGGGACGGATTACGACGGAGAGCCGCTGTTCTTGATGTTCGGAGACGGGACCGGACATTTCCCACGGACGAGACTGTTCCATCTCGATTTCCCTGCCCGATTCACGGGCTATGGGCTTGAAACGGGAGATTTTGACGCCGACGGAGTTATCGACTTAATTGCCTCCAATTATGTCCTCTTCGGTCTCGGCGGCGGAGTTTTCGGATCCTATAAACGATTCGATCATATCCCTCAAAGCCTCGGTGATGTGAACGGAGATGGCGCCCACGATCTGGCGCTTTTCTCGGGCGAGGGAGCCGTCGATGTCCTGCTCGGCTCGGCCGCGCGCAGTTTTGTGTTGACGGCTACCGTGACCACAGGACGCTATTCAAGCGCGATATCCTCTGCAGATCTGAACCGCGATGGCCAGCTGGATCTGATCGTCCTGAACAGCGGCTCCGGTGATGTCACGTCGTACCTCGGCCATGGGGATGGCACCTTCGGATTCATTAGGCAATTTCAGTCAACCACGTATCCCAGGGCAGTTCTGGCGGCCGATTTCGACCAGGATTCCCATACCGATATTCTGGTGGGCGACCCAGTGGCGGGCGCCGTCACTTTTCTTCGAGGGAACGGGCAGGGAAGCCTGGAAGCCCCGCTTTCATCTGAATTCCCCTGTCCCAGTTGCGACTCTGGAAGGCTTGCGCTGGCGGCCGCGGATTTCGACATCGATGGTCGACTTGATTTGGTGGTCGGCGCAGGGTATCCAGGCCAGGTGTCGACCTTGCTCGGGACGGGAACCGGCTTGTTTGCTCCTGGCATGACGCAAAGTCTCGGGATCGGTCTAACTTGGGTGGGAGTCACCGATTTTAATGGCGACAATAGGTCCGATGCCATCATTGTCAGCTCCGGCACGGGAGAGCTGTACATGCTTTCGGGTGGCGGAAATGGTCAGCTTGTCGTCTCCAATTATTTGAACGTGGACTTTGGACCACTTTCCGCTGTAATCGACGATTTCGATCGGGACCGTTCTCCCGATCTGGCCATCGTAGGCGGTGGTTATGCCTGGGTTTACCACGGAAATGGGCACGGCGCCTTGAGCGGGCTAGGGCAGCAGCTCCCGATTTTTTCACTAAATGGATCTCCCGAAATCGCGCCTCAAGTGGCTGCAGGAAACTTCAACGGTGACCTCTGGCCCGATCTCGCAATCATAGACAAGAACTTCTTCGATAACCGGTGGTATGGACGGGTCGTTCTCCTGTTCGGTAAGGCGGACGGGGGATGGAGCACCCCCACGGAGATCCCCGTTTGCTCGGAACCTTCCGACATCATCTCGGCCGATCTCAATGGTGACCAACTCACCGATCTCGGTTTGACATGCTCAGTGACGAACAATGTTTCGGTGCTCCTCGGCAATGGGGACGGTTCCTTTCAAACCGAAACGCGTTTCGAATCGGGTATTTTCTCTCTCCGTCTCGTCGCGAGCGATCTCAATGAAGACGGGAGGCTGGACTTGGTCGTGGCCAACTCCGGAAAAGCCGCCGTCCTGCTCAATCAGGGGCCGTTCCCGGATGCGGACCACGACGGAATCAGGGACAGGGACGATACTTGTACGGATACCGATGCTGATGGCTTCGGCGATCCCGGATTCAAGACGAATACTTGCGCTGCAGACAACTGTGCCGCGGCCTCGAACCCGGATCAAGGGGACGTGGATGGTGACGGTTTGGGTAACGCCTGCGACGATTGCCCTTCGGCTTCGGACTGGTCCCAGCGGGACAGCGATGGAGATGAGACAGGCGATGCTTGCGACAATTGCAACAGCCTCTATAACCCTGCCCAGATGGATGCGGATTCCGACGGCGTAGGGGATGACTGCGATCGCTGTACCGATCCGGATCATGATGAATACGGGACTCCAGGGTATCCGGCGAGTCGGTGTGCGCTGGACATTTGTCCGGGTGTTTACAACCCGGCTCAGAAGGATTCCGATTCTGACGGTCTCGGCGATGAGTGCGAAAACTGTCCCTTCGATTCGAATGCCGACCAGCTGGATCAGGACAACGATGGGATCGGAGATGCATGCGACAACTGCCCGGTTCCGAATCCGGGCCAGGAGGACTCGAACCATGACGGATCGGGGGATGCCTGCCAGCCGACGGTTTCCATCACGAGCCTGATTCACGCCGGGCAGGGAGCTCT
>Ga0070699_100000024_pt1 | contig 161189 bp, 136 predicted proteins | sample KBSK1503metaG_FD_65473 | JGI IMG/M metagenome (GOLD analysis project Ga0070699, IMG submission 65473) | Corn, switchgrass and miscanthus rhizosphere microbial communities from Kellogg Biological Station, Michigan, USA - KBS K1-50-3 metaG | ecosystem: Host-associated > Plants > Roots >... | reverse complement strand
CAACGACGCCTTTGCCCGCCGAATCACGACCCTCGGACTTACCTGGAAGCCCATCTCCAACGTCGCGATCAAAGGCGACTTTCAATTCCGCCGCAACAAGGCCGGTAGCGCCGAGGACGAGGTCGTGCGTCTCGGCCTGGGATACCAGTTCTGAGCTCCCGGTCCCGGCTGGCCTGCCTCGCCGCGATGGCCGCGTGCACCGGTCCACCCGGTGCGCTCGCCGCGCAGGATGCTCCCCCTGCCAAGGTGGAGGCCTCGCTCGCAAGAGTTTTCGGAAAAAGCCTCGTGGTGGACACACTGCACATCGAAGGCAGTACCGTGTTCCGGGTCCGCCGGGCCGACTCTCTCCTTGGCTTCGCGCGGATCAGAAATGTGACTGGGAAGGACCTGCCGATCACTTTGCTCGTGGCCATCGATCCCGGGGCTCGGCTGCGCGACGTAGATGTCCTGGTGTACCGTGAGCCGTACGGGGGAGAGGTCGCCTACGAAAGCTGGCGGCGGCAGTTCCGGGGCAAGGGGGCCGGCGATCCGCTCCTGGTAGGCCGAGACATCCGCGGGATTTCAGGCGCCACGATCAGTGTGAATTCGGTGACCGACGGCGTGCGTCGCTCGCTCGCCGAATTCGGAGCGTGGCTGAAACAGGGCGTGCTGCATTGAGCGCTCGCACACTCACCTGGACCGATGTCCCGAAGGGGCTCCGGACGCTGGCGGCCTGGCTCACCATCGTGCAGCTGGTTGGATACACCACCTCGCTCGTGTTCGTCTGGTGGACGACGCGCCTGGTGCCGTCGGGAATCGATGCGCATTATCGCGGCAGCGATCCTGCGGCCGCCGAAGGCACGATGCAGTTCGCCAAATCATTCGGCGAGATGCTGACCATCACGCATACCCACCTTCTCTCCATGGCGGTCATCTTCGCGGCGACCGGCGCCGGAGTGGCCCTCTGCGGATCGGTCTCGGAGCGATGGAGACGGATTCTCATCGCCGAGCCGTTCGTGGCGCTCCTGGTTTCGTTCGGATCGATGTGGCTCATGCGGTATGCCGATCCCCGTTTCGCGTGGCTTCTGGAGGCGTCGAGCCTCCTCATGGCCGTGACGTTCTATCAGCAGTCTGCGCTGATACTGCGCGAGCTTCGCACCACCGCCCGGGTCGAGTCCGGATGAAGCGCCGTGAGTTCGTGGGCGTCATGGCCGGTGCGCTCGGCGGTTTCTGTCTTCCGGGGGCGCGCGGCGGGGTGTCGGTCGCGGGAGATGCCGGGCGTTTCGTGGAACGCTGGTCGTGGGCCATGGGTCAGTCCGTGCACCTGCGAATGTTCGTGGCCGACGAGGATGCCGGACTCGAGGCCGCCGCGCGGGCGCTCGCCGAGCTGCGCCGCGTCGAGGCAGCGCTCTCGCTGTTCGACTCCGCCAGCGACCTGGTCGCCCTCAATGAGCGGGCAGGCCGCGGGCCGGTGCGAGTCGGTCGAGATCTCCTGCAGGCGCTGGGACGGGCGGAGGGTTTCCGCAGGATCACCGGCGGCGCGTTCAATCCTGCGGTCGAGCCGCTGATGCAGGCCTGGGGCTTCCATGCGCCGCGGGACTCGGTCCCCACCGCGGCCGAGCTCGGCCTGGCCCGTCGCGCCGTCCGGGCCGCGCGGGTGAAGGTCGGCGGTCGGCACGCGACACTGGCGACGTCGGAGAGCCGCCTCGATCTTGGGGGCATCGGAGTCGGCTACGGGCTGGACTGTGCCGCCGGCGTGTTGCGGCGCGCGGGAATTCGCCGCGCGCTGCTCGAAGTGAGCGGCGACCTGATCGCGATCGGTGCGCCTCCGGGAACGTCGGGATGGCCGATCGACATTGCATCCGGCGTGGGCGAGCCTGCGCTTCGAACGCTGGTGTTGCGCGACGCCGCCCTGGCGACGTCGGCCAATACGACGTCGGTGGTGCGGTATGGCGATGTGGTCGCGGGGCACGTGCTCGATCCGGAGAGGGGCCTTCCAGCGGATGCCCTCACCCAGGTCACCGTGGTGGCACGCACCGGCACGGAAGCCGATGCGCTCTCCACCGCGATGCTGGTCTCCGGGCGTCGACCGCCGGGCGTTCAGGAGGTCGTGTCTGTCGGGTGACGCGCCGGTCCGGTCTTCCTACATCTTCTTCTGTGCGAACTTTTCCGGGAACTGCGCGATGATCCCGTCGGACAGAAGATCGGCCATCGTCAGGATGTGGGCGATGATCTCCTCGTAATCCTTGATGTCCTCATCGTACTTGCCCTGGATCCGGTCGCTGGCCTCCTCGAGAGTCTGATCGAGGTGCGTCTTCATGGCGCTCTTCAGCGTCTCGACGGGCCAATGCTTCGGATTTGCCCCAGCCAGGAAGACCGCGATCTCGTCGGCGTTCGCGTACCACCGCGCCTTGGCGCTCGTCGCCTTGGCCTGATCTCCCGCCTTCGATGCGGTCACCAGCTCGGCGGCCTGGAGGATGTGGTCCTTCAGCAGGGCGGTCAGCTTGGTTCCGGCGTCGGCTCCGTAGAACCCGGCAACGGCGTTGCCGATGTCGGCTTGATTCTGCAACAGCCGGTCGGTCGTCGCCTTGGCATCAGACAGCCCCGCCACCGCGCTGACGATGTACATCCGGGTCCACGCCACATGGTCGACCCACAGTTTCCGCATCGCATCATGGAATTCCTCTTTGGTACCGTCCGCCGGCCGTTCCCGTTCCAGACTCATCAGCTGCATGCCCGGCAGGCTCAATGCCGCGGCGGTCAACATGCCGATTCTCAGTGTCCTTTTCATCATGACCTCCTCCGAAATGCGAAAAGGCGCGGGAGAGCGGACCTTCCGCTTTCCGGGCGCCTTCGACTGGCGGGCCGATTCCACCCGCTCGTCAGGGGTACCGCAGCCCGAGTCCGTAACATGCTCGGCCTGCCACATTTCAACGTAGGAACGACGCTGGTGCTGTCAAGCCGAGTGATTCAAAAATAGGTCGCGAATCCGACCTGAAATCCTCCCGTCTTCGATGGAGGATTCCCCGCCGGATCCCGGGCGGATTCCCGGCGATAGTTGGCGCGGAAGACGGTGCCTGCCGCCGGGCGAAAGCTCACGCTGGCGGTGAGGGCATCGATCTCGTCGTGGATGGTGAGCCCGGTCGAGGCGAAGGTCCCTCGATTGAAGTCGACCCGCTCGAGCCGAAGCCCCAGACTCACCACGGGATTCTGGAGACCCTGGATTCGCGGGTGCCACACCGGCAGGATTGCATCGAGATGCACCCCCCACTGGCGATCTCCGAGGAGCTCCGTGAGGTCGGTGGGCACGTCTACCGCGGCCCATGCCGCCTCTCCGCGCAGGCTCAGACTCCGAACCTCGGTATTGAAGTCCAGCGCGACGATCGAGAGCCGCCTTTTTTCGTCCACCGGTGCTCCTTCGATCCGGAAGGAGTTGTAGATCCCACCGTAGTACGAGAGTCCGAGCTCACCGTATCCCCGGCGCTGCGCGGCGATCCGGCCGGAGACGGCGGGTGAACCGTTGTTGTCCTCGGCGAACCGGTCCTCGGTCTTTCCGCTCGGGATGTCGGTGCGGCCGGTCCCGTTGAGCACCACCCCGTCACCCAGTCCGTTGACCAGGTAGGCGTCGTAGGAGAGGGAGAATCCCGGTGGAGCGAGACGGCCATGCGCCCCGAATCCCACCTCGGAGAGTGTGGACGGAATGATCGCGGTCGAGACCAGGGGGCGGTCCACGAAATCGTAGCGGGGGCTGTCGTGATTGACGTTGAAAGCCCCGATCGGCGGCAGCAGAATCCCGGCCCGGATGATGAATGACGGATTGACCGTGAAATCCACCAGCGCGGTTTCGAGCGCGATCTCCTCGGTCCCGTGCTCGAATTCGAGCTCCGAAATGAATCGCAGGCGCCGGCCCACGGACGAGAAGAGGAAAATGTTGAAGCGGCGGAGCTCCATGGAAAAACCTTCGCTCACGCCGTCGGTGCGGAAGTAGTTCGCGTTTCCCTCCGCGTATCCGCCGACTGCGGTCCGGCCGGCGGAGACGAGGAAGGGGCGCTGATAGATCCCCCCCTGAACCATCGAGGTGTCCTGCGCGCGTGCGGCCGGGGCTGCCGCCAGCAGCACCAGCAGCACCCCCAGCCGCATCACCACTTGTCTCCATCGGGGGGCAGCTCGATGACGATGCGGTCGTCCTCGACGGCAACGGGAAGCTGGCGGAGGGGACGCTGGGTGGGCCCCTTCAGCACCTCGCCGGTATTGCTGTACTCGCTGCCGTGACAGGGGCAGACCAGGTGCTCGGCGGCGGGCTCCACCTGGCAGCCCCGGTGCATGCAGCGGGTGGACACGGCGGAGAATCCGCCGCCGTCGAGCCGGTAGACATAGAGTGGAAGCGCGAGTCCCGGCGCATCCACCAGCGCGAACCGGCCCGAGCCAAAATCCGATTTGCGTATCATCAGCCGGCTGCCGGCGAGCGTGGTGTTCACGTAGTGGAAACCAATACAGCCGGGGAGGGTGAGCCCCGCGCAGCCGGCGATCGCGCCGGCCTCCAGGAACCTGCGCCGGTTCACAGCGACCTCAGGAAGGCGAGCAACTGCCCCTGCTGGGCCGCGGTGAGCCCGCGGAAAGCCGTCCGGCTCGCCGCGGCCTCGCCTCCATGGAATTCAATCGCCGCGCTGAGGGATGCGGCCCGGCCGTCGTGCAGGAAGAAGCCGCGGCCGCCCTGGGCGCTTTCGGCAAGGCCGATTCCCCAGAGGGGAGCGGTCCGCCATTCCGATGTGAGCGCACTCCCCTCGGTGTAGTGGTCGTCGAGCTCCGGCCCCATGTCGTGCAGGAGCAGGTCGGTATACGGATGAAAGACCGTGCGGTCCAGGGCGGCAATCCGCGACGGCCCGGTCGTCATCGATGCCACGTGACAGCGGGAACACTTGCTGGCCGTGAAGAGTGCTTCCCCCGCCTTGACGTCCGCGGATTCGGTGTCGCGCCGGGGCGGCGCGCGCAGCGTCTTGAGGTAGAACACCACGTTGCTCACGGTATTCGACGGGACTTCGGGATCGGGAACGTTGTCGCCGGAAAAATTGCCGACCTGCGGGTTCACCGGATCCTCCATGATCAGATCCGAGGTGAGACCCATGTCTTCGCGATACGCCGTCACCGTCTGATGCAGCAGGTTGATCGCCGAGGCCTTCTTGCCGAACCGGCCGATGAAGCGCCCGCCGATCTGGGTGTGTCTTCCGGGATCTCCTTCGTCGAAGATCAGCTCGAGCCGCGCCACCTCGGCGATGAACTCCGAGGCGCCGATGAGCTGGACCCTGCCGGAGATCCCGTCGCCGTCGGCGTCGTCGGGGTCGGCCAGCGCGAGGAGGGTGGCGTCCTCGACCGCCTCGAGAAATCCGAGACCGGTGACGGCGGGCGCCGTGAACAGGGAAGACCCGGTGGCGCCGCCCGGCACGGATTCGGAGATGTAATTGAAAATGGCGCGGTTCTGGATCTGCGGTCCGCCTTCGTACCGCATCGGGTCGAACACGCCGTCCGTCCCCATCCGCCCGAAGCGGCGCAGGTTGAAGAGCGGATGCCCCTTGCCGTCGCCGACGTGACAGCTCTCGCAGGACGTGGCGACGAAGATCGGGCCCAGGCCGTCGGCCGGAGCAAATCGCCGGCTGAACTCACCGTCGCCGGACAGGAAGGCGGCGAGCTGCTGCCCGGTGAGCCCGGGGACCGGGCCTTCGAGCACTCCCTCGGGAGTGGGCGCGTCGGGGAGGATCGTGTTGCAGGCGGCGGCGAACGTCGTTGCGAGGGGCCACAGGCCCCGAAGCAACCTCGACGAGATCGCCACGGGCCTTCCGCCCTCACGATGACCCATCGCTACGCCATCCATTCGCGAAACACGCCGAAGAGGAGCCATCCGTTGAGTCCCATGATGATCACCGCCACGATGGACGCGCTCGCGGTCAGCAATCGCCCGTTGGCAAACCGCCCCATCTTCGACTTCTGGCTGGTGAAGAGCACCAGGGGGACGACGGCAAAGGAGAGCTGCAGGCTCAGGATCACCTGGCTCAGGATCAGCAGCGCGCCGGTGCCCTTGGCCCCGTACATCGCGGTGACGATCACCGCCGGGATGATGGCAATGAGGCGGGTGATGAGCCGCCGGAGCCAGGCGGGGAGCCGGATATTGAGGAAGCCTTCCATCACGATCTGCCCGGCAAGCGTGCCGGTGATGGTGGAGTTCTGCCCGGAGGCGAGCAGCGCCACCGCGAACAGGACGCTGGCGAGCCCGGTGCCAAGCAGCGGCGCCAGGAGCTTGTGCGCATCGCCGATGTCGGCGACTTCCCGGTAGCCCGACGGATGAAAGGTGGCCGCCGCCAGGATGAGAATCGCGCCGTTGATGAAGAACGCGAACAGCAGCGCCAGTGTGGAGTCGAGGGTGGCGAATCGGATCGCCTCGCGCTTGGAGTCCACATCCGGCAGCACGTGGCGGGTCTGCACGATCGAGCTGTGCAGATACAGGTTGTGCGGCATCACCGTCGCGCCGAGAATCCCGATGGCGATGTACAGCATCGCCGGATTGGCAATGATCTCGCCGCGGGGAATGAGGCCGAGCCCGATCGCCGCGAAATCCGGCTTGGCCAGAAAGAGCTCGATCCCGAAGCACACGCCCACCGTCGCCACCAGCGCAATCACGAAGGCCTCGAGATACCTGAAGCCCCGGTGCTGAAGCAGCAGGATCAAGAGCACGTCCGCCGCGGTCAGGCAGACGCCCCAGAGCAGCGGAATGCCGAAGAGGAGGTTGAGGGCGATGGCCGACCCGATCACCTCGGCGAGGTCGCAGGCCGCGATGGCGATTTCGCAGAGCACCCAGAGCGCAAAGCTCACCGGCTTCGAATAGTGATCCTTGCACGCCTGGGCCAGGTCCCGTCCCGTCACCACGCCCAGCTTCACGGCCAGGGACTGGAGCAGGATCGCGAACATGTTGGAGATCAGAATCACGCTCAGCAGCGTATATCCGAACCGCGATCCGCCGGCGAGGTCGGTAGCCCAGTTGCCCGGATCCATGTAGCCCACCGCCACCATGTAGCCGGGCCCGGCGAAGGCCAGTGCCTTCCGGAAGAATCCGACGCCCTTGGGAACCTTGATCGACTGATACGACTCGGGGAGCGACGGCGCGTGGCGCGGACGCCGCCACCCTTCCAGCAGCTCTTCGACCTGGGGAATGGCGGGAGTGACGGCGCTCATTTCGGCTCCGGGCGGACGCACAACACCTGTTCCGCGAGCTCGTGGCCGATGATCTGTTCGTGTCCTGCGGTGGTCAGGGTGATGGGTCCGCGGAACGGCTGGTGCTCCGTCACGGTGACCCGCGTGCCGGGCGTGAGACCGGAGTGCTCCAGGTATCGCAGCCGCTCCGCCTGGCTGGTCGCGACACGACGGATCTCCGCGGTTTCTCCGGTGGGGATTTCCGCGAGCGGCGTGTAGACCAGCTCATCCATCGCCCCATTCTGGTCGGGAATCGGATCGCCATGGGGATCGAAGCGTGGATTGCCGAGCGCGGTAGCCATGCGCTCGATGAGCACCTCGGACACCGCGTGCTCGAGCCGCTCGGCTTCGTCATGCACGGTGTCCCACGAGTAGCCCAGGAATCCGACGAGATAGGCTTCGATGATGCGGTGCCGGCGCAGCATGCGGAGCGCGACTCGCCGGCCCGAGGAAGTCAACACGACTCCCTTGTAGGGCGCGTGCTCGATGAGGTCCTGGTCGGAGAGACGCTTGATCATCCCGCTCACCGACGGGGCCGAGAGCGTGAGCCGTTCGGCGATGTCGCTGGTCGACGCGGGCTGCCCCTTGGCCTCGAGCAGCAGAATGGCCTTGAGATAGTCCTCGACCGACCGGGTGATCGATTGGCGGACGATTTGGGGTGGCATTCAGGGAAATTAGGCCAAGCTAATTCGAAAGTCAATGGCAGCTAACTGCTAACGGCTATCTGCTAAACATAGTGGCGGTTAGTGGTTAGCGGTTAGCGGTTAGCGGTTAGCAGTTGTAATAGCGGCGTCAGTATCCGCTCGCTCATCCCCCAGAGCACACCCTGTTCGAGGTAGTAACCGACTGTCCGCACGAGCGTTCCGTGCCGCTTGAACTCCACCGGAAGGAGTTTCCCCGATCCGAGCAGCGTTTCGAGCGGAAGCCACCACGCCTCGGCGACTTCGCGATCGAGTAGGAGTGGGGGCCGGTTCGGAGCGTGGAAGACGAAGGGCCGGACCAGTATGGGCGGAAGCACGGCTGTACTCGGGGCGAGGTCGTCCAGGATTCCTATCAGCGCGGCCGCCGACAGATCGAGCCCCACCTCCTCACGGGTCTCCCGTTTGGCGGTGTCGATGAGCCCGGCATCGCCTGGAGTCCATCGGCCGCCCGGAAACGCGAGGTGACCGGACCACCGGTCCCCCTCGCGGTCGGCTCTGCGAATCAGCAGGATGCTGTCGGGTTCGGGAGCGAGAATCACGGCGACAGCCGCTTGCGGGCGATCGGGGGCTTCGATGCGGGTGGATGGTCTGGCGGCGAGTCGCGCCGCAAGCTCCGGGATCCGGCTCAGCGCGGGTGACTCAACCGATTGGGAGCGCGGCGGGGCGCTCCGCGGTAAGTCCGGCGCCGTATCGGCATGCCGCGACGTAGGCGGGTTGAGCCTGGGCGCAGACTCCCTCGCGCCGATCCATGGCGCGGAAGAGCACGCCGGCCTGTTCTCCGACGGCGACGTAGCAGGTGGTGGCGATGTCGACCGGACCGAGGCGTTTGCAGAACTCGATTCCGTCCTCCGCTTTCGCGGTGACGTCCACGAAGTTCTTGACCACTCCGATGAAACACCAGGGCCGATAGCGCGCGCTTCCCTGATTGCAGAGGCGGATTGCGGCGTCGGAATCGCGCGCGGTGACTCCACTCACATAGGTGCCGATTCCCTGGTAGCAGACGGCCCGCATGTGCTGTGGCGCCCCATCACACACCTGCGACACCTTGGCGAAGTCGAGACCGGTCCGCTCCACGATGAGTCCGGCCTGCATCTGATAGCAGGCGCGCTGATACCGGGGGGCAAGCCTGGAGCAGGGATACAGCAGGTCCGAAGTATCCCGGACCATGAACGGGGGAAACGTGTCCGCGGCGTCGGTGGCCGCGCGAGGGCCCTCGCCGTGGTCCATTTTCGAGTGATCCATGTCGCCATTGGCCATGGCGCTGTCCGGCCTGGTGGCGACATGGTGGGACTGGCCCCGGCCTCCCACGATGAACTCCATGAAGGCCCCGCCGTAGCACGATTCGCTGTCCCAGGCGTTGCTCAGCATGTCGCACCCATGCAGCGCACGGGGGAGATTCATGGTGTACGTCTGCAACAGACCATGTCCGATTCCATGCACGCACTGGAATCGCAACCAGGCGCTCTCACGGATTTCGGAATTCGCGCTGCAAAGCGCCGCGACGCTTGCGCTATCCGTTCCGGAATAGGCGAACACGGCCTGGATGACGCCGTGGTAGCACCCTGACTGGAACAGCTCGGTGCATTGCAAGTACGTGGCACCGATATCTTTTCCCGGCGCCCAGGCGTTTATGCCGATCACGTGACTGTAGTCATGACCGAATTTGCGGATCTGGCTATCCGACCGGCCGAGCCGGTCCAGGGCGCCGAGGGCAAAGCGCACATACCCCAGCTTCGTCAGATCGAGCAGCGCTCCCTCGAAGCATTCTCGTCGCTCGGTACCTAACAGCAGGCGGCACCGCCGGTTGATCATCGCCGCGGCACCGGCGGTGTCCCCCCGGATCGCCGCTTCGGCCAGGGAGTCTGAAAGAGGGGGCAGCGGAAGGCCGGGGAACGCGGCACCGCTTATGCGGGCCACTCCCAGCGAGACGACCACGGTGCCGAGGACGATGAGAATGCCCAACCTGACTTTGCGGAGCATGCCCGGATATTAACTTGTCATTGACCTGATCGCCGCCACGGTTAGTATTGTGCCGCCCACGGCACCCTAATCCCGGTCGGAGGCTTCGCCCTGCGCACCTCGCATCCGACATTGGTCGCCGCAAGTCGCTCGATCGCCGCCCAGCGCGAGGCGCTGGTCGAGCAATGGATCTCCTGGCTGGGCGACCGGATGCATGCCAGCAATGCCGTGCCCGTCGAAATCATCCGGCAGGAACTGTCGCTCCTCATCGATGTCTTCGGTTCGATGGTCGGACCGCTCCGGCGAGAAACGAAGAGCATCTGGCTCAAGGTGACGGAGGAGTATGGCCGTCACGCCGCCGCGCGCGGCCTTGCCGCGGGCGAGGTCGTGGAGGAGCTCCAGTATCTGCGGGAACTGCTCATCCGGTTTCTCGCTCCCGCGATTGCCGCCCTCCGCCCCCGGCAGGGAATGGCGCTGTTGCTTCGGCTCAACCGGCTGGTAGACCGCGGGGTGACGATGGCGGTCGTCGGGTACACCGATGCGCTGGTGGTCAGCATCCTGCCGGAATCGGACGACAGCATCCCGGGCCGGCGTACACCCGATCCAGCCGAGCTGAAGAAGGCGCTCATCGAGATCCGGGCGGAGCTGAATCGCACGATAGCGATCGCGCCGGCGGCGTAAGAGGAGGCAATAGGCAGTGGGCAGTAGGCATCCACCTGCCTACTGCCTACTGCCTTTTTATCTCCCTCCTCCGCACAAATCCGATCAAACACGTAAATCGCCCCTCGCGAAGCTTGCATCGCGATGGTCACCCCCGAGCTGCTTCGCTCGATCCGGCAGATCGAGGATCTTCCCCGCCTGGCGCAGGCACTGGGCTACGAGGCTCAGTGGCGCGAGCTGCCTCCCGGAAGTCTCGCGGGGAGCGGGACGACCGTCATCGTCGGCCGGCTCGGCGAATTCGAGTGGTACGGACTCGGCGCCCCGGCTGAAATTGCCGCGCGCGCTGCGCGACTCCTCGCGAGTCGTGGCCGCTCCGGAGCGGTCCTTGGGCTCGATGAATCGGAGCGGCGCCTCACCATCGCCGCGGGCGATGCCCAGCCGCTTCAAATCCTTCTCGATACTCCCGATCTCCTTTCCGTGGCGCGCCTCGAGCGCGCCGGGGCGGCGGCGGGCGAAAGCGCGCTGGCCACCGGGTTCCGGATCTCCGAGGCGCTCAGGGGCCAGAGCGTCGATCAGCGATTCTTCGCCGGATTCCGTCAGGTGCTCGAACAGGTCATGGCGGCGCTCCCTCCGCGGATCCCCCGCATCGATCGCCATGCGCTGTCACTGCTGCTTCTGACCCGCATCCTCTTTCTCTATTTCGTCGAGGCCAAAGGATGGCTCGCCGGCCGCCCCCGTTTTCTGCGCGAAGAAGTGGACCGCTGTCTCCTCGCCCGGCGCTCGCTCCACCGCGATCTGCTGCGCCCGCTCTTCTTCGGCACGCTCAACCGGCCCTGCAGCGAGCGCAGCGCGCTGGCCCGCCGGTATGGCGCCATTCCATTTCTCAATGGTGGCCTCTTCGAGCCGCACTCCCTGGAGCACCGCTGGCGGGTGACCTTCTCTACGCCGGTCGTCCGCGACGCCTTCGACACCCTCTTCGAGCGCTTCCACTTCACGCTGGCCACGCCATCGGGAGATGCCATCGCTCCCGACATGCTGGGTCGGGTCTTCGAAGGGGTGATGTCGCCGGAGGAGCGCCATTCGACCGGCAGCTACTACACACCGGCGGCACTGGTGGATGGTGTGCTTCGAGACGGATTGGCCACCTGGCTTTCGATCCGCCTGGGGATCACCTGGTCCGACGCGGCCGCCCGGCTCGATGCGCCCGACGTCGCGGCGCGCCGGGCACTGCGCCGGGTTCGCCTGCTCGATCCTGCGGTCGGAAGCGGCGCCTTCCTGCTGGGCGCGCTCCGCCTCCTCGCAGGATCCGGGGAACCGCGCGGGGCCCGGCGCGCCGCCCTGATCCGCAGGGTGCTCTCCGAAGGATTGTTCGGCGTGGACCGGAACGCCGCCGCGGTGCGCCTCGCCGAGCTCCGGCTCTGGCTCGAGGTAGTGGCGGCCGATCCGGGAGAGCGGCCCGAATCGATTGCGCCGCTTCCCAACCTCGACGCGCTGGTACGACAGGGCGACAGTCTGCTCGATCCCACCGCCGGATTCCCCTCCGCAATAATCGCCAATCGCTCCGGTCTCCAGCTCGCGCGGCTCCGGCAATCGGTGGTCCTTGCCGCGGGCGCCGCCAAAAGACAGGCGCTCCGGTCACTCCGGAGGGCCGAACGATGCGTCGCCGAGGACGCCCTCACCGCGTCGCTCGCACTACTCGATGGCCGGATCGCGGAGCTGCTGTCCGCCGCCCGGAGTCCGACGCTCTTCGGCGGCCGGCGCGGCCTGACCCGCGCTGATCTCGCGGCGCTGGGAAATCTGCGCGCCGCGCGGCGGCGCGGACGGGAAAAGCTGCGTGCCGTGGCGTGGGCCGACGAAGTCCCCTGGTTCAGCTACGCCACCCAGTTTGCCGACGTGCTGTCGCGGGGCGGCTTCGACATGGTTGTCGGGAATCCTCCCTGGGTCCGAAGCGAATCGCTCGACCCGGACACCCGGCGGTATCTCGCGGAACGGTTTCGCTGGATGCAAGGGGCACGGGCCGGCGGCCGAGGCTACGCTCATCAACCCGATCTCGCGGTGGCCTTCCTGGAGCGCGCACTCGAGCTCTCCGCTCCGAACGGCGTAGTCGCCCTTCTCATCCCCGCCAAGCTCGCAACCACGGGCTACGCCGCCGCCGCGCGCGCCGACCTGGCGCGGAAGACCACCATTGCCGTCGCGGCACCGGTCCACCAGGATCGCCGTGCCGACTTCGACGCCACCGTCTATCCCATGGCGCTCATCACCGCCAAGGCAGCGCCGCCGGCCGAGCATGTCGTCCGGCTCCGGCTCGGCGCGACGAACGCGGACGGCGGAATCCCGCAGCGCCAGTTCAGCGAGGGCCCGTGGGTGCTGACCACGACCTCGGCCTCCGAGCTGGTGACCCGGCTTCGTCGAAATCATCCCGGCTTCGGAGAGCGATTCCGCCCTCAACTCGGCGTCAAGACCGGGCTCAACCGGGTCTTTCTCGACCCCGGGCCCGACGTTGAACCGGAAGTCGTTCGCTGGGCAGCTCGAGGGCGAGACATCTTTCCATTCGGAGCGCGACGAATCCGGCAGCTCCTCTGGCCCTACGATGCCTCCGGACGTCTTCTCGACGCGCTACCCTCCGCCGCGGCGCGGCACGTCGCCCGGTTTCTCGGCGAGCTGCGCCGGCGAGCCGACTACACCGGTGGAAAACCGTGGTGCCTCTTCCGTACGGCGCCCGCGACCGCCCCGAACCGGGTGATCTGGGCCGACGTCGCGCGCCGCCTGGAGGCAGCTCCCCTCTTCGGGGCACGCGGTCTCGAAGTCATCCCGCTCAATAGCTGTTATCTCACGCCCACGTCGGACGTGCGGACTGCACTCCGGCTCGCCGCATGGCTCAACTGCACCTGGTGCCGCGCCCTGGCCACCGCAATCGCGGAGCCGGCGAGCGGCGGGTACGCCCGGTTCAACGCGCGAGTGATTTCCGCGCTCCCGCTCCCTTCTTCGGTGCTCGAATCCGCCGACCTGCTCGCTCTTGCGCGCGTCGGGATCGCGGGATCACTGCGCCAGAAAGTTCTCGATGACTGCTGCGCCGATCTCCTCTCGCTCGACGAACGTGATCAGCATCTGTTGGCCGGCCTGGCTGGCCCGGGCACCCTCGCTGGTCGCTGAATCGCTGGCCCGGGTACCGAATCCGCTGGCTTCGTGGCTCACGCCGGGTCCCCCCGCGCCGGCGGAGGCTGTCGCGGGACGTCTGGCCCGGGCACTGATGCCCGAAGAAGCGGAAGACCCGCCTCCATCATGGTTGCGCAACGATCAAGTGCTGTCGTTCCGCCGCGCGCTCGCGGCGGTGCGCCGGCACCGCGGGGCACTGCTCGCCGACGGCGTCGGCACCGGGAAGACGTTCATCGCGCTCGCGGTCGCCCGCGCCATCGAACCCGATCGTGCCGCTCACGCCATTGTCCCCGCCGTGCTTCGGGACCAGTGGACCGACGCCGCGCGGCGGGCCGGGGTCTCCATTCGCGTTCATACTCACGAAACGCTCAGTCGCGGGCGCGCGCCGCCGCCGACCGGCGGCGCGGTCATCATCGACGAAAGCCACCGGTTCCGGACTGCGTGCACTCGTCGCTACGACACGCTCGCGCCGTGGTGCGCAGGCCGACGCGGAATCCTCCTGAGCGCCACGCCCGTGGTCAACCGGCTTGCGGATCTCCCAAATCAGCTCGGACTCCTGGTCCGGGACGATGCGCTTTCATGGACCGGCATTCCTTCGCTGCGTGGCGCACTCGACATCCGCGCCCCGGGCGCCATCGCAACCCTCGTGATCACGGGAGAAGACCGCTCCGGGCTGCTCCCCGCGCGGCATGAGCTGGCATGGCGTCCCGCGGCATCGGGTTCGCTCACGACGCTGGTCCACGGAGTAAACCAACTCGCACTTTCCACCGACTCGTCCACGGCGGAGCTCCTTCGCGTCGTGCTGCTGCGTGCGGCGGCGTCGAGTCCCGCGGCGGCCCTCACCACCCTTCGGCGGTACGGCGCACTGCTCCGCCATGCGAGGGATGCGGGCAACTCCGGCCGGCCACTGTCGCGCCAAACGATCCGGCGTTTCGTCGGCACCGACGTCGATCAGCTCGTGCTCTGGCCACTGGTGGCCGAACCGGGGGCTCGTGTCGAGGTCGTGGTGGAGGACCTCGAGACCGTCACCGCACTCGAACGCCTCGCCTCGCACGCCTGCGCCGAGCCGGATCCGAAGGCGGCGGCGCTGGCGGAGCTGATCCGCGACCGGAAGCCGACGCTGGTTTTTGCCACGGCCATGGCAACGGTGCCCTATCTGCGGAACCGGCTCGCCCAGCCGGGCATCGCGTGGTGCACGGGAGCCGGGGCCGGTCTCGACCGAGGGGCGGCGCCGCGCGAGACGGTGCTCGATTGGTTTCGGCGGCGCACGCCACCCGGCGATGGCCTGCTGCGGCGACCCACCGTCCTCCTGTCGACCGACGTCGCCGCGGAGGGCCTCGACCTCCCACTGGTCGAGCGAGTCGTGCATTACGATTTGCCGTGGACGTCGGTCCGGCTGGACCAGCGAAGCGGTCGCGCCTTTCGATTGGGGAGCGCGAATGCGAGCGTCGAGGTGGTGCGGTTCGACCCTCCTCCGGAGCTGGCCTCTCTCCTCCGGCAGGAATCGATTCTCGAGGTCAAGGCGCGGCTGCCTTCGCTGATCGGACTCGACCAGGGCCCCGACGCGCCGTGGCGGGTTCGCGCCCGCTTAGCGGCAAGCTGGGAAGGACACGCGACCGCCGAGGGCCTCGCGGTGGTCCGGGGCAATGCATCAGGAATGGTCGCCGGCCTCCGGATGGGATTTGCCGACGGCTCCGCGCGGGAATTCGTGCTCGCAAAAACTGCTGTCGGATGGACCGATGATCCGGCTACGATCGCGGGGTTGCTGGAGCCGGCGCGAAGCGGGCATGCCGAGTCGCGATCCCCGTCCCGCAGCATGCTCAAGTCCGGCCTCCGTGCCCTGTCGGGGCGCGTCGCGGCGGTGCTGCGCGCCGCCAACGGCGCCCGATTGGGCGTCGCGCCACGGAGCAAGGCGGTCCGGGCGCTCCAGCGCCGCTTCCGTTCGCTTGCCGGCTGCGCGGCCCGCACCAGACATCGCACCCGCCTTTCCCGGCTGGATCAGGGGATGCGTCACCTCCGACGAGGTCTGACGTCGGGAGAGGAGCGGCGAGTCGAAGGATGGGTGACGCTTTCCGACGCCCAGCTCTTCGAGCGCCTGCTCGCACTGCCGCCGGAACCGGAGCTCCCCGCCCCTTCGAGCATCGCGCTGACGGCGCTGCTCCTGGTGGAGCCCGGCCTCCCGGACGGCTAGCTTTCCCGTCATGGCCAAGCTCACCACCATCCTGTTCGACCTCGACGGCACCCTCATCGACTCGGTTCGCCTGATCCTCGACAGCTATCACCATACGCTCGAGCGACACGGCCTCGACCCCCGAAGCGACGACTACTGGCTCGCCGGACTCGGAACGCCACTCCGGGTGCAGTTCCAGCCGTGGGCTGAAAACCCCGAGCGGCTCGAGGCCATGATCGGAACGTATCGGGAGTACAATCTCACGCACCACGACACGCGGGTCACGGCCTACCCCGGGGTGGTCGAGGTCGTCCGGGCCATTCGCGCCGCCGGGTATCGCACCGGCCTCGTCACCAGCAAGAACAAGCCGGGTGCGCTCCGCGGCCTTCGGCTGGTCGGATTGGAGGACGCGATGGAGCTGGTCATCGGGGCCGATGACGTGGTCAACCCGAAGCCGCATCCCGAGCCGGTCGAGGCCGCCTTGCGGCAGCTCGGCGAGCCGGCGGCAGGGGCGCTATATGTGGGAGACAGCACGCACGATATGGAATCGGGCCGGGCCGCCGGGGTACAGACCGCCGCGGCGCTCTGGGGCCCGTTCGGGCGGGAGCATCTCGTCGGATCGTCGCCGGATTACTGGCTGGAAACGCCCGGGGATTTGCGGACGTTGCTGGCCATCTAGGGGCCTGGAGCCTTCAGCCATCAACCTCAGTGGAGCGGGTCATGGATCTGATCCTGCCGGGCGCCGGCGTGGCCGTCGTGGTGTACGTCATCGTCGCCTTCAACGGCCTGACCCGGCTCAGGAACCTGGCGCGCAACGCCTGGTCGGACATCGACGTGCAGCTCAAGCGCCGGCATGACCTGGTCCCGGTGCTCGTCTCCACGGTCAAAGGCCATGCCGGCTACGAGCGGGGGACGCTCGACGCGGTGGTCGAGGCGCGGAACCGGGCGGTGGGCGCGGCGGGGCCGGCGGCCGCGGGCGACGCGGAGCGCGCGCTCGCCGGCCAGGTCAAGCAGCTGCTCGCGCTCGCGGAAGCGTACCCGGACCTCAAGGCGGGAGAGAGTTTCGTGGCGCTGCAGCGCTCGCTCACCGAGATCGAGGACCATATCCAGAATGCGCGGCGCTACTACAACGCCGTGGTGCGGGACTTCAATACGCGGATCGAGCAGTTCCCGTCCACGCTCGTCGCCCGGCCGTTCGGATTCCACACCGAGGAATTCTTCGGTCTGGCCGACTCGGCGGAGGAGGCAGTGCCCCGGGTGGAAGTATGACCGGCCGGATGACGCGCGCGGTCGCGGTCCTCCTGCTCGCGGCGGCGCCGGCGGCGGCCCAGCGCACCCTGGAGATCGAGCGTTTCGACGCGCGGATCACCGTCCAGCTCGACGGAAATATCGACGTCGAGGAAACGATCCGGGCCAGGTTCAACGGCTCCTGGAACGGCATCTACCGCAAGGTCCCGGTGGAATACCGGACGCCCCAGGGCTTCAAATGGACGATCAAGCTCGACCTCCTCTCGGCAACCAACCTCGAAGGGCAGGCCCTCCGCACCGAGAGCGAGCGGGAAGATCATTTCATCAAGTACAAGATGTGGATACCGGGCGCCAACGACGCCGTCCGGACCGTCGTGCTCCGGTACCGCGCGCACAACGCGCTGCGCTTCTTCGAGGACCACGACGAGCTCTACTGGAACGTGACGGGAGACGAGTGGGACGTCGCCGTCGGAGACGTGACGGCGGTGATCCACCTCCCGGCGGCGGCGACCGGCATTCGCGCGACCGCCTTCAACGGCGTCTATGGCTCGACGTCGCGCGAGGCGGTCGTCGCGCTCGACGGCGACTCGGTACGGATCACCATGCCCAGGAAGCTCCAGTTCCGTGAAGGGCTCACCGCCGTCGTCGGATGGGACAAGGGGCTGGTGCCCGAGCCGACCGGTGCGGAGCGCGCCGCGGGATTCCTCGTCGCCAACTGGCCGCTGGCCCTTCCGATTCCCGTCCTCGTCGGCATGCTGCTCCTCTGGTCCCGCAGGGGACGGGATCCCCGGAAGCTTCCGGTCGCGGTGCAATACGAGCCGCCGGCCGGCGTGACACCAGCGGAAGCGGGCACACTGACCGATGAATCGGCGGACATGCGGGATATCACCGCGACCATCGTGGATCTGGCCGTGCAGGGCCACCTCCGGATCGAAGAGCGGGAAGAATCGAAGCTGCTCGGGCTCATCAAGGAGAAGGAATTCGTCTTCCATCGGACGACGCCCGGAGACCGCGCCCGCACACTGTTCCCGCACGAGTCGGAGGTCCTGCAGGGAATCTTCGAGGGGGGTGCGACTACGGTGAGGCTGTCCGACCTGGAGAACGAGTTCTACAAGTGCCTGGACGGCATCAAGTCGGGTGTCATGGACCGCCTGGTGCACCAGGGTTTCTATGCCAAGCGGCCCGATCATGTGCGGGGCAGGTGGATCGGCTTCGGAGTCGCGATGGGGTTCATCACCGCCATGGGCGGGGCCATCGCGCCGGCGATCGGTGCAGCACCGGCCGCTTTCATCGTGGCCGGAGTCGCCATCGGCCTCATCATGGTGGTCATCGGCTACCACATGCCGGCGCGCACGATTCTCGGTGCGCGCACGCTCGAAAAGGTACTCGGCTTCGGCGAATTCCTGGAGCGGGTGGACAAGGAGCGGTTCGAACGGATCGTGAAGACGCCCGAGATGTTCGAGCGGTTCCTGCCCTACGCCATGGCGTTTGGAGTCGAGAAGCGGTGGGCCCAGGCATTTGACGATATGTATATGGAAGCGCCCTCCTGGTATGCCGGCTCCAGCCTGCATGCGTTCAACGCGAGCAGTTTCTCCGGCAGGCTCTCGGCCATGTCCAGCCGTGCGGGGAGCGTGATGAGCTCCTCGCCGCGCACTTCGAGCGGCTCCGGCTTCAGCGGCGGATCGTCGGGGGGCGGAGGAGGTGGCGGAGGTGGCGGGGGATTTTAGCGCGTCAATCTGCGCTTCTTCACCCCCGGGACTCAAGTGGGTAATTCACGAGCGATGACCTGCCACGCACATCCCCGTCGATCGTTCACGCCATCTTCCCCCACATCCCGACTCCAACCTCCTGCCCTCTTGACAGTCGGTGCGCGAAGACAACCGGTGGCGAGCTGGCTGGAGCGCACTCGTTATGCCGCCGCTCAATCCAATGCCTGACCTCTATCGTCCACCAACCTTCGTCGACGGCATCGGACAGCTTCCCTGGCAGCCGATGTACGACGAGACCTGACCGGCGCGCTCGACCGGGTCCGCGCAGCGATCGGGGAGCCTGCGCCCCTCCCCGCGCTCGAGCGGCTGCGCGAAGCCATGGCGAGGGGTCCCATCAGCCGTCTCTTCGTGAGGTCGGGAGGCGCGATCATCCCGGTGCCGGTGGCGGGGGTGTCCTGGTTCGAAGCACGCGGCGACTACGTGGCGGCGCATGCCGGGCCGCTGCGCCACATGGTCCATCTCTCGCTGAACCGCCTCGAAGAGCGCCTCGATCCGAAGCGATTCCTCCGGATCCACCGGACGCACATCGTCAATCTGGAGCAGATGAAAAGTTTCAGGCCCCAGGGAAAGGGCCGTCTCGAGGCGGTTCTGGCCGACGGGACCCGTCTCCCGGTGAGCCGGAGCCGGTCGCAGGAGCTCCGCGGCCTGGGCACCTGAGGATTTTGCAGCTGGGGCGGCAGGCTTCGAACCTGCAACCTTCCGGTTAACAGCCGGGCGCTCTGCCAGTTGAGCTACGCCCCAAGAACGCCGGTGACCGGCGCGTCCACCATAATAATCAGGCGCCTCCCCCTTCGTCGTCTCACCCTGACCTCCACATCTTGACAATCAAGATGAAGCAACGCTATACTCGACCCATTCCCGGCCTGGAGCCTCCGTGGACGAACCGAGCACCGATGTCATCCAGGGCACGCTCGACATGCTCATCCTGAAGACCCTGAGCCTCGAGCCGATGCACGGCTTCGGGATCGCCCGCCGGATCGAGCAGATCTCCCGGGGCGTCTTCAAGGTCAACCCCGGCTCGCTGCTGACCGCATTCCAGCGCCTGGAGCGCGCCGGATGGCTCGACGCCGAGTGGCGCACGACCGACAATGCGCGCCGCGCGAAGTACTACACCCTCACCCGCGCCGGACGAAAGCAGCTCGAGTTCGAGACCAGCGACTGGACCCGGCGCACCGCGGCCGTCGCACGCCTGCTCAAGGCGGAAGGCTGAAGGATGTCCCTCTGGCGCCAGCTAACCCGCGGCCTGCGAGTGCTGACCAACCGGTCTGCCGCCGACCGGGACGTCCGGGACGAGGTGGAACACTACCTCGAGCAGGCAACCGCGCAGGGTATCGCTCGCGGGATGAGCCTCGATCAGGCGCGGCGCGCCGCCCGCCTGGAGCTGGGCAGCCCCACCGCCGTGCGGCAGGAGGTGCGCGCCTACGGATGGGAACACCTGGTCGGCACGGTGCTCGCCGACCTCCGGTACGCCTCGCGCCGGTTACGGAGCGAGGCGGGGTTTACCGCGGTCACCGTGGTCACCCTGGCCGTCGGTATCGGCGCGACCACGGCAATCGTGAGCGCGGTGAACCCGGTGCTGTTTCAGCCCCTCCCCTACCCCGACCCCGGCCGCATCGTATCCATCTACGACGCGGCGCGGGACGGTTCCCGCATGAGCGGAACCTTTGGCGTCTTTCGCGCCGTCGAGGAGCGCACGCAGTCGTTCGAGTCGATCTCCGTCCTGAGGACCTGGCAACCCACGGTGACCGGACCGGACGAGCCGGAGCGACTCGAAGGGCAGCGGGTGAGCGCGGGCTACTTCCGCGTCCTGGGCGTACCTCCCGCGCTCGGCCGGGGTTTCCGCGCCGCCGATGATGTTTCCGGCGGTGCCCGGGTCGTGATCCTGAGCGGTGCGCTCTGGCGGCGCCGGTTCCACGGCGACCCGTCGATCGTGGGGCGCTCGATCACGCTCGACGGCGATCCCTTCGTCGTCGTCGGTGTCATGCCCCAGAGCTTCGAAAACATTCCGGGGCCTTCGGCGCAGCTGTGGACCCCTCTCCAGTACTCGCTGGACGATGGCCGCGCCTGGGGGCACCATCTCACCACGATCGCCCGGCTGCACCCCGGCGTGAACTTGGAGCAGGCGCGACGCGAGATCGCCGCGGTCGCGCCCGAGCTCGTGCGGCTGGCAGCGGCCGCGGATGGATACTTCCCGGGTGGATTCATCGTCTCGTCCCTGCACGACGACGTGACCCGCGGCGTCAAGCCGGCGCTGCTCGTCATCCTTGCCGCGGTGTCGCTCGTGCTCCTGATTGCCTGCGTCAACGTGACGAACCTGCTCCTGGCGCGCGGCGTCCAGCGCCGCGGCGAATTCGCGCTCCGGACTGCGCTTGGTGCCGGTCGGGGCCGGCTGGTCCGGCAGCTCCTCACGGAAAGCGTCCTGCTCGCGCTGATGGGCGGCGCAGCCGGCATGGCGGTCGCGATGCTCGGGGTGCGAGCGCTCGTCGCGCTCAGCCCACCAGGACTGCCCCGGGTCAGCGCGATCGAAGTGAATGGCGGCGTCTTCGCGTTCGGCTTGGGGCTGGCCACGCTGATCGGCCTGGCGTTCGGGATGACGCCGGCGCTTCAGGCCGCGGGTGGCGATCCGCATCAGGACCTGCACCTCGGCTCCCGGCGGGCCGCCGGCGGTCATCGGCGGACCCGGAGCGTGCTGGTCGTCACGGAGGTCGCGCTCGCGCTCGTCCTGCTGGTGAGCTCGGGGCTGCTCCTCCGGAGCCTCCGGAGTCTGTTCGCAGTCGAGGCGGGGTTCGAGCCGGCCCACCTGGTCACGATGCAGGTCCAGACGTCGGGGCACCGCTTCGATGCCGACGGCGCCACCTACACTTTCTTTGCCCAGGCGCTGGATGCGGTCCGCCGGGTGCCCGGTGTGACCGCGGCCGCGCTCACCAGCCAACTGCCCCTGAGCGGCGATCTGGACCAGTACGGCGTGCACTTCGACCCGCCGCCGGCCGTCAATCCCCGGGAGGGTTTCAACACCTTCCGCTATGCCGTGAGCCCGGGGTTCTTCGAAACGATGGGGATCCCACTCCGGAGCGGCCGGCTTCTGGACGAGCACGACCGGCCCGGTGCCCCACCGGTCGCGCTCATCAGCGAATCACTGGCTCGCGCGAAGTTCCGCGCGGCTGATCCGCTCGGACAGCGCCTCCGGATCGGACCGCTCACCGGCGAGCCCTATACGATCGTCGGCGTTGTCGGAGATGTGCGACAACAATCCCTCGCACTTGGCGAGACCGACGCGGTGTATACCACGGCGACCCAGTGGCGCTTCGTGGACAACGCGATGTCCCTCGTCGTCCGCGCCCGCGGCGACGCGGCGGCGCTCGCCCCCGCTATCCGGCAGGCGATCTGGGCGGTGGACCGGGATCAGGCGATCGTCCGCGTGGCAATGATGGACGACCTGCTCGCGGCGTCCGCGGCGGAACGGCGCTTCGCCCTCATCCTGTTCGAAGCGTTCGCGCTCGCGGCGCTGGTGCTGGCGGCGGCCGGCATCTACGGTGTGCTCGCGGGCAGCGTCGCCGAACGCACGAGGGAGATCGGCGTGCACTCGGCGCTCGGGGCTTCGCGTGGAACAATCGTCGCGCTCGTGGTCAGGCAGGGAATGTCCCTCACCGCCCTCGGCATCGCGATCGGTGTGGCAGGGGCAGTTGCCGCGACCCAGGCCATCGTCGCGATGCTGTTCGGCATCTCGCGGCTCGACCCGGCGACGTATGCCGGTGTGATCGTGCTCCTGGTCGGGGTGTCTGCCATCGCGTGTTCGGTCCCCGCGTGGCGCGCGGCCCGAATCGATCCGGCGGTCACTCTCCGGGCGGAGTAGTCCTCCAACTCACACGACTCGCAAGATGTTTGGCAGGGGACGATCCGGGTTCTCAAGGATTCCCTAGAGCGCGAGGTCGGCGAGGGCCGCGACCAATCGCTCGGCGTCGGCGGCATCGTTGTAGAGGTGCGGTGTCACCCGGAGCGAGGGACCCCGCATGCTCACGTAGATCCCCGACTCCGCCAGCCGCGCCGCGAGCGCCGGCGGAATGCCACGGGGGTGGCGCAGCCCCAGATAATGCCCTGCCCGCCGGTCGGCCGGCACCGCGGTGAACCCCATCGGCGCAACCGCACGGACCAGCTCGGCGCAGTAGTCCGCCAGAGCTCTCTGAATTGCCGGTATGGTCCACATCTGAATCTGCCGCAGCGCCCCGCTCACCATCGGCATCAGGGCAAAATTCGACGGCTCCCCCACGTCGTAGCGGCGGGCGCCGGCGCGAAATCCGTCGTGATACTGCACCAGGCTCGAAAAGTCTTCGGAGCCCTCGCGGTTGATCCAGTTGAACTCGAGGGGGATCCCCTCGCGCCGGCGGGGTGACACGTAGAGGAATCCCGTGCTGTAGGGACCCAGCAGCCATTTGTAACACGCGGCCACCATGAAGTCGGGATCGACCGCGGTGAGATCGAGCGGCAGTGCGCCGAGCGACTGGGTCACGTCCAGGGCCAGCGCGGCCCCAACCTCATCGAGCGCCATGCGGATGCGCGCCAGGTCGAGGAGGCCTCCATCGGTCCAGTGGCAATGGGGGAGTGCCGCGACGGCGGTCCGCTCGTCGATTGCGTCGAGAACCACGCGGGTCCAGTCGTCGTCCGCCGGACGCGGCAGCAGCACCGCTTCTGCGCCGGTGGCTCGCGCCCGCTCCAGCCAGGCATAGGTGGTGGAGGGAAACTCCTCGTCCAGGAGGAGGACTCGCCGGCCGGCGGACAGCGGCACGTTGCGCGCGGCGACGGCCATGCCGTAGCTGGCGGCGGGAATCAGCGCCACGGTGTCGGGGGACGCACCGATGAGCGACGCAAAGAGTCCGCGCGGCGTCTCCATCGACTCGAAGAAATCGGCGGGCGTGATCTCCCAGGGCCGTGCTTTGCGGCCGACCGACCGTACTCCTGCCTCCCGCACGCTCCGAAGCAGGGGCGACATGTAGCCGCAATTGAAGTAGGCGACATCGTCAGGGATCTCGAACAGGTGGCGCGAGGCGAGGTCTCGAGTCATGCGACGAATCTAGTGAATCGGCGCTCCGGTCACCCGCGGCTTGACCCCATCCCGCAGGTTGGGTAGCCTCACCGCACGGTGCGAATCTTCGCTCTTGTTCCTGCCGCGGGCCGAAGTGAACGCTTCGGCAGCGAGAAACTCCTGGCCAAGTGGCACGACCGCGAGCTGCTCGGGCATGTCCTCCTCAAGCTGAATGGCGCACGCGCCGCCGGCCTCCTGACCGGCATCGTGGTCGTGCACCGTCCGGACGACGATGCCATCCGGGCTCTCACGCTGGAATACCGAGGGTACCCGGTCGCGGTCCGGGATCCCTTGGGCGAGCTGTCCCTCTCACTTCGCACCGGCATCGACGCCATCATCCAGCGCGGTCCCGCGCAGCAGCGCGAGGCGCTGCTCGTCTGCCACGGCGACCAACCCCTGATCCGGCTCGACGTGATTCACGCCGTGATCGACGCGTGGGCCCACGGCGGAGCCGTTGCCGCGCGGCCCGCGTACCGCGACACGCCGGGTGAGCCCGGCCTGCCCATGCTGGTCGATCGAAGCCTGTGGCGCCTCGCGAGCGAAATGCGGGGAGAAAGCGGCTTCGCGCCGGTGCTCGCGAGCCATGGGATCACGGTGCGGTCCATCTCTGTTGGTGGAAGGAATCCAGACGTGGACACGCCGGAAGATCTCGCGGGACTGGAAGACGCCCCGGCGACGGCGGCAGGCTGATGCGTGGACTGCTCGAGGAATACGACGCACTCGCCCGAACGGGGCGGGTGGGACGGGCGGTGGTGATCCAGGTGTGGGGCTCGGCCCCCCGCCCGGAAGGCGCGTGTCTCCTCGCCACCGAGGAGGGCCGGATGGCGGGGTCGGTCTCCGGCGGCTGCGTCGAGGCGGCGGCCTCCGAGGAGATTCAAGCCGCGATCCGGCGCGGCACTCCGAAACGGATCGGCTGGGGGGTGACCCACGAGCGCGCCTGGGAGATGGGACTCTCTTGCGGCGGGCAGATCGAGGTGTTCGTCGAGCCCTCGATCCGCGACGAGGTGCTGCTGGCCGCGCGGCGCGATTCGGGCTCGGTGGTCGCCACGGTGATCGGTGGCGCTGCCCCGCCCGGCGCCGGACTCCTAATGGAGGAAGACGGGAGCCGGCGCGTCCTCGGCGAGCTCCCGGCGGACCTGGAGGTGCCGATCGCGACGGCGGCGCTCGCCGCGCTTCCCTCGCTGCAGAGCGGCGTCGTGACCCTCTCCGCCCCGAACGGGTCCGCCGACGTCTTTCTCGAGGTCTTCCCGCGTCGGCCGACACTGCTGGTCTTCGGCGGGGTGCACATCGCGATGGCGCTCACCAGGATGGCCAAGCCGCTCGGTTTTCGCACCATCGTCGCGGACGGCCGGGAGGCCTTCCTCACCCGCGACCGCTTCCCGGACGCCGATGAGCTGATCCTGGGATGGCCCGAAGCGGTGTTCAAAAAGGTGGGGCTCGACCCGGCCACCTGCGTCTGCCTGTTGACACACGACCCGAAATTCGACGAGCCGGCCGTCCAGCTCGCACTCCGTTCGCCCGCGTGTTATGTGGGCGCGATCGGGTCGCGCAAGACCCAGAAGCTCCGCCGGGAGCAGCTCGCCGCGGCCGGCTTCACCCCGGACGAGATCGCGCGCCTCAAGGGTCCCATCGGGCTCGATCTCGGCGGCCGCACCCCGGAGGAGATCGCGCTCGCGATTCTCGCCGAGATCACCGCCGTCCGCTACGGCCGCACGAGCGCGGCTACCCGGTAGCGCCCACTTCCGAAAACCGCAGCATCGCGCTAGCGTAGAGTCGGCGCGGCCTCGCGCCTGACCTCCTGACCGGACGCCTACGCCGTCCGGCCTGTGCGGGGGCAAAGGGGATTCCTGTCCTCGAGGGACCTGCCGCCTCCTGTCCACTCGCTTCTCGACCGCCGGGGAGCGTGGATGCGTGGGATCCGCTTCCCGGCCCGAGAAGGAGAAAGGACAGTGACCGAGCGGAAGCATTTCAAGCAGCTCGTGCGGTCCCGCATGGGCAAGACCGGCGAGAGCTATTCCACCGCGCGTCGGCAGGTGATCCGGCAGTCCGCGGATCCTTCAGCCTCCCAACCCATCCCCCATCATTTCCCGGGCGACATCCCGGTCCCGACCGCGCTGCGGGCACTCCTGTCGCACGCGGGAGTGCGCAACCCGTACACCAGGGCGCCCTTTTCCGAGGCCATGCTCTTCGGCTTCGATGGCGGCATCGGGGCGGGCGTGTTCGCTTTTCACTACGCGAAGGAGGACTTCTCCTCGTTCTACATCGCCGGCCGACACGGCTGGCAGGACGATGCGCATTGGGGCCATACGGCGCTCAAGCGCCTTGGCCTTGCCTTCACCGTGAAGGAATCGTCGGGCGCCAAGCCGGGGGAAAAGCATCTTCGCGAGCTGCTGCAGGGCGGGCGGCCGGTGATGACCTGGGTCGACGCCTCCGGCCTTCCCTACCGGGCGTTACCGGGATCCTTCAGCGGGGGCGGCTATCACGTCCTGACGGTGTTCGGGATCGACGAGTCGGCGGGCACGGCGCTGGTGGGCGACCTGGCTGATGACGTGATACCGGTTCCGCTCGCCCAGCTGGCGGTCGCGCGAGGGCGCATCAAAAAATTCAAGAATCGGGTCCTTATCATCGATCCACCGAAGAAGCTTCCCGACCTGGCGACGCTGGTCCGGGGCGGGGTTCGGGAATGCGTGGAGGGGCTCACCACGTGCAAGATGAAGAACTTCAGGCTGGACGCTTTCGCCGCCTGGGCCGAGCGGCTCGACGGGAGCAAGGCGGCCGATTCGTGGGAAAAGATCTTCCCGCCCGGACACCACCTCTATGCGGGACTCCGGTCCATCACGGAGTACATCGAATACTACGGCACCGGTGGCGGCCTCTGCCGCCCGATCTTCGCGGAATTCCTGGAAGAGTCCGCGGAGGCGCTCGGCGACAGCGGGTTACGGGCGCTGGCCGATCGCTACGCTGACCTGGGGCGTGAATGGACCGCACTGGCAGAGGCGGCGCTTCCCGAGGCGATCCCGGCCTTCCGGGAAACCCGGGAGCTGCTGGCGAAAAAGTGGGAAGGATTGCACACGGAGGGGGGACACGCCGCGGAAACCATCGGCAAGTGTTTCGCCTCGCTCGACGAGCATTCCGTGCGGATGAAGACGGCTTTTCCGCTCGGTGCCGCCGGAAGCGCCGACCTCCGCCGCGATCTCAAGCAGCGGGTGACGGCGCTCTACGCAAAGGAGGTAGCGGCGCTCGCGGAGCTTGCGGCGTGGCGCTGAGCTACGACCCATGCTCGCAAGCCACGGCATCTCGGTGCGGGCCATTTCGGTCGCAGGCAGGAATCCCGAAGTGGACACGCCGGAAGACCCGGCGGGTCTGAAAGACGGCAGAATTGCCGGCTCCATCCAAGGGCTGTGCGTGGAGGCACCGGCAGCCGAGGAGCGGCGCTTGGGCTCGTCCGACACGGGAGGTGGGGCCACCTGGCCGCAGGGCGCAGAGTCGGCGAGACCATTGCTTTTCAACCATCGGGTGTTCTTTCATTAAAGACAAAGGAGACTCCGATTGGGCGATCTTGCCGTCACCACGTCTCCCTCCAGCGGAAGCACCGGCCCGCCCAGTCAGTCGGCCTTGGTCCCGCTGCTGACGTTCGACGTCGGCGGGCGTCGGTTCGCCGTTGCGGCTGCCGCAGTTCGGGAAATCACGCTCGCCGTGGCAACGACCCCGCTGCCCAAAGCGCCTCCGATTGTGGAAGGGGTGATCGACGTCCACGGCACCCTCGTGCCGGTGCTTGACATCCGGCGGCGCTTCGGCCTTCCGCCGATTCCGGTTGCACCCGAGCACCACCTCCTCATCGCGCAGGCCGGCCGCAGAGTCGTGGCGCTCCGGGTGGATCACGCCATCGACCTGGTCTCGGTGAATGAGGATGCCATCGAATCCGCGGCACGGGTGGTGCCGGGTGTCGAATTCGTGGCGGGCATCGTGAAGCTGCCGGACGGTCTCACCCTGATCCACGATCTCGATCGGTTCCTCTCTCTGGAGGAAGCCGGCCAGGTAGCCGCGGCCACCGAAGCCGCCGCGCGGCGGACGGGCCGGTGATGAGTACGGACGTGTGGCTTTCAGAAGACCTCAAGGAGGCGGCGGCGACTCTCGTGCGCCGCCGGACCGGGCTCGTCTTCAGTGAAGCGCGCCGTCTCACGTTTGAAGCCGCACTCGCCGCGGCGGGGCGCAGGGCGGCCCTGAGCGATCCCGGGGTCTATCTCGCCCGGCTGGCGGTCGAGCCGGCGCTGCTCGACGACCTGGTGGCCGAGATCACCGTGGGCGAGACGTACTTCTTCCGGGAGCCGCGGCAGTTCGCGATCATCCAGGACGAGATCGTGCCGGGGTTGCTGTCGCACCGGCTCCGCGGCCACCCGCTGCGCATCTGGAGCGCCGGGTGCGCCACGGGGGAAGAGCCGTACACGCTGGCGATCATCGTGCGCACGCAGGGACTGGAGGATACCGCGCACATCGTGGCCACCGATCTGTCGCGTGCCGCTCTCGCCCAGGCTCGGCAGGCCCGCTACACCAGGTGGTCGCTGCGAGGCGTGCCGGACGAAGTCATACGAACCTACTTCGAGCACGTGGGCGGTCGGTTCGTGCTGACGCCAGCAGTGCGCGACGCAGTCGAATTCCGCTACCTGAACCTCGCGGAGGACCGCTACCCCTCGCTCTCGACCGGCATCTGGGGCATGGACCTGATTCTTTGCCGCAACGTCCTGATCTATTTCGACCCGGAGACGGTCGCGCGCGTGGCGCGCCGGTTGATGGACTCGCTAAGCGACCGCGGCTGGCTGCTGCTCGGCGCGTCCGACCCGACGCTCTCGGATCTGGTCCCCTGCGACGTGGTGGTCACTGGTGCCGGTCTCGCCTATCGCCGGCCGGGTCGCGGCGGCATCCGACCGGGCGCGACGGCCAGTGTCCGGCCCACTCTCGCGTTCCCGGCGCTCTCCGAGGCGCCGGAGCCGCCAACGCCACTGTTGACTGTGTTGCCGGCTGAGGAGCCGGATTCGAGCGTCGAGGAGCAGCCGCAAGCCGGCGTTCCCGGGGACGCCGCCCACTGCTACGCGGTGCGGGACTATGAACGCGCAGCCGAGTTGGCGGGCCGGCTCGTGCAACACGGCGGCCGTGACCCGTCGCTGTGGATCGTGCTGGTTCGGTCGCTCGCGAACCGGGGCCAGCTCGATGCCGCGGGGCGAGCGTGCGCCGCCGCGGTGGACCGGCATCGGACCTCGGCCGAGCTCACCTACCTGCACGCCCTGCTGCTCGCCGAGTCCGGTCGCTACGCCGACGCCGCGGCGGCCGCGCGGCGCGCGCTCTATCTCGACCGGGGGCTCATCGTGGCCCACCTGGCGCTCGGTGGAGCGCTGGCGCGGCTCGCCGATACCGGTGGCGCGCGCCGGGCGTTCCGCAACGCGGAGATGCTGCTGGCTGCGATGTCGCCGGAAGGAATCGTGCCCGCGTCCGATGGGGAGCCCGCGGGCCGCCTCGCCGAAATGACGCGGGTGCAATTGCGGCTCCTGGGAGAGGTGGCGGCGTAATGGCGGCTCCGCGACGGGGGCACCGCGGCCCCATGGATTGGGCCGACATCCGGCTGCGGATGGAAATGGCAGGCCGGGCGCTGGCCGGGGCGACGGACCTATCCCCGGAACGTGTCCGCGAGCTCCTCGAAGAACGGGCCCGTGTGCTGGCGCGGCCCGCAGCGGTGCCGCCCGCAGGTGATATGCTCGAGGTGATCACGTTCACACTGACCAACGAGACCTATGGCCTCGAGTCGCGCTACGTGCTAGCGGTGTTCCGGTTGCTGGACCTGTCCCCGCTTCCCGGTGCCGAACCCCCGGTGATCGGGGTGACGGCGTGGCGGGGGGAGCTGCTGACGATCCTCGACCTCCGCGTGGCGCTCGGTCTTTCGGTCGACGCGCTCAGCGACCTGACCCGGGTGATCGTGCTGGGGGAGGAGCGGCCGGCCTTCGGGATCCTGGCCGACGCCGCGCGGGAGCTGGTGACGCTCCCGGCGTCCAACGTGCGGGAACCGCAGGAAGGTGTCGCGGTGAAGCGGGAGTACCTGCGCGGGGTCACCCCGGACGCGATGCTGGTGCTCGAAGCCACGAAGCTGTTGCAGCTCCACGGGTGAGGAGGAGTTTATGCGTTGGACCGTGAGTCGCCGAATTGCGGCGGGTTTTGCAGTGGGTCTGGGCCTCGTCATCGTCGTCGCGGTCGTCGGAATTGCGGCGCTGCGGGGGGCTTCGGGTGCCTATAGGGACGCTCTGCGCCAGGAGCGGCGCACCCTGGTTCCGGCGCTCACCGCCCAAGCCGAATTTCGGCGCGCCAACCTGGACTACCTCGGGGTCCTGATCCAACCGAACGACACAGAACTGCACAGCCGCGACAGTACCCTCGCCCTGAGCCGCGCGCTGGTCGAGCAACTGCGCGATTCCGCTCGTACTCTGGAGAGTCGTGCCATCTGGGAGGAAGTACTTGCCGCGCTCTCGGAGTGGGACGAGGCCTCGCGGGCCTCCATCGCGGCGGCGCGGGCGGGCGCTGCCACCGAGGCGCTCCGAATCCGTGACACACGCGCCACTCCGACCCGGGAGGCGGTGCGCGCCACGATCCGGCGAGGCATCGAGCGGGCGGAGCAACGGACCGATGCCGAAATCCTCGCGGCGCAGACGACTGCGGCCCGGATGCAGACCACACTCCTGCTGGGGGCGCTGCTGGCCCTCCTGGTGGGCATGCTCTCGGCGGTGTTCCTGAACCGCGCCGTGAACGGGCCACTCCAGGAAACCACCGGCGTCCTCGCCTCGAGCGCGGCGGAGATACTCGCGGCCACGACGCAGCAGGCCTCGGGGGCGAGCGAGACGTCGGCGGCGGTGACAGAGACCGTCACAACCGTGGACGAGGTGGCCCAGACCGCCGAACAGTCGGCGCAGCGAGCCCGGGCCGTGGCCGACTCGGCCCAGCGAGCGGCCGAGATCGGCAAGGCTGGGCGCAAGGCGGTCGACGAGTCGACCGCGGCGATGACGGTCATGAAGGACCAGGTGGAGTCAATCGCCGAGAGTATCCTGGCCCTGGCGGAGCAGGCGCAGGCCATCGGCGAGATCATCGCGACGGTGAACGACATCGCCGAGCAGACGAACCTGCTGGCTTTGAACGCGGCGGTGGAGGCGGCGCGCGCGGGCGAGCAGGGCCGAGGGTTTGGGGTGGTCGCGGGCGAGGTCAAGAGCCTGGCGGGACAGTCGAAGAAAGCGACCGTGGAAGTGCGGCGCATTCTGGGGGAGATCCAGCGGGCGACGAGCGCGGCAGTGATGACCACGGAGCAGGGGACGAAGCAGGTGACGGCCACGTCCAAGCAGGTCACCGAGGCGGGGGAGACAATCCGGGCGCTGGCAGACGCGGTGGCGGAGGCCGCCCAGTCGGCGGCGCAGATCGTGGCGTCGGCAGGACAGCAGACCGTTGGCATGACGCAAGTCCGCCAGGCCATGGGCAACATTCACGAGGCCATCCAGCAGAACCTCGCCTCGACCCGGCAGGCCGAGCGGGCGGCGCAGGACCTGCACGCCCTGGGAACCAAGCTGCTGGCGTTCGTTGGCGGGAACCGGCACGCGCCGACGCGACAGGCGGCGAGATGAACAAGGATCAGCTTGCCACGCGACTGCTTGCCACCTTCATCGGTGAGCTCGAGGAGCAGGTCCGCACCATGAACGGCGAGCTGCTGGCGCTCGAAGCCGAACCAGCCGCCACTGAGCACCTGAAATCCCTATTCCGGGTGGCCCACACCCTCAAGGGCGCGGCGCGGGCGGTCGGCGTGCCGCCGGTCGAGCATGTGTGTCACGCGCTGGAGACGCTCCTGGCACAAGCACGCGACGGGAAGCTGACCCTGGGACCGGAGGAGTTTACCCTGCTCTTTTCCGCCGCCGATGCCCTGTCGGACGCAGGCCTGCGGCTGAAGGCCGGCCGCGATCTCGTGGGCTCACCATTGGCGGCACTGCGCGGCCGGCTGAGTCGGGAACCCGAAACGGGACAGACGGCACCGCCGAGCGCGCTCCCTCCGAGCCCGCCGTTCTCGGGTGACCGGGGTGACGGCCAGCTGCGGGTTGACGCGGAGAAGCTCGACGCGCTGCTCGCGGCCACGGGACAGTTGTCCGTCGCCGGCAGCCGCGTCGCGAGTCGTCCGTCGGAGCTGCAGGCACTCCATGATGTGGCCGCTCGCGCGGCGACCGAGTGGAACCGCACCGGCCGGCGGCTCCGCCTGGCGCTCGAGCGGTCGGCGGCGCCGCCGGCGCTCAGTCAGGCGGTGAACGGGATGGAAGAGAACCTCCGCCAGGTCGTCCAGGAGGTGTCCCGGCTGGCCGGCGGCGCGACGGCGGATGCGCGCACCCTTTCGCAGGTGACCGACGAAGTTGCCGACCGGGTGCGCCGGCTACGCATGCGTCCCTTCGCCGAAGCCTGTGAGGCGCTGCCCCGCATGGTGCGCGACCTCGCCATCACCGCCGGGAAGGAGCTGGAGATCGAGGTCCTCGGCGGAGACGTGGAAGTGGATCGCGCTGTGCTGGACGGACTGCGCGAGGCCCTGTTGCAACTTGTTCGCAATGCGGCGGATCACGGGATCGAGCCGCCGGCGAAACGCGAGCGGGCGGGAAAGCCGCGGCGGGGCAAGGTGACTGTGGCGGCCGCACTGAAGGGCGACCGGTTCACCGTCACCGTATCCGACGATGGCGCCGGACTTGACGTGCCGGCGGTCCGCGCCCAGATCGAACGGCGCGGGCTGCCCGTGCCCGACGATGAGCGCGAGCTCGCGCGCACCCTGTTCGAGGGCGGAATGTCAACGCGAGACGAAGTGACGGCGATCTCCGGGCGCGGAGTCGGGCTGGACATCGTGCGGGCCGCCGTCGCACGGCTCCGCGGAACGGTCGGCGTTGAGTGGTGCGAAACCGTCGGCACGACGTTCACGATCGAGTGCCCACCCGCCCTCGCCACCATCCGCGCGTTGCTCGCGGCAGTGGGTCCCCAGATCGTCGCGGTCCCTATGACCAATGTAGAGCGATTGCTCCGGGTCCGGCCGGAGGAGATCAAGCACGCCGAGGGGCGCGACGTGATCACCACTGCCGAGGTCCTGGTTCCGCTGGTCGCGCTCGCGCGGCTCCTGCCGCCGCTGGTCGAGCGGCCGGCGACCGGTGCGCTGGCGGTCATCCTGCTGCGCGCCGGCGATCGGCGGCTGGCGGTCGCGGTGGACGAGCTGGTCGCGGAGCAGGAGGTGGTGCTGAGGCCGGTGGGAAGAGGGCGGGAGCCGCTACCCCATGTGAGCGGCGCGGCAATCCTCGGGACGGGCCGGGTCGCACTGGTGCTCAATCCCGTGACTCTCGTCGGGGCCGGGCTCAGTCTGGGGGCGGGCCCCGGGCTCGCTGTCGCAGGGGCGCAGCCGGCCGGGCCTGCCAAGCACCGGATCCTCGTGGTGGACGATTCGATTACGACGCGGACCCTGGAGCGGAGCATCCTTGAAGCTGCCGGGTACGACGTTCGCACCGCAGTGGATGGTGCCGACGGGTGGAGGGTGTTGCAGGAACACGGCTGCGATCTCGTGGTCGCCGATGTCGAAATGCCGCGGATGGACGGGTTCGCGTTGTGCGAGGCGATCCGCGGGTCCAAACGATTGCAGACGCTGCCGGTGGTGCTGGTGACGGCGCTTGAGTCGCCGGAGCACCGGGCGCGGGGGCTCGAGGTCGGGGCGGACGCCTACATCGGGAAGTCGAGCTTCGACCAACAGAACCTGCTGGAAACCATCAACCAGTTGCTGGGGTAGGGCACCTATGATTCGCGTCGTGATCGCCGAGGATTCGCTCACCGTCCGCGAGCTGCTGGTAGAGATTCTTGAGAGCGACCCCGAAATCCGGGTGGTGGGCCAGGCGAAGAACGGCGCCGAGGCCGTGGAGTTGGCACTGCTCCTCAAGCCCGACCTGATCACCATGGACGTCCACATGCCGCTCATGAACGGCTTCGAGGCCACCAAGGAGATCATGGTGCAGGTGCCAACGCCGATCATCATCGTGTCTTCCAGCGCGAGCCGGGAGGACATGGGGCATTCGTTCGACGCCATGCGGGCGGGCGCGCTGATGGTGGTGGTGAAACCCGACAACCCTCGCTCTGCGGTCTTCAGCGGCCGCCGGGAGCAGTTTCTGGCGATGGCGAAGGCCATGGCGCAGGTGAAGGTCGTGCGGCGCTGGGCGCCGCGCGCGCCGGCGGTGGTGCCGCCCATGGGACCCAGTCGGATATCCGACGCGTCCCCCCGATGCCGGCTCGTCGCGATCACCGCCTCGACGGGAGGGCCGACGGCCCTGCAGCGCATCCTCGCGGACCTCCCACGCGATTTTCCCGTCCCAATCCTCGTGGTGCAGCACATCGCGGCGGGATTCGTCGCGGGATTCGCCGACTGGCTGAACGCGAGCTGCAATCTGCGCGTGAAGGTGGCTGCTTCCGGCGAACCCCTGCTCGCGCACAGCGTCCTCCTCCCTCCGGACGACCGGCACCTGGGCGTGAGCCGCGACGCCCGCGTGGTGGTGTCGGACGCGGCACCACTCAACGGATTCCGTCCTTCGGGAACCTACTTGTTCGAATCCGCGGCGCGGGCCTACGGGGCCTCGGTCGCGGCCATCATCCTCACGGGCATGGGGAGCGACGGAGTCGACGGGCTGAAGGCCGTCAAGGCGGCGGGAGGGCGAGTGCTCGCACAAGACGAGGCGAGCTCCGTCGTGTATGGCATGCCGCGCGAAGCGGTGGCGGCGGGTGTGGTGGACGCCGTGCTGCCCCTGGACGACGTTGCCCAGTACCTCATGGAACTCACCGTGGGACCGGGCCGTGCCGAGGAGCGGGCCTAGTCATGGGCCGGGCCAGAATCCTCTCGGTCGAATCGTTTCTCGGTACGCCGGAGGGCGCGGCATGAGCAGCCGAACGACACCGATGCGCGTCCTCGTCGTTGAGGATAGCCCAACCCAGGCCGAGGTGCTTCGCACGGACCTGGAGGGCGCCGGGTACGAGGTCGAACTCGCGGCGAGCGGGGAGGAAGGGATCGCCCGCTTTGATCCCCAGCGGTTCCACGTCGTGGTCAGCGACATCGTCATGCCCGGGGCGGTGGACGGCTACGAGCTCTGTCGGCGGATCAAGGCGGGAGCGGGTCGCCACACACCGGTCATCCTGCTCACGAGCCTCGCCGACCCGCTCGACATCATCAACGGGCTCGAATGCGGGGCGGACAACTTCCTTACCAAGCCCCACCAGCTGGAGCATCTCCTGGAGAGGATGCGGTTACTCCTCGCGACGAAACAAGCCCGCACGCGTGGCCGCCTCCAGGTCGGCGTGGAGGTGTTCTTCCTGGGTCGAAAGTTCACCATCAGCTCCGAGCGCGAACAGATCCTCGACCTGCTTATCTCGACATTCGAGGACGCCGTGCTCCAGAACCGGGCGCTACGGCAACGCGAGGAGGAGCTGGAAGCAGCGCGCGCCGAACTGGCGCGGTACACCGGCACGCTGGAAGCCCGACTGGAGCGGGTCCTCGCCTCGGTACCGGACATCCTGTACAGCATGGACCCCACCCTCACGGTGTGCCACTACGTGTCGCCGGCCTGCCTCCCAGTGCTCGGCTCCTCGCCGGAAGAGGTCTGTGCCACGCCGGGGCTCTGGGCGGCGCGTGTGTACCTGGAGGACCGCCCGGCCGTGCGGACGTGGCTCGAAGGCGTCGTCCGCTCGGGGCGCTCCGAGCGCATCGAGTACCGCGTCCGGCACCGTGACGGCTCCGTGCGTTGGCTTGAGGACGCGGTCGTAGCGGTGGTGGACGCCGCCGGGGCCGTGGAGCGCCTCGACGGTATCGCCCGCGATATTACCGACCGCAAGCTGGCGGAGGCGACGTTGCAGGTCGTGCAGGGGCGCCTAGCCGGCATCCTGGATATGGCCCAGGACGCCATCATCTCGGTGGACAAAAGCCAGCGCATCATCCTCTTCAACCGGGGAGCCGAGAAGATGTTCGGCTACGCCGCGCACGAGGTGCTGGGCAAGCCTGTCGAAGTGCTCCTGCCCTCCCGGTTTGCCGACGCCCACCGGAGCCACATTCAGGACTTCGGTGCTGCACCGGAGTCGGGCGGCAAAACGGGCGAGCGCGGTGAAGCGAGCGGTCGCCGCAAAGATGGCACCGAGTTCCCCGCCGAGGCGTCGATCTCCAAGCTGGTCCAGGAAGGCGAGACCATCTTCACCGCCATCGTTCGCGATGTCACGGAGCGCCAGCGAACGGAGCAAGCGCGTGCCCAGCTCGCGACCATTCTGGAGGCAACGACGGATTTCGTGGGTACCGCCGACATCGAGGGACGCCTGCTCTACCTGAATCAGGCCGGTCGCCGGATGGTTGGAATCGGCCCGGCTGAAGACATCCGCGGCCTGACGATCCCCGCTCTCTATCCGGAGCACGAGCGGCCCCGTCTGCTGAGCGAGGTCATCCCGACGGTCCTGCGGGAAGGAGCGTGGAGCGGGGAGGCGGTTTTCCAGCATAGTGACGGCCGGGAAATCCCCGTCTTGATCTCAACCCTTGCCAACCAAGCCACGGCGGACTCCCCGCTCCTCCTCTCGGCGATCGCGCGCGACCTCACCGAGTATAAGAGGCTCGAGCATCAATTCCGGCTGGCCCAGAAGATGGAGGCCGTCGGGCGTCTGGCCGGCGGGATCGCGCACGACTTCAACAATGTCCTGACCGCGATCACTGGGTACACCGAATTGCTGCTGGAGGGGGCGGAAGCAGGGGATCCGCGGCGCGGCGATCTCGAGGAGATCCGCACGGCGGCCCAGCGCGCCGCGGGTCTCACCCGCCAGTTGCTGGCGTTCAGCCGCCAGCAGGTCCTGGAGCCACGCGTGTTCGATCTGAACGAGGTGGTCGCGGGGATGGACAAGATGCTCCGGCCGATCCTGGGCGAGGACGTGGAGCTGACGACTTCCCTGGCGGCCGACCTGGGCCGCGCGAAGGCCGACCCTGGCCAGATCGAGCAGGTCATCCTCAATCTGGCCGTGAACGCCCGGGACGCGATGCCGCGCGGCGGGAAGCTGACGGTCGAAACGGCCAACGTCGAGCTCGACGACGCCTACGCCCGGGAGCACGTGTCGATCGTCCCGGGCCGCTACGTGATGCTGGCGGTGAGCGACACCGGCATGGGAATGGACGCCGAAACCAAGGCCAGGATATTCGAGCCGTTCTTCACCACCAAAGTTGTCGGCAAGGGAACCGGACTGGGGTTGGCGACGGCGTATGGGATCGTGAAGCAGAGCGGCGGAAACGTGTGGGTATACAGCGAGCCCGGCAAGGGCGCGACGTTCAAGGTCTACCTGCCGCGGGTGGACGCGCCGGTCGAGGGGCCCGCAGTCACCGCGGCCCCGACCCGCCCCGTCGAAGGCACGGAGACGATTCTCGTCACGGAGGACAACGAAAGCGTCCGCCGGCTGGTGGGCACCGTATTGAAGGGACACGGGTACACGGTCCTGGAGGCGGCCGAACCGGCCGAAGCGCTGGCGCTCGCCGAGCGCCATGGCGGCCCCGTTGCGTTGCTCGTGACCGACGTCGTGATGCCGGGAATGAGCGGCCGGGAGTTGGCCCGGCAGCTCGAGGCGGCCCGGCCGGACCTGCGCGTTCTCTACACATCGGGGTACACGGACGACGCCGTCGTGAGCCACGGCGTGCTGGAGGCCGGGGTCGCGTTCCTTCAGAAGCCGTTCACGCCAGCCGATCTACTGCGCAAGGTGCGCGCGGTGCTCGAAGCCACATAGGGCGTTGCCGGTATCGAGCTCGTCGGAGCGAAATCGAGCTCGACTTCCCTCCTCGTGGTCGCTTCCCCACCCCGGCAGCTCCGCGCGATGGACCTCGGATACTGCGGCGGGCGTGAAAGGCGCCGGTAAGCCTGCCTACGGACGGGCCCGAAGGCGTTCCCGCTCCTTCTCGACGTACCATTCGGCTTCCCGGAGCAGTCCCTGCGCGTCGAACACGATTCCGTCCTTGACCGTCCATTCGACGCCGCCGTGCTTCCACTGCTCGCCGCGCGGCACCAGTCCGGCCACACCATAGCCGCGGCCGTACATCACCTTGAAATTGTCGATCGGGTTGCCGTTCACCACGGCGAGGTCGGCGCGGCAACCGACCCGGATGCCACAGTGCTGTTCGAGCCCGAGAGTCCGGTAGGCATTCGTCGTCGCGACCTTGATCACGTCCAGCGGATGGATCCCGGTCTCCTGCATCAGCTCGAGCTCCCGGATCAGCGCGATTCCGCCGATCCCGCCCTCGTCGCTTCCGGCGGTCAGAAGGCCGCCGCGCTCGTGAAACGTCTTGACCCACTTCATCCAGATCTGGAAGTTCCGCTTCCAGTTGATTTCATCGGAGGTCTTCCACTCCCGCTTGAACGCGCCATGCACGGTCGTGTCGGGCCCGGCGACGACCTCCGAGGGATGCATGAGGGTTTCCTTGACGGGGAGTCCGACGTTCCGCCAGAGGTCGCGATTGTCCTCGTAGACCGCCATCGTCGGATCCCAGTTGGTGCCGTTCTTGATCAGCTTGTCGATGACCGCGGAGAGCCGCTCCGGCAGCTTGTCCGCTTCCGACCAGAGCAGCCCCGCGTAGCGGAACCGATCGAGCTCATCCCAGTAGTTGTAGTCGGTGGGAAAGCTCTGCGAGCCGGCGAGCGCGGCGTCGGGAATTCCATACCAGTGCTCGATGCTCCGGACTCCCGCATCGGAGGCGACCGCGGCATCGCTCTCGGACACCTTGAGGTCGGTCATCGTGAACATGCCGAGCTTGTTCGACTCGTCCGCGATCGCCTGCAACACGTCGGGATAGTGGCCGGGGCTCTTCGAGACCTTCACGCAATCGGCGCCGAGGGCCTTGAATTCCCGCACCATCACCCGCGCCTTGTCGGGCGTGTTGCCGACATCCCAGCGCCGGAGCGGCAGCGGCCAGCGCTGGCACAACACCAGGCGGGGCGCGACCAGCTGATTCGCCTCGGCGAGCCGCCGCTGCGCGGTCATCAGTGTGAGGCCCGCACCGGTGCCGGCATCGCGAACGGTCGTGATGCCGTGCCCGAGGTAGAGCCGGTAGGCAAAATCGAGCCCGCGAGGGCCGTATTCGCTCCGGGGTGGCGGCAGGTGGGCGTGCATCTCGACCAGCCCGGGGATGACGTACTTGCCCGCCGCGTCGATGATCTTGTCTCCGGTGGGACGCCGGAAGTCGGGACCGTACCCCGCGGCGTTGACCGGATCCATGAGGACGACGTCGACGATGGTGTTCCCTTCGATGACGATGTCGACCGGGCCTTCCGGCGGCATCGCCCGGTTGGTGCCCGGAGTGCCCCGCCCCGAGATGTAGGTGGCATTGCGAATGACCAGCCGGCGGTATTTCTCGCCCTTGAGTGTGCCGAGCGGAAGCGGTCCGGGCCCGTTGTTCGGCACCGCGAAGGATTCGGCCGTCTGGGCGATGAGTGAGGGTGCCCCGACAGAGGAGAGCACCATGGCCACAGCCGTCGCGAGGAAAAGGCGGGGGAACATCGGGCATCTCCGGGAATGGTTTGACGAGCCCAAGTATACTGCGCCTTCCCGGATCCTACATCACCGTGACGTCGCCAGCCGGCGGACCGTGGCCACGAACCGCCGCTGCGCCGCGGGATTCTTCACCGCGACGAAGATGGTGTCGTCGCCCGAGATGTTGCCGAGCATGTCGGGCCAGGCGAGGCGGTCGAGCGCGGCGCCGACGCGGTTGGCCTCGCCCGGCGGAGTATGGAGCACGATGAGCGCGTCGCCCGCCGGCTCGATGGTGAGCACACCTTCCGCGATTCGCTGCTCGTCGGGGTCGTGGCGCGGCCGGTGTGAAAGTGCGGGGCGCTGATACGCACCGCCGACCTTGATCAGATGAAGCGCCGCGATGTCCCGGCTCACCGAGGACTGCGTGACCTCCCACCCTTCCCGGGCCAGGGCGTCGGCCAGCTCCTCCTGCGTGTGGATGGCGTGGGTGGAGATGATCTCCAGGATCTTGAGGTGTCGCTGCCGGCGGTCGCCGGTCATCGCCGTTCCCGTCCCACCAGCCGGTCCATCGCGGCGTGGAACGATTTCTGTTCCCGCTCGCTCCAGCGCCGGGCCCGCTCGAACCGGCGCCACGCCCGTTCGAGCCCGAGTCGCCCCACACCGCCCGCCGATCGTCGCCGTGACATCATCGCGCGAACCGATGGCGCCGGAAAGCGCGCGCCCCGCTTGAGCGCCGCGGCCACGTCCCGGTAGGCCCGCCGGAACGGCACCCCGCCGTCCACCCTGCGCATCACTTCATCGGTGGCGAGCGCGTCTCCGGAGAGCGCGTCGAGTCCTCCGGCGCGATTCACCTCGAGCTGCGGGATCGCTCTCGCCAGCATCGCCAGCATCGGCTGAGTCCGGCTCAGTCCCCGAATCAGCGGCTCCTTGAGAAGCTGAAAGTCCCGATGATAGCCGCTGGTGAGCTTGGATCGGAGCGCAAGCACCGCGGCGAGATCGCCTTCTACGGCCGCGACCCGCGCGCGGGTGAGCTCGAAGAGATCGGGGTTCCGCTTGTGGGGCATGATGCTCGAGCCGGTCGCGAGGTGCGCCGGAAGCCGGAGCAGGCCGAATTCCTCTCCACTGTAGAGGATCACGTCGCCCGACAGCTTGGCGAGTTCGTGTCCGAGCTGCACGCACCAGAACAGGGCGTCGGCCTCCAGCTTCCCGCGGCTGTTCTGCACCGACGCCACATTGTGATCGAGGCCCGCGAAGCCGAGGGCCCGGGCCGCGGCGCCACGATCGAGCGGAAGCGGGACTCCATAACCCGCGGCGCTTCCGAGAGGGGAGCGATCGACACGGGCCCAGAGGCCCGGCAGTCCTTCCACCGTGTCGAGCACGCCTTCCGCGAACGCCGCCGCCCACAGCCCCGCCGACGACGGCATCGCCCGGCGCGTGTGGGTGTATCCCGGCCAGAGCGCGTCCCGGTGCAGCTCGGCGAACAGGAGCAGGGCGGCCACCACGCCGAGCGCGCCGACCTGCAGCGCGATGAGGTTGTCCTTCAGGAACAACCGGAGATCGCAGGCCACCTGGTCGTTGCGCGACCGGCCGGTGTGCAACCGTTCGCCCGCCGACCCGACTCGGCGGGTGAGCCAGAGCTCGACGGCCGAATGGGCGTCCTCATGCTCCGGTCCGATGGCCAGGCGGCCATTCCGCACTGCGCGAAACGCCGCGCGGAGTCCGGCGCGCAGCTTTCGATAATCCCGCTGGGTCACCAGCCCCGACGCCCGCAATCCCTCGACGTGACCGAGACTCCCGAGCACATCCCAGGGCAGGAGATGCCGGTCCCATTCCCGGTCGTCGCCGATGGTGTAGGCGAGCATGCCGTCGTCGAGCTCGACACCGGGAGACCACAGACGCGTGGGCGGGAGGGCGGCAGGGCGGTTGGGGCGGGAGGAACGCTTCACGCGAGGTACTCCTTCGCGACGGCCGCGTAGAAAGCGCGAGCTTCGGTCACTTCGGGCAGATCGACGTACTCGTCGGGCGTGTGCGACCGTCGACTGGTGCCCGGCCCGCACTTGATCGCATCGGCATGCCGCACGAACACCCAGTCGGAGCAGGTGGGGCTGCCGAACGTGGTCATCGCGGGCCGCACCCGGCGAACCGCGCCCAGAAGCGGCGAGCCGGCGGGCGTTTCGCAGGGCACCAGGCGGTCGGAGGTGATCACGAGCTCGCATTCCAGGCGCGCGGCGAGCGCCCGGGCGAGCTCGTCATGCGGCCATGCCGGCGTACTGCGGATGTCCAGGACCGCCTTGGCGGCGGGAGGCGTCACGTTCCGGCTCACCCCGGCCGTCAGCATGGTCGGGGTGACGGTGGTGACGCCGAGAATCGGGTGGGTGCGCTCGTTCACCAGACCATCGAGCCGGGCGAGATCCCGGGCGAGCACGGTGATCGCGTTGGTGAAGGCCCCGTCGTCTCCGGCATAACCCGCATGGCGCTGGTCTCCCCGTCCGATCAGGTCGGCCATCATGAGCCCGCGCTGGGCGACGGCGGCGTCCAGGTTGGTGGGCTCGCCCACGACGGCGGCATCGATCCGCCCGGCCCGCTCCACGGCCTTTCCCATGGTGGTATGCCGGGTCTCCTCCCCGTATCCCATGATCACGAGCAGGCGGCCCCGCCCGAGCTCCCCGAGTACGTCCGCCGCGGCGAGCGTCATCGCCGCGACCGATGCCTTCGCGTCTCCCGACCCGCGTCCGTAGAGCCGGGAGCCCTCCATCTCGGGTGTGAATGGGTCGCGAGTCCATCCTTCGCCCGGAGGCACCACGTCGAGATGGCTCAGAAAGGCGAGCGTCGGCCCCGGACGACCGGTATCCACCGACATGGTGACGGACGCATCGTCGCGCACCACGTCGAGTCCCGCCTGGGCGGCCGCCCCGGCGAGGAACCGCGCGATTCCCTCTTCGGTGCCGCTGACCGACGGGATCGCGACCAGCTCCCTAAGAAGCTCGATCTCCGTCGGCAAGATCCACTCCGAGGTAGGTAGCCTTCTCTTTCCGGCCGACGATCATCGTGCCGGTGCCCGAACCGGTGAACACTTCCAGCAGCAGGGAGTCGTGTACCCGCCCGTCGATGATGTGGGTGCGCTCCACCCCTCCCGTCGCGGCGCGGATGCACGCCTCGACCTTGGGGCGCATCCCGCCGGCGATGACGCCCGACTGGAGCAGCACGTCGAGGTCGTCGGGGTCGGCAAAGGTCACCAGGCTCGAGGGGTCGTTCCGGTCCCGGAGCACTCCGGGGGCGCCGGTCAGAAACACGAGCTTCTGCGCCTTGAGGGCGATCGCGAGGGACTCCGCCACGGTGTCGGCGTTCACGTTGTACACGTTGCCGTCCCCGTCGCCGGCGAGCGACGCGACCACGGGAACGAACCGTGACTCGACCAGCGTGAGGATGACGCGCGGGTCCACTCGATCGATGTCGCCGACATGCCCGTAATCGACGATGCGCGTGGTGCCGTCGTCGGCGGTGACGCTCCCCGGAGGCCGCCGGTGGGCGGTGATGAGGTCGGCATCCACCCCGGAGACTCCGACGCCCTGTACCTGGTGACTGCGGAGCGCCGAGAGCAGCTCGGTCGACAGGAGGCCGGGGTACACCATCTTGGCGACTTCCAGCGCCAGGTCGTCGGTGACGCGCCGGCCCGCGACCATCACGGGCTCCTGCCCGAGCCGCCGCATGAGCGCGGAGGCCTGCGGCCCGCCGCCGTGGACGACCACGATCCGGATGCTCAGCGAATGGAGCAGCGCCAGCTGCGCCGCGACATGGTCGAGCACTTCGGAGTCGCTCAGGACGTCGCCGCCCAGCTTGACCACGAAGACGTGATCGCGGTAGGCGCGGACGTAACGGAGGGCGCCTTTGAGGCCGGAAATCCCCTGCGTCGAGTCGATCGTCATGCGTGGTTCCTCATCGTGTGAGCGGTGAGCGGTGAGCAGTGAGCGGGAGGCCCCTGCATTTCCCGCTCACCGCTTACCGCTAACCGCTTACCGCTCACCAATCAGTTCCAGCAACAACGCCCTCTGGACATGCAGCCGGTTTTCCGCCTGGTCATACACCGCGCTCTGCGGCCCGTCGAGCACCGCGTCGTCGATCTCCACGTTGCGGCGGACCGGAAGGCAATGCAGCACGATGCTCCTGCCCGGGTCGGTCATGCGCCATGCGCGATGGGGCGTCCGGAGTGCCCGCTCCTCGTCCGGACGCCCGAAGGCCGAGAGCGCCCCCCACGATTTTACGTACACCGCGTCCGCGCCTTCGAGCGCGGCCGCGCGGTCATGCGTCACCCAGGCCTGTCCCCCCCTCGCGCCGGCGAGACCGGCGATGGCCTGCATATCCTCGGGGTCGAGCTCGAAGCCGGGCGGATGGACGATGGCGACCTCCATGCCGAGGTGCGCCGCGGCGAGGGCGGCGCTCACGGGCACCGCGGTCGGCAGCGGTTTGGGATGCCAGGCCCATTGCAGCACGAACTTCCTGCCGCGCGGACTTCCCAGCCGCTCCCGCAGGGTGAGGGCGTCGGCCAGTCCCTGACAGGGATGCCGCCGCACCGACTCCAGATTGATGACCGGCTTGGGACAGTACTTCGCGAAGTTTCTGATGATGCGGTCTTGCCGCTCGACGACCCAGTCCGGGCCCTTGGGAAAGCTCCGCACGGCGAGCGCGTCGGCGTAGCGGCCCAGGACCCGCGCCGCATCGATCAGGTGCTCGACCCCGGTCCCGTCCATCACCGCGCCCGGCTCCGTCTCCAGGGTCCAGCTCCCCTTGCCGGGCTCCAGCACGAGCGCATGGCCGCCGTGCAGAAACATGGCGGTCTCCATACTGGACCGGGTGCGGAGACTCGGGTCGAGGAACATCATCGCCAGCACCTTCTTGTCGAGCCCGCCCGGCACCTCGCCGCGCTTGACTCGCGCCGCGAGCGCCAGCAGCGAGTCGATCTCCTCCGGATTCCACTCTTCGGTGCTGAGGAAATCGCGCTTGGTCATGCCAGCACCCGGCCGAGCGCATCGAGCAGGAGGTCCGCTTCGCCCACCGAAAACGAGAGCGGCGGGAGCAGTCGCAGCGTGTTAGGATCGGAGGCGGTACCCACCAGCACCCGCTCGCCAAATAGGGCCTGCTGCACGCCGGCCGCCGGGCGGGGCATTTGCAGCCCGAGGAGGAGCCCCCGGCCCCGGATGTCGCTCACACCGAGCCGGGCCGCGCCGGCGCGCAGGTACCCGCTGACCTGGGTGACATTGACCAGGAGGCCTTCGCGGTCGATGACTTCGAGCGTCGCGATGCCGGCGGCACAGGCAACCGGCCCGCCGCCGAAGGTGCTTCCCAGATCGCCGATCTTGAGCCCACTGGTCAGGGCGCTGGTGGCGACCATCGCCCCGATCGGAAAACCCGACGCGAGCCCCTTGGCCATCGTGATGATATCCGGCGTCACGCCGAATGCCTCGGCGGCGGTGAAGCTCCCGGACCGTCCGACCCCGCACTGCACTTCATCGAAGATGAGCACGGCGCCGGTCCGGCTGCAGGCGCGGCGCGCGGCCTGGAGAAACTCCACCGAGCAGTCGCGGGCACCGGTGAGGCCCTGCACCGGCTCGACGATGACCGCTGCCGTGGCACCGTCCACGGTGCGCTCCATCGCCGCGGCGTCGTTGAAAGGCACCTTGACCGACAGGGGCAGCCCCGCCCGCCGGGCGCCCGCCTCGTACTTTTCGCCGTCGGTCACCGCGAGGCACGCCGCGGTCCGGCCATGCCAGCCGCCGGCCACCGACACGATCCGCTGGCGCCCGGTCATCTTCCGGGCCAGCCCCAAGGCGTTCTCGTTGGCCTCCGCTCCCGAATTGCAGAAGAAGACCTTGGAGAGATCGCCGGGACAGAGCGCCGCAATGCGCTCGGCCAGCTCTTCCCGCAGCGGATGCGGCACGGCGGTCGAGTAGAAGATCAACGTCGCCGCCTGCCGCCGGATGGCCTCGACGACATGCGGATGACAATGGCCCGTCGAGGCGACGGCGTGGCCGCCGTAGGCATCGAGCCACTCCTGGCCTTCGTCGTCCACCAGCCAGGAGCCGTGACCCGAGACCGCGACGAGCGGCATCTGGGCGTAGACCGGAAGCCAGGCTTTTCCATTCAGCATGGGAAGATCCCCGCGAGCCGGAGTCCCGCCGTCTCTTCGAGTCCGAGCGCCAGATTCATGGCCTGCACCGCTTGTCCTCCCGCTCCCTTGACCAGGTTGTCCACCGCGACCATGACCTGCACCTCACGGCCATCCCCGGACGCGGTGGCGTGCATCAGTGCCATGTTGGTCCCTATGACGTGGGTCAGCTCGGGCGGCTGCTCCAGCAGGCGAACGAAGGGGCGGCCGGCAAAGGCATCGGCATACCGCTTCGCGATCGACGCCGCGCTGGACGGCTCGGCGAGGGTCGCATGCAGCGTCGCATGGATCCCGCGCACGAAGGGTCCCGAGTGGGCCAGGAGGCGGGCCGTGCCGGTATCGTTGCCGCTCCACTGCCGCCACTGCTCGACGATCTCCCCCTCATGCCGGTGACCCATCACCGAGTAGGCGAAGAGATTGTGCGCCCGCGCCGGGTGATGGGTGGTCGGCTTCGGATGGACCCCGGCACCGCTCGAGCCGGTCACGGCAAAGACAGACGGAACGGCGGAAAGGCGCAAGGACGCCAGGGGGTATAACGCTAGTTGAGCAGCGGTGGCGAAGCAGCCGGGCGCGGCCAGCGCGGTGGCGCCGCGCAGCTCAGTGCCAAGCACATCGGCAAGCGCGTAGCGAAACCGATGCACCAGCGCGGGCGCGGGATGGGGGCCGTAGTAGCGCTCGTGCAGGCGCCCATCACGAATCCGGAAGTCCGCGGCGAGGTCCACCACCAGCCCGGGACCGGCGTCGATCAGCTCGCCCATGAGCTGCGACGACTGGCCATGCTCCAGGGCGAGAAAGACGACATCGGCGTGGCGGGCGGCTTCCGCCGCCGATGCGCCGGAAAACCGGGCCTCGGTGAGCAGCACGAGGCCGGGATGAATGGCCGCGATCGACTTTCCCGCCTGGCTTCGGCTGGTGGCGACACACTCGCGTACGTCCGGATGCTGCAGGACGATCCGCAGCAGCTCCCCGCCGACATACCCGGCGGCGCCGATGACCGCGATCCGCATCAGGCGCCCGCCGCGAGCGCGGCGTCGAAGGCGTGACGAACGGTGCCCACGAGGCCGGCGGCATCGCGCAGCGCGTTGTGGGCCGGCAGACCGAGTTGCCGGCCGATGTAGTCCCGGCCGACCTGGTTGTCGGTGGCCGGTCCGGTGATGCAGGTGATCGGCAGTCCGTACTGCTCGGTGTAGAGCTGCTGCGCTCCCCAGCAAGCCACGGGATCCGGCGCGGCCATGACGTGGCCGACGGCGAGCGCCATCAACCCCGGATCCCGCAGAATGTCCTGGACGCCGTATTCGCCGAGGATGCCGTCGCCCAGCTCGGCCACAATGATGTCGGGCCGGCCACCGCGTTCCTTCGCGAGCCGGTTGAAGATGCCGCGAGCCACCGGCACCGTCATCCCGGCGTGGGTGCTGGCGGCGCCGGCATCGTTGAAGGTGAGCGCGGCCACCGCACCGGCATCGAGCATGGCGAGGGTATCACGCATCAGCGACACGCCGGTGAGCTTGCAGGCACCCACGCGAAGCCCGGCGCGCGAAAGCCCGCGAACCAGCTCGGTCGCGGCGACGGTCTTCCCGGCATTCATGCAGGTCCCCGCCACGAAGACGACGGGGACATTGCATTCGAGCGTGTCCGCCGGCGGGATGGCGCCGTCCACGATCGTCGCCGGCCGGCCGACCCGGTCGCCCAGCTCGGGAAAAGCGAGGATCGCGCCGAGCACTTCGGCCTGGAACGGCGGGCCGATGTCGGGATTGGACGACGTGCAGCGGCCGAGGATTCCGCCGAGGTTGAGGACGTTGATCACATCGCCCACGGCGATCTCGCTCGGCACGTCGCCGGCATAGCCACGCAGCGCCCGGCGGGAGCCCAGTGTGCCCGCCAGGACATCGCCGGCCCGGAGGGACACCATCCGTCCCGCGAGATCTTCGACCGTGTTGTAGGACGACTTGTCCTCGAGGATCCGGACCGCGAGGACATAGCCCTCGTGCGCGACGATCTCCTCACCCACGATCACATCGGGGGCGAGCCGCGCGTTCCGGGTGGACGACGCGATGCGGTCGAGGCGGATGCGAGTGGTTCTGACCATGGCTACGGCCGGTGAGCGGTGAGCGGGGAGCGGTGAGCGGGAACTGCCGCTTCCCCGGTCTCACCCGCCCGTTGAGCCAGGAGCGACGGAATAGCCCCGATCCGCGCGAAGGCACGGGCCTCGTCGCCGGTCCAGAGGCGGTTTTCCTCGCCGTAGGTCGCGACCGAGCGGTCCATCATCGAGAAGGGACTCCGGGCACCGGTCACCATGAACCGGCCGGGAGCGACGCGGACCCGGGTCTCCCCGCTCACCCGCCGCTGCGAGCTGGTGAGCAACGCTTCGATGTCGCGGAGCGCCGGATCGAAGTAGTGGCCCTCGTGCAGACGATCGCCGTAAAAGCGGCCCAGCTGGTCCTTCCAGAAGACCTGCCACTTCGTGAGCACCAGCTTTTCCAGCTCGCGGTGCGCACCGATCAGCAGGAGCGCCGCTCCGGCCTCGAAGCCGATCCGGCCCTTGATGCCGAGCGCCGTTTCGCCCACATGAATGTTCCGGCCCAAACCGTACTCCGCGGAGAACGCGGAGAGCCGCGCGATCAGATTGGGCCCCGAGAGGGACGCGTCATCCAGCGTGACGGGAACACCTCGTTCCCAGCCGATCACCAGCTCGACCGGCGCGGGCGCGCCCGCCGGCGGATCGAGCAGCTCGGCGGGCGGCCCGGCCCAGGTATCGTGGGTCCAGCCGCCTCCCCAGGTCGTCCCCCAGAGCCCGGCGTTGACGCTGTACGCCGACGCTTTGGCGGGCACCGGAAGGCCGCGTGCCTCGAGGTAGGCAATGGCGCGCTCGCGCGTCAGCCCCTCGTCGCGGATCGGGGTCACGATCGCGAGCTCGGGTGCGAGGACCCGAAGCGCGATGTCGAAGCGCACCTGGTCGTTCCCGGCGCCGGTCGAGCCGTGCGCCACCGCTCCGGCTCCGATGGCGCGCGCCACCTCGATGACGGACAGGGCCTGCTGGGTGCGTTCGGCCGCGACGGAGAGGGGGTAGACCTCGCCGCGGAGCACGTTGCCCTGAATGAGAAAGGTGACGAACCGGGTGAACACTTCGTCCCGTGCGTCCACCTCGTGGTGCTGCACGGCGCCCACGGTTTCCGCCTGCCGGCGGATGGCCGCGCGCTCCTCGGGCGAGGCGCCCCCGGTGTTCACGTACACGGTGTGCACGGCGTAACCCTGCTCCGCCAGCCGGGGCACACAATACGACGTGTCGAGCCCGCCGGAGAAGGCGAGGGCGAGAGGGGTTGATTGCATAATGCATAATTATGCAACGACGCGGCGGAAAATCAAGGGGGGAGGGTGATGAGCGGTGAGCGGTGAGCGATAAGCGGAAACGCCTGTCCCGCGTACCGCTCACCGCTCACTCTCTCGGCGGCCGCACGCTCAGCGCCCCCAGCAGCGCTCCCGTCGCGCCCGCCGCCGCGCAGGTCGCGCCGGCAATCAGGACGTTCTGCAGCGGAAGATGGCCCAGCAGCCCGAACCCCAGCGTGCCAAGCGCCCCGGTCAGTCCCGCGCACCAGGCGCCGCCGCGGAGCTGGGAGGCGAGCCGCTGCATGCGGGCGGCGCGGGCGTAGAGGAATCCCGTGAAGGCGCCGGCGAGCGTGGCGCCCACGGGAAAGAAATCTCCCGACTGCAGCGGTTCCACCAGGTGGACCAGCAGCACCAGCACGGTCATGAGCACGGCGCCGACGATGCAAGTCTTGCGTCGCGCGGTTGCCCCGCCCGCCGGCGGCGCCCCGGCGGGCGGCGCGGCGGTAGTCAGCGCACCGTGGCCGTGCACTCGATCTCCACCCGGGCGCCCATCGCCAGGCCGGAGGCGCCCATCGCGCTCCGGGCGGGCTTGGGTCCGGGGAAGAAAGTCACGTACACGGTGTTCATCTTCGCCCACTCGGCGATATCGGCGAGCATCACGAGGCAGCGCACCACCCGGTCCATTCCCGATCCGTTGGCTTCGAGCACCCGCTGGATGTTGGTCAGGACCTGGCGGGTTTCGGCCTCGATTCCGCCCGTGACCAGGCGGTTGGTGCTGTCACTGCCGATCTGACCCGCCAGGTACAGCATATGTCCCACCCGCACGGCGGGAGAAAAGGGGAGAGTTGCCGCCGCGCCCGTCGGCACGATGTACTTGACCTCGGGGGGAGGGTTCTGAGCTCGGAGGACCGGGGGAAGAGCGAGAATCAGGAGCAGCGCGGGAAGGCGGGGAAGGTGTCGGAGCATGGGATAGTCGCGGTTTAGGTGGATGCTGGTTGCTGGATGCTGGTCGCTGGAAACTGCCTTCCGCACCGGCTCAACACCAGTCCCCAGCATCCAGCATCCAGCTCCTCACCTCCGTATCAGGTAACTCAGCTTCACGAAGTACGAATCCCGCTCGCGATCCAGCCGGCTGAACCGGAAGGACTCCGGCTCCCGCATCGTGCTCCCGTAGCCGAGGTAGATCACCGTGCCCGGCGTCGGAAGGTAGGAGAAGAGCCACTCGAGCTGGAGCAGGTTGTCGGAGAAGGCCGCGGCTCGCACCAGGGTCCCTCCCGGCCCGGGGACCAGCAGCGGATCGCCGGTGCGGGAATCGTCGCGGAGCGAGTCCTGCTCCATCGCCGTATACTGGCCGACCACCCGCAGAAACATCGACCGGCTCAGCTGATATTCCACCTTCACCCGCGGAATCCGCCCCTGCCCCACCGTGCTGCCGTCGGTGCGGCGGTGGTAATACTGCCAGTTGTAGTCCGCGTCCACCCGAACGCGGTCGGTCGGGCGCCAGTTGGCGGAGAGCGTCAGGAACCCGATGTTGGCGCTCGACCACTCGAAGAAATTCTCGTCCTTTCCCCAGAGGTAGAAGAGACCGAACGACCAGTGCTTGAACTGCGGTGTCCCGAAGGTGAGCACCCAGTCGAGATTCGGCAGCCTCGCCGTGCCGGTGAACGGAATCGTATCGATGACTCCGCCGGCATGCCGTTCGATGGCGTAGCCGCGATACAGCGATTCGTCGAAGCGGAACTCCTCGACCAGCACCGAGGCGCCGAACTGCCAGCCTCCGCGAAGCTGGAAGTTGGAGTTGAGGTGCGCCTTCTTTTCCAGCGGTTGCCGTCCCCCGGTGAAGTCGCGGAATTGCCAGGTGCCGGTGAGCCGGAGGTCGAGGCTGGCCCGCTCGAGCCGGCTCCGTTCTCTCCCGTACACCGTGTAGCTGTGAGTGGCCGCCGCATCGACGATCGACGGCCGTGCGATCAGCCCGCTCGACGCCCGGAAATCGGGATGATGGCCGAAGATGGTGTAGTTGGCGCCGAAGGTCCGGCCGCTCTTGAGCAGCGAGCCCCGAAACGACGGACCCGTAAGCACCGGCGAGCCGGGGCGGACGGTCCGGCTCATGGCGCCGAGGAGCTGCAGGCTCCAGCGGGGAGAAAGCACGACCCGGGTGTCGCCCGCGAGCACGCGGTTGGATGCCGGGCCGTCTTCCTTGTCGGTGAAGACCAGTCCGACCCGCGAGGCGCTCCCGACATCCCGCTGCACCCGCAGGATGTTATAGACGGGATGGTGACTCAGATCGAATGAGCCGGCGGTGTCATCCACCGCGGTGAGAAAACCGACATTCAGCCCCGCCACCTTCCCGGTCAGCTTGGCCGCGGCGACCGGCGCCAGGATCCGGCGGGTGTAGATGAGGTTGCCGGGCGCCGCGAACTGCTCGTTGCTCTCCAGGAAAAACGGCCGCTTCTCGGCGAAGAAGAGCGCCTGCCTCGGATCCGCCACCAGCTGACCGGCGTCGGATTCAACTTCGGCAAAATCCGGCCGAATGGTTCCGTTGAGGGTGAGGTTGGTCGTGATACCCCACCGTACATTGGCGCCGAAGCGTGGATGCCGGAGGTCGTGACTGTCGTAGTCATAACCCGAGCCGGTCGGCGCTCCCACGACCCGTCCGGTGACGACCGGCGTCACGTCGAGGACCAGTCCGCGCCTGAGCCCGGTGAGCCCGGTCAGGTGGCCGACCTGGCCGAGATAGCTCGTCGCCGCCCGGCGCGCCGGAGCCCAGCTGTATTCGTACCCGCCCCGGCTCTGCACTTTGCGGAGCACATTGAATCCCCAGGACTGCGTGCCAGCCGCCTGGTACCGCAGCGATTTGAAGGGAATCCGGATCTCGATTTCGTACCCGGTCTCGGTCACTCTCCCTTTCGAATGGAAAACGAAATCGGGATTGATGTCGGGTGGCTCCCGGCCGACCGCGAGCGCGGAGAAGCCGCCGCCGCTGCTCACACCTCTCTCGACCATCACCCCGTCCCCCTGCACGCCGAGGGGATTGGCGGCGAAAACAGTCGCCTGCCGCCCGTCGTTGAAGGTGCCGAGGAAGATGCCGATATAGTCGTCGCTGTACATCTTGTCCCGGTCGGCCAGGGTGGCGTGCACCGTGCCGGGCTCGGCAAAGGCGCGGATGCCGAAGTGGATGGCGGTGGGGGAATACCAGACCAACACCTCCGTCGAGTCGTCAGCGGCGATATCGTCGGTCGGTGCATAGCGCGAGAAGCCGGTGAGGCGGGCCGCCTGCTGCCAGGCTGCCTCTCCCAGGATCCCGTCCACCACGATGTCCGCTTCAATTCGCGGGGGGGCGACGTCGAGCTGCCGGGCGCGTCCGTCGTACGCGTCCCCGGGTCCGGCGATGAGGGCGGCAAGCAGTGCAAGCGTCACGCGCGGTCTCTCGGAAGAGTGAAGGGGTCTCTTTGCCCTACGGCGATCGGGACTGGCAGATTCACCGGGGATCGACCAGAGTTCCGGCATGGCGCGTCGACGTCCTCCCGCCGCAGGTCTGATGCTGGTGCTCGGACTCTCCATGGCCGTGTCGCTGGGCCTCGCCGCACAGCGCTTCGGGCAGCGCGGCATGCGGTTCGAGCCGAACGTTCCCTATGACGGCCGTTTTACCTTCGCGCGGATCCGGTACACCGTGTACCACCGGAGCGGGTGGGAGTACGACTACCCGACGATGGAACGCAACCTGATGACGATGCTGGCGGAGATCACCTCGCTCCAGCCGCACATTTCAGGCAGCAACATCCACACCTTCGACGACCCCGAGCTGCTCAAGTTTCCGATCGCCTACCTCTCCGAGCCGGGCTACTGGATTCCGAGCGAGCGTGAGGTGGAAGGACTGCGCACCTACCTCGCCAAAGGCGGATTCCTCATCGTCGACGACTTCATGCGGGGGGAGTGGTACAACTTCGAGGAACAGATCCGCCGGGTGCTGCCCGAGGGCCGGATCGACCGGCTCGACGCCTCGCACCCGGTGTTCGATTCATTCTTCCGGGTGGCGTCGCTCGACATGAGCTATCCGCACGACCCCGGGCTCAAGGCTTCGTTCCTGGGGATTCACGAGGACAACGACCCGCGCAAGCGCCTCGTCGTGATCATCAATTACAACAACGACATCGGCGACTACATGGAGCACTCGGACCAGGGGTGGTGGCCGGTGAACATCAGCAACGACGCCTACAAGCTCGCGACGAATTACATCATCTACGGATTAACGCACTAGCCTTCACCTGGACCGAGCACGCCAGGAGAGAGCAGTCTCCCGGTCGTCATCATTGTTTGACCGACCGCACCGCCAGCTGCGCTTCGATCAGGGCCAGCTGTTTGTCCGCCAGCTCACGCTGCCGGTCCGCGAGCTGGCGGCGAAGCTCCGCCTCGGAACGCCTGGCCTCCAGCAACCGCCTGGTCTGAGCGATGAGGTTCTCCTCCTGCTGGCGCATCCGAAACTCCCGCACGGCCGAGTCGGCCTCCGCCGATCCCTCGGCGGCCCGCCCCAGGTCGAGGAGCTTCAGCTCCTCCTCCGCTGCCTTGCGGTATTCCACCGAGGCGGCGCGAGTCAGCTCGGCCACGCGGATGGTGAGCGAATGGACATCCTTCCAGCGCTCCAGCATCCGGAGCCGGAATTCGAGCGCTTTGCGCTCCTCCTCGAGGGTCTTCCGGTCGCTCTCCCGCTTTTCCTTCTTGGCCAGATCGAGACGTTTCTCGAGCGCCTTGAGCTCGAGCTTGCGGGTGTCGATGACGGGCTGCAATCGCTGCTCCTCCCGGCGGGCCTGCTCGAGCTGCTGGAGCCCCGCCTGCTCCTCCGCGGCGGCCTGCGCGGACCGGCGCCTGAGCTCGTCCGGAAGCGAGAGCACGACGACCCGTGCGAGGGAATCGTAGCCTGCCGCGGGGCGAGCTTGTGCCGGAAGGCCCGGCACAGCGAGGACGAGCAAGAGTCCTGTCGCGAGCGGGGATCTCATGCCGGGCCGCTCTGCCCGGGCGCGGTGACGGCCTCCAGCCAGGCCTCGGCCGAGGCCGTGTCGCGGAAGATTTCCACCCGGGTGCCCTCGAGTTCGCAGAAGACCTGGAACATCCTGGTCAGACCGTAGTGGGCGTCCTGCGCAGCCACGAAGGCCCGCTGGGTACCAGGAGCAAAAATCGACTGCTGCGCGAGCCGCCGCAGCATGTCCGATGTGGCGTCGATTCGGGTGACTTCCGTCATGTCGCACAACTGACGGAAGGACTGCTGGAACCCTGGGTCCGCCACGAGGCGCTTGTAGTGCGATTCGATCTCGTCGTCGGTGAGGATTCCCCAGGCGCGGCTGACGACCAGGTGCCGCGAGGGATCGAGCCGGTAGGAGACGGGCATGGCGACCTCACAAGTGCAGCTGCCTTCAGACTAGCCAGTCCTCCCGGGGAAGTCGAGAGGTGTCCCGGAATTCACAGGAAGCGTGCGATCCGGTCGACCGAGTGGCGATGGTGCGGGAGGCCTGGCTCCGCACCCTTTCCGATCGCCACCAGCGCGGGAATCGTGATGTGGCCGGGAAGCCCCAGCAGCTCCTTTACCTGTTCCGGGTCGAAGCCGTGCATCGGCGACGTGTTGTACCCCATGGCCTGGGCCGAGAGCAACAGGTACCCCAGCGCGACATAGGCCAGTCCATGCGCATAGCGCTGGCGCTCCTCGACCGGCTGGGCAGCGAAGTGCTCGAGAAAAGCCGACCGGACGCTGGCACGCTCCGATTCGTCGACCCCGGGATGAATCATTTCGTCCACGGTCGCCAGCACGTCCTCCATGTCGGCATAGAGCACGATCAGTGCATGCGCCGACGCCACCTCCGGCTGGTTCATGGCCACCGGGAACATTCTCGCGCGGAGGTCGGGATCCCGAACCACGACGAAGCGCCAGGGCTGGAAGTTGTCGGGAGAGGGGGCCAGCCGCGTCTGGCGGAGGATTTCGCGCAGGTCCTCCTGCGGCACTTCCTCCTGGACGTATTTGCGGATCGCCCGGAGCGATTCGGCCGCGGCGCGGACTGTCATCGAAGATTCGGCCGGCATGGGCGCCTTTCGGGCTGCAAATGGTCGATGTCTACGGGTCGGACACGACGCTGATCACGACCTCGTCGGACTGGTTCCCAGCGCGCGCCATGATGCGGTGGCGCCCGGGGATGAGTTGCAGCCGGGACCCGGTGATCTGCGCTCCATCCACCCACCAGCGAACCTGGCCTCGCCCCGCTCCGACAGTAGAGCGGAGCCCGATCGAGGCGTAGCGCGGGTCGACACCCGGCACGAATCGATATACGTCTCCCGCCGCCGGTGCGGTAATGCGGAATGCCGAGCTTCCGGTGTCGGCGGATGCCGCGCGACGCGCCGTGTTCTCGCCGGCGACTCCCGCCATGCTCGCGGTCACCGCCCAGTCGGCGTACTGCGCGGGGAGAGTCACGCCGCCCTCGCGGTGCCAGTCGCACAGGTGCGGCGTCTCCGACCCCGGGAGAAACCATTCCGTCGAAGCGGGACAGTGCGCCCCGGCCCGGAGTCCCGAGAGCCGACAGATGGTGACCAGGCGGGCCCCGGCCCTCTCGGGCGTCGGCAGCACTCCGGGCTCGTGGCGTCGCGCGGCGAGCAGTGTCGCCCGGTGCAGCAGCGGACCCGCCCCGGTGACTCCACTCACGCCTTCCATCGGACGGCCGTCGAAATTCCCGACCCAGACCGCCACCGTGAAGCCGCCCGTGATCGCGACCGCCCAGTTGTCGGTGAAATGCCGGCTTGTCCCGGTCTTGGCGGCGGCGGGAAAGGGAAACTCGAGCGGGGTGACCGGCCCGAAACCGGGAATCCGCGCCACCGGATCGGCCAGGATGTCGGTGACGAGCGCCGCCGCGCCCGCGCTCATCACCCGGCGGGACTCGGTGCCTGGACCATCGTCGGCGAGCCAGCGCACCGGCCCGAAGACGCCGCCGTTCGCAATGGCGCGATATCCGTTCGCGAGCTCGAGCAGGGTCACATCGCCGTTGCCGAGCGCGAGCCCAAGTCCGTAATGGTCGGCATCGCGATCGAGCGACGCGAACCCCGCGCGGGTGAGCGTCGCCATCAGCTCGGCCGTCCCGAGCCGGCTGGCCAGCTCGACCGCGGGCAGGTTGAAGGAGCTGCCCAGCGCTTCCCGCACGCGAACCGGCCCGTGAAAGCGGCGGTCGTAATTGCGTGGCGCATAAGGACCGGTGCCGGTCTGGTAGACCGTCGCGAGATCGGGCAGAATGCTCGCCGGAGTGTATCCGCGATCGAAGGCGAGTCCATACAAGAACGGCTTGAGCGCGGAGCCGGGCTGGCGTGGCGAGATCACCATGTCCACCTGGCCATTGCCCGGCGCAAAGAAATCGGGGGAGCCGACCCAGGCCAGGATGCCGCCGGAGGCGTTGTCCAGGACGATCACGGCGGCGTGACGCACCCCCGAGATGCGCATCGTCTCCACCGTGTGGCGCACTTCGGCCTCGAGTGCCTCCTGCAGCGGAAGATCGAGCGGTGTGCGCAGAATTCCCGTCGGGCTCCGGCCGTCCGCCGCGAGCTTTCCGAGAAGTGCCGTGGTGTAGTGCGGCGCGCGGAAGGAGCGGCCGGGCGACGCGAGGAGCGGCGGCTCGAGTGCGGCGCTCTCTGTTTCCGCAGGCGTCAGCGAACCCGACCGGTGCATGCGGGCGAGCACCGCCTTCCGGCGCGCCACGGCGCGCTTCGCGCTCACGAGGGGGTTGTCCCGGCTCGGCGCGCCGGCCACTGCGGCCAGGAGCGCCGCCTGTCCAGTGCTCAGGTCCCGCGCGGACGCACCGAAGTAGAGTGCGGACGCCGCTTCGACCCCGACGGCGCCCTGCCCGAGCGGGACCCGGTTGAGGTACTGCTCGAGCATGACCTGCTTGGACAGATGCGCATCGAGCCGGAGCGCCCAGAGGGACTGCGCCAACTTTCCGGGGCCCGTGCGCGGCAGGGGCCGAAGCAGCCGGGCCAGCTGCATCGGGATGGTCGATGCGCCGGAGACGATTCTCCGGGCGCGCAGGTCGGCGATCAGGGCGCGCGCCATCGCGCGTGGATCCACGCCCGGGTGCTCATAAAACCGGCGATCCTCGGCTGCGACGAACGCTACCAGCACTTCGGGGTCGATGCGCTCGAGCGGGAGCCATTGCGAGAGCGCCCCGTCCGCGGTGCGGGTGATCCGGAGCGGCGCGCCGGCGCGATCGACCAGTGTGAGTGTCGGGCGCGACGGGGGATCGAGCATCCCCGCGGGGAGCGGCAGGATCACGAACACCGCGGCGGCACCGCTGAGAGCGAGCAGCCCGAGTCCGAAGCCGAGCAGGATGCGCCGCCGATTCATGGAGCCCGCGCCTTCACCGTGAACACGCCGCCGTCGCTCCGCCCGTAGACCGCGGGATTGTACATCTCCTCGGCGTGCACCGGCGGCCGGACAAAGACACCCGGGGTCGTCGCTCGCGCGACGTAGCTTGCCGTCCAGGCGCCCTTCCACAATGCGCGCGCCGAGTAGACGACGCGGTCGTCACGCAATTCGCGATGATCGAAGGGCGACCACCAGCCGCCGTCCCAGCTGCCGAATTCCCAGACCGGGCTCAGCTCTTCGGCGTCTTCGCGGCCCGACTCGCGATCCGACTGGTCTCGAGCGGTATCCGCGGCGCCGGGGCCCGGGAGTCCTCCGACCGTGAGGAGGCTCAGATCCACGGCCTCGAGTCCACCGGGAAGCCCGTCATCCACGACCACGAAGGCACGGTCCTCCGGAACGGTGACCCGGATTCGCACCCGCACGAGCTCGCCTTCGGTGACTTCGATGACCGGTTTCCCGGTCTGATAGCTCTCGTACCAGCGTTCCACCACGATCCCGCGATAGTCCGGGCGGGTGGGAACTTCACGCGGGATCTGCGTCACCGTGAGCGCGTAATAGGCGGGAGACGATGCGCCCGCCCCGTTGGTCAGGTGTACCTGCAGCGTACCGCTGTCGCCCCGTTGCGTCACCATCCCCGCGAGCGCCACGCTCGAATCGCGCCCGGTGAGTACCCGGCCTCCCCCGCGCACCTCGACGATCGCGGGGCCGGAGGGAGGAAATCTTCGAAGCCACGCATTCACGGCCCGCACCGCGGCGGCGTAATCCTGAGTGTTCCACCACCACTGGTCCTGCTGCCGGACGCGAGACACCACGGTCTCGAAGAGCGGCGCGACCAAAGCATGTGCGGGATCCACCGCGAGTGTTGCCTCGAGGAGAAGTGCCGCCGGGCGGACCAGGGAACGGAAGTAGAACCGGCTGATCAGCGAATCGGGGACCGTTGCCGTCCGGCCTTCGACGACGACCGATCGCCAGACCGGCTCGAGGAGGCGGCGGGCCGCGGCCAGGTCGTTCCCGCGCGCGAGGACGAGCGAAAGGGTGAGCCGCGACTCCGGCGAGAGCAGTGCGGCCTGCCGGGTCAGGTCATTCTCCAGCGAGCGGTCACGCCGCCCCGCCCGGCTCAGGTATTCGGCGACCGCGAGCCGCTCGGTGAGCCGGGCCCGGACCTCGTTCTCACCCCACGAGACCAGCAGGACGCCAGCCTGGTTTTGTTTGAGCGACTCCCGCAGGAAATCAGCGACGCCGGCGAACACCGTGTCGCGCACGGCGAAGCCGAGCTCCCTGGCGTCGATCAGGACCGCACCCGCGTGCGCGGTGAGCCAGGGAGAAGTCCAGTCGGTCGCGCTCCACATCCCGATCCCGCCGTTGGGGCGCTGCCGCCGCACCAGGATTTCGACCGCGTTCGCGATGTCCCGGCGAAGCATGGTGGTATCGCCCGCGTCCCCGCCGGCGAGCTTGCGCGCCCGGTAGAGCGCCAGCATCGGCGTCAGCGCGCTCGAGACCTGTTCCGAGCAGTGATAGGGATAGACGCGATAATACGACGCATACGACTTGAGCAGCGCGACCGGCGACGAGCCGATACTCAGCGTGAGGCGGCTCCGGGCGAGGTCGAGGCCGGAGGGAAGGGTGAACACCGCCGTGGCGGTGTCGCGCAGCACACCGGACATGACGGCGGCGGCGGCGCGGCTCGGAGGACGAACCGGAATCTTCACCTGCACCGCATCGCTGTCGCTCGCACCCGCCACATCGAACCGGAATGTGGCCGAGTCGCCCGGCAGCGCGGTGAATCCGAAGCGGGTTTCCCTGCCCCGGCCCGCTTCGAGGGTCACGGTGCGAAGCGCGGCGCCCCCGATCCGCGCCCCGTCGGCTCGTGCGGTGACCCGCACCGTCGGGGTCCCGCCGAGCCGGTGATTCACGACTACACCAGCCTCGAAGCGATCGCCCGGACGGACGAACCGGGGCAGCGCGGCACGGGCCAGGAGGGGCCGCGTCACCAGCAGCGGCGACTGGCCCTTCCCGTACCGGTCTCCCGCCGTCACCGCCACCGCCATCACGCGGAAGGTGGTGAGATTGTCCGGCAGGGTGACCGTCACGCTGCCTCGCCCGGCGGAGTCGGTCGGCACCGATCCCAGGAAGAACGCGGTGGTGCGGAACCGAGAGCGCAGCACCTCGGCCGCGCCTTCCCCGCCGCCGCCGCCCGGGTTGCGGCCCTTGTCTCCCGCCGGCACCTGCGGGGCGACCGCGACGAGGTTGCTGCCCAGTCGCATGCCTAACCCGCGCGACCGGTAGATCAGGTCGAGCGGGTCGGGCGTCTGGTAGCCGGTCAGCGAAAGCACCCCCTCGTCCACCGCCCACAGCGTCACTTCGCTGCGAACCCCGCTCCCCTCCTGCTGCTTGACCTCGAGCGCAAAGCGGGCGCGCTGGGCCGGCCGATACTCCGCCTGATCGGCGCGCACGGTCACGGCGAGCCGTTTCCGCTCCGGCGTAACCCGCAACGCCGCGTACCCGACCCGGATCGTGGGCCGGCCCGGATCGTCGAGGGGACCCGGGGCCGCGCTCCGGCCCCGGGCCACGACGATCGAGATGAAGGCGTTGGGCGCCCACGCCTCGGTGACCGGGAACTTGAGCGTCGTCGCGCCATCGGTGATCCGCACCCGGCGCTGCTCCAGCAGCCCTTCGCGTTCCACCGTGATCCAGGCGTCGGCATTGGTGAAGGGCGACGCGAAGAGCACCGTGGCGGTGTCGCCGATCGAATAGCGGGTCTTGTCGGGAATCACGTCCATCTTGAACTGCGATTCGTCGCTCCAGGGGATCCATCCCGGTCCGGTGGCCCAGCGGAACAGACTCGTCATGACGGCATGGCCGAGCCGGTCGCGGGCCCGGAGCTCCACCGTGTAGCTGCCCGGCAGCGCGGGGGTCACGCCGCAGAGAGCGCCCGCCGCGGTGGTGGAGACGCGGCAGCGTCCCACCGTGTCGCTCACCCATTCGCCCACCAGCTCGGACCAGCCGTCGTGCTCCCGCCGAACCTGGTGCCATTCCTTCCGGATCAAGACTCCGCTGACCGCGATCCCGTCGAGCCGGCGGCCGTCGGGGCGTGCCGCGATGACACGAATCGCCTGCGCCTGCCCCGCCCGCCAGAAATACGCCGCCCCTTCCGGTTTGGCGCCGAGGTAGAACTCCGCGGGGTGCACGGTGGTCGAGGCGCTTGCATACACGGTCTGCCGGTTGACGTCGGTCACGACCGCGTCGAAGGTGGCCAGCGTGGCGCGGCCCTCGGCGACCACCTTGAGCGGCGTCCTGACCGTCAGTTGGCCGCCCGCGTCGAGCGTATCCACATGGCTCTCGCTCACGCTGGTGCGGCTCTCCCCTTCGTACTCCTCCCACCAGAAGCCCTGTGCGCCGACGAAGAACTCCTCCGCGTTCGGGATGGCGCTCTCCCATGGAGAGAGCGCTGTTTGCCGGAGCGTCCAGGTGACGCGGGCCCGGCCCATCGGAGCACCGAAGAGGTAGCGCGCGCCGATGTGCGCCGCCATCGTGTCGCCGTCGAAGCGCACTCCGGTATCGGCGGTCACATCCACCAGGAACTCGGGGGGGCGATACTCCGCAACCCGGTAACTCGCCTGCGCGATCTCCACCCATTCCCCCTGCCGCTTGAGGCTCACTCCCACCCGGTAGTACCCGAGCGGGGCCTCGGCCGGGAGTCGCACCGCCTGCTGGAGGGTGCCGAACGCCGACGGCGCGAGCGTCCGCTCGCGCAGCACGCCGTCGTCGCGATCCTTGAAACTGATTTTCACCGAATCGGTTCTCGCCGGCGTCTTGAGCGCACCGAGCAGCCCGGTACGGACGATCGCCTTCGCGAAGACCGAGTCGCCGGGCCGATAGATGCCGCGCTCGGTGAAGACCGCCGCCGCCACGGGAAGGCGATCGTCGCCCCACGCCGACGACACGTTGAACCGCCAGGGTGACAGGTCGGGATCGTACTGGTTGATCCCCACCAGGGCGCGGTCGGTCCCGAGCCGCACGTCCACATACCCGTCGAAGTTGCGCGTCTCCCAGTCGATGGACCCATTCAGGTCCGCGGGGAGCGGGGGACGTTTGAGGCCCCGGAAGCGGGCAATGCCGAGAGAGTCTGTCGTCGCGCGGGCGAGCACTTTGCCGGAGGCGTCGCGCAGCTGCACCACGGCGCCGCGGCGCGCCCTCCCGTCGCTCGCTCCCGTCACCCAGACCACGCCCTCCTCGGCGCCGACCTTGGCATGGACGCCGAGGTCGGTGATCTGCACCAGTGCAATCGGCTGGTTGGGCTCGAGGGGTACCCGTACACCCGGCGCGTCGGGCCGGCGAAGCCTCGGGCTCGTGGCCCGCACCAGGAAGAGCGTCGAGGTCCCGGGTCTGGTCGCATCCGGCGCGGGGAGCTCGAGCCCGTAGAGGCTCACGCGATCGCGGGGCGCGCCGAGCGGAATCTTCCTGCGCACCGCGCGTCCGGCGAGCGTGCTCCATTCGTCGCCCCAGGAATACCAGCTTCGGCTCAGGAATCTTCCTTCGAGGCTGTCGGGCACCGCGATCGTGAGCACCTCGAGTGTGTCCACGTTGACATAAGTGATCCCGAGGGTTCGCCGCCCCAGGCGCTCGACCATGGTGCGGCCTTGCACGTACGAGACGCTCGGCCGATACCCGGTGGTCCCGAACGCCTTGACCGGATACCCGGTGAGGCGCTGCCCGAAGACGTCGGTGAGGCTCGAATCGAGCGTCACCAGGTACCCGGTCCGGGGCTTGAGCGTGGCGTTGACGACCCAGCGATCGCTGACCTCGGCGGTGTCGGCGATCGAGAAATCCACCTTCGGCAGCACGGCCATCCGGCGGAGCAGCTCGGAGCCTTTGACCGGCGTCGAGAAAGAGAGCGCGAATGGCCCGGTCGGGCAGAACTCGCCCGGCCGGCAGGCCACATCGAGCAGCTTGAAGTCACCGTAGGTCTGGATCTCCCATCGGGAGAGCTCTCCGGGCTGCTCGCGGTCGATGAACGCGGGCGCTACCATTGCGCCGGTGCAGCCGTGCGGAAGGGGACGTTCCGGGGCAAGCACGACGAGGCGGCGGAACCGGTCGAGCGACCGGTCGCGCTCCCAGCCTCCGGCCTCCTTGAATTGCCATGGGGCATCGTCGGGAACCGGAAGCTGCGGACCGGGCCGCAGCGGGATCACCCCCGGCTCCGGGCACGCGCGATTCATCTCGAGGTACACCATGCGCGCCAGGAGCGCCGAATCAGTCGCGGTACTCAGCACGAGGCGGAAACGCGCGTTGGGCTCGAGGAACCGCGCGCTCTGCTCCGGCCCAGCCGGAAGCCCGGAAAGCACTTTCGGCCCGCGTACCCGGAAGGTGAACTGGTACGGCTCCGCCAGACTGCTGCCATCCATCGCCGCGAAGGCGGTGGTGACGGTGACCCGAATCGCCTGCGAAGGAGGCAGCGGGGTGGCGGGACGGAACCTCACGGTGACCGGATCACGCCACTCGAATGTTCCGGGAAGCGCCGGGTCAATCACCAGAACCGACCTGGGATCCACCGACCGATCGAGGGATCCGGCGACCGGGCGGTCGAAGGTGACTGTGACAATCGTGGCCGGATCCGCGTCACCTGTGGGAGCAACACGGATCACCTTGAGGGGCAGAGGCGGGTCGGCTGCGACTGCAGCGGCGAAAACAAGAAGTGCGAGGCGGGGTGTCATCAGGTTCCCTTTCGATGACGTAAACCCTTGCGCTTCAACGATGTTCGTGCTCTATTGAGCATTTCTAGGACCGAGAATAATCCAACCCGCCGGGGCATTTGGGGAAGCGGCGGACCCGTAGTCCACGTACCGTAAGGAGCGGAGTGTATGAAAAGAAACCTGGTAATGGCCTCGCTGTTCGCCGTGTCTCTGGCGGCGCCGGCCGTGGCCCAGAACAAGGGCACGGTTGAAATCGGCGCGTTCGTCAAGTTTACCGATTACGACAACAGTTTTGGGACGGCACGCAAGAACGCCAATAGCTGGGGCGGCGGCGGTCGGCTCGGATATTTTCTCGGCTCCAAATGGGCCCTCGAGCTCGATGGCTCCGCCAACGCGACCGACGTCATTGAGTTCTTCAATGGCTTCGGGAGTACGGCGCTGACCTACTATCCGTTCCACCTCCGACTCCTCTTCAACCAGCGGCTGGGCAGCAACAGCCCGTTCACCTGGATTCTTGGCGCGGGTCCGGGGTACAACCGGTACGGCAAAGAGGTGGCGGGAGAGCCGGGCTTCAAAGGAGACGACTGGGGCGTCGGCGCCCTCACCGGCTTCCGGGCGATGCTGACCAACTGGCTCGCGTTCCGGCTCGATGGAACGCTCGACTATATCCCGTCGCCGAACAACGGCAGCGACGAGATCGTAACCCAGTTCGCCGGTATCACCGAACCCGAGCCGGCCAGCAAGAACATCAATCTTGGCGCCCAGGCGGGGCTTTCGCTCATGCTTGGCATGTGCAAGCGCGACCGCGACGGCACCACGATCACGCCGACCACCGCCACCGTCACCGCGGGCGGCACGGTCAGCTTCTCGGGAACCGCGACCAATTGCGGCAAGGCCGACGAAGTGGTGTACACGGTGAGTGGACCCGGTTCGATCGACCAGACCGGGCGTTTTACCTCGACGACGGCAGGGAACGCCACGGTGACCGCGTGCGGCCGGAAGAACAAGCTCTGTTCGACCGCGAGTGTCACGATCAATCCGCTGGTGCCCCCGCCGCCGCCGGCTCCGCCGCGCACGCTCACGCGCTGCGAGATCACGCCGGCGACGTCGCAGCCGCGTATCGACCAGCCGGTGTCCTACACGGTCACGCTGTACTACAGCGACGGCACCAGCCAGCCGATGTCCGGCGCCACCTTCCTGGCGGCGGGCGGCAGCGTCAACGGCAATGCGATCAGTTGGAGCACGCCGGGCAACAAGACCATCACCGTCAATTGCGGCGAGGGCGTGACGGGCACCGCCACGGCCGACGTGCAGCAGTTCCGGATCACGGTGCGTGACTCGGCGTTCTTCGAGTTCGACAAGACGGTCATCTACCGGCAGGATGACCAGCGGCAGCTGAACGAGATCGCGAAGGTGCTCATCGCGAATCCCGAGATCCGTCTGCTGATCGACGGCCACGCCGATGCCGACGGCACCGTGCGGTACAACGAGCGGCTAGGCATGAACCGCGCCACCTCGCTCAAGAACTATCTGGCCAAGCAAGGTGTTCCGGTGGACCGGATGACCATCATCCTGCGCACGTTCGGTGAGTGCGTGCCGGTCGAACCGAACGCCACCGCCGAAGGCCGGGCAATGAACCGGCGGGCCGAGCTCCGCGAGTTCGGGAACGAAACCCCCGGCCCGGGCAACGCGGCATGCGCGGAGGCCGGGAGGGAGAGGAATCCGTAACTGCCGGCAGTAGGCAGTAGGCAGTAGGCAGTAGGCAGTAGGGACGGGGGGTCGGCGACATGCCGGTTCCCCGTTCCCGTTTCTACGCCTGTCTATTGCCCACTGCCCACTGCCCATTGCCTGTTACCAGCTCACGGCTCCGGCTGTTCATCGGAGCGGAGCCGAATCAGCATCACCCCCCCGATGATGATCACCGCCGCGAGCAGTGTCCGCGGCGTCACCGATTCCCCGAGCAGCGCCCAGCCCAGGGCCACCGCGACGAGCGGATTGACATAGGCCGAGGTCGCGACTTTCGACGGGGTCGTCACCCGCAACAGGTAGGTAAAGGCGCTGAATCCGATGATGCTGCCGAACACGATGAGGTAGAGCCAGGCAAGGATGGCATGTCGGGTCAGCATCTCCGCCGAGATCCGCGAACCTTCGCCAAGCAGCAATCCGGTCGTGGTGAGCAGCACGCCGCCGGCCAGCATCTTCATGCCGGTCGCAAGCACCGGCGACGAATGCAGCGGGACGGCATGGGAGAGGACCGAGCCACCCGCCCAGGCGAGCGCGGCGAGGGTGATGGCCGCTGCGCCGGCGAGATCGACGTGGCTCCCGCCGATGATTTCTCCCGGCGCGACGAGGAGTGCTACGCCGCACAGACCGGCGACGATCCCCACCATCGCGCGGATGGACGGACGCCGCCAGCCGTAGTGGCCACTCTCGAAGATCGCGGTAAACAACGGCGATGTCGCCGCGAGCAGCGCGGTCAGCCCGGAAGGGATCCGCGTCTCGGCCCACGAAACGCCGCCGTTGCCGAAGAGGAAAAAGAGCCCGCCGAGCAGGAAGGCCGGCATCCAGAGCCGCAGCGCCGGGCGCTCGACCCCCCGCCAGCGGGCCCAGACGTAGAGCAGCGTCCCCGCGACGAGGAACCGGCTTCCAGCGGCGAGAAATGGCGGGAGGGTTCCCACCACGACCCGGATGGCCAGGTAGGTGGAGCCCCAGACGATGTAGATCGCGGCAAAGGCCCAGAAAACGGCCGCCCGCCGGGGCGCGCGCGCTGCGCTCACGCCTCCAGGTACTCTTCGCGGTACATCCGGATGAGCTCGAAAAAGTAGGAGAGCGCGAGCGGTCCGATGAGGAGTCCGATCAACCCGAAGTAGCTCACGCCGAGCACCGCCCCGACCAGCGTGATCATGGGATGGACCTCGGAATAGCGCTTGAACACGTACGGGCGGATGACATTCTCGACATTGGCCACCACCACCAACCCCAGAATGGTCAGGCCGACGGCGCGGCCGGCATGCCCATTGAGGAAGAGTGAGATCGCGGCGGGAACCCAGATGAGCCCGGCTCCCACGAGCGGCAGGATGCCGAACACCATGGTGACCACGCCCCAGAAGATTGGATCATTGAGGCCGGTGACCCAGAATCCGATCCCCACGATGGTTCCTTGCACCAGGGCGATCAGCCCGGTTCCCACCACCGTCGCATAGGTGAGCGAGATGAATCGCTGCTTCAGGATATCGACGTTGGCCCGGGAGAACGGGATGTAGGGCTCGACCGCGCGCCAGACGGCATTGGGGTAGAGCAGCAGGTAATAGAGCCCGAAGAAGGTGAAGAGCAGGTTCAGGGTAAAGCGGGTTGCCGTCCCGATGAATCCGAGCGCGCTGCCGCCCAGAAAGGTGATCAGCTCTTTCCCGATCGAGGCGATCTGCGGCCCCACCTCGAACTGGCCCACCCGGAGGGTCGAGATGCGGGCGAGCAGCGGGCTGTCCACCAGGCTCGCCGCCACGCTTTGTGCCTGGCCGACCAGCATCCCGATGAGCCAGATCCCCGGCAGCACGATGATGAGGAAGGCGGTCAGGATGACGAAGCCGGCCGCCAGCGTACGCGGCATGCTCCGGGACAGCGCCCGGTGAAACGGGGCGAAGAGAACGTAGAGGACCGGTGCGCCGAGCAGGCCGCTGATATAAGGGGCCAGCGCCACCGCGAGCCCCACGGCGAGCAGCGCCAGGATCAGGGCGGCGCGTTCTTTTTTGGTGTCGAAGAGGGCCATGGGGGGGAAGCTAAGACGGAAAGACGCAAAGACGCAAAGACGCAAGGCAGTTCTCTTTGCGTCGTTGCGTCATTGCGCCGTTTTGCCTCACCGCGTCACCCGCTCGATCACTCGCCAGACATTCTCCGCCACGATTCGCTGCCCACGCGCCGTCGGGTGGATTCCATCATCCTGATTCAGCGAGTCGACTCCCGCCACCCCGGCCAGCAGGAACGGAATCAGCGCGGCATCGTTTGCCTTTGCCAGCGCGGGAAAGATGCCGCGAAACTTTCGCACGTAATCGGGGCCGAGATTGGGAATCGCCTCCATCCCCGCAATGATCAGCCGGGGCGGCGGATCGACGCGGCGGGCGCGGTCGAGTATCGACTGGATGCGCGCCCGGACCGAATCGGGATCCTGTCCCCGCAGTCCATCGTTCGCGCCCGTCTCCACCACCAATACCGCCACCCGGTCGCGGGAGAGGAGCCACTCGATCCGGTCAAGGGCACCCGCCGAGCTCTCACCGCTCAGGCCGGCGTTCACCACGCGGAAGGGACGCCCCGCCGAATCGAGCTTGGCTTGAATCAACGCCGGATAGGCCAGGCTGGGATCGCCCAGCCCGTACCCCGCGGTGAGGCTGGTTCCGAGAAAGACAATGGCGGGGCGGGCGTCTGGAAGGTTGCTGGATGCTGGATGCTGGTTGCTGGAATCGCTGTTGCCTGCTGCCTGCTGCCTGTTGCCCCGGCAACCGGATGCCAGCGAGAGAACAATCAGGATTGCCGATCTAACTATCATTCACCCCTCGTCGAAATCTCTTCGGAGTTCCCGCATGCTTCGCTCAGAATCGCTCACCCAGACCTACCTCTCCGGCGGGCGGCCGCTCACGGTGCTGAACGATATCACCTTCAGTCTCGAACGCGGCGGCTTCCTCGCCATCGTCGGCCCGAGCGGCAGCGGCAAGACCACGCTGCTCGGCCTCCTCGCGGGGCTCGACCGTCCGGCCAAGGGACGAGTCGAGCTCGACGGCCACGATCTGGGCGGGATGACCGAGGATCAGCGGGCCCGGCTCCGCGCGGAAAAGGTCGGCTTCGTGTTTCAGTCGTTTCAGCTCATTCCGACGCTGACCGCCCGTGAAAACGTGCAGGTGCCGCTCGAGCTTCGCGGTGAGCCCGCGGAGCTACGGGCGCAGGAGCTGCTCGACCGGGTGGGTCTGGGCGATCGCGCCGACCACTATCCGGCGCAGCTCTCGGGAGGAGAGCAGCAGCGGGTGGCCCTGGCGCGCGCGTTCAGCATTCGCCCTCAGATCCTCTTTGCCGATGAGCCGACCGGAAACCTCGATGCCCGGACCGGCGCCACCATCATCACGCTGATGGAGGAGCTCAACCGGGAGCTGGGCACCACGCTGGTGCTGGTCACCCATGATCACGACCTTGCCGCCCGCGCGCGGCGCACGATCCGCCTTTCCGACGGCCGGATCGTCGAGGATACCGGCGCGTGATCGGTCCCCGTTTCGTTCTGCGAATGGCGTGGCGCGAAGCGCGCGCGGGCCGGAAACGGCTCTGGCTGCTGACCGGCGCGGTCACCGCCGGCGTGGCGGCCCTGGTGGCCATCAACTCGTTCACCCAGAACCTGCGCACCTCGGTCGCGGACCAGGCCAAGGCGCTGCTCGGAGCCGATCTCAGCCTCACCGGCCGAGCGGCTTTTTCCCCGCGTGTCAATGCGCTGATCGACAGCCTGATTGCCCCCGATTCCGCGGTACCGCGCGGGCCGGGCCGGCGGGCGCTCCAGGTCAGTTTCGCGGCGATGGCCTATGTGCCGCGCACGGCGGGCGTGCGCCTGGTGCAGGTGCGCGCCGTCGAAGGAGAGTATCCCTTCTATGGAGCCATCACGACCGACCCGGCGGGACGCTGGGTGGATCTGCTCCGCACCGACGGCGCGCTGGTCGATCCGGCGCTCCTCGCGACGCTTGGCGCGGCGGTGGGAGACACCCTCGCGCTGGGCACCGCACGGTTTCCGATTCTCGGCACCGTGCTGAATGTGCCCGGCGACGTCGGGGTCATGTCGGCATTCGGACCCCGTGTCTTCATTCCGGCCCGGACTCTGGAGCGCACCGGATTGCTGCGCTTCGGCTCGCGGGCCGAATACGCCGCGTTTCTCCAGCTTCCCGCGGGGGTGATCGCGCAACCGATTCGCGCGAAGTACCGGGAGCCGCTCCGCGCCGAGCGCGTCGGCATCCGCACCGTGGAGGACGACCGCGAGGATCTCTCCGATGCGCTCTCCCGGCTGGGCAACTATCTCGGCCTCGTGGCGCTGGTCGCCCTGCTCCTCGGCGGGCTCGGCGTGGGCAGCGCGGTGCACGTCTTCATCAAGCGGAAGCTCGACACCATCGCGGTGCTTCGCTGTCTTGGCGCCACCTCACTCGAAGTCTTTGCGGTGTACCTCCTCCAGGCGCTCGCAATGGGCGCGATCGGGAGCGCCATCGGCGCGGTCCTCGGCATCGGGCTGCAGCAGGTCCTGCCGGTGCTGTTCGAGGGGCTGCTCCCCATCGATGTCCGGGTCGCGCCCTCGCCTCGCGCCATCGCGCTGGGGCTCGGGCTCGGCCTCTGGGTCGCCGGGATGTTCGCGGCGCTGCCGTTGCTCGCGGTGCGGCGGGTCTCGCCACTCATGACGCTGCGACGGGATTACGAGCCGTCCCGAACCGGCCCGGACTGGCTGAGCCGGCTGGTCGGGATGCTGCTCGCGGTGAGCGTCGTCCTCCTCGCCGCGATTCAGGTGGGAGACCTCCGGGACGGGGCCATGTTCGCGGTCGGTATCGGCACCGCCCTCTTCGTGCTCTGGCTCGCGGCCAAAGCGCTCATCGGCGGCGTGCGCCGATGGTTCCCGTCGCGGCTCCCGTACCTCTGGCGCCAGGGTCTTGCCAATCTCTATCGGCCCGCGAACCAGACGGTCACTGTCGTCCTGGCGCTCGGTTTCGGCGCGTTTCTGCTGGCGACGCTTTACCTGGTACAGGACAATCTGCTCCGTGAATTCCGGCCCGGCGGATCCAGCCAGCGTCCGAACATCATGTTCTTCGACATCCAGCCCACCCAGCGCGCCGGCGTAGCCCAGCTGCTCCAGCAGAGCGGCTTCTCCGGATCGCCACTGGTGCCCATCGTCACCATGCGGATCAAGTCGGTCAAGGGTGTTCCGGTGCGGCCCGAGAATCCCGCGGGCGACACTGCGACGAGCAACCGGGCGGGCCGCACGGGGAATCGAGGCGGGAGCCAGGGCCCCCCGGAGGGATGGGCGGCGCGCCGGGAGTATCGCTCGAGCTATCGCGACACGCTGACGCGGACGGAAAAGGTCGTGGCGGGAAACTGGTGGGACCTGCGGGTCGGGCCTCCCGCCGCGGGCGAGCCGGCGCTCCTCTCGCTCGAAACGGACATTGCCGGCGAGCTCGGCGTCAAGGTCGGCGACGAAATCGTCTGGGATGTCCAGGGCGCCGAGGTGCGCACGAAGCTCACCAGTCTGCGCGAAGTGGACTGGGGACGCTTCGAAACCAATTTCTTCGCAGTCTTCCAGCCCGGCGTGCTCGAGACCGCACCGCAGATGTTCGTCACGCTGGTCCGGGTGGACAGCGCACCGGCCCGCGGCCGCCTGCAGCGGAGCATGGCGGAGCGATATCCGAACGTCACCGCGATCGATCTTTCGCAGATTCAGCAGGCGCTCGACGGCATTCTCGATCGTGGCGCGGTGATCGTGCGGTTCCTGGCGGGATTCAGCCTGGTCACCGGCGCCATCGTCCTGATCGGCGCGGTGTCGGCCTCCCGAATGCAGCGCATGCGGGAGGCGGTGCTGCTCAAGACCCTGGGCGCGACGCGCGCCCAGGTGCTCCGGATTCTGATCTCGGAGTACGTGGCGCTCGGCGTGCTCGCCGCCTTTACGTCGGTGGTGCTGGCCACCATCGCCGGGTGGGCGCTGGCCCGGTGGGTCTTCGAGTCGCGCTTCCATCTCCCGGCTCCCGCGCTCGCCGGGCTCACCCTGCTCCTCGTCGCCCTGACCCTGGTCGTGGGTCTCTGGAACAGCGCGGAGGTGCTGAAACGGGCGCCGCTGGCGGTCCTCCGCGAAGAGTGATTTCTTACGGGACTCGACCACTTCCAAAGGATGCAATGATGCGCCACCGTCTCACCCCCCGGGCGGGCATTCTGGCCCTGCTTGCGATTGCGGGTTGCGCCACGAAAGCCGCGGGACCCAGGAGCACCCAGCCGGCACCCACCGGCGGCGCCCCGGCCACACCGGGAACGGCGACCCCGGGAACGGCCACACCCGGAGCGCCGAGCCAGACTCCCACGGGGACGCCCCCCGCCGGCGGGCCGGGAGCGGCTGCCGCTCCCCGTCCCTATCGACAGGTCATCACCGACCGGGCCAAATCGGACTCCGGCCTCTTCACGGTGCATCAGGTGGGCGACCGGTGGTTCTACGAGATTCCGGTCCGGATGTACGAGAAGGAGATGCTCCTCGTCACCCGGACTTCCAAGGTCAACCTGCCGGGCACCTTCGGCGGTGAGGAAGAGAACGAGGGCGTGGTGCGCTGGCAGCGGCAGGGCGATCGCATCCTGCTCCGCTACGTCGCCTACAACAATGTGGCGGCGGATACGCTTCCGATCGCGATGGCCGTCAAGATCTCGAACTTCGAGCCGGTGCTGCAATCCTTTCCGATTGCCGCGTTCAAGCCCGATTCCAGCGCGGTCGTGATCGACATCACGCCAATGCTCACGACCGACGTGCCGGTGCTCGGCCTCGCCCAGCAGCGGCGGACCCAGTACCAGGTGCGGACCCTCGACACGCCCCGGTCATACGTCGTTTCGATCAACAGCTTCCCGACCAACATCGAAGCCCGGCACGTCCTGACCTACAGCGCGGGCCAGGCGCCCACGAACTCGGAGACCGGCACCATCTCCGTCGAGATGAACCAGTCGATGGTGCTGCTTCCCGAGCGGCAGATGATGCCGCGCCTCATGGACAACCGGGTCGGGTATTTCGGAGTGCAGCAGACCGATTACGGCCTTCCGGTGCAGCGGTCCGAAGTCCGCCGGTTCATTTCCCGCTGGCGGCTCGAGCCCAAGGATCCCGCCGCCTTCGCGCGGGGCGAGCTGGTCGACCCGGTCAAGCCGATCGTCTACTATATCGATCCGGCGACGCCGGTGCAGTGGCGGACCTGCCTCAAGGACGGCGTCAACGACTGGCAAAAAGCCTTCGAGGCGGCGGGATTCCGGAATGCCATTTTCGGGCGTGATGCGCCGACCCGGGAACAGGATCCCGAGTTTTCGCTGGACGACGCGCGGTATTCCGTCATCCGCTACTTCGCGTCCCCGATTCAGAATGCGTACGGCCCGCACGTCTCCGATCCACGATCGGGCGAAATCCTCGAGAGCCACATCGGCTGGTATCACAATGTGATGAGCCTGCTGCGGAACTGGCATCTGGTGCAGACCGCCGCGATCAATCCCGGGGCGCAGAAGATGAAGTTCGATGACGCGCTCATGTGCCAGCTCATCCGCTTCGTGTCCTCGCACGAAGTCGGGCACACCCTGGGGCTGCCCCACAACATGAAGGCGTCGAGCGCCTATCCGGTGGACTCGCTCCGCTCGGCGAGCTTTACCCGCCGGATGAACACGGCGCCCTCGATCATGGACTATGCCCGGTTCAACTACGTCGCCCAGCCGGGCGACACCGGCGTCGCGCTCATGCCGGGCATCGGGATTTACGACACCTACTCGATTCGCTGGGGCTACCGCCCGATTCCGGGCGCGAACAGTCCCGACGCCGAGAAGCCGACGCTCGACCGGTGGATCCGGGAGCACGAAACCGACCGGCTCTATCGCTTCGGTGACCCGAGCGGAGTCGACCCTGCGTCGCAGACCGAGGACCTGGGCGATGACGGGGTCAAGGCGAGCAACTACGGCATGGCGAATCTGAAGCGCATCATGCCCCAGTTACGGACCTGGACCGCGGCCCCGGGCGAGAGTTATGACCAGCTCCGCGAGCTCTACGAGCAGGTGCTCGGCCAGTGGGGTCGCTACAGCGGCCATGTCACCACGATCGTGGGAGGGGTCGGCGAGTGGCGCAAGGCGTCCGACCAGGCCGGCGCGGTGTACGAAGTCATCCCGGAGGCGAGACAGCAGGCGGCCGTCAGCTGGCTGGCCCAGAATGTCTTTACGACGCCCGCCTGGATCATCGACCAGGAGATCCTCTCCCGGCTGGAAAACAACGGCATCGTCGAGCGGGTCCGGGCCCGTCAGGTCGCGACCCTCAACGGTCTGTTCGACTTCCAGCGTATGGGACGGCTGATCGAGCAGGAAGCCAGGCTTGGCGACCGGGCGTACACCCTGAGCGAAATGTTCCGGGATACCCGCCGCGCGGTCTGGGGCGATCTGACCGGGGGGCCGGCACCGGACACCTACAAGCGCAACCTGCAGCGCGGCTATATCGACCGGATGCAGTTCCTCATGACGCAGGAGCCACCGGCGCCGCCGGCCGGGATCCCGGCCCAGTTCCTGGTGCTCTTCCCTCGAATGAACGTGAGTCAGTCGGATATCCGCGCGCTTGCGCGGGCCGAGCTCGAAGCATTGGAGCGGGAAACCACCGCCGCGGCGGGCCGGAGCACCAATGCGCTCCTTCGCGCCCATTACCGCGATGCGGCGATACGGATCGGCAGGGTGCTCAACCCGAATAGGTAGGAATTAGGCAGTAGGCAGTAGACAGTAGGCAGTAGGCAATGGGCAGTGGGCAATGGTGGTTCACCACTGCCTATTGCCCAGTGCCCAGTGCCCTTTTCGCGAACCCCTCGCCCGGCTACTCGCTTTTTATTTTCCGGATCGCGCCAATCGCCGCGTCGTGACGGGCCTGGAGCCACGGCGACGTCAGGGCGAACCGAAGGCTTTCCTCTTCCGCCTCCTTCTGCAACGCGAGGAGGTTCTTCTGATCGATGGGTGCGGGGGTGGGAACGGTGGCCGGTGCGACGACCAGCGACAACAGATTCCTGATCCGCTCCCGGAGACTCTTGAGCCAGGCGGTTTGTTCGGTCCAGGTGCGAACTTGCGCCGGTGTGAGGGAGCGTGGCGCGGGCGTTGGAATCAGGCTGTCGAGCACTTTCAGGGCGCGCACTGCGGTCGGATTCCGCTCCTGCAGGTGTGCGGTGTCGGCGGGGACCGCCGCCCTCGCGGTCGAAGGGTTTTGCGACGGCATGACGGACATTAGGAGCAGCAGCATGAGCGGTTGCATTATGACCTCCGAAACATGAGCCTTCATCAAGCTATCCACAGCACGGTGAGGAAGCCATGGAAGTCGAGCATCAGGCGGAGGCATCCCGCTTCATCGTCCGCGTCCCGCAGGGCCTGGCGGTGCTCCGCTACAGCATGACGTCTCCCCGGATCATGGACATCGAGAGCACCTTCGTCCCGGCTGCCGCGCGGGGCCGGGGCATCGGCGCGGCACTCGTCGAGCGAGCCATGCACCACGCCCGCGACGCGGAGCTCACCGTCGTCCCGTCGTGCTGGTACGTCCGGACCTGGGTCGATGCCCACCCGGAATTCGGAGGCATGCTGAGAAGTACGCGGTGAGCGGTGCGCGGTGAGCGGGACAACTCGCCGGAGGCACGGTCCTGACGTATAATCCCGTTCACCGTTCACGGTTCACTGTTCACTGTTCACTGTTCACCGCAGGTATTCATGCTTCCCATCGACCTTTCGGGCAAACGCGCCTTCATCGCGGGTGTCGCGGACGACGGCGGCTTCGGGTTTGCCATCGCCAAATCGCTCGCCGAGGCGGGGGCGAGCGTGGTCGTCGGCACCTGGCCTCCGGCGATGAATATTTTTCTCAATCTTCTCGAACGCGGGAAGATGGCGGAGTCGATGCGGCTGTCCGACGGCAGCGCCATGAGCTTCGAGCGGATCTACCCGCTCGACGCGGCGTTCGACACGCTGGACGATGCGCCCGCGGATCTCCGGGAGAACAAGCGCTACAAGGAGCGGGGCGACTTCTCGATCCAGGGCGCGACGGCACGGCTGCGTGAGGACTTCGGCGACCGTCCGCTCGACATCGTGGTCCACAGTCTCGCCAACGGTCCCGAGGTCAAGAACGCCTTGCTCGACACCAGCCGGCGCGGCTACCTCGAGGCGGTCGGGACGAGCGCCTACAGCAACGTGGCCATGGTGCGCCACCTCGCCCCGCTCATGCGCCCGGGCGGCTCGTTCCTCTCCCTTACCTACATGGCGAGCGAGCGGGTCATCCCGGGATACGGCGGCGGCATGTCATCCGCCAAGGCGGCACTCGAGTCGGATACGCGGACCCTCGCGTTCGAGGCGGGCCGCCGCTTCGGCGTCCGGGTCAACACGATCTCGGCTGGACCGTATGCGTCTCGCGCGGCGAGCGCCATCGGCCTGATTCAGCGGATGATCGAATACTCGAAGCGCAACTCGCCGGTCACTCGCGAGCTCGAAGCAGCCGATGTCGGCCATGCGGCGGCGTTCCTGTCGAGCCCACTGGCGGCGGGAATCACCGGGAGCGTGGTCTACGTGGACAACGGATACCACGCGATGGGAATGGCGGTGGAGGGACCGGGTACCATCGGCGGAACCGACTGATGCACGAGACGGAGAGAACCCGGACCGGAGACGTGATGGTTGCGGCCGGCGCGGCCTCGGCGCTCGTGGCCGTCGCCGCCGGAGCTTTTGGCGCCCACCTGCTCGAGGTGCGGGCGTCGGACGGCGCCCTCCGGACCTTCGAGACCGCGGCCCGGTATCAGATGTATCACGCGCTCGCCCTGCTCTTTGCCGGGCGCCTCCTGATCCGCCGCCCCTCGCGCCTCCTGCTCGCATCCTGCTGGCTGTTCCTTCTCGGAACCGTCCTCTTCTCGGGGAGTCTGTACGGGCTCGCGCTCTCGGAGCAGCGCGGGTTCGGCGCGGTCACGCCGGTGGGCGGGCTGCTCTTCCTCGTGGGCTGGGGTTGCCTCGGATTCAGCGTACTGCGGCGCGGACCGGCCTCATCCGCCGACGAAAGCCGGCGTCGATAACAGCCCGACCAGAAAACTTTCGCGCGTGCTCCTTCCCAGCGACTATCCCGCTCTGCTGACCCGGCTCGACGACTGGCAGTCCAGCGTGCGGGAGCGATTTCCCGGCGTCGTCCCCTGCCGAGCGGGGTGTTCGGCTTGCTGTCATGGTCCGTTCGACATTTCGGTCGCCGATGCGCTGCTGGTTCGCGATGCGGTCGCGGCGCTTCCCCCTGGCGAGCGCGAGGCGGTCCGGAGACGGGCGCGCACGCAGCTGAGCCGCATGGCGGGAGCCGAGCCTTCGTTCCGGTTTGCCTGGGACGTTTCCCGCCTTGGCGAAGCCCGTTTCGACGCGCTGGTCGAGGCGCATGCCGATGCGCCCTGCCCCGCGCTCGGCAGCGGAGGTGAATGCCTGATTTACGAGAGCCGACCGATGGTGTGCCGCATGATGGGACTCGGCATGCGGAGCAGGAGCGGAGCAGTGCTGGAGAACGCCTGTCCGATCCAGGAAGACTTCCCGGAATTCCGGGATCTTCCGCCACAGGAGTTCGATCTGGAGGCGTGGGAAGCCGAGGAGACTACCGCCCTGCGACTGGCGGCCGTGGAGTTGTTCGCGGACGAGGAACGCAGCGGGTACGAAACGACGATTGCCGGTGCCGCGTTGCTCCACGGCGCCTGAAGACGGGAGGTCGGACATGCGCTGGACCCCTGGAGGAAGCAGCAGTGACGTGGAGGACCGGCGCGGAGCGGGTGGTGGTGGATTCCGTCTTCCCGGGGGCCGCATGGGCCTGGGTGCTCTGGTCATCGTGCTGGTCCTCAGCCTGATCTTCAAGCAGGACTTCTTCTCGCTGCTGGGCGGCGGGAGCTCGGGAACGGCGGTGGAGGGGGGTCCCGTGGTCGCGTCGCCGGACGAGGAACGACTCCGGGATTTCATCACCTTCGTCCTCAATGACGTGCAGGCAACCTGGGACCAGGAGCTCCCGAAGCAGGCCAATACCCAGTATCAGCACGCGACACTGGTGCTGTTCCGCGATGCGACTCAGACCGCGTGCGGAGTCGGAGAAGCGGCGACCGGACCATTCTATTGCCCCGGGGACAACAAGGTGTATATCGATCTCGGGTTTTATCAGGCGCTCAGTGAGCGCTTCGGCGCCCCGGGCGACTTTGCCCAGGCCTACGTCCTGGCGCACGAGATCGGGCACCATCTGCAGGTGCTGCTGGGCATCGAGCGCCAGGTGCGCGAAGCCCAGGGCAGCCGCCCCGATCAGGCGAACGAGCTCTCCGTCCGGATGGAGCTGCAGGCCGATTGCTACGCCGGCGCCTGGGGGCACTCGGCGTCACAGCGTGGCAAGCTCGAAACGGGAGATGTGGAAGAGGGGCTGGGTGCGGCGGCGGCGGTGGGCGACGACCGGATCCAGAAGGCCACGACCGGGAGAGTGAGCCCGGAGAATTTCACGCACGGCTCGGCGGAGCAGCGCGTGAGCTGGTTCCGGCGTGGCATGGAGAACGGGCGCCTGGCCGACTGCGACACCTTCGGGGCCCGGTAGCTCGGTCGGGAGGCTCGCGCGCCGGCCTTGACGCTGGGCGGTTTTGGCGGGATCGTATGGCGGCCTTCTTCCCTCCAGCCCGGAGCTGCCATGTACCCGCTCAGCGAGCTCAACTATCTCGCGATCCTCGTCACCGCCGTCGTCATCTTCGTGATCGGCGCGCTCTGGTACACCGTGCTGTTCGGCAAACAGTGGCTCGCCGCGCACGCGTACACACCGGAACAGCTTGAGGGCATGAAGCAGGGAATGGGCCGGGCCTACGGACTTTCCTTCGTCTGTTACCTGGTGCTGGCGACCGTGATGAGCATGCTGATCTTCCTGCTCGGTATCGACAATGCCGCCGCCGGCGCCAAGCTCGGCGCCCTCTGCTGGCTGGGCTTCGTGGCTACGATCGGCTTCACCGCCAATCTCTACTCCAACAAAAGCTTTGCGACGTACCTGATCGATGCCAGCTACCAGCTGGTGTTCATGGTCGTCGCCGGCGTCCTGCTCGCGATCTGGTAGGGCGCAAAGACGCAACGACGCAAAGACGCAAGGTGGTTCCCTTTGCGTCCTTGCGTCCTTGCGTCGTTGCGGCGCTTCACCTCTCCTGCTTCGCCCACCTGAAGAACAGCACGCTCATCGCCCCCCAGATCCACAGGTTGCCGGGCACCCACATCAGCAGGCCGCCGAGTTTCTGATCGTCGAGCGCCGAGAGCCCCCAGGTCCGGGGCGCGGTCGTGTACCAGCGGTAGAGCGGCTCGTCGGCAAAGGTGATGATCGCGCCGAGGAGCTGCATCGGGATCTGGACCAGGAAGAGGTACAGCATCCCAGCCGGGGGCGCGAGCGCGGGCAGCGACGCCACCGCGCTGGTGACCGGCCACCAGAGAAGCACCGCCGCCACCATGAACATGAGATGGGTGGCGATGTGGACGTCATGGCTCCGCATCATGAGATCGTAGGCGCCCACCGTGTGCCAGACCAGGAGGGTCACGCTGAAAAACGCGCCCGCAAAGACCGGATGCGTGAGCAGTCGAGCGACCGCCCTCCCGCCCTTCCGCCCTACCGCCCGCTCGACCAGCCACCCAGGTGTTCCGGCAATCAGGAGCGGCGGCACCACCATGGTCAGAAGCAGATGCTGCGCCATGTGCACCGAAAAAAGGTAGGAATCGCTCAGGTCATGGATCGGTCCGTTGAGCGACGCCAGCATCACGAGCAGCCCGAGGACGAAGCAGAGGGGCCGCCAGGGCTCGGCGGGAGGTCCGAGCCCGAATTTCCGGCGCGCCGGACCGATGCCCCAGGCGTAGAGGGCGCCAAGCAGGAGCACGCCGAGCACGACCGAGGGGTGCAGCGACCACTCGGCGACGAACGGCTGGGTTGTCGGGTTTTGGAGGAGCATGGAGCAACGTGGTGAGCGGTGAGGGGTGAGCGGTGAGCGGGAGTGACGATTCCCGCTTACCGCTCACTGCTTACCGCTCACTTCGCCCCTACCACGCGCCAGTACTGCACGAGGATGATCAGGGTCGCGATGATGGTCGCCGCGAGCAGGAGGGGGAACACGAACAGATTGGCGAGCAGTTTCGGGTCCTGCTTCAGATGCATGTAGAACATCGCTACCAGCGCGAACTTGGCGGCGGAGAGAACGATCAGCAGCACCACCGTGATCGGCTCGAAGATCGGGCGCAGGCCGGCACCGAGACCGCCGCGTCCCGCTTCGAACACGAGCACCTCGAGGGCGGTCAGCACGAACAGGATCAGCGCGATCCTGAGGTAGAGACCGGGCGTGGGGTGGGCGTGCTCGGCGTGAGCGTGGGAAGGCGAGTCCATGCGGGCTACCTCATCAGGTAGACGACGGGGAAGATCACGATCCACACCACGTCGACGAAGTGCCAGTAGAGGGCGGCGATCTCGAGGTTGAGCGCCTTCGCCGGCGGAACCTTGCCCTTGGCGGCCCGGTAGAGGAGCGTCGAGAGCCAGATCACGCCGACGGTCACGTGGCTCCCGTGGAAGCCGGTGAGGGTGTAGAAGGTGGAGCTGAAGAGGTTGGTGCCGTACCCCATCCCCTTGTGATAGAAATGGGTGAACTCGTACACCTGCATGCCGATGAAGAAGAGCCCGCACACGACCGTCATCGAGAGCCACCCCACCAGCATCTTCCGGTTGCCCTTCTGCGCCCCGTAGAGCGCGAGCACCACGAAGAAGGAGCTGAAGAGGAGGACGGCGGTGCCGAAGGTGACCAGCGGGATCTCGAAGATCGGCTCGCAGGTCTGCATCTTCCCGTGCAGCATGCACTGGGATTCGGCGTGGGGCAGCGGCCCCACCAGGCTCTTTCCCTTGTAGACCAGGTAGGTCGAGATCAGCGACGCAAAGAGGAGGCACTCGGACCCGATCAGGGTCCAGATCGCAACCTTCTTGCTGTCGATGCCCGTCGAGGTCGGATGATCCATGACGTGGGCGGCGGCGTCGGACACGGTGTGGTCTCTCCTGGTCAGAACGCCGGCTCGAAAGCCCAGCGGTAAATGCCGTAGATCAGAATGGCGGCGCCGGTGAGCGTGATGAAGAACCACTGCGGGAAGGCGTGGGTGAAGAGCACGCTTCCGATCACGACCAGCACCCCGACCGCCGTCACCAGCGGCCAGTACGACGGCCGCGGCATGTGAATGCCCGCGCCGCTCTCCGGCTTGGGCTCGGGCAGCGGACCGCCGTTGGCCCGCCGGAGATCCCACGCCGGGGTCGAGCTGCCCACCGTGGGCACCGTACCGAAATTGAATTCCTGCGGCGGTGACGGGATGAGCCACTCGAGCGTGGCGCCGCGCCAGGGATCGGCCGGGGCGTCGGCGGGTTTGCGGGCCGCCTTCCAGATGTTGTAGACGAACACCAGCATGGAGAAGCCGAGGAGCATCGAGCCCCAGGTCTGGATCTGATTCCAGAACTCGAAGTTCAGCTCGGCCGGATAGGTATACACCCGCCGCGGCATCCCGTTCAACCCCAGAAAATGCATCGGGAAGAAGGTGACGTTGAACCCGATGAACATGAGCCAGAAGTGGATCTTGCCGATCCGCTCGTCCAGCATCCGCCCGAACATCTTGGGGAACCAGTAGTAGGCACCCGCCGTCAGCCCGAAGATCGAGCCGCCGAAGAGGACGTAGTGGAAGTGGGCCACCACGAAATAGGTGTCGGTCTGCTGCAGGTCGGCCGGGGGCGAGGAATGCATCACGCCGGAGAGGCCGCCGATGATGAACATCGCCACCATGCCGACCGCGAAGTAGAGCGGCGTCTTCATCTGGAGCGAGCCGCCCCAGAGGGTGCCGATCCAGTTGAAAATCTTGACCCCGGTCGGGACCGCGATCAGCATCGTCGACAGGGCGAAGAACGAGTCGGCGAACGGGCCCATCCCGGTCGAGAACATGTGGTGACTCCACACGCCGAAGCCGAGGAAGGCGATGAACGCCCCCGAGAAGACCATCGCGGTGTAGCCGAAGAGCGGCTTCCGTGAGAACACCGGAAGCACCTCGGACACGATGCCGAAGGCCGGCAGGATGAGGATGTAGACCTCGGGATGCCCGAAGATCCAGAACAGGTGCTGCCAGAGCACCGGGTCGCCGCCGCCTTCGGGAATGAAGAAATGGGTTCCGAAGTGCCGGTCCATCATCAGGAAGACCAGCGCGATGGTGATGACCGGGAAGGCGAGCAGCAGCAGGATCTGGGTGATGAAGCTCATCCAGGTGAACATCGGCATCCGGAGCATTCTCATGCCCGGCGCCCGGAGGTTCACGATGGTGACGAAGAAGTTGATCGCCGCCGCGATCGAGGCCACGCCGAGGATCTGGAGGCCCAGGACCCAGAAATCGGTGTTGATGCCCGGGGAGTACTGGTTTTCCGTCAGGTTGGCGTATCCGAACCAGCCGGTATTGGGCGCGGCGTTGATGAGCCAGCTGAAATTGATGAACAGGCCGCCCGCGAGGAATACCCAGTAGCTGAAGGCGTTCAGCCGGGGAAAGGCGACGTCACGGGCGCCGATCTGGAGCGGAATGAAAAAGTTGAAGAACATCGCCGACAGCGGCATGACCCCGAGAAAGATCATGGTCGTGCCGTGCATCGTGAACAGCGCGTTGAACGTCTCGGCGCTCACGAAGTGGTTGTCCGGCTTCATCAGCTGGATGCGCATGAAGAGCGCTTCCAGCCCGCCGATCAGGAAGAACAGGAACGCCGTCGCACCGTAGAGGATCCCGATCCGCTTGTGATCGACGGTCGTGATCCAGCTCCAGATCCCGGTGGGGGCCTCTGCGTGGCTGGCCGGAGCGTGGTCGAGTACCGAGGTGGCCATGACTGTCCCCGTTTATTGGTGCGAGCGGAGGTAGGCCACCAGCGTGGCGATCTCCGCATCCGTGAGCTTGCGCGGCAGCTTCATCAGCGTTCCCGATTTCACCGAGTCGGGATTGGAGAGCCACTTCGCCAGGTTCTCCGGCGTGTTGGGCAGCAACCCGGCCACGATGGTGCCGCGGCTCCCGACGTGACTCAGGTTGGGACCGGTCATCCGGACCACGCCCGCGGTCGCCGCACCCGCCATGCTGTGACAGCCGATGCAGCCGGCGCTGTTGAAGAGGGCAAGCCCGGCCCGCCGGATCGAGTCGGGGGCCACCGGACGGGTGGTGTCGGCGGGTGCGGTGGTGTCGACGGCGATGCGGCCGCCGTTGACCAGCGGCGAGCCCACCCGCTCCCGGGCCACCCAGGCGTCGAATTCGTCCTGGGTCTCGGAGACCACCCGGAACATCATGCGCGCGTGCTGCTCGCCGCAGAATTCCGCGCAGGCGCCGCTGAAGGTGCCGGTGACTTCCGCCTTGAACCAGAGCGGGTTATGACGTCCCGGAAAGACGTCGCGTTTGCCGGCGAACTGGGGAACCCAGAAGCTGTGCAGCACGTCGACGGTCGTCATCCGCAGATTGACCGTCTTCCCCACCGGTACGTGCATCTCGTTGGCGGTGACCACGCCGAGATCCTTGTACCGGAACTCCCACCACCACTGGTGGCCGATGACCTCGATCTGCACCACGTCGCCGGTGGCATAGTCGGAGGTCCGGAAGATCGTCTTGACGGTGGGGACGGCGATTGCCGCGAGAATGAACGCCGGCACAATCGTCCAGGCGACCTCGAGCAGCGTGCTCCCGTGGGTTTGCCGGGGTTCGGGATCGTCGGGGCGGCCCCGGAATTTCAGTATGGCGTAGACCAGCACTCCCTCCACCAGCACGAAAACGATCGTGGCCCAGAACACCGTCGTCCGGAACAGGCCGTCCACCATGCGGGCAAAATCGCCGCGGGGATTGAGCGTGGTCTGGGGGTAGTTCTCGGCGCAACCGAGCAGGAGCAGGAGGCAGACGGCCGGAATATGCCGCGCCAGGCGCCGGAGTGTACCGGTGCTCGTCTCCATCAGAGTGGAATCCCGGGGATGTGGGGAAGCGGTCGCACGATTGGGCGCAAAGCTAGCTGCGCCAGACGGTTAGGTCAACCGCTCGGTAAGCGGTCAGCGGTAAGGGGTGAGCGGGAAAACATTCCCCCGCCGCTCACTTCTCACCGCTCACCGCTCACCGTCGTGAGGCCATCAACTTCTCGATCTCCGCCACCGTTTTCGGCGCGCCCTTCGAAAGCACCACCGCACCATTCGCCGTGAGCAGGACGTCGTCCTCGATCCGCACCCCGAGCGCCTCGGCGGGGAGGTAGATCCCGGGCTCCACCGTGAACGCCATGCCCGCCGCGAGGGGGAGATTTCCTCCCACATCGTGGACGTCCATCCCGATCCAGTGCGACAGGCTGTGGATGTAGTATTTCACGCAGCCGCCGGGTCCGCACAAATCGCCGGAATTCGCCGCCATGTATCGCCGGGAGATCTGGTCGAGCTGACGAAGGGTGATCCCGGGCCGGACCGAATCGATGGCGGCCTGCTGCGCACCGAGCACCAGCTCGTAAATCGCCTTCTGGCGGGCGGTGAATTTTCCGGTGACCGGAATGGTCCTCGTGATGTCGGCGGTCTGATACCCGAACTCCGCGCCCATGTCCATCACGATGAGGTCACCCGCCTCGGTTTTCCGCCGGTTGGCGTCGTAATGGAGGATCGTGCTGTTGATCCCGGAGCCCACGATCGTCGGATAGCCCAGCCGCTCGGCGCCGAGCGACCGGAAGGTCTGCTCCGCCACCGCCTCGATCTCGTATTCATAGACACCGGGGCGGGCGAACTTCATCGCGGCCACATGCCCCTCGGCCGACAACTCCACGGCGCGGGTCAACCGGCGGACTTCGTCGTCGTCCTTGACGGCGCGAAGCGGCGCCAGCGCAGGGAGGAGATCCTGCGTGGCCACCCGCGGGGTGTCGAGAGCCAGACTCCGTATGAACTCCGGCTCGCTGTCCCAGTCGGTGCGACGGAACCAGAAAGTCGGAGCGCGGTTTCCTCCCTGGAAGAGGAGGCGCCGGAGAAAGACCTCCACCGAATCGGCGGAATGCACATTTCCGGCGGGAATGCCGGTGGCCTCCGCCGCCTCGGGGCCGGGACCGAGCTTCGGACCGGTCCATCGTTCGGTCTGCTGGTTCCGGGGAGGAAGGAAGAGGTACGCCTCGCCCTGGCCCGAGTCGGCCGCGGTGATGATGATCCAGGAGTCCGGCGTCTCGAGCCCGGTCAGGTAGAAAAAATCGTTGTCCTGACGGAAGGGGGCCTGGGGATACTTCGAATCCGGCGGATCCGCCGAAAGCTCCGAGGCGCCGCGAATGATCGCCACCCCGGCCTTGATCCTCGCGATGAGCGCCTGGCGGCGGGCCCGCAGGTTTGTGACCGACACCGGGCCCGCCGGCGATCCCGCCTGCGCCTCGAGCGCCGACGGGCCGGCGAGGAGCGCCGCAATGACAAGCTTATGGACGAGTTTTGGCACACGGCCTCCGAATAGGGCGACGAAAACTACACTCTTTATCCTTTCTTCCCCATCTTTCCCCGTCACGGTATCTTTGTCGTGACGAAGCTCCTCCCCTGCCCGGCGCGTCCCCTCGCCGGGCGACTCTTTTATTGTGGCAGCCGGTCATGATCCAGGCAATGCGGGAAAAACTGGGAAAGGAGATCGAGGAGCTGAGCCGGGAGCTTACGGTCACCCTCCCGCAAGCGATCGCTACGGCCGTCGCGATGGGCGATCTCCGGGAAAACTCCGAGTACAAGGCGGCCCTGGAGCGTCAGCAATTGGTGCAGGCGCGCCTGGGGCAGCTCCATCTCCGGCTGTCTCAGCTTTCCCAGCTGGCCGATACCGAGGCCCCCAGAGACCGGGTCGGACTGGGCTCGATCGTCAGGGTCGAGGACGTAAAGACCGGCGACGCCGAGGAGTACACCCTCGTGCTCGCCGAGATGATGGATATCGATGCCGGGCACATTTCACTCGCTTCGCCGCTGGGACAGGCACTCAAGGACCGGAAACCGGGTGAAGAGGTGAGCCTCCGCCTGCCGACGATGACGCGGAAACTCCGGGTGATCGGGGTCGTCACCATCCACGATCAGGGTTGAGCGCATGGACTTCCCGTCCAAGAAGCTGATGGTCGCCGGCGACCGGGTGCTGATCGAACCGGAGGAGGGCGAGGAACGCACCAAGGTGGGGCTCTATCTCCCCGCGACCGCGGTGGATACCCAGCAGGTGCAGGAGGGGCTGATCGTGGCGACCGGCCCCGGCGATCCCCTTCCCGACGTCTCCGCATTCGACGAAGAGCCGTGGCGGGTCGGGGAAAAGACCCCCAAGTTCCGCCCCATGCAGGCGCGAGTCGGCGATCACGCGATTTTCTTCCGGAAGGCCGCGGTGGAGATCAGCTTCGAGGAGCAGCGCTATCTGGTGGTGCCGCAGGCAGCGATTCTCGTATTGGTGAGAAATGAGATTTAGGAATTGGGACCTGGGAGTTGGGGGTTGGAGCAAGGCATTCAGTCCTGCTCTCCTGCTCTGTCAGTTGGGCATCGTGCCCCCGGCAGCGAGCCAGGAAAACGTGGCTAAACCACAAGGCAGTTCCCTAACCCCCATCTCCCAACCGCCCACTCCCAGCTACACGCCGCACCGCGTCTACGACACCAGGAAAAAGAAGTTCATCGAGTTCGAAACGCTGACACAGCGCCTCGCGGCGGCGGATATCGTCTTTATCGGTGAACAGCACGACGATCCGGCGACCCATCGAATGGAGCTGGCCATCCTCGAAGGAGTGGCTCGCCGCCGAGACTCCGTCGTGCTGGCCCTCGAGATGTGGGAGCGCGATGTCCAGCCGCTGCTCGACCGGTATCTCGCCGGATCAGCGACCGAAGCGGAGCTCTTGAAGGACGGGAGGCCCTGGAAAAACTACGCCGCCGACTACCGGCCCCTGGTCGAGCTCGCGCGAGCCCGGTCCTGGCCCGTCGTCGCGAGCAATTCGCCGCGGCCGCTCGCATCGCTGGTATCGCGCCGGGGGCTGGCGGCGCTCGACACCCTGGCCCCCGGCGTGCGAGCCCAGGTCGCCGAAGCCGTCTCCTGCCCCGAGGATGATTATTTCGAGAAGTTCAAGGCCGTGATGGGAAATATGAGCAGCCACCAGAGCGCAGCCACGAGCCCCGACTCGGCAAGCTCCCTTCTCACGCGCATTTACCACGCGCAGTGCATCAAGGACGAGACGATGGGCGAGTCGGTAGCGCGCGCCTGGGCCCCCGGGCGCCTCGTCATCCACTACAACGGGGCATTCCACAGCGATTTCAAGCTGGGCACCGCCGAGCGAGCTCGTGGGCGCGCCTCCGGAGCCGAGGTCGTGGTCGTCACCGCGCTGCCCGTCGCCGATCTCGACCGGCTCGATCCTCCCAAGGAAGAGCGCAAGCGGGCGGACTATCTCCTGTATGTCCTCGCCCCCGTCAAAGCCGACAGCGCGAGTCGCTGACGCCGCCGACTCCCTCCCACTCCCACGGCCGAGTGCGCTGTTCGCGCGCGCGCTCCGGCTCCGCTGCCCGGTCTGTGGCGGCGGCCCGGTCCTCCTGAGCTGGTTCACCCTCGCCTCCTCCTGCCCCGCCTGCGGACTCCACATGGACCGCGACGAGCCGGGCTACTGGATCGGGAGCTACACGGTGAACCTGTTCGTGACGGAGGGAATCTTTGCCGCGGCGTTCGTCGGGGGGATGGTGATCACCTGGCCGGCGGTTCCCTGGACACTGCTCGGCCTCGTGTGTGCGTCACTCGCGATACTGACTCCGATGGCGACGTTTCCGCATTCGAAGCTGCTCTACCTCGCCATTGATCTCGCGTTTCGGCCGCTGGATCCGGATGACTTGACGACGCCCCTTGAAAAGGTGGGAGGCAGTAGGCAGTAGGCAGTAGGCAGTGGGCACGGCAGTTCCCTACTGCCCACTGCCTAGTCCCTAAACCCTGATCTTCAGTCCCTGACCTTCGCCACCACCACCGTCACATTATCCGACCCCCCGGCATCCAGCGCGGCACCCACCAGCGCCCTCGCCGTGGCTTCGGCACTGTCCCCCCGGCCCAGCATGCCGGCGATCTGTTCGTCGGCGACATGCTTGGTGAGCCCGTCGCTGCAGAGGAGCAGGGTGTCGCCCGCCGCCAGGTCCACCAGGCCGATTTTCGGGAGCATCTCGGAGGCGCCCAGGGCGCTGGTGAGATTCGCCGCCACCCCGGCGCGAGCGGCCTGGTCTTCGGTCCAGGCCCCGACATCCACCATGTAGCGCCCCATGGTCTGGTCGTCGGTGAGCTGGCGGAGCCGGCCGCGATGCAGATAGTACGCCCGGCTGTCGCCGACATGGACGATGTAGGCGCGGCGTCCGATCAGCGTCGCCATCGTGAGGGTGGTGGAAGGCCCCTGGCCTCCGTCGCCCAGCTCCTCCTGGATTCGCTCGTGGGCCCGCTGCACCGCGCCTTCGAGCTGCATCAGGAACTCGTTCTCCTTGTCCACGTCGGCATTGTTGAAGCATCCCACCGTCTGAGCGATGTACTGTACCAGCGATTCCACCGCGGTCCCGCTGGCCAGCTCGCCCCCCGGCCGGCCGCCCACCCCGTCCGCCACGATGAAGAGCCGCGCCGACGATCCACGGATCCGGTCGAACGGCTCGCGATCTTCGATGCTGGTGTGCTCCAGGTCCACCGATTTCCGCAGCGTGGCGATGACGAAATGATCCTCGTTGTTGGCGCGGACCTTCCCCACATCGGTCAGGCCGAAAGAATCCAGCCCGGTAGCGGTCTCGGTCGTCATGACGTCTTCTCCCCGGCGGCGACGGCCACGCGCGCGAGCCAGGTGAACGCCTGCTCCACCCCTTCGCCGGTCTTGGCGCTGGTGCGGACGGCGTGCCACCCGATGTCGCTGAACGCCTTCTCGTCGCTCGAGCCGAGCACCCACTCCGATGTGAGGTCGGCCTTGTTCAATGCCACCGCGGACGGCACATCGCCGACCGCGCTCCGGGCCAGCTCCCGGAGCTCGAAGACCTGGTCGAACGTCTCCTTGCGGGTCCCGTCGACGACATAGAGGATCGCGTGGCTCCCGCGCAGGTAGCTGACCGTCACGTCCTCGACACCATCCCGGCCCGCCAGGTCCCAGAGCAGGAGCGTGGCATCGCTGCCATCGAGCGAAACCACCTTGCGGTCGATCTTCACGCCGACGGTACTGTGATACTTGGCGGAAAAGATCGAGTGCACGAACTGCTGCACCAGGCAGGTCTTTCCCACACCGAAAACGCCCACCATGCTGACTTTCTTCTGAATCATTGCCCCCCCGCTTGACGGCGGCCCAGCGGACTCAGGCGCACGACGAACGCGACGCTCCGGTTGGTCCGCGATTGGTCGGCTCCTCCGCGTGGCGCCAGCGGTCGCGATGTCCCGACGCCGATCCCGTCGAGCTCGGTGGGGACCATCCCCATGCCGATCAGCGCTCCGCGCGCCGCTTCGACCCGTTGCCGGCTGAGCGCCTGGTTCAAGGCATCGGACCCGGTGGAATCGGTGCGGCCGATCATCTGCAGGCTCACCCGGTACCCCACCTCCCGCGCCGCGCGGGCTAGCGGCAGGAACGACCCGGCCACCCCGGCGAGCATGACTCGGGATTCAGGGGAGAGCGCCGCGGAGCCGGGATCGAAGAGAACCAGACGCTCCTCGGTGTCGTTCCTGAGCGCGGCGAGCGCAGCCGGAAGCTCGGCGGTCACTTGCGACACATCGATGGCGGCAACCCCCGACGGGAGCGTGGTCCGCGACAAGGCACCCCCTACCCATGCGAGCGGCGCCGTGCCGCTGGCAATCACCGAATCCTGGCGGAAGATGAGCGATACCTCGGCGGGAGCCGCGAGCCACCGGCGGGTCCGCTCCACGACGAGTGCAGGCTCGAGGGAAAGATAGGGCTCCCACTGTGCATCGAGTCTGGCCGGGTCCGCATTGATCGATGCCAGCACCTGGGCCGGATCGGCCGAAAGGGGATCGCGAAGCCCACGCACCCTCCATCGTCCGCCGCCCCGCGACGTTTCGAGCAGCTCGATGCCCGGCTCGGCCTGCAGTCTGGCCATCGCCGAGGACCACTTCCGGTTCGAGCGCCACGCAAGGAAGCCGAGCGCCAGGACAACCATCGCCGCAGGAATTGCCCAGCGCATCCAGGCACCGCGTTTACGCGCCGTCACTCCGCGATCGGTGCTCAGGACCGTCTCGAGGCAGTCTTCGAGCACCGGTTGAACGGCGGCAAACCGGCTCGGGTCGCCGGTAAACTCGGCAAATGCACTGGCCCACTGCAGGTGAATGTTTTCGAGGGCGTCCTGCAATCGGGGGAGCAGGGTGACGGGTGGCTGGCCTCGCACCACCGCGGCAATCACCGCCTGCGGGCCCTGCTCGACGATCACGGTGAGCTCACCGACGCTGAAGCTGCGCAGCCCGCCGCTTTCCCGTTCGTGGAAAGAGTCCGCCACGAAATCCTGAATGGCGGTGAGCATCCCCGAGATCAGGTCCCCGTCCGCCGCCTTGAGATCGGGTGGCGCCGCGTGGCCGAGGAGGAGTCCGGTCTCCGCATGGATGAGGAAGACCTGCTCCACCCGGTACACCAGCGCGTGCCGCAGCACGATCTGGGCGTAGGGGACGCCAGTCCTCCATCCCTCGATGCGCCACCGGAGTCCCCGCAGGGAAAGGCTGTTTTCCACCGCGTGATTGATGGAGCTCACCAGTCCCGCCATCGCTTCGGCGATCGCCTTGCGAATGGCAGGGCCGAGCACCGGAAAGATGGCGGTGGCGATCTGCTTCGGATTGCGGCGGACCGATTCGCTGAGGGCGATTTCTACCGTGGGGGCGAGCGCCTTGGCCAGCTTCTGATCGCGGCCGGCGCGCAGCGCGATGGCTTCGGGGAGATACTCCGCCAGCTCTTCGGGCGAGAGATCGAGCTGGTCGAGCCGCCGCTCGAGCTCCTCGAGCTTGCGGCGCTCCCGTCCCAGGAGCAGCTCGCGCAGCTCCGCAAATTCCTCCGACGACGGGTCGTAGCTTCCGCCGAGGCCCAGGTAGTCGGTGGGAGGCGGGCGATCGTCGAACGCGCTCATCCGCGCGACGCGTTCTTCCCCGTTCCCTTGGCCTCCGCCGCGAGCCGCGACGCCATGTCGCCGAACATGCCGGCGAGCGCCGTGATGCCGAGCTTTTCGGCCCGGAGCTCCTGGGCCGATCTGGTGAGCTCGCTGGACAGGCGATCGGAAACGCGCGCGATCTCGGCGGCGACCGCCTGGGAGTGCTGCAGGATTCCTTCGCGCAGATCCGCGTCCGCCATCCCGGAGGTTTCTTCCAGCTTCACATGGCGTTTTTCCAGGCCTCGCAGCGCTTCCTTGATTTCTGCGGAAAGCCCCTTGAGCTCTTCGGTCCTCCGGGCACGCTCCGCGGTGAGCCGCTCGCCGAGCGAGAGCACTTCCTTCTGGAGCATCGCGTCGAGGGCGCTGAGCTGTTTGGTGAAATCGGTCCGAAGTGAATCCTGGCCCCGGAGCAGCCGGTCCTCGACGCCCTGGAGGCGGGTCTCGACCGCCCGCATCTGCCCGCCAAAAAGGATGTCGCGAACCTTGTCGAGACTTTCCGGTGTCGTCTCGGCGGGGGGGGCTCCGTTGCCGGTCGACCCGCCCTGCTTCCTGGTGGTTTTGGCCATGATGAACCCCTCCCGGGATTGATACTGCAATTCTACCGCCCCCCAGGGGGACGTGCCATCTCGGCCATCAATGCCTGCACTGCCGGGTCGAGGTCGCGCCCAAGCTCCTGCCGCATCAAGGCCTCCAGTGTTTTTGCCTGCTGCCACGCACCCGACCGGTCCCCCTGCGCGGCCAGCCCCCGCATCAAACCGAGCGTCGCGCTGGTGCTCAGCGGATCGGCCCCGACCAGCCGCCGCCACAATTCGATCGCGCCGCTGAAATCCGTTCGCTCGGCGCGCTCCGCGGCAAGGCGCTCCAGCGCGGTGCGGTACCGTCCCGCGAGCCGGCTTCGTTCCGACTCGGTCCAGCTCTCGAACTCCGGAGCGCCGTTCAAATAAAACCCGTCCAGGAAAGGACCGCGGTACAGGCGCACCGCATCATCCAGCGCGGCGGCTTCGACCGCCGTCTCGAATTCCACGACATCGACCGCAAGCACGTGATGATTGATCCGCAGCGGGTCGGGGCCCGCGACGAGGGGCTCGTCGCGTTCCTGCCGGAGGGAATAGATCAGCTGTTCGAGTGCGTGGCGGGCTTTTGCGTCGGGGCTATCGGGCCAGAGCACCGCGGTGAGCTTGTCCCGCCGGACTCCCCGTTTGCCGGCAGTCGACAGGAGCGCCAGGAGCGCGAGCCGGCGTCGCTGAATCGGCAGCGGGGTCCCTGAGTCGCCGGCGAGTACCAGGCTGCCCAGCGTTTCCAGGCGAAGCATGAGCCGTCCGTGAGGACTATGTGAGCCTGCGGTGAGCCGCTCGCCCCATACTATCGGCCGTCAAGGTGCCACACAAGTCATTGACGGAGCGCTGCATGGGCGGTTCGCTGGCATCACATCCGCGGGATGCGAGATCGCGGCGCGGCGCACCTCGCGGCGCCGCGCGCATCCTCCGCCTTGCCGGAACCTCCGCCGACCTGCATCATAGGCCGGACTCGAGGGGGAATCCCGTGGATAACCCGCTTGCGGCGCTGCAAGCCGCGCTCGCCGGCCGTTATCGGTTGGAGCACCAGGTCGGTCAGGGGGGCATGGGCTTCGTGTATCTCGCCCACGACCTCAAGCACGATCGTGCGGTGGCCATCAAGGTGCTTCGCCCGGCGGTCGCGTCGCTGCTGGGGCCGGAGCGTTTCCTCCGGGAAATCGGCATCGCGGCGCAGCTGAATCACCCCCATATCGTCCCGCTGCACGATTCGGGGGAGGCGGGCGGCCACCTCTTCTACGTCATGCCGTTCATCTCCGGCGAGACGTTGCGGGAGCGGCTGACCCGCGAACACCGTCTCTCCCTCGAAGATGCCCTCCACATAACCCGGCAGGTCGCCAGCGCCCTGACCCACGCCCACCGACGCGGCGTAATTCACCGGGACATCAAGCCGAGCAACATTCTCCTGAACGAAGGTTTTGCCCTGGTGGCGGACTTCGGCCTGGCGCGCGCGCTCTCGCGGGCGGCCGACACCGAGGAGATCTCGTCGATCGGGCTGCCGATCGGTACCCCGCGGTACATGTCGCCCGAGCAGGCGCTCGGCGCGGCCACCGTCGACGGACGGAGCGACCTCTACTCGCTGGGCCGGGTCCTCTACGAAATGCTCACGGGAGCCCATCCCGACGACACCGAGGCGTTTCTCCGCACGCCATCGGATCCGGGACGCGTTGCCGCGTCGCCGGAGCGGCTTCCACCCACGGTGCAGCGGGCGCTGCGGAAATGCCTCGCGAGGGATCCGGCCGAGCGGTTTGCGACGGCGGAGGCGTTCGTCGAGGAACTGGGCCGCTCTCCTGCTCGTGACACGGGACGGCGATGGGTGAAAGTGGCGGCAACAGCCGGAATAGTCGTCGTGGCCGCGTGGGGGTTGTCGCGGGTTATGGACGCCGGGCGGTCGGGTGTGCACGACACTGCACTCGACACGACGCGGATCGCCGTCCTGCCGTTCGACCGGCTGCCGGGCGCGCCGGAATTCCCGGCCGAGGTTCCGGTGCGGGCCGCACTCGGACGCTGGACCGGGATCTCGCTGGTCGCCGGAGTTCAGGTGAGTGAGGCGCTGAAGGGCCGGTCGTCGGGTGCGATCGACCGCGGCGTGGCGAGCCGGATCGCGCGTGATGCCGGCGCGGGACGATTTGTCCGCGGACAGGTCGTGCCCTTCGGCGACTCGGTGCAGGTAGAGGCGGTGCTGTACGACAGCCGGGAAGGCACCGCGCTGGTCGAGAAGAGCGCTCGCCTGCCCCGCGATCTGGCGGGGTCGGAATCGATTGTGACTCGGCTGGTGGATTCGCTCCTCTTCCGCGGTGCAATGCCGGTGGAGCACTTCGAAACTCCCGCGGGGACCACCTCGGTGCCGGCGATGTGGGGATTCATCGAGGGGCGGAATGCAGTGGACCGGTGGGACCTCGCGGCGGCCGATAGCGGATTCGGGAAGGCGTTGAGGCACGATCCCACCTTCTCTCGCGCAGCCCTCTGGCTCGCCCAGGTGAGGGTCTGGCAGGCGCAACCGACCGCCACTTGGCGTTCAGCCGCGACCCAGGCGGCGGCCGGGGCGGCGCGACTCGCGCCGCGAGACTCGGCCATTACGGGCGTTCTGGAAGAGATGTCTCGCGGAGAATACGGCTCCGCATGTCCTCGCTTCCTCGAGCTCACTCGGCAATGGCCAAACGAATTCCCTGTTTGGTACGGGACAGCCACGTGCATGAGCAGGGACGGTGCAGTCGTGCGGGATCCGAACAGTCCGACGCGCTGGAGATTCCGGACGAGCTATCACCAGGTCCAGCGCGCATGGCGCCGTGCCTTCGCACTGATGCCTGCGATTTATCGTGACGTCCGAAACGGAGGCCTGAGTGGTACACAAATGCTCCTCTGGACCGCGACCAACCGCGGCCGCAGCGGTTCCGCGGTGGCGCCCGACACCGGTTTTTTCATGAGCTATCCGACATGGGAAGGGGATTCTTTGACATTCTTCCCCCGTCGGTTGGCAGATTTCACCGAGGCTCGTGCTGTGCGCCCCGAGGCCACTCGAGAAGCGGTAACACGGCAGCGCCTTGCATTCTACGAGCTCGCGACCGAGTGGGCGAGTGCGGATTCCCGGAGCTGGGAGGCTCGGGAAGCAGTCGCGCTCGCGCTGTGGTCACTTGGGAATCCTGCGGCCATCGACAGCATTCGTGCCACACGGGGCCACGTGCGGACGCGTTACGATCGCGTCCGCCTTGGGCTCTCCGAAGCGCTGATGCGGGTACTGGCGGGGGCACCCGATCCTTCGGCGATCAGGGCGGCGCGGGCCATCGCCGACTCAGCGCTCGCCATGGGTCCCGTTCCCCAGGAAGCCGACTCGTGGGATCTCGCGACACTGGCGGGGCTCACCGGACGGGCGAGCCTGGCGGCCGACCTTATCCGCCGCGCGAGTCCTCGTATGGCGCGGCGACTCCCCCCCGCATTGACTGCTGATGCGTTGGCGCTGCTCGTGTTCGCAGCCCTTGGCGGGCCCGGCGACAGCGTAACCGTACTCGAACGCAGGGTGAGCGAGGGCATCGCCGCCGGAGTCGAGGCCGGGCGGCAGGCCGCAGCCCGAAGGGAGTGGTTGGGGCGGCCGTTGACGCTTGTCGTTCCCGAGCTTGCCTTGCCTTCGATGCGCGAGCTCGCCGGAACTGGGGATTATCTGATCGACGTCGCTACGTCGTATTCAAACGGCGACCATACGAACATGATGCGGTTGTTGCGCCGGGCGGAGGGAAGTCGAAAAGGTTCCCAGGCCTCCGACCTCGATTTCGAGGCGATCATTCCCGAAGCAAAAATCCTCGCCGCAGTGGGTGAGCATCGAGCCGCAATCTCCCGCTTGGACCCCACCCTTTCCGATCTTCGCCATATGTCCCTCCAGCTGGTCAACAGCCCGATGGGGGCTGCGCTGCTGGTACGCGCCATGGCACTGCGGGCTGACCTCGCGATGAGCGTCGGAGATTCCGCCAATGCCCGGAAATGGGCTCGACCGGTGGCGCTACTCTGGTCCAATGCCGACCCGTTTCTCGAACCGCTGGTCCAGCGGATGCGCCGATTGATCGATGGTAGAAACCCGTGAACCCGAAGGAGGATTTCATGTCCGACAATAGAGTCCGGCGGTGGGCAGCGCTCTTCATCTCCGCGATCGTGGCAGGTGGCGCCCTTGCTTGCCCCCCCCCGGTCCCTCCCGTCGCGGCCCGGCCGGAGTGTCCACGAGACTCCATCTTCGTTCCGGGAGACACGGGCCTCTACTCCACTCATGTCATCGCCGCGTCCGGCCCGATCAGCATGGTTCCGGAGTACCACGATTGCCAGCGCTTCGTCAACGAGAAGGAGAACGCGTTCGGCTCGCTGATCGCGATCTTCGCCAGCTCGGGCCTCGACAGCGTCGCCGACCCTCCTCCGGGACCCTACTCCACCACGAACGTCGTGATCACCAACCGAGACAACAAGGCCGCCGCGACCATTCTGAATTACGACGAGCCCTACGAGCCTCTGCGGATCGAGAAGGGGATCAACTGCCTCTACCTCTTCACCACCAACGGGGTCTGGAATGCCCGCATCTTTTCCGCCACGTCCGACCAGGCCTGCCTGGATCCGTTCCCGGGTAACAATGGCGGACGACCGCTCGCGGTGTATGTCGATGGATCCGCGAAGGACATTCCGGCCGTCGCGCGCTGGGACTGGGACAGCAGGCAGCGTGAGCACTACATCGGGATCCGCTGCGGGACACAATGGTGCGAAGTCTACAATCCGAGCCGCCCGGCGCTGCTGTCCTCGGACCACTATACCGGCCCGCCCATGGTGAGAATCAAGGGGCTGTATGACGAGCAGAATCTGGCGATATCGACTTCGGCGGGCCCGGACGTCCTCGTGCCCGGGGGCGTGAAGGGAACAATTTTCCCGGTCGGGGATCTCGTCGCAAATACCGAACGGCAATTCGACAGCACCTGGAAACAGGTCGCGATGGTATCGCTCTCGGGCCCCTCTCCGAAGTACAAGGACAAGTTCAATTTCATCGCCGGTCCGGCCCCGGCGGGAAACAGTACAGTCTGGCTCTGCAGAGGCGACTCGAAGGCGTGCCAGATTCCATCGACCTCGGAGATCAACAATTGCGACAACTCGGGCGACCAGTGGTTCGCCAAGATCGTCTCCGGTCCGGGCACCAAGTACCGCTGCGTGATCCGTCGCCAGCACACCGGTGTCCCGATTCCCGGGGCCGTCCGCTGGCGCTGGAAGAACACCGACGACGACATGTGGGTGAGGTGTCCCACTGGCTGCTGCGAAATCACCTGAAGAGGTGCGGTCCCAACTGAGGACTGAATGAGGGATTCGTGAGCCGCAGTTGATGCGCTGACCCGACCTTGTGTGGTGAAATCGCGGCGTGCCGGGAAGTCCGAACGGACCCTCGGCACGCCGATGCCACACAAGGAGGCAGTATGACCCGCCCCGCCCGCCCCGCCCGAGCCCGAGTTTCCCCCTGGGCCATCCTCGTCACTCTTTCCTTCGGCTGGGCCCTCGGGTGCCAGGACGACAGCCTGGTGGACCCTCCTTCGACGAGCCGAAGCGGCAACCTGCTGGTCACTCTCATCACCACCGGCAGTGACCAGGATCCCGACGGCTACCACGTCATCGTGGATCACGGGACGCCGATCGGAGTCTCTCCTTCGGATGAGCTCAAGCTGGCGCTACCGGTCGGCACCCATACCGTCGAGCTGGTCGACCTCGCGGACAACTGCTTCGTGAGCGGCGGAAATCCCAGACTCGTCACGGTATCACCGGGGGGAACGTCCGCGACCACCTTCCAGGTATCCTGTCCCCTCTTCGGCTCGATGCAGATCACGACCACCACCAGCGGCACGAGCCCCGACCTCGATGGCTACACGCTCACCATCGACGGGGTGTCCAAGGGCACCATCGGCCCGCAGGAAACCCGCGACTTCGGGCCGCTTCATCCGGCGATCTACAACCCGCGGATCTCGTCGGTGGTGGGGAACTGCTCTATTCGCGACGGCGCCAATCGGTTCGTGAACGTGACCGAGGGAGCGACAGCCAGCCTCCTTTTCGACGTGACCTGTGCGCCGCGCATCGACGATACGCCCGGCGAAAAGCTCGTCGTGGCCACGAAATCCGCCGGAGATGAGGATTTCAACCTGTATTTCATGGAGTTGAACGGCCAAGGCACTCAGCGGCTGACGGACAATGTGGGTGACGAATACAGCCCGGAGATCTCGCGCGACGGGGAGCGGATTCTCTTTCTCCAGTTCGGCTCCGCCGGCCGTTCGTTGCGGGTGATCGACCGGGTGACCCGGCAGGAAACCGCGCTTCCCACCGCCGGGGTGGATCGGGCGGTCTGGTCACCCGATGGAAGCCGCATCGCCTTCATCCGCAGCGGGAGGCTCTTCCGGATGAACGCCGACGGCACCGGAGAGATTCCTCTCACCTCCGGCACTCAGGACCGGGATCCCTACTGGTCCCCGGACGGAAACCAGATCGTCTTCACTCAGGGAACCAGGGCGTTTCTGGTGAACGCGGACGGCTCCGGCCTTCGGCAGCTCTCCGACCTGCCGAGCGCGTCCGGTCCCTTTGCGCCGAACGGGCTCAGCATCCTGCTCACCCGGCTGCAGGAGACCTGTGACTACTACTATTGCTACTACTACGGCCCCACCTGGACGCCGGTCGACTTCGTGATCTACGACGTCGCCAGTGGCCAGGAGACTGCGCTCACCCAGACGCCGAGCGTTCCGGAGTGGTCGCCGGTGTGGGCGTCGGACGGACAGCGCATCTTCTTCCTGTCCGCTCCGGTGGGGAATCCCGACGTGTTCGAGATTCAGCTCGGCGGCGCCGCGGCGGTCAATCTCTCGCACTCGCAGGCGGCGGAGACCTGGATCAGCATCGGGCAGATCGGCGGGGCAGCGTCGGCCGCGCGCCGCCGCTGAAGCCAGGGTGCGGGCCGGCCGGCTGCCGAGGCGACGCCTCTAGCCGCCGGCCGGTTCCGCATCATCTTCCGGGAGGTGGCACGCGGATCGGGAACAGAGCTGAGGCGTCGCCCGGGGGGTCGGATGGAAGACTGGATGGACGCGCTCCTTGGAGGCTCGCCGGACGCAGCCTGGGACAAGTTCATCCACCGCTACCGGCGCCTCATCTTCGCGGCCATCCGGCATTACGTCCAGGACCACGACGAAGTGATGGACGTGTTCGCGCGAGTGTGCGAGGCCTTGCGCGAGGACAACCTGCGCCGGCTCCGTACTTACCTCGACGAGCCGACCCATCGCGCCCGGCCCGGCACCTGGCTCGTGACGGTGGTGCGGCATCTCACGATCGACTGGTTCCGTCAGCGTGACGGGAGGCGGCGGCTCCCGGCCTTTGCGGCGGGCCTGACTCCCCTCCAGCGAAACATCTTCGAGCACGTCTACCTCGCCCGGCGCGGACACACCGAGGCGTACGAGCTGATCTGCTCGCGCCACCCGCCTGGTCCGACCTTCCGGGAATTCCTTGGTGAGCTGCGGGAAACCCATCGGATCCTGCGGTCCGGACGGCAGGGCCGCCTCCTGCGCGAGCTGGTGCCTCGACCGCCGGAGCTGGAACAGGGCGGCGGAGATCCCGCCGAGACATCCGAACGCCGGGAGTGGCTGCACCGCGTCCTGGAATCACTGAGCACTGACGACAGGCTCGCGCTCGAGCTCTACGTCGTGGACGAGCTTCCCGCCGCCGACATCGCGCGGGTCCTCGGGCTTCCCAATGCCAAGGCGGTTTACAACCGCGTCTACCGCGCGCTCGAAGCAATGCGAATACGGCTGGACGAGGCCGGGATCGCCCGGGAAGACCTGTGAGCAATTTCAGGGCTCCGGGTCGTCTCATGAGGACAATCAGTTCGGAGTCTCAACCGATGGAGGATTGCTCCTGAACCCATCCCAGCCCGATCCGCTCGACTGGCTGCGACACGCGCGGGCCGCTCCCATTCCGGCGGATCCCCCAGCCGCGGATTGCCTCGATGACGACACCATCGGCGCTCTCGCGGAGGGAAGTCTCCCTCCGGCAGCGCGTTCACCGGCCTTGCTGCACCTCGCGTCCTGCGCTCGATGCCGGGCCGCCGTGGCATCCGTGGCTCAGGCGCTGGCCGATCCGGAAGTGGCCCGGGAGCTCACGGCGCTCGACGCTGCGCCCAGGCCGCGCTGGCGCCGGTTCGTCCTGCCGGCGGCGGCCGCGGCAATCCTGGTCGTCCTCCTCGGTCCACTCGGCCTCGTTCAGCGGGAGCGTGGCGGCGTCCATCGGGCGCCCACGATTACCAATGGTTCCCACCCGAGCGCCTTGTCGCCGCAGGGTGCCGTCGCCGAAGTGCATGAGCTGCTCTGGACCGCGGTGGAAGGGGCGGACCGATACCGGGTCACCGTCTTCGATGCCGATGGTCGCGTGGTCTACGAGCTCGAGCCGGTTGCCGCCGTGGCTCCGCTTCCCGATTCGCTCCGGCTGGCTCCGGGGCGGCGCTATCTCTGGAAAGTCGAGGCCCGCGTCGGCTTCGACCGCTGGGTCGCTTCCGACCTCGTCGAGTTCTCCCTCGGGAGCCGGGGCCCCAGGTGATGGCTTCGGCGGTGACCCTGCTCTCCCTTACGCTGTTTGCGCAGTCGCCGGCGGCCGATTCGCTCTACGGGCTCGCCTTGCGCCTTCCGGAGTCCGGCCTCGCCGTCGAAGCGCGCAGCCGGCCGCTCGCGGTGCGCGAAGCGGTTTCCGAAGCGATGGCGCGCTCGGTGCGAGCGCCGGCAATGCGCGAGGAAGCGCTCGAGGCGGCGCGAAGGCTGGCCGGCGCATACGCCGCGGCATGGCGGGATCCCTTCCTCGCCCGTCAGGTCGAGCGCTTTGCCGGCCTGGGGCCCGGACAGCGCATCACGAAGGTCCGGGCCGACAGCCTGCGACGCGCGGGGGTCGAGGTATTCCCTCGCGATGGCCCCGCGGCGGCAATGGCAAAGTGGCGGCGCGCGGTTGCAGCCTACCGTGCAATCGGAGACACCGCGGGCATGGCTGGGTCGCTCGACAACATCGGCGCAGGCTGGGTGCAGCTCGGGCGGCACGACAGCGCGTCGGGGTACCTCGCCCGAGCGCGGCAGCTCGCGGCGGCCATCGGTGACTTCCGGGTTCAGGCCAACACGCTCGGGCATCTCGGCGATCTGAGCGCGGATCGAGGTGATCCCGCGAAGGCGCGCGAGCGGTACACCGAAGCTCGAGTGCTTCGGGAACGCATCGGCGATACCCGCGGGGTCGCGGCGGACCACAACAACCTCGGCTTGCTGGCACAGGATATGGGAGATCTCGAGGAGGCGCGCCGCCAATTCGAGGCCGCCCTCGCGCTCAATCGCAGCGAGGCCCGCGAGGAGCTGGTTGCGACGAACCTCGTGAATCTCGCCGGTCTCGCCAGCATCGAGGGCGACTTCGCCACGGCGGGCGGGTTCTATCGCGATGCGCTCGCGACCTGGCGTTCGCGCGACCAGTCGGCCGAGGCGGCGGTCGCACTCCACGGACTCGGCCAGCTCGAGCTGCGCCGGGGCGACTACCCCGCGGCAAAGACGGCGCTCCTCGAGGCCCTCACGATCTACGAGCGCACCGGTCCGCCCGCGGATGCGGTGCTGGTGCGTCGGGCGCTCGCGGACGCCCTCGCGGCGGCGGGAGATCTGCAGGGCGCGGTCGATCAGCTCGACCAGGCACAGCGCTCGGCCGAATCCGCGGGGGTAGAAGCCGGGACGCGCGCGGCCCTCGCGCTGGCGCGGGGCGATCTGGGCTTTCGCATGAATGCATTCGCGGAAGCGGAGCGGCGCTATCTCGAGGCGGAACGGCTCTATGGTCAGGCCCGCGATCAGCGGGGCGAAGCCGAAGCGCGGCATGGCCTCGGACTGCTCGCGCTCGCGCAGGAGAACACTGCCCACGCCGAGACCCTGCTCACCACCGCGCTCCGAAGCCAGACGGCCACGCGGAACTATCGGGCCGCCGCCCTGACCCGCTTGTCCCTCGGCCGGGTGGCCTGGGCTCGCATGGACACCGCCAGGGCCCGGCGGCAGATCGCTCAGGCGACCGCCGAGCTGGTCCGCCTCGGGGATCAGGTGGGGAGTGCCGAGGCGCTGGGCGTGCGCGCGGCGCTGGAAGCCAGTGACGGGCTCGCCCGCCTGGCGGAATCCTTCTATCGCGCCGCGCTCCGGCGAATCGAGGGACTGGAGGCACCGGAAACGACGTGGCACCTCCGAACCGGACTCGCCCTCGCCCTCAAGGCCCAGGGCGCGGTCGACGCGGCCGCACGGGAGCTCCGGGCGGCGATCGACGTCCTCGAGGGCCCGAGTCGATCCCTCACTCTGCCGGAACGCCGCGCGGCGTTTCTGGCCGACAAGTGGGACACCTATACGCAGCTCGCCCTCCTGGAGCGGGCGCGCGGATTGCCCGCCGCGGCGTTCGAGGCGAACGAGCGGCTTCGCTCCCGGGAGATGCTCGAGCTGCTGAACCGTGGGCGAATCACGACCGCTTCCAATGGCGGGCCTGACCTGGCCGGTCGGGAGCAGGACCTCAGGCGCCGGATCGCCGAGCTGACGCGGAATCTCGATCGCGCGGCGCCGGGAAGCGACGTCGTCCGCGGTCCCGATTTGTCTTTGATCGGCAGCTCGAATCGTCACGCATTGCTGCGGGCCCAGGAGGAATACGCCGACCTCCTGCTCCGGATGCAGGAGCGCGCTCCACGGCACGCCGCCTTCGTATCGCCGCGGACCGCATCCTGGAGGGAGGTCGCCGAGCGGCTGACGCCCGACCAGGCGCTGGTCACCTATCTCGTGAGCGATTCCGCCTCGGTGGCGTTCGTGGTGGTCCGCGACACCATGGTCACCGTCGATCTGGATATCAGCCGGCGCGAGCTCGCCCGGCTGGTGGAATTCGCGCGAGGCACGCTCGACCTCCGGCGCTCCGACTCGTTGTGGCGAGGACCGTTTCGCCGGCTGCATGCGCTGCTGATCGCTCCGCTGGAGGACACGCACCTGCTCGCCGGGAAAACCGAGCTGGTCCTGGTACCGCACGCGGAGCTGCACTACCTGCCATTCGCGGCGCTGTTCTCGGGCGAGGCCGGGGGCAGGTTCCTGGGACAACGCTACCGGCTCACGGTCACGCCATCGGCATCCGTCTGGCTCGCCCTGGGCGACCGGCCTCCCAATCGGAGCAGCGAGGGTGTCCTCGCCTTCGCTCCGAGACCCGATGCGCTTCCCGCGTCCAGCCGGGAGGTCGCCGTCGTGGAGCGGCTGGGCGGGGAGAAGGTCCAGGTGCTGATCGGACCAACTGCCACCGAAGCGATGTTCCGGCGTGAGGCGCCGGGCCGCCGTGTCCTTCACCTCGCGACTTACGGAGTGCTCAACAAGCAGAACCCGCTCTTCTCCTTCGTGGAGCTCATGCCCGGCGGAGTGGACGACGGCCGGCTCGAGGTCCATGAGGTATTCGGCCTCCAGCTCGCAGCCGATCTCGTCATCCTCTCGGCATGCCAGACCGGGCTCGGGTCGGGGGCACTGGCCGATGTCCCGCCGGGGGATGACTGGGTGAGCCTCACCCGTGCCTTCCTGCACGCCGGGGCGTCGCGCGTCGTGGCCACGCTGTGGCCTGTCGATGACTGGGCGACGGCCGCGCTGATGGAGCGGTTCTACCAGGCCATGGCACGCGGGGCGGCTCCGTCTCAGGCGCTCGCGGAGGCCCAGCGACTCCTCGCGGCCGAGTCGGCGACGGCACATCCGTACTACTGGGCGGGATTCGTGTTGATCGGTGGCGCGGAGCGCCCCTTGCGCGAGCGGTAACGGTGCACCATGAGATATCGAATCCGATTCCGGATTACATCGCCCCTCGCACTGGTCGTCGTCTCCATGGCGGGAGCCGGCTGTAGCAGCGATGTGCCTCTGGCAGGACCCGGGCCCGAGCCGGAGCAAGTCCTGCCGGTGGTGCTTGCATCGGCCCTCGTATCGGATCCGGTGACAGGATCGCCTGCGGCCGTCGGCCAGTCGGGCGCGGGTCCGGCTCCGACAGTCGTCTACGTATCCTTGCCTCCCGGGACGGTGCCGGATGGTGAGTTCGTCACGATCCGTAACAAGGCGACGGGAGCGCAGGCGACGGTTGCGCTGAGCGATGGCGGCTGGGATCCCGTTCCGGTCCCGGCGAATGCCGGCGACACGCTCTTTCTCGCGATTGCGACGAAGGGCGGCTCCTCGTCGAACTTCATCTATGTGGTGCCCGTCGCGCGGCGCCCGGTCATCGTCAGGACGAACCCGCCCCCGGGCAAACGGGATGTCCCGCTCAACGTCACCCTCCTCGTGGTATTCAGCGAGCCGGTCGATCCGGTGACTGTCACCCCAGCGAGTGTTCGTCTGCTCCACGACGGACAACCCGTCCCGAGCCGCGCCGAAGTGTCCGCCGATGGATTGCGGGTGGAGCTCCATCCCGACGACACAATGGTACCCCTCACCGACTATGTCCTCAGTGTGAGCACCGAGGTGACCGACCTCTCGGGAGCACCGCTCGAGCGGCCGGTCGAAGTGCAGTTCACGACCGAGGGTGAGCTGCCACCTGCAACCGGCTCGAGGGTCGCCGCCGGATACCTCATGACCTGTGCCCTGAATGAAGCCGGGCGCGCGTACTGCTGGGGTCAGGTGCGGTGGGAGGGCGGCACACAGGTCGGGCTCGGCATCGATACCGGTACGCTGGAACCGTGCATCGACACATTTTTCGGAGGACCGTCCTTCCCGATCGCGGCTCAGTGCGCAACGAGACCTGCGCCGGTGCGGGGTGGGCTGACGTTCCGGTCGCTCGCGGCCGGGAGTGAGCACACCTGCGGCCTGACTCCCGGCGGCCGGGCCTACTGTTGGGGAGCGAATACACGGGGACAGCTTGGCACGGGCAATACCGGTTTCGCCGATACACCCACCCCGGTATTGGGCGACCTGGTCTTCCGCATCCTCGCGGCGGGACTCGCGTTCACCTGCGGCCTCACCACGGGCGGACAGGTATACTGCTGGGGCACCGATGGACTGGCTGGTCTCGGATCGGGGAATCAGACCATCCATGTCGTCCCGCAGCTCGTGCCGGGCGGCCGCACATTCGCTACTCTCGACGCCGGGACGAACCACGCGTGCGCCCTCACCACCGAGGGAGCCGGATACTGCTGGGGCTTCAACAGCGAAGGCCAGCTGGGCATCGGCAACACACCGTTGCCGCCTTGCTATGGCATCGAAGCCTGCGCACGGATGCCTCTTCCGGTCGCCGGAAACCTGCGATGGAAATCCATTGCGGCCGGGTTTCTCCATACCTGCGGTGTTGCGACGGACCAGAGCGTCTACTGCTGGGGCCGTGGGCACTGGCAGGACTCGCGCGGTCCGTCGAGCGTGCCGGTGTCGATCGGCACCGGAATTCCGGAATTGACATCTCTTGCCGAGGGCTGGCAGGGAGCATCGTGCGGGATTGGACCCGCCGGAGAGGCCTGGTGCTGGGGCCAGCAGATCAGCGCCAGCGTCTACAGTGACATACCCATTCGAATCGCACAGGGAATCCGCTTCACCGAGCTGAGCATCGGCGAGGGCCATATGTGCGGTTTTGCCACGGGAAACGAGCTCTACTGCTGGGGGTACAACGAGAGCGGCCAAGTGGGTGTAGGCACGCTGGAATTCCACTACGGCACACCGCAATTGGTGCGGCTGCCGTGAAACAGACTGGTCGCGGCCGGTGACCCGAGGTAACGTCGGTTGGCTGTTTGCCGGCGCGGCAGCCGCGCTGTCCGGCTGCGGCGAGGGAATCCAGGATCCTGGTCCGGGCCCTGGCGACGATACGACGAGTTTCGTCTCGAACGCCGTGATAAACCCCGCGCCACAAACCCCCGCCGGCGCGACGATTGCCTACGTCCATCTGCCGGCGGGAACGGCTCCAACCGGCATGGCCGCGAGCATTCACAATCGGGATCTTGGCACCACCGAGCTGGCCTATCCTGTCGACGGCGGCTTCGATCCGGTGCCCGTGGCGGCACGTCCCGGCGACGTCCTGGAGCTGGAGATCCGCGCGGAGGGCGGCGCGGTGCTCTTTCGCGGCGAGACCCGGGTTCCCGCGTCCAGACGTCCCTACGTGGTTCGAACCGACCCTCCGCCGCGCAAGCGCGATGTCCCGCTCAATGCGGCCTTCGTCATCGTCTTCAGTGAACCCATCGCCGTGAGTACCCTCACGCCCGGCAGCGTGCGACTGGTTTCCAGTGGCGGCGTCGTGGGTGGCCAGGTGCACCTGGAGCCGGACGGGCTTCGGGCCGAGTTCGTACCCGACCGCGAGCTCTCTCCCAACACGGTGTACAACCTGGTGCTCATGACCGGGGTGACCGATCTCGCGGGAGAGCCGCTGGAACCGGAGGACGTGGAATTCACCACCGGCACCGCCGTCGAGCCGGCCGGTCTGAGCCGGATCGCATTCGGAACCTGCCTGGACGATGACCGCTGCGGAATCTTCGTCATGAATGCCGACGGCTCCAACGTCAGGCAGCTGACCGACCCCTCGAACAGCAGGAATCTGGACCCCGCGTGGTCGCCCGATGGAAAGCGGATCGCGTTCTCGGGCTTCCAGCATTGTGTCTTCGGGGTGCCCGGCCGCTGCACCAGCGAAATCTTCGTGATGAACGCGGATGGCTCCGGGGTCACGAGGCTGACGAACCGCCCCGATACCGGCAGCTATTCCCCGACCTGGTCTCCCGACGGCAGGCGCATTGCAATCCAGAGCACCGCGTTCGGTTTCCCTGGGGGAATCCAGGCGGTCGATATTTTCGCCATGGATGCCGACGGATCCCGTCTGGTACGGCTGACCGGCGAGCCGGGCGCCGACCTCGGGCCCAAGTGGTCCCCGGATGGATCCCGGATTGCATTCTCGAGCAGCCGCGACGGCGATGAGGAGATTTACGTTATGAATGCGGACGGCTCGAACCCGCGGCGACTCACCCAGAACCCCGGGCTCGATCAGCAACCGGACTGGTCACCGGACGGGACCCGAATCGCCTTCACCAGCGATCGCGATGCCAACCAGGCTATCGATGGCCGCGACATCTACGTGATGAATGCCACCGACGGCCTCGGCCTGCTCCGCCTCACCGACGATCCCGCAGGCGATTACGGTCCGGCGTGGTCGCCGGATGGGTCCCGGATTGCGTTTGGGAGCGTCCGGGATGGCTTCGGCCTGTTCGTCATGCATGCCGATGGATCGGGCGTCGTCCGGCTCCGCGCCGGCTTTGCCGGCCCTCCCTCCTGGTCACCGATCGGCACCGTCCCCGCGCTCAGCGGCCGCCTGGGCAGAGTGAATCGCCCCTGAACCCGCCTCCCTTTCCTGAGCAAGCCGGACGAATCTGTCCGTCTAATCAGGAGCGGTTCCCCTTTCGAGGGAGGTGCCCATGCCGCTCCGCTCGCTCCGTATGCCCGTTCGAGGCGACTCCCTGATCGTGGCGTACAACGCCCACATGATGTTCAGCGACTTCGAGGACGGAGTGTTCCTCCGGTCCATCCAGTGACCCGCGTCCGGGTCCGAGTTTTTCCCTGGTCGCTCGTCGTGACCGTTTGCCTCGGCCTGGCCGGCTGCCAGGAGTCCCTGCTCGAGCCACCGCCTTACGCGGGCGGAGAGCCGCCGCCTGGCCCTCTGCCGCCCGTCCCCGGTTTCCCGCCGGTTGCCGGTGCCGCCGGCATCTACGATCGCATTTCGGCTTCCTTCATCCCTGGTGGATCACGCTACGTCCTCAACGACGACAGCAGATTCAGCCTGCAGTACGTGAGGCCGGACTGGGGCTTCTTCGAGTACCGGGGAAAGTATTCGCGTTCCGGCTCCCTGCTCACCTTCGATTTCGACGCCTCGAACCTGGCGGGAGCCTGGCAGGCCGACGGCATCGTCTCCGGTGATTCCCTGATCGTCAAGTACAACATCGTAATGCAGTTGGCCGACTTCGAGGACGGAGTGTACGTCCGGAAGTCCGGAGGTTTTTGAAAGGAGGCCGCATGAACAGCCCCGCCGATCGCGCCCGAGCCCGAACTCTTACCTGGGCAATCGTCGTGACAGTTTGTCTGGGCTGGGCCGCCGGGTGCCAGGACGACAACATGGTAGACCCTCCCTCGACGAACCGAACCGGCAACCTGGTCGTCACCCTCATCACTACCGGCAGTAACCAGGATCCGGACGGCTACCACGTTGTCGTGGACCACGGGACCCCGATCGGGGTCTCTCCTTCGGATGAGCTGAAGCTGGCCTTACCGAACGGCACCCACACCATCGAGCTGGTCGACCTCGCGGCCAACTGCCTGGTAAGCGGCGCAAATCCCCGTCTTGTCACGGTAACGGCCGGTGGAACGTCCGCCGTCACATTCCAGGTATCCTGCCCCCTGCCAGGCGCGCTCAAGATCTCGACCACGACGAGTGGCACGAGTCCGGACCTCGATGGGTACAAGCTCACCATCGGTGGCGCGTTCCAGGGTACCATCGGTCCACAGGAAACCCGCGAAATCGGACCACTTCACCCCGCGATTTACAATCCGCGAATCTCGTCGGTCGCGGGCAACTGCACCGCGGCCGGTGGCGCCAATCGCTTCGTGAATGTGGCCGAGGGAGTGACCGAAAACGTGCTCTTCGCTGTATCCTGCGTGCCGCGCATCGACGACACGCCGGGCGAAAGGCTCGTCGTCGCCATGAGGTCCACCGGAGACGACGATTCCAACCTGTATTTCATGGAGCTGGATGGCCAGGGCACTCAGCGGCTGACCGACTACGTGGGCGACGAATACACCCCGGAAATCTCGGCCGATGGGGACCGAGTGCTCTTCGTGCAGTTCGGTCCGGGGGGCCGTTCCTTGCGAGTGATCGACCGGGTGACCCGGCAGGAAACCGTGCTTCCCACTGCGGGGGCCGATCGCGCCGTCTGGTCGCCCGATGGGAGTCGCATCGCATTCATTCGCAGCGGCCGGCTCTTCCGGATGAACTCCGACGGCACCGGAGAGATTCCGCTCACCAGCGGGGCCGGAGACCAGGATCCCTACTGGTCCCCCGATGGAAGCCGGCTCGTTTTCACCCGCGGAACCCGGGCGTTCCTGGTGAACGCCGATGGCTCGGGCCTTCGGCAGCTCTCCGACCTGGCGAGCACATCCGGTCCCTGGTCTCCGGACGGAAACAGCATTCTGCTCACCCGGCTGCTGCAGACGTGCACGTCGAACTACTACTACTACTGCTACTACTACGCCCCGGCCTGGACTCCCTCCGACCTTGTGATTCACGACGTCCAGAGTGGCCGGCAAACGCTGCTCACCCAAACACCAGGCGTTCCGGAATGGTCGCCGGTGTGGGCAGCGAACGGACAGCGGATCTTCTTCCTGTCCGCTGTGTCCGGGAATCCCGATGTGTTTACGATTCAGGTCGGGAGCACGGCGGCCGTCAATCTTTCGCACTCACCGGCCGCGGAGACCTGGATCACCATCGGGCAGATTGGCGGAGCGGCGTCGGTCGCGCGCCGTCGCTGAGACTCAGGGAGAGGGGCGGCGCCGTCTTTCGGGGAGGTTCTTCCGTACCGTATCGGAGAGCTGCCGGAGCATCGGTGCCGCCCACGCTTCCTTTGCCAGATTGCGGGTCTCGAGCGGGTCGGCCTGGTGGTCGTACAGCTCGCCGATCGTGTCGCGCGCACTGCTGATGTAGCGGTACCGGCCCAGGCGCGCGCTGGCGAGCGCACCATGGCTTACCGGATACCAGTCGGGGAGATTCCGGGCGAGGCTCACACCAGAGACGATGGCCGCCGGCGCGGGAGGCCGGCCGGTCCAGTACCCGGTGAGACTCGGCCCCGGAAAGGGTCCCGCAAGTCCAAGCAGGTCGAGCAGCGTCGCCGGCAGGCTCGACAAACTGACCGGGTCCGGCACCCGGACACCGGACGGAACCCGCCCGGGCCACACCACCAGCAAGGGAACCCTGACCGACGGCGCATAGAGGCTGTTGCCGTGGCCCATGAGCCCGTGCTCGAAGAACTCCTCGCCATGGTCCGATGCCACGACCACCAGCGTCTGTCGGAGCGCGCCGCGAGCGCGGAGTGAATCGAGCAGCGCCGCAATCTGGGAGTCGAGATACGCAATCGACCCCTGATACGCCCGCCGCCCGATGGCGACGGCGGGGAAGGACCAGGCTCCGGGCACGACCAGACGCGGACGGCGAGGCTCCCCCGGAAGAAACCGGCTCCAGAACGGCTCCGGAGGAAAGTACGGATCGTGGGCATCGAAGTAATTGAGGAACGCGAAGTAGGGCCGCCCTGGATGGCGATCCAGCCAGTGCAGGAATCGTCGATTGATCCGCACGGCGTCGACCCGGTCCGTTTCGTCCCGACGCGGCAGGTGCCGGAAACCCCTCCAGGCGCCGGTCATCGCCCGCGAAAGCGCGGTCCACCGCAGGACTTCGTGGAGCGACAGGGGATAGTCCTCGTAGTGCTCGAAGCCCCGGCCCAGCCCGGTTTCCGCGCTCGCGTACTGCGTGTTGGCGACGATGCCCACCGTCGCGTACCCGGCGTTCCGCAGCACCTCCGCCAGCGTCGGGAAGGTCCCATCGAGACGGGAGCTCCAGTCGATGGACAGCTCGTGCACCCGCCTCCCGGTGAAGAGGCTGGCATGCGAAGGCGCGGTCCAGGGAGCCGACGAGAAGGCCTGATCGAAGGTCACGCCCTGGGCCGCAAACCCGTCGAGGTACTCCGTGGTACTGGGGTTCATCCCGTACAGCCCGAGCTCCATGGCTCGCACGGTATCGAGGATGATCAGCAGCACATTGGGACGATCGCGGCCCGCCGCGCCGGAACCACGCACGGCGTCCCATCCGGCCCGGACGCCGTGCAGCGACGCACCGCCTAACACGGGAAGCAGCACCAGGACCGGCAGCGTCCGCCGGACCATCCTCTCGAATGCGATGGACCGTCCCGCCAGCCAGCGGCTTCCCTGCACCGCAAGACCCGCCGCCACCAGCGCCAGGGCGGCCTTGGAGACGCGGGGTACCAGCAGCAAGAGGCCGAATGTCGCGAGACCGATCGGCAGGCCATAGCGGATCCGGACGCCGAGTTTCGAATCACCGCGGAACCAGGGCGCGAAGAGAATCGCGGGAATCGTGACCAGTATTCCGGCGAGCAACGGGATGGCCCACCAGGAGTCGACCCCGGCAAAGAGAAGCCTGCCGAACACGAAGTGCTGGCAGGCTCTGATGGCGACTTCGAGGAGTCCGGCGGACAGACCGAGCCAGACAGCAGGCAGCAGGGAGCCGGCAGCAGGCAACAGTGAACTACCCCTGCTGCCCGTTGCCTGTTGCCTGTTGCCTTTCAAGGCACCGCGCTGGAACCGCAACTCCCATCCGCCGCCCGCACCGTCGGATAGCTGATCCCGAGCTGCTCGAGGTACGTCTTGTACTTCTTGGGATCGTAGTAGTAGGGACGCATCTGCTCCCGGTACCGCTCCAGGATCCCCTTGTTGAGATCGGTCGCCGGCCGGTCCTCGGGGCGGATCAGCGGGATGTACTTGGCTTCCTTGGTCTGCACGTTGCTGAAGTAGTCCTTCGCGTCCGACACCAGCTTCGGCGTGAGGAGCACGTCGAGCATGGTCATCCCCATGGCCTTCGCGCCCGCCGTTGCCCCTTTGTGCGCCACCGGCGTCGCCATGGCGATGGCGTCGGTCCAGTTGTGCCCGGGCATCCCCGGAATGTTCGACGGGAAGCGGAGGGTCACCGTCGGTACCGTCCAGGTGACATCCCCGATATCGTCGGAGCCGCCTCCGCGCTTCTGGTTTTCCGGCACCGGTCCGCCCAATGCGGTGCCGAGGCTGTCGATCAGCCCGCGCGCATCGGTCTTCTGATCGGTCTGCAATGCCTTGGCAAAGCGTTGATCATCCGCGGTCCATTTCGGCATCCCGACCGCGCGAATATTCGCGGCCATTGCCTCCGCGACCGGACGATTGAAGTGCTGCGGCCAGGCGCTGCCGAGCATGCGCACCGGTTCGAGCGTCGTGCCGGTCATCATCGCCGCGCCGGCCGCGATCGAATCGCCGGTGGCCCACAGCTCGCGAATGTGGGGATAGTCGAGCTCGCGGAAGTAGTACCAGACCGATGCGTTCTGGGGCACGACATTCGGCTGGTCCCCGCCATTCGGAATCACGTAATGGGACCGCTGCGCCAGCCGGAGGTGCTCGCGCCGGTAATTCCAGCCGATGTTCATGAGCTCGACGGCATCGAGCGCGCTGCGGCCGCGCCAGGGTGCGCCGGCGGCGTGGGCCGACTGGCCCCGGAAGGTGTAGAGCACCGACACGAGCCCGGTGCCGTCCTGGGAGCCCCAGGACACGCCGAAGTTGCTGGAGACGTGGCTGAAGAAGCTGATATCGACATCGTTGAACAGGCCGGCGCGCACGTAATACGCCTTGGTGCCGATTTGCTCTTCGGCCACGCCGGGCCAGATCTTGATCGTTCCCGGAATCTTGTCGCGCTCCATGATCTTCTTGAGCGCAAGCGCGGCGGTGATGTTGACCGCCATTCCGCTGTTGTGTCCCTCACCATGCCCCGGCGCGCCCGGCACCAGCACCGCCCGGCATGCCACTCCCGGCTTCTGCGACGCCTGCGGAATGCCGTCAATGTCAGTTCCCAGAGATATCACCGGCTTTCCGGAGCCCCAGGTGGCGACGAACGCGGTGGGGATGCCGGCATACCCTTCCTCGACGCGGAAGCCCTCCTTCCGGAGCAGGGCGACCAGATATTTCGAGGTCTCGAATTCCTGAAAGCCGAGCTCGCCGAAGGAGAAGATCTGGTCGACCATCTGCTGGGTGAAGGTGGCCCGGGCGTCGACGTCGGCCACCAGCTCGCGCTTGAGCGCCTCGAGCCGTGGATCCGGCGGTGTTGCCGGAGCGGCGGCCTGTCCGGCGAGGGGAGCGGCGGCGAGCGTGAAGCCGGCGATGAGGGACCGAACGCGCATGGATGTCTCGACGGTTAGCGGTTAATTGACTCCGACATTCTTCATCGACTCGAGCTTCCCCAGATCGACCTTGTCCAACGCAGCCTTGATGGCGTCCATCGGCATGTTGTTGCCAGTCACCTCGACCACGAACCGGCCCGCCACCAGGACCTGGACTTCGCCCGAGTTGGACTGGCGGTCGTAGCGCTCGTACCCCTTGTAGCCCTTGATGGTGGTCGAGCGCTCGTAACTCGTCTCGCTCTCGCGGTCGATCGTGCCGGCCGCCCAGGCATAGGTGGCCATCGCGGCGACTCCCGCCATGGCGCCGACGTCGGTGACGGTGATACTCACGTTCGCGCCGTTCTCGCCCTCGTACTGCGCTTCGGCCTTGGAGATCGTGAAGCCCATCGCGCTGGTCCGCTCGCCATCCGAATTGCTGCGCTTCATGCCGGGCAGCTCTTCGGGAAGAAGCGACTTGAGCTCGCGGAAATCGACCGCCTCCTTCGCCTGTGTCGCGCCCAGGGCCACTCCCGCCGCCACTCCTCCCGCAGCCGCCGCGCCTCCGTCTTTCATCGCCTCCGCCATCTGCTTCGTGGCGGCTTCGACCTGGGCGGCAACGGCCTCGGCGGCTTTCTGTTCGTCACTCTTGCCGCAGGCTGGAATCAGGAGGAGCATCAACGTCAGTCGAGCGCGCATAGCACACCACACGGTGAACGGTGAACGGTGAACGGTGAACGGGAACCCCCTAGGCCGACTTTTTCTTCACCAGGGTCAGGATAGTATACACCGCGACGGCCTCGTCGTTCTGGTTGGTGACTTCCACATCCCAGGCCACCACCCCCTGGGGCACGCCGTCGGGCGGCGTCTCCTTGGCGATTTTCTGCTTGACGGTGAGCCGGACCTGGATGGTGTCGCCGGGGTACACCGGCTTCACGAAGCGGAGCGCTTCGAGCCCGTAATTGGCGAGCACCGGCCCCTCGCCGGGGTCCACGAAGAGGCCGGCCGCCGCCGAGACCACGAAGTACCCGTGCGCCACCCGGCGCTCGAAGATCGACCGCTGGGCGGCGAGATCGTCCACGTGGGCATAGAAGTGATCGCCGGAGAGGCCGGCGAAGTTCACGACGTCGGCTTCCGTCACCGTCCGCCGGTGGGTGAACAGCGTGTCGCCGACGGCGAGCTCCTCGAAATGCTTCCGGAAGGGATGGACGCTGTCGGTCGGGGTCGCCGCCCCCTTCATCCATATGCCGGTGATTCGTGCCAGTGTGGTCGGATGCCCCTGGAGCGCGGTTCGCTGCATGAAGTGGAGGACTCCGCGCGTGCCGCCCATTTCCTCGCCTCCGCCCGCCCGCCCCGGCCCGCCGTGGACCAGCCCCGGGAGCGGAGAGCCGTGCCCGGTCGATTCCTTGGCCGTGTGACGATTGAGCACGAGGAGCCGGCCGTGCCAGGCGGCGGTGCCGAGCACGACCTCCCGCGCCACCGCGTCATCCTGCGTGAAGAGTGAGCCGACCAGCGACCCGCGCCCCCTGCGAGCGAGCTCGATCGCCTCGTCCACCGAGCCATATCCCATGACCGTGTTGACCGGGCCGAACGCCTCGATCTCGTGCGGCTCGTTCCGTTCCAGCGGACGCGCGCAGTAGAGCAGGGTTGCGGGAAAGAAGGCGCCCTTTTCGGGGTCGGCGCCGGTCACCGTGAATTTGCCGGAATTGCCGTACACCACCTCCGACCCGGCTTTCAGGGCTTCGACGCTCTTCCGCACGTCGTCGCGCTGGCCCAGACTGGCGAGCGGACCCCAGCGCACTCCCTCGACCGCGGGGTTCCCGAGGGTGGTCCCCTCGAGACGCTTGGAGATCGCCCGGATCGTGTCCTCCACGAGGATTGCCGGCACCAGAGTGCGCCGGATGGCGGTGCACTTCTGCCCCGCCTTCGACGTCATTTCCCGGGTCACTTCCTTCACGAACAGGTCGAACTCCTCGGTCCCGGGCGCTGCGTCGGGCCCGAGCATCGAGAAGTTGAGGGAGTCGGCTTCCATGTTGAAGCGAACCGACTCCGAGACGATGCGCGGGTGGGTCTTGAGCTTGCGTCCGGTTGCCGCCGACCCGGTGAAGGTCACCACGTCCTGGGCAATCACGTGGTCGAGGAGATCGCCCACACTGCCGACGATGAGCTGCAACGCGCCGGCCGGAAGGATCTCCGACGCGATCATCTCGCGTACCATCGCTTCGGTCAGGTACGACGTCGCGGTCGCGGGCTTGACGATTGCCGGCATTCCGGCGAGGAATGTCGGCGCCAGCTTTTCCAGCATGCCCCAGCAGGGAAAGTTGAAGGCGTTGATGTGCACCGCGACGCCTTCGAGGGGCACGCAGATATGACGCCCGGCAAAGGTGCCGCCTTTGCCGAGCATTTCCGGTTCCCCGTCGACGTAAAAGGTCTCATTCGGGAATTCTCGCCGGCCCCGGCTGGCATAGGAAAAAAAGGTGCCGATTCCGCCCTCGATGTCCACCCAGGAATCGGTCTTGGTGGCGCCGGTCGCCGCGGAGATCTCGTAAAAGCGCTCCTTGCGCTCCATCAGGAACTGGGCGAGCGCCTTGAGCATCCGGGCCCGTTCGTGGAACGTCATCGTGCGGAGCACGGGACCGCCGGTCTTCCTGCCGAACTCGAGCATGCCCCGGAAATCGAGCCCGTCGCTCGATGCGATTGCCACCGGCTCGCCGGTCACCGCGTTGAGCAGCGTCGCCCCGTTGCCGCGGCCCCGGGTCCAGGCGCCCTGGGCGTAGCTTTCCAGCGTCTTCACGAAGTCCCCTCCGAATCATCGGAACGCCGGGTCGTGCCCCAGGTCCGGTAGGTCTGCTCCAGGTCGGGGCGGTCTTTGGGCATGACGCGCAGTGGCTCGCACGGAACCAGTGTAGCGTGGAGGCGCGCGGGGAGCCTCTGATAGAGTCTGGTGCCCTCGGTTTTCCAGGCCAGCATCTCGTCGCTCACGTCCTTTACCACCCGCGCCGGATTTCCGACCACGACCTTCCGGTCCTCGATGCGCATGCCTTCGGGAATGAAAGAGAGCGCGCCCACGATGGAGTCCGCACCAACGACGGCGTTGTCCATCACCACGGCGTTCATGCCCACGAGGGCATTCCTCCCGATTCGCGCCCCATGAATCACCGCGCCGTGCCCGATATGGGCCCCTGCTTCGAGCACCACGGTCACTCCCGGAAACATGTGGATGGTGCAGTGCTCCTGCACGTTGCATCCATCATGGATCTCGATCGCCCCCCAGTCGCCCCGCAGCGCCGCTCCGGGTCCGATGTACACGTCGCGGCCAATCACCACATGACCGGTGACCGCCGCGTGGGGATGGATGAATGCCGAGGGATGGATGACGGGAACCGCGCCCTCGAATGCAAAGACGCCAAGCATCCCCAATTATAGCGCCCCGGTGGCCTGACACCGGCGGGAGGTCCGCACCCGTAGTGCAGGTATCTCGACTTCCGGAGTCCCTCATGCTCGGAGCCGTCCTGTTCGCCCTCGCGCAGACCCAGGGAACCACGCTTGCCTTCGACAACCCCGCCTGGGCCTTCCAACCCGAGGCCGCCGTCAAGGCCGTGGAATTCCTCGGCCGGCCAGCTCTTGTCATTGGAACCGGCCGGGCACTCCGCCGCGACATCACATTTGCCGACGGCACGGTCGAATTCGACCTCGCCGTCACCGGGGGGCGGGCCTTTGCCTACTTCCAATTCCGCATGACCTCCGACGAAGACCACGAAGAGATCTACTTCCGGCCGCACAAGAACGGCCTCCCCGACGCCATCCAGTACGCGCCGGTACATCAGGGGCTCTCCGCCTGGCAGCTCTATCACGGCCCCGGCGGGACGGCTCCCGCGGAATTCGTCAGGAATGGATGGACCCATATCAAGATCGTCATCGCCGGCCCCTCGGCCGCGGTCTTCGTGGGCGATGTCATCACGCCTCAGCTCGTCGTGCCGCGGATGGCGCGCCCGGGCGCCGAGGGGTACATCGCGTTGCGCAACTTCCTCCCGGCGGGTGTCGATCCCGCGAAACATTCGAGCGGCTTTGCCAATCTCGTCCTTCGTCCCGGAGTGGTGGATTACGATTTCTCCAAGGTGAACCCGGTCAGCTCGCCTCCCGGCACCATCCCCCGGTGGGAGGTCTCCCGGACCTTTGTCCCAGACAGCGGTCCCGTGCGTTTCATCGACGATTCTATTCTGAAGAGCGCTCAGTGGCGCACACTGAGCGCCGATGCGAGCGGCCTCCTGAACTTCGCCATTCACCTGACGGTCCCCGACAGCCTGCGCGTCTGGGGTGCGGCGGCGCGCGTGACGCTCACCGCCGATCGCCCGAGGACGGTGCGTCTCCTGCTCGGCTTCAGCGACCGGGTAACGGTATTCCTGAACGGGAGACCGCTGTTCAGCGGCGATCAGCGGTACTTCTTCGACAATCCCAGGCAGGAAGGAGTCATCGGTTTCCACCAGGCGACGGTCTATCTCCAGCTCCAGCAGGGACCGAATGAAGTGATGCTGGCGGTGAGCGACCAGTTCGGCGGGTGGGGGGTGATGGGGCGGCTTCTGGAAGCCGAAGGCGTGCGGATACAGCCGTGAGAGGTGAGAGGTGAGAGGTGAGAGGTGGGCGTCTTGGTCCTATCACGTCTCACCTCACCTCTCACGTCTCAGGGAGCCAACGGAATAAACCGTCCCTCATCCACCTTCCCGCTCCGCACCTGGTACACCGTGATGCCCGAGGGAAAGGTCAATCCCGCGCCCTCGCTCGGGCCGACGACCGCCGCCGCCTGATAGAACCGGATCGGCGGGCCCTCGAAACGGAGCAGCTCGCGCACGTGCATGTGCCCGCCGAGGGCGAGATCGTAGGGATGGGTCCTGAGGCGCGCGATGATCTCCCCCGCATTCGACACCGCATGCCGGAACTGGGTCTTGCCGCGCACGGTGATCGGCGTGGGCGCGGGCTGCTCGGCCCGGAAGCCGTCCACCGTTTCCACCGAGGTGAAGAACGGAATGTGATTGAAGGTCACCACCGGCATGCTGGCGGGGATCGCCGCCAGGTCCTTCCCCAGCCACTCCGCCTGCACGCTGTCCACGTGGCCGTAGTACCAGAGATCGTCGATATCCACGGAGTTGAGGCCGACGAAGTGGATCCCGCCCTTGGTGAACGAGTAATAGTCCGGCCCCCGATAGTGCCGGTACATCCCCCGTCCATAGAGCGGATGCTTGGGGCTCACCAGCGAGAGGTGCCGCTCGATCCCGAAGATCTCGTGATTGCCGGGGACGGTCCATACCGGCACCCGGAAGAGCGCCATCTCCCGCTGAAAGAGCTCGTAGTATCCGGTCGCTTCGGCCTCGGGGACGCGCAACGCGTCCCGCACCAGGTCGCCGGAAATGAGCACGAAGGCCGGCCGCACCGAATCGACCAGCGCGCGGAGCTGCTGGGTCCGGCCGAGCGATGCCTCGCTGATGTGGGTATCCGAGGCATGAATGAAGAGGAAATCGGGCGTCTCCGGAACCGGCGCCATCGCAAAGACCATCGGGACCGTCGAGAGCGAGTCCACCCGTTTCCAGAAACTGCCGACGGCGCGGTATCCGTCCGGCACGCTGACGAACACGATCCCGAATCCACCGCTTCCCTCGATCCGGAAGCTGCCGTCGGCCGAGGTCTTCACGACATCGGCTTGGTCCGAGACCGCGACGCCGCCGAGACCGGGCTCGCTCGCGTCCCGCAGCCCGTTGCCGTTCAAATCGACGAAAACGACGCCCGCCACAGGGGACCGCACTTCAGTTCCGCGGCCGAGGACGAGGATCGCGGCGAGCAGCAGCTGTGTGATTGTCGTTGGCATATCGAAATCTACTCCGCCTCCGGTGAGCCCTCTAGCGATTCCGCACGAGGAGCCAGATCCCGAGTCCCAGGAGAAAGGCCGAACACGCACCGACCAGGGCCAGCGTGACCGGCTTGATGTCGCTGAAGAACATCACCGTTGACCCGACGTAGACGATGGGGAGGACGAGCGCCAGCAGCATGAGCTCCACGGCGGCCATCCGGTTCCCCGCCCGGCGCCGCGCCAGCTTCTGCTCCTCGCTCAAATAGCGTTCGGGGAGCCGGAATGCCTGGAGCCAGGCCACGTGCGGCCGCGCGCGGGCGAGTCGGTTCAGCACGAACAGGATCGTCATGATAGCGAGGATCAGGACCTGCACCGCGGGGACCAGATGCATGCCTGGCTAGACCCGCTCGATCACTGTCGCCATCCCCTGCCCCACCCCGATACACATCGTGCAGAGTGCGTAATGCCCCCTGGTTTCTTCCAGCTGTCGCATCGCGGTCAGCAGGAGCCGGGTGCCGCTCATGCCCAGCGGGTGACCCAGGGCAATCGCCCCGCCGTTCGGATTGACCCGCGGATCATCGTCGGCGAGGCCCAGGTCGCGAGTCACCGCCAGGGACTGGGCGGCAAAGGCTTCGTTGAGCTCGATCACGTCCATCTGCTCGATCGAGAGTCCCGCCTTCGACAAAGCGCTCTTCGAGGCTGGGACCGGCCCGATGCCCATGAAGCGGGGCTCGACACCAGACGCGGAAGTCGCGAGGACGCGCGCGCGAGGGGTGAGCTTGTGCCGCGTGACGCCCTCACTCGACGCCACCAGCAGCGCCGCGGCCCCGTCGTTGAGTCCGCTCGAGTTCCCGGCGGTCACCGAGCCCTTGCCGTCGCTGCGGAACGCCGGCTTCAGCTTGGCCAGGACTTCCATGGTGGTGCCGGGACGGATGAACTCGTCCTCCGAAAACGTTTCCTCTTCACTCTTCGCTCTTCGCACCCGTACCGGCGTGATCTCGATGGCGAAACGTCCGCCGGCCCGCGCCGCGGCGGCCTTCTCGTGCGAGCGCATCGCGAACCGGTCCTGATCTTCCCGCGAGATGCCGTACCGTTCCGCGACGTTTTCCGCGGTCTGGCCCATCGAGTCGATGCCGTACTTCTCCTTCATCTTCGGATTCACGAACCGCCATCCGAGCGATGTGTCGAAGAGCTCCTGGTTCCGGCCGAAAGGTTGGGCCGCCTTGGAGAGTGCGTAGGGGGCGCGCGTCATCTGCTCCACCCCGCCCGCGATGTAGAGATCGCCGTCGCCCAGACGCGCTGCCCGCGCCGCATTGACCACCGCGCTCATCCCCGAGGCGCAGAGGCGGTTGACCGTCTCCCCGGGGACGCTCACCGGAAGTCCCGCGAGGAGCAGGGCCATGCGCGCCACGTTGCGGTTGTCTTCCCCCGCCTGGTTGGCGCAACCCAGGATCACGTCCACGATCCCGCCGGGATCGAGCGCCGGATGCCGGGCGATCAGCGCGGCGATGACGTGCGCCGCCAGATCGTCGGCCCGGACCGACGAGAGCGAGCCGCCGAGACTCCCGATCGGAGTACGGACGCCGTCGATGAGAAATGCTTCGGGCATGTGATGGGCTCGCGTGGCTTTGGCCTAACTCAAGGAGCGGTGCTAATTTAGTACGCTTTCTCCGGATCGGCACCCGATGACTGTTTCCAGCATTCTGTTCGAGCCCAGCGACGGCGTGGCGCGCATCACCCTCAATCGCCCCGATGTGCTCAACAGCTTCGACAAGGCAATGGCCGCGCGGCTCCAGGAAGTCCTCGCCGAGGTGGCGGGAGATCCATCGCTCGGCGCGGTCTACCTCACCGGCGCCGGGCGGGCGTTCTGCGCCGGCCAGGATCTCGCCGAAGCCGTCGCGCGCGAGGGGCGCGGCGTGGTGGATTTTGCCGAGCATCTGCGCCGCACCTACAATCCGATCGTCCGGGCAATCCGCACGCTGCCGAAGCCCGTCGTCTGCGGCGTGAATGGCGCCGCGGCGGGTGCCGGGGCCAACATCGCCCTCGCCTGCGATCTCGTCATCGCATCGTCCGACGCCAAGTTCATTCAGGCCTTCATCAATATCGGACTGGTGCCCGACTCCGGCGGAAGCTTCGTGCTCCCCCGCCTGGTGGGCAGCGCGCGGGCCACGGCCCTCATGATGCTCGGCCAGCCCCTCGGCGCTACCGAGGCGGCGGAAATGGGACTCATTTACAAGGTGGTCCCGGCCGGGACGCTGGAGGAGGGAGGCTACAAAGTCGCCCGCCAGCTCGCCTGTCAGCCCACGCTCGCCCTGGGCCTCATCAAGAAGCTGATCAACGCCTCCGGAACCAACACCCTCGAGGAGCAGCTCGAGCTCGAAGCGGAGTGTCAAGCCGCCGCGGGGAAGAGCGCCGATTACGCCGAAGGGGTGCGCGCCTTCCTCGAGAAGCGGAAACCCGCCTTCGTCGGCAGCTGACGTGAGCGCCCTCGGAAGCGACGCGACGATCGGCGTCCTCGGCGCCGGCGCCATGGGAAGCGGTATTGCCCAGGTGGCGGCGACGGCGGGCCATCATGTCATGGTGACCGATGCGCGTGCCGAAGCGCTGGAAGAGGCGCGGGCGCGGCTGGAAAAGGTGATGGCGCGGGAGGTGGAGAAAGGGCGGCTTGACGGCTCGACGGCTGGACGGCTGATCGAGCGCATTACCTGGGCCCCCGGTGCGGCGGGGGAATACGCCGTCTTCAAGCATTGCGACATGGTCATCGAAGCCATCGCGGAGGATCCTCGCGCCAAGCGCGACGCCTTCCGCGGCCTCGAAGCGGTCGTGAGCGAGCGCTGCATCCTCGCCACCAATACGTCCTCGCTCTCCGTCACCGGCATTGCCGGCGTGTGCACCCACCCGGAACGGGTGATCGGAATCCATTTTTTCAATCCTGCTCCACTGCTTCCGCTGGTCGAGGTCGTGCCGGGGCTCGCCACCTCGCTTCGGACGACGGAAATCGCCGCCGCCACCATGCAGCGCTGGGGCAAGACCACGGTGATCGCGGCCGATACGCCGGGGTTCATCGTGAACCGCATCGCCCGGCCGTTTTACGGTGAGGCGCTCCGCATCTTCGAGGAAGGTATCGCGGACAAGGCGACTATCGACTGGGCCATGAAGGACGCCGGGTTCCGGATGGGACCGTTCGAGCTCATGGATCTCATCGGCAACGACATCAACCTCGCCGTATCGCGTTCCGTCTTCGAGGCCTTCCACTACGATCCCCGCTACCGTCCCTTCCTCTCACAGGAGCGTCTGGTCGAGGCGAATCTCCTGGGCCGGAAAACCGGGCGGGGACACTACGACTATGCCGAAGGGGCGGTGCATCCCTCGGCCACGGCGGATCCGGCCCGCGGGCGCACAATCGTCGATCGGATCCTCGCCATGCTGATCAACGAGGCGGCGGACGCTCTCTTCTGGAGGATCGCTTCGCGCGACGATATCGATCTCGCCATGACGAAAGGCGTGCACTATCCGAAGGGCCTGCTCCGCTGGAGCGACGAGATCGGCGCGAGCGTGATCGTGGGGCGGATCGACCTCCTCCAGGGGGAATACAACGAAGACCGCTACCGGGCGAGCCCCCTGCTTCGACGCATGGCGGACGCCGGCGGGCGATTCTACCCGTGAGCGATCCCCAGCGCCGTGCCGAGCAGGTGGTGGACGGCATGCTCGCGAAAGACGAGTTCAGCCGGTGGCTCGGCGTGGATGTCCTGCAGGTCAGGCCCGCCTACTGCGTCTGCCGGATGCTGGTGCGGAAGGAGATGATGAACGGTTTCGGCGTGGCGCACGGCGGCATCGTGTTCTCCCTCGCCGACAGCGCCTTCGCCTTCGCCTGCAACACCCAGGGCCGGATCGCGATGAGCATCGAGAACGCGATCACCTATCCCGCCAGCGTGCATCCCGGAGATATCCTGACCGCCGTGGCGGAGGAAGAGAGCGCCACCAACCGGCTCGGGTTCTACCGGGTGAAAGTCACCAACCAGGGCGAGGAGGTCGTCGGCCTCTTTCGGGGCACCGTCTACAAGACCAATCAGGAGCACCCATGACGGAAGGGCGGAAAGGCGCAACGGCGCAACGGCGCAACCCTTCCCCGGGCGCGAATGGAATCGACTGGGGGCGGGTGCTGCGCCTGGCGCTCATCTCCCGGTTTCTCGACGACACCGAGGAGCAGCGCCTGGTCCCCGAGAAGAAGGTGCTCTACCAGTTTTCTTCCCGCGGCCATGATGTCGCCCAGCTCATTCTCGGGCAGTATCTGACTCACAAGCATGACGCCGCCGGAGCCTACTATCGCTCCCGTCCGCTCCTCCTTTCGCTGGGACTCTCGGTGGCCGACGCGTTCGCCGGCCCGATGGGCAAAGCAGGAGGGATGAGCGGTGGCCGCGACATCGGCGTCGTCTGCAACCTTCCCAATGACCCCGGACCCGTGGTCCTCCCGATGTCGGGCGACGTCGGCTCCCAGTACACCCCCGCGGCGGGTTGGGCGCAGGCAATTCTCTATCACCGGGACGTGCTGGGGGACGCCGGGTACCAGGGCGCAATTGCCTGTGTGCTCGGCGGCGAAGCCTCGGTCGCCACCAATGGGTTCTGGTCCTCGCTCACCATGGCGACGACGCTCCAGCTCCCGATGGTCTTTTACATCGAGGACAACGGCTACGGTATCTCGGTGCCCTCGTGGCTGCAGACACCCGGTGGCGATATCGCCGCCAATCTCGCTTCGTTCCGGAATCTGCTGGTCAGGAACGGCGACGGCGTGAATCCCGGAGAAACCGACCGGCTGCTCGGCGAATGCATCGCCCACGCGCGCGCCGGCAACGGTCCCGCCCTGGTGCGGCTCACCGTCCCCCGGCTCTCGGGCCATTCGGGACAGGATACCCAAGCCTACAAGCCGGCCGATTTTCTCGCGAAGGAACGGGCCTCCGATCCGCTCCCGCGGCTCTACGCCTTTCTCCGCGCGGGGACGCTGAGCGAGCAGGAGATCGCGGAGGCCGAGCAGAGGGCGCGCGCCGAAGCGGAGGCCGGGCTGGCGGAAGCGCTGGCGTTCCCGGAGCCCGATCCAGGGACGGTGACCCGATTCCGGGGCGAAGAGCGAGATCCCGATGGGTCGCCGGTGCTGCAGCGCCGGGGCGGGATGGCACCATCGGGATACCGCGCGCCTTCCGCGAGCGAAACCCCGGCGCCGGAAGGGCCCCGTATCAACATGCTCACCGCGATCCGGCGCACACTCGACGCGGAGCTGCGGAGCAATCCGCGGGTGCTGGTATTCGGCGAAGATGTGGGGCCCAAGGGCGGTGTGCACGCGGCGACGCTCGGACTCCAGGATACCTTCGGCAGCAAGCGGGTGTTCGACACCTCCCTCTCCGAGGAGGGCATCATCGGGCGCGCCGTGGGGATGGCCCTCGCCGGCCTCATGCCGGTTCCGGAAATCCAATTCCGCAAGTACGCCGACCCCGCGACCGAGCAGCTCAACAATTGTGGCACCATGCGCTGGCGGACCAACAACCGCTGGGCGGCACCGATCGTGGTGCGGCTGCCGGGTGGCTACGCTCCCAAGTGCGGCGATCCCTGGCACAGCGTGTGTGGCGAAGTCATGTGGGCACACGCCCCCGGCTGGAGGGTCGCCATGCCTTCGAACGCCGAGGACGCGGTCGGTCTCCTCCGGACCGCGATGCGCGGCAACGACCCGACCATCTATTTCGAGCATCGGGCCCTCCTCGATGGGATCTGGGCTCGGCGTCCCTATCCCGGTGATGCCTTCACGATTCCGTTCGGAAGGGCCCGCATCATCATTCCCGGAGACAGGCTCACCGTGGTGACGTGGGGGGCGATGGTCGAGCGCTGCGACGCCGCCGCCAAGGCGACCGGGTACGCGGTGGAGGTGATAGACTTGAGGACTATCGCGCCGTGGGACCGCGAGGCCGTGCTCGCATCGGTCCGGAAGACGCGCCGCTGTCTGATCGTGCACGAGGACACGCTGACGGCGGGGTTCGGCGCGGAGGTCAGCGCGGTGGTCGCGGAAGAGGCCTTCCTGAGCCTCGACGCGCCGATCCAGCGGATGGCGATTCCGGATATCCCGACCCCGTATAACGTCGGGCTGATGAACGCGATTCTCCCGCAGGTGGACGACATTACCGCCCGAATGACGGAGCTGATCGAGTTCTAGGGGGCGATCCAGCATTTTCGGCCCGATCCGCATCCAACCGGCATGCCCTCCAAATCCCTGATGCTCCTCGCCATGGCGGCCACAGCGCAGGCGCCCCCGCCTCTCCGCCTGGTCCGCGAGTTCACCCTCGACGCCGGGTCGGGCGTCACCTTCGGGATCATCGGCGGGATGGACATCGGCCCCGACGGCTCGATCGCCCTGGTCGATAACGGAAACGGCGTCATCTACCGGTTCTTCAAGACCGGTAAGCTGCGTGACTCGCTGGGACACCGGGGCCAGGGACCAGGGGAGTTTCTCTCCTCGGCTGGACTTTCGATCGGGCCCGCGGGCGAAGTGGCACTGGTGGACATCCGGACCCGGCGCATCACCGTCTGGAACCCCGACGGCGGGCTGCGCGGCTCCGCCCCGGTCACGGGCGGCATGCCAATCGAGCTGATCTGGCGGGGCCAGGCGCCGATCGTCGGAGTGATGACGTTCTCGCCGGGCGTGGGAGCCAGCGCCAGCTTCGGACCGGTGACCATGGGAGACCAGGCCACCATGGGAGCGGCGATCGCGACCTTTCCCGATCCACGCAGGGAGGAATTCGCGACGGCGGTGTCGTGCGGCATGTGCCGCCGAGCCATCTCCCCCGATGGGAAGCTCCTGGGAGCGGCGCCGGACACGATCTATCGCATCAGTGAGATCGGTCCCGACGGGCGCGCGGTGCGAAGCTGGAAGCGAACCGATGCCGGAGCGGGGCTACGCACGCCGGAAGAAGTGAGCGCGCTCGAGAAAAGACTCGCTTCCGGTCCGGGCGGCGGGAGACCGAATCCCGAGGGGAGGCCGGGTCCGGTTATTCCCCGCGGGGACATTCGCTACCGCCCGCGGGTACAGGGGTTCGGGTTCGACGCCTCCGGGAGGCTCCTCGCGCTGGTCAGCAACGCCGGTTCGACCCGGCCGGTGGTGGATGTCTTTTCGGGCGACGGCAAGTTTCTCGGCACGGTGCGGCCCGCCGAGCATCTGACGGCATTCGCGGTGCGAGGTGCACGGGTCATCGGGCTTTCGGAAAGCGCCGATGGCGAGCACGTGGTCCACGTGTACCGGATCGAGGAGGTGCCGTGAGCGTGAGCGGTGAGCAGTGAGCGGGAGGAGCTGTTCCCCGCTTACCGCTCACCGCTTACCGCTCACCCAGAGTGGCGTTACAATCCACCCCCATGACCGACATCGTCCTGCCCACGGACCAATCCGAAGGCACCAGCAACACCGTCGGTAAATGGTTCAAGGCGGTGGGCGACCCGGTGAGCCAGAACGAGCCACTTCTCGAGATCACCACCGACAAGGTGACCGTGGAAATCGCCGCGCCGGTCGCGGGCGTGCTGGCCGAGATCCTGAAGCCGGAGGGAGAGTCGGTCGAGCCCGGGGATGTGGTGGGGAGGATCGGCGCGGGCGGCGCAATTGCTTCGGCTGCTCCAGAGCCTCGCCATGACAGCACGGCTGCGGTCCCCGCGTCATCGCGAGGCGGCGAAGCCGCCGACGCGATCTCCCCCGCAGTCCGGCGCCTGCTGCAGGAGCATGATCTCGACCCATCCGCGATCAAGGGCACCGGCCGAGGGAACCGGATCACCGCGCAGGACGTCGAAGGCTATTTGGCGAGGACCAGCCGTCCAGCCGTCCAGCCGTCCAGTCGCCTGCTCCCCCACTCCGCGATGCGAAAGGCGATCGCGGATCATATGGTCAGAAGCGTCGCCGCCGCTCCCCATGTGACCGCCCTGTTCGAAGCAGATCTCTCCGCTGTGATAAAGCACCGGGAAGCGCATGGGAAGGCATTCACCTTCACCGCCTACTTCGTCCGCGCCAGTGTCACGGCGCTCCAGGCGGTACCCGAGGTAAACAGCCGCTGGCACGATCAGGGGCTCGAGCTTTTTGCCGACTGCAATATCGGCATCGGCACGGCGCTGCCGGGAGGGGGCCTGATCGTTCCCGTGCTGCAGAAGGCACAGGAGCTGGAGCTGGCGGAAACGGCGCAGCGTCTCGACGATCTCACGACCCGGGCGCGCGCCGAAAAGCTCGAGCCGCGCGAGGTACAGGGCGGCACCTTTACCATCTCGAATCATGGCGTGAGTGGATCGCTGCTCGCGGCACCGATCATCATCAACCAGCCGCAGTCGGCGATCCTCGGTGTCGGCAAGGTGGAGCAGCGGGTCAGAGTAAACGCGGCGGGCGGGTTCGAGGCGCGCCCGATGGTCTACGTCACCCTGACGATCGATCACCGCGCCCTGGACGGCTTTCAGGCCAATGCGTTCCTCACCCGGTGGGTGGAGGCGATCGAGAAATGGACGTGACCGCCCCGCAGGTTGCCGGACTCGATGCCATTCTCACCCCCGCGCTCGTCATCGATCTCGACGCGGTGAGAGAAAACATCGCGGCGACCCTGCGGCTCCTCGCCGGCGACCCCAACCGCTGGCGTCCGCACCTCAAGACCGCCAAGCTCGCGCTCGTCATGCGGACCATTCGCGAAAGCGGGGTGGCGCAGGCCAAGTGTTCGACGACCCTCGAACTGGAGACGGCGTGTGAGGAGGGGTTTACCGACGTGCTGGTGGCTTACCCGATCACGGGGGCGCAGGTCGGTGTCGTCAAGCGTATTGCCGACCGGTTTCCGGAAACCGAGATCTCGGTTCTGGTCGAGGACGCCGCGATGGTGGCGCCGTGGTGCGGCTCGCGGGTGGGGCTGTACATCGATCTCAATTCCGGCATGGACCGCACCGGAATGTTGCTCGAGGGGCATGAGCAGATCATCGGCCTCGCCCGCGGGATCGAGGGGTCGGGACTCCGCTTTGCGGGACTGCATTACTACGACGGCCATGCTTCCGACTTTCTGCCGGCCGAGGCATCGGAGCGCGTGCACGCGGGTTACGACCGGTTGCTGATACTGGTCGAGCGGCTCGTCGCGAGTGGGTTGCGGACGCCGGAGGTGATCACCGCGGGAACGCCGGCCTTCCCGCATGCGACGGAGTATCGCCGCTTTGCCGACGCCGGTGCGATTCACCGGGTGTCACCGGGAACGGTGATCTACAACGACCGCCGAAGCCTCCGACAGCTTCCCGAGAACGCGGGATATCGGGCCGCGGCGTTCGTGCTGGCGAGCGTGGTGAGCCATCCCGGTCCGACCAGATTCTGCACCGACGCCGGTCACAAGTCCATCTCGGCCGATGCGGGCGACCCGACCTGCGAAGTCGTCGGCCACCGCGAATATGTCGCCCGCCACCCGAGCGAAGAGCACCTGCCGATCGATGTGCCGCCGGGCGTGCCGCTCCCGCCACGCGGGACGCTGGTCTGGCTCTGGCCCAGTCACGTCTGTCCGACGGTCAACAATTTCGACCACGCGGTCATTATCGCGTCGGGCCGGTTTCAGGGAGTCGAGCGGGTTACCGCGCGGGGCCGCCACCCTCCGCTCGAGGCCGTGACAATCTGACACGGCGGTGTCCTCGCCGCGTGTCAGACCCACCCCATCCCCTTCGCCGTAACAATCGCAAGTCCCTCCAAACCAAAGCCCCCGGCGGTGTTAGCGCGGGGCATGGTCGTTGCCCTACCGCGTCTTCGCGTCTTTGCGCCTTTGCGTCGCCTTTGCGCCCTTCCGCCGAGGAACGTGTCATGAACCGCCGCCGCGTAGTCACCATCAGCGTATTGGTCGCGTGCGTCGCCCTGGGGTGGGAGATCGGCGGGGCCGACCGATTCGGTAAGCGGCCGTTCGAGGCCGAAGAGGCCGCCCGCCTGAGGCTTCACTTTGCCGAGGTGGAGCGGGAGATGCTGTCCCGCGACATCTCGGACCTCACCCCCGCGCAGCAGGTGGCGCGCGCCGAGCAGATCGAGCAGCTCCGCCGCTATGCCGCGCGGGGTGCGTTCCCCAGAAATACGTATCACCCCGGCGAGCGCACGCCGTACTTCCGCGATGCGAGCGGCAATCTGTGCGCAATGGCGTTCCTCATCGCCGCGTCGGGCCGGGGCGACATCGTCGACCACATCGCGCGCAATCGCAACTATGCCTTCGTGCCCGATCTGATCGACGAGCCAGGCCTCGCCGAATGGCTGCGCGACCATGGGCTCACCATCGAAGAGGCCGCAAGGATTCAGCCGAGCTACGACGGCAACCCCTGTTGTGTCGTCGAGGATCCCACCGTCAACCATCCCAGCGGCGGATACCTCGCGGCATCCGCCGGCGCCAGCACGCTCTCGGCGATTTCGATCGCCTGGAATGCGCGATCCGCGGAGAAGGCCTCCACCCAGCGCTGGAAAGGATTTCTGGGCGCCGGGGTGGGTGGGGTGAATCTGATCCTGGGATTGAGCAAGCTGGGCAGTGACGGCTGGGAGAACCAGACCGCGGCGATCTGGAATATCGCAATCGGGGCTACCGCGGCGATCCTGGGCGGGCGCGCGCTGCTCGCGAGACCGGCTGCGGAGTCCCGGGTGCCTGCCCGGCTCACGATCGTGCCGGCGGCCCTGATCGGTGAGCGGCCGAGTCTGGGCTTTCAGGCGCGTTATCGGTTTTAGCCTAGAACGCCTTGAAGTGCTCGAACGGCTGGCGGCAGGAGTGACAGACGTGCAGGGACTTGCAAGCGGTGGCGCCGAACTCGCTCTCGGTCGTGGTGTTCGGCGAGCCGCAGAAGGGACAGTCGACGGTGCGTACCGTTCGGCCGAGCGGCACCAGCTGCTCGCCCGTCACCATATGCGGAGGCGCAATTCCGTAGGCCCGAAGCTTTTCTCGCGCGGGTTGTGACATCCAGTCGGTGGTCCACGCCGGGGCGTACACGGTCTTCAAGACGACCTCGCGAAACCCACCCGCCTCCAGGGCCGCGCGAATGTCGTCCTCGATGACCCGCATCGCCGGGCAGCCGGAATAGGTCGGTGTCACGGTGACGGTAATGGAATCGCCCAGGACATCGACGTCCCGTACGACTCCCAGCTCCACGACGGACAGCACAGGAACCTCAGGGTCCTTGACCGTCTCGAGAATCTCGAACGCGCGGCTGGTCCCGCTCACGCTAACCGCTCACCGCTCACCATTTCGCCCCCGGATGCGAGCGAGCCACGATCTGCATCTCCGCCAGCATGTGCCCGAGATGCTCGGTATGGCGGCCGAGCCTCCCACCCGTCATCCGCATGGGCGTGTTGGGAACGACCAGCGTCGCCCGGCCGAGTATATCCCTGACCATCGCCTCCCATGGGGCGCGGAGCACTTCGAGATCGGGCACGATCCCCTTGGCGCGAAGCTCCGCATCCACGTCGTTCTGCCAGGCCAGCTCACCGGTCCACGGCCAGAGCTCGTCGAGCGCTGCCTGCATCCGGCGATGGCTCTCGTCGGTGCCGTCACCCAGCCGGAGTACCCACTCGCTGCTGTGGCGGAGATGGTAGCGGGTTTCCTTGTGTGCCTTGGCGGCGAGCGCGGCAAGCTCGGCGTGGCTGGACCGGGTGAGTTCCTGGAGGTGGTGATAGCTCCAGGCATCGAAGAGAACCTGCCGAAGAATCGTGAAGCCGAAGTCCCCCTTGGGGAGCTCCAGCATCTGGAGGTTGGTGAACCGGGTTTCGTCGCGCCAGTACGCCAGCGCGTCCTCATCCCTCCCTTCCCCTTCGACTTGTCCGGCGAGATGGAGAAAGAGCGTCGCCTGGCCCAGCAGATCGAGCGCGATGTTGGCGGTGGCAATGTCCTCTTCGAGCACCGGCCCATGCCCGCACCACTCGGAGTTCCGGTGGCCCAGCACCAACCGGTCGTCGCCAAGGCGCAGGAGGTAGGAGACGAGAGCCGGTTCTTCGCTCTTCGCTCTTCGCTCCTCGCTCATTTCATCCCTCGCGGAACCTTGTAAAACTGCGGATGCCGATAGGGCTTGTCATTTCCCGGGTCGAAGAAGGGCCCCGCCTCCTCCGGACTCGACGCGGTGATCGCGGCGCTCGGCACCACCCAGATGCTGACCGCCTCGCCGCGGCGGGTGTAGACGTCGCGGGCATTCTGCAGCGCGATCTCGGCGTCGGGGGCATGGAGGCTTCCGGCGTGTTCATGCGGCGCGCCGCCCGGTGGCTGGGTGAACACTTCCCAGAGGGGCCAGTCGTGGCTCACGCGGCACTCCGCTTGTGGTGCTTCGCCGCATGTGCCGCGGCCGCTTCGCGGACCCAGGCGCCTTCGTCATGCGCCTTGTTCCGCGCGGCGAGCCGTTCCTTGTTGCACGGCCCGTTGCCGGTGATCACCTGGTGGAACTCCGCCCAATCGATCGGGCCGGTGATCCAGTCTCCCGTCGCCTCATCCTGTTTGAGGAGGGGATCCGGCATGGTGAGACCGATCGCGTACGCCTGCGGAACGGTGAGATTGATGAACCGCTGGCGAAGCTCGTCGTTGCCCTTCTGCTTGACCCGCCAGCGGAGCAGCTCGGCGCTGTTCGGGCTGTCCTTGTCGCTGGGGCCGAACATCATGAGCGACGGCCACCACCAGCGGTCGAGCGCATCCTGCGCCATCGCCTTCTGCGCCGGAGTGCCCGCGGCGAGGGTGGCCATGATCTCGTAGCCCTGTCGCTTGTGGAAATTCTCCTCCTTGCAGATCCGGATCATCGCCCGGGCGTAGGGGCCATACGAGGCCTTCGCGAGCATCGTCTGATTGACGATCGCGGCACCATCCACCAGCCAGCCAATCGCCCCCATGTCGGCCCAGGTGAGGGTCGGGTAGTTGAAAATGCTGGAGTATTTGGCGGTTCCAGCCAGGAGCTGATCGATCAGCTCGTCCCGCCCGGTGCCCAGTGTCTCGGTGCCGCAGTAGATGTAGAGCCCGTGGCCGGCCTCGTCCTGCACCTTGGCGAGCAGCGAGATCTTCCGGCGGAGCGACGGCGCCCGGGTGATCCAGTTGCCTTCGGGAAGCATCCCGACCACTTCGGAGTGGGCGTGCTGGGACATCATCCGGATGAGCTGCTTCCGGTAGCGTTCCGGCATCCAGTCCTTGGGCTCGATCGTCTCACCCCGTTCGATCCGGGCTTCGAACTCGGCTTCCATCGGGAGCTCCTCCAATCCGCTTACTCGGCAAGCACTTACGGTATATTGAAATATAGTCCGTTCGCCCCCCTGCGCTAAGGACAGAACCAGTGAGTCATCCTCCCTTTTTCTCGTCGGTGCTGGACGCCGGCACGGTGCATACCGGCATCCTGGACGGCGTCGCGACCATCCGGTTTGCCCATCCCAAGAGCAACTCGCTGCCCGGGGCGCTGCTCGCAAAGCTCGCCGAGACGATTGCCTTGATGGGGCAGGAAGCGGCGGCGCGGGTGATCGTGCTCCGGAGCGAGGGGAGTGGTCCCTTCTGCGCCGGGGCGTCGTTCGACGAATTCAAGGCGGTGAGTGATGCGGCCGGCGGGAAGCAGTTCTTTTCCGGCTTTGCCAAAGTCATCCTGGCGATGATCCGGTCGCCGAAATTCGTGGTGACGCGGGTCCATGGGAAAACCGCGGGGGGCGGCGTCGGGCTGGTGGCCGCATCGGACTATGCGATCGGCGTGGAGGGCGCCTCGCTCAAGCTGAGCGAGCTGGCGCTCGGGATCGGACCCTTCGTGGTCGGGCCGGTCATCGAAAAGAAGATCGGTCTCGGGGCGTTCACGGCCCTGGCCGTCGATGCGGACTGGCGCAGCGCGGCCTGGGCGGAGCGACACGGGCTGTACGCCGAAGTGCTGGAGACGGTGCCGGCACTGGATCACCGGGTGGACGAATTCTCGAAGAAGCTGGCGGGTTACGCCCCCGAAGCGACCCGCCGTCTCAAGGAAGTGCTCTGGCAGGGGACGGAAGGATGGCCGGAGCTGCTCGGTGCACGGGCGGAGATCAGCGGAACACTGGTGTTGTCCGAGTACACGCAGCAGGCGGTGGAGAAGGCGTAAGGTCCCCGGTCCAAAAGGAACCGCTCCCGATGCAACTCATCCAGCCGATCGGTCTCGCGCTGCTGCTGACGTCTTCCCTCGCCGCGCAGACTCCGCCGCCTGCGCCCGGCACCGGCCGGGCGACTCTGTATTCGCCGGCCACGCTCGAGTGGAAGGACGGCCCTGCCTCACTTCCCAATGGGGTCAGGATGGCGACGCTCGAGGGAAACCCGGCAGAGCCCGGGCCATTCACCCTCCGCTTTCGATTCCCTGACGGCTTCCGGGTCAATCCGCACTGGCATACCGAGACCGAGCACGCCACCGTGATCTCCGGGGTGCTCCATCTGGGCATGGGCGACAAGTTCGACCGCGAGTCGACTCATGCCCTCGGTGCGGGGGCGTTCGGTCATTGGCCCGCCGGAATGCGACACTACGCGTGGTTCGAAGGCGAGACGATCCTCCAGGTGCACGGACAGGGCCCCTGGACCGTCACGTACGTCAATCCGTCCGACGATCCGCGGAAGACTCCGGACTAGCGCGCTGGTGCGATAAACGTCCCGGTCGCGGGTCAGGGTCCGAGGTCGAGCGTGACCCGGTAAATCTGACCCGCCCTGATCCCGTAAAAGCGATAGGTGTGGCCGTCCACGAAGCGGTGGCTGGCGGCATTCGGCTCGAGCATGTCCTCATAACTCGGGCTCACTCTCCCATCCACCATGATCACCCAGCCCGTGCCGGTCGATACCACCGCGGCAAAGTGCTTGCTGTCCGGACTCCAGGCCGGGTGGAAGTAGTTGGGCAACGGCCCCTCCTGGGGCACGCCGTCCACCCACACCGCCGCTTTGCCGGTGCCGTCGGTTTTCGCGCCGACGTAGGCCAGACGGCTGCCGTCGGGGCTGTACAGGAACACTGGAAAACTGATCGGAGGATTGGCCTGTCTCCGGGTGTGGAATTCTCCCAGGTTGTGGGGCTTGACGACCAAGTCCACCACCGGCTGGTAGCCGGTGACGCTGGTCTGCGCGCTGTAAGCGAAATGCTTGCTGTCGGAGCTCCACCCTAGGGATCCGACTCCGAAGCTTAACGCCTTGGGCTGCTCCTTCCCGTCCACGAACATCCGGATCGCAGTGCTGTTGCCCCCATAGAACGCGTACCGTTTCCCGTCGGGACTCCAGGTGAACTCCTTTACCCAATTGAATCCTTCGAGCTCCTGCCCGTCGATCACCGGGAAGGCGCCGGTGGGGCTGGTCCCGACGTAGGCCAGCCGGCTGCCGTCGGGGCTCCACAGCGGCGCACTGGCAGAAATGTAGGATAGACCCATCGCCTTCCCGTTGACCATGACGGTAACGCCCGGGTTAGGTGTGTTTTGCTGGATGTAGGCAAAACGTTTGCCGTCGGCACTCCAGGCGACATGGTGCTGCGGTGATGGCCCGGCGGCAACCGCATATCCGAACGTGGTGGTCCAGGATGCATCCAGCGCCCCAACGATGAGGTGCGGGGGATTGCCGCCCGGCCCGGTCTGAGGCCGCATGGCCATGTACGCGACCCGCCCATCGGGGGCCTGCTCCAGGTCGGAGATTTCCCGCTCGGTGGCGCCCTCGACGCCGTCGATGACCACCGCTGCCGGCCTCGCCGTGGGGGAGCGCTTCTCGATGATGAAGGCGTAGTGAGCCCCGTCGGGCGTCACCTTGAGGCTTCGAATCGTGTCGTAGGCCGGCCCCGCCTTCCCGTCCACGATCGTGTGCCACTTCTGGTCGGTGGCGGTTTGCGCCACGTAGATGAGGCGCTTGCCATTGAGCGCAGCCTGGGACATGTCCAGGCCCCGGTACAACGGCGACTTCACGCCGTCCACCACCATCACCCAGCTTGTCCCTTCCCGCGCCGCGTAGGCCAGGCGGGAGCCGTCCCGGCTGAAGATGAAGCGCCAGGCGGCCGGATCGGTGTAGTTGATCCCTTTCGCGGACTCGGGAGTCATCAGTGTAACCGCTTCCTTGCCGTCCACCACGGCGATGAAATCCCCGGCGCGGCGGCCGACATAGGCGCTGTGACCCCCGGTAGGACTGAACACGATCGGCCCGCCGCTGTTCCGGTAATTGCCCCAGCCGAAGAGCGCGGGGATCTCGTCGAATACCGGCCCCTCCACGCCATCGAGCAGGAGGACTTGCCGGCTGCCCTTCGGCGTCACGACGGCCAGATGGTCGCCGTCCTCGCTCATGACGACGCGCCCCGACACCGGGCCCATCAGCGTCTCCTGTACTTTGGCGTTGAGCGGTGGGCGAGCGGTGAGCTGGGCAGACCCCGTCACTGGAAGACCGGCGATCACGCCGAAGAGCACTCCGCACATTTTCTGGTGGTGGCGCATCGTCAGGCTCCGAGATCGAGCGTTACTCGATAGATCTGGCCGGCTTTGATTCCGTAGAAGCGAATGGTGTGGTCGTCGACGAAGCGGCAGGCAGCGCTGCTGAGGACCACGATGTCCTCATAGACCGGGCCAAGTTTTCCATCCACCAGGAGCTGGAAGCCTCTGCCGCCCCACAGCGCCGTGGCGAAATGTTTGCTGTTCGGGCTCCAGGATGGGAATTGGAATCCGGCGCTCGGCCCGGGCCATAGAGTGCCGTCCACGAAGACCCCGCCTTTGGGAATCGGATCCATCGTGAAGGCGACGTAGGCGAGGTGATTGCCGTCGGGGCTCCAGGAGAACACGGGAAAGTTGATCGGCGGATTGTTCCTGGTCGAGAAACCCTGCAGGTTGTGCGGCTTCGCGACACCATCCACCACCGGCTGATACACGCTCACGCCGGGGTGGCCGCCGTAGACGATGTGCTTGCTGTCGGGGCTGAACAGGATCGAGCCGTCGACCAGGGAACGTGTATTGGGTTGTTCCTTGCCGTCCACCATCAGCACGAGGCTCGTGCTGCCGGCCGCCTGGAACACGTAGCGTTTTCCGTCGGGGCTCCACTGGAATTCCTTGACCCAGGTGTATCCCCCAAACTCCTGTCCGTCCACCACCGCGAAGGTCCCATTCGGGCTGCTGGCCTGAAATGTCAGTCGAGCGCCGTCAGGACTCCACAACAGCTCCTCGGCGGCGAGGTACGTCGGCCCCATCGGTTTGTCGTTCACCATCACCGTGACGCCCGGATTGGGCGTGTTCTGCCGGATGTAGGCAAAACGTCTTCCATCGGGGCTCCAGGCGATGCGCTGGCGAGCGGAGCCGAGACGGTGCCCGATGCGGTCCTTGTCGTAGTACGAAACGTTGTAGGTGAGAGTGTGGGAAACGCTTAAGCCCCCCACGAACACCGCTTCCGCGCCGCCCCGCCCGCTCGCGTCCCCCTGCTTGGTGCCTGCCTGGTAGGCAACTCGGCCGTCGGGCGCCTGCTCCAGTCCGTCGATGCTGAACCAGGCCGGGCTTTCGACCCCATCGACGACCGCCACCGCTCGCTGAGGCCCGGTTCCGGGCTTGAAGGCGAGGTAGGCGTAGTGGGTGCCGTCGGGGGTGAGCTTGAGTCCGCGGATCCCGTCATAGGCGGGGCCCGGCTTGCCATCCACCACCGCATGCCACTTCTGGTCGGCAGTCTGCGCCACGTAGACCAACCGTTTGCCGTTGAGTTCGGTCTGGGTGAAGTCCACCGCTCGATAGGCGGGGCTGTTCACTCCGTCCACCACCATCACCCAGGTCCCCGGTCCGGTCATCGCGCCATAGGCCAGCCGGGATCCATCGCGGTTGAAGGCGAACCGCCAGCCTGTAGTCATGCCGTAGTTCACACCCTGGAGCATGGCAGGAGTCGACAGCGTAATGGCTTCCTTGCCGTCCACCACGGCGATGAAATCGCCGCCGCGCCGCCCAACGTACGCGCTGTGACCACCGGTGCGACTGAACCCCATCGACCCGCTGCTTCCCCGGAACGTGCTCCAGGTGAAGTTCAGCGGGATCTCGTCGAACAGCGGGCCCTCCACACCGTCGATCAGGACGACCTGCCGGCTTCCCTTGGCCGTCACGATGGCGAGGTGGTCGCCGTCCTCGCTGAGGACGACCTGCTGTGAGCGCGGACCCATCAGGGTTTCCTGAGCCTTGGCGTTCAAAGGCGGGCCGGCCGGGGCCTGCGTCGACCCGGTCGATATGGCTCCAGCGACCAGCAGTGAGACAACGATGACGAATCGTCGAACAGCGCACGGGGCATTCATGGCGGTCGTTCCCTGGGGGGAGGCGCGTACGGCACGGGGGAGAAGGTGCATCCTGGCGCGGAGGGACGCCAGATCGCGTGTCCGGGCCGCACCAGTCGCCGCCGGGTATCTTTGCGTCAGCCCTCTTTACAGGACCGTGGTGCAATGAGCCGTCCAACATGCGCGCTTCTGGCCGTCGTCGCGCTTCTCGGGCCCACGGCGACGTCCGCGCAGACGCCGGCAGTCGCGCATCAGACTTACGTCATCGTGCACGGCGCCTGGGGTGGCGGCTGGGACTGGCGCCGGGTCGATTCCCTCCTCACCGCCCACGGCCATCGTGTCTATCGAGTGACGCTGACCGGCCTCGGCGAACGGGTCCACCTGGCCTCACCTGCGATCGGGCTCGCGACCCACATTGCCGACGTCGTCAACACACTCAAGTGGGAAGAGCTCGGCAACGTGATCCTGGTGGGCCACAGCTATGGCGGCATGGTCATCACCGGGGCGGCGGATGAAGTGCCCGAGCGCGTCCGGCAGCTCATCTACATCGATGCATTCCTTCCCGAACATGGGGAAAGTGTCGAGCGGCTTACCCGGGGTCAATTCTCGTCGTTCATCGCAGAGAATACGAAAGAGGGAATGATTCAGGCGCCGTGGGAGCCCGCCGACCGCCCCGTGCCCAAGGATGTGCCACATCCGCTCAAGACCTTCACGGACACGCTGGTACTTCGGAACGCCAATGCCCGGAGAGTCCCGGCATCGTACATCCTCACGGTCGAGAAGGACTCCACCACGGATACGTTCTCGGCATACGCCGCGCGAGCGGCCGCGCGCGGGTGGGTGGTACACAAGATGGAGGGCAACCATACTCCGGAGCGCTCGGCGCCGGCCGAGCTTGTGCGATTGCTGGAGAAGGTGCCCTGAGGTTTGCCGATCGGAACGCCCGGTCAACTCATTCCTCGGCGCGCATCGCGGGCTCTTGCGGGGAACCGGTGCGACGCTAGAATGGGGGCGAATGCCGGCAAGGAGCCACCATGTTGCGCCACATCGCCCCCGCCCTGTTGTTCGTCGCCGCGAGTCTTCCCGCCCAGCAGCCCGCCGTTCCGCTCTACAATGATCTGGGCACCCACCATCGCGCGATCGGCACTCGCGTCCCCCTTGCCCAGCAGTACTTCGACCAAGGCCTTCGCCTGGTGTACGGTTTCAATCATGCGGAGGCGATCCGGTCGTTCACCCGGGCGACCGAGCTCGACCCGGCCTGCGCCATGTGCTGGTGGGGAATCGCCTATGCTCTCGGGCCGCATGTGAACGCGGGGATGGATTCCGCCAGCGGAGTGATGGCCTACCAGGCGTCGCAAAGCGCGCTGTCGCGGAGCGCCAATGCGAGTCCGTGGGAGCGCGCCTACGTCCGTGCGGTGGCCGCGCGGTATGCCCCGGTGCCCCCGGCCGATCGCGCCGCGCTCGACTCCGCGTATGCGCGCGAAATGGGCGCGGTAGCCCGGCAGTATCCCGACGATCTCGACGCGCAGGCGCTGTACGCCGAGTCGCTGATGGACCTCCGGCCGTGGAATTACTGGACGCCGCAGGGGACGCCATATCCCGGAACGGATGAAATCGTCCGGCTGCTCGAGCGCACCATCGCCCGACATCCGGAGCACCCCGGCGCTTGTCACTACTACATCCACGCGGTGGAAGCGGTGACACCGGAGCGCGCGGTTCCCTGTGCCGAGCGGCTCGCGCGGCTGATGCCAGGCGTGGGACACATGGTGCACATGCCGGCCCATATCTATATCCGGGTCGGCAGGTACGGCGACGCGGCCGCGAGCAACGTCCACGCGATCCATACCGACGAGACCTTCATCGAGGGGCAGAAGCCGGTCACGGTTTATTCCCTGGCCTACTATCCCCACAACATCCACTTCCTCGCGTTCGTCTCGACGATGGCGGGGCGGAGCGCCCAGGCCCTCGAGGCCGCGAAGACCCTCAACTCGAAGGTGAATCTCGATGTGGCCCGGGGCGTCTTCATGCTGCAGGAGATGGTGCCCTACTGCGTGCTCACCCTCACGACCTTCGGACGCTGGGACGAGGTGCTGGCCGAGCCGCTTCCCCCGTCCGACATCCGCATGCCGCTGGCGCTGGCGTACTATGCGCGCGGCGTCGCGCATGCGGCCAAGGGACAAATCGCCGAGGCGCGTTCGGCACTCGATACCGTCCGGGCCATTGACGCCGCCACCCCGGCCGACGCCGATCAGAAGACGGCCGTCTCCATCGCCGTGCATGCGCTCATGGGGGAGATGGCGGCCCGAAGCGGCAATGCCGAGGAGGGCATCGCGCACTTCCGTGAGGCGCTCAAGATCGAGGAGGCGGGGCTCTACTTCGAGCCGCCCCGGTGGTACTACCCGATTCGCCACTCGCTCGGCGCGGCGCTGCTGAAGGCCGGCAAGAGCGTCGAGGCCGAAGCCGTCTATCGGGAAGACCTGAAGCGATTCCCCGAGAACGGCTGGTCGCTGTTCGGACTCGCCGCCGCACTGCGGGCGCAGGGAAAGTCGGACGAAGCAACCGCGGTGGAGCAGCGGTTCGAGAAAGCCTGGGCGGGATCGGACGTGAAACTGACTGCGTCGCGGTTCTGATCCGGGGACCGCGATGAACACCTTGATCAAGTCCATCGAGGCGGAGTATCTCCGCTACAAGGCGCTCGCCGAGGCCGCCCTCGAGCAGGTACCCGAAGCCCGCCTCTCGGAACCGGGGCCGGCCGGCGGCAACTCGCTTGCCATCATCTGCTGGCATCTTGCGGGTAATCTGCAATCGCGGTTCACCGATTTCCTCGCAACCGACGGTGAGAAGCCCTGGCGAAACCGGGAAGAGGAGTTCGCGGCCCGCACCGTCTCGCGGGCCGGCCTGCTGGCCAAATGGGCGCTGGGCTGGGACGCACTACTCTCGACCCTTCGCGCGCTGACCGATGCCGACCTTGCAAGGCTGGTGGTCATTCGGGGCCAGTCCCTCGCGGTCCACGAGGCATTGCATCGTTCGCTGGCCCACGCGAGTTACCACGTCGGCCAGATCGTCTACCTGGCCCACGTGATCCGCGGCAACGACTGGAAGTATCTGAGTATTCCACCGGGCGGATCCGCCGCGTACAACGCCGACCCGAGATTCGAGAAGCCGGCGGAGCAGGCTGGCATGCTCCGGCCGGAGCCGGCCTCATAACCCGCGTGACGCAGCGCTCTTTCATCCTACGGAGGTTTCTCAGATGTCCCGCCCCGCCCTTGCCGCCATCTCGGCGCTTTCCATTGCCGCCTGCACCGCCAAGCCCGATCCCCGCCTCGCCGAGGTCGATGCCCGCGTGACAGCGGAGCAGGGCCATCTCGCCACGTTCGACGATCTCGATTTCAATGTCTTCTCGGAGCAGAGGTGGGACGATTTCAAGAAGAGCCACGCCGAGGACATCATGGTCCATTGGCCCGACGGCCACACCACCAAGGGGCTCGCGGTCCATATCGAGGATTTGAAGGCGATGTTCGTGTACGCCCCAGACACCCGCATCAAGGAGCACCCCATCAAGATCGCATCGGGCGAATGGACCGCAGTGATGGGCATCATGGAAGGCACCTTCAGCGCGCCAATGCCGGTCCCCGGAGGCAAGCCCATCCCTCCCACCGGGAAAGCCTTCAAGCTGCCGATGACCACGATCGGCCACTGGGTGAACGGTGTGATGGACGAGGAGTATCTCTTCTGGGATAATCACGCCTTTTTGCAGCAGATCGGCCTCGCGAAGTAACGGCCATGTTCCCTCGGTCGCTGCGCATGCTGATGGCCGCGATATTGACCCAGCCATCGGCAGCACAAACGCCGGTCCGCGGCGCGCTGGAGACCCTCGTCGTTCGGGTGAGGGAGGGCACCACCCTCGGCTTCGACCTCTCCAGGGACGGGCGGTCGATCGTGTTCGACCTGCTGGGCCAGCTGTGGCTCGTTCCGGCGCGCGGAGCCGCAGCACGTCCCATCACGGACGCCGTGCGTGATACTGCCGACGATCGGGAGCCTTCCTTCTCGCCGGATGGCCGCCGAGTGGTGTTTCGCGGCGAGCGAAACGGTCGCACCGGGCTCTGGCTCCTGGATCTGGATTCCGCCGGCCCGCGCCAGCTCACCCAGCTGCCTGACCCCATGGGGTACGAGGGGGCTGCGACATGGTCCCCCGACGGCCGGGGCATCGCCTTCACGCGCGTGTTGCCCGACTTCGCCAACCAGCGCTGGCGCAGCGATCTGTTGTTGCTCGATGTCGTCTCAGGGACGGTGCGCACGCTTTCGATCGAGGGTATTCCGAATCCGGAAGTGCGCGACCCGGCCTGGCTGGGTGGTGGGAACCGGATTGCATTTGTGGCGCGCAACGCGCGAAGCAAAATCGGAGGCAGGGTCTGGATCGTCGCCGCCGCAGGTGGCCAGGCGCATCCAGTCACGACGGACTCGGTGCCGGCGCTCGCTCCCACGTTTTCCGCGGACGGCCGGCGTCTCGCATATTTCGCCCCCGACTCCGCCGGCCGGATGCAGGTGTGGGTGCAGGAGCTCGCCGGCGACACGGTGGTCGGCGCACCGGCCCGCCTCACGAACCACACCGACGTCACGCCGATCCGGATCCGCTGGGTGCCGGACGGCAGTGCGCTGCTGTATTCGGCCGACGGCCGCTTGTGGAAGGTCGCGGCGTCCGGCGGCGCATCCAGGGAAATCCGCTTCACCGCCGAGCTCTCCCTGACCCGTCCTCGGCGCGCGCTGCCGCCTGCCCGGTTTCCGGAACCCGGCCACCTGGAGCCGGCGAGGGGGTTCATGGGACTCGCACTCTCGCCCGACGGCCGCCGTATCGGGGTACTGGCGCTCGGCAAGCTGTGGGTCGTACCGGTAGGCGGGGGTCCCCGCGCGGTTGCGGCTGTTCCGTTCGAAGCGACGTCACTCGCGTGGTCGCCCGATGGCGCCGAAGTCGCCTGGTCGGCCGGGACGGCTGACCAGGAGGATCTGTTCGCGACCGATTTGGCGACGGGCATAACCCGGCGGATTACCGCGCTGCCCGGCCGCGAGGCATACCCCGCGTATTCTCCCGATGGCCGTTACCTGGCGTTCGTGCACGGCCGGGAAGCCGGAGTGCTCCGTGTGGCGGACGCCCACGCCGGCAACGTGGCGGATACCGCACAATTCAAGAACCTGGGCGCGGTCGGCACGAGCTGGACCAGCCCGCCGCAATGGAGCCCGGAGTCGGACGGGTTGCTGGTCCCCGGCGAAGCCAGTCCGAATGAGCCCGGTCGCGCGACCTTTGTACCGCTCGCGGGCCCGCGGCGGGCGGTGACCCGGTTCCCCGATGCCCCGATCTTTCTGCAGTGGACCGCGCAGCACACGATCGTGTTCGTCCGGCATGACCGCCTCTGGCAAGCCCCATTCGATCATACCGGGACACTGTCCGATCCCAAGCCGCTCGGAGATGCCGCGGCACTCTATGCCTCGGCGTCGCGCGATGGCGCTCTCCTCTTCGTCTCCGAGGGAGGATTGCGGTTCCGCGCGCCCGACGGCGGGGAGCAGCGGCTCGGCTGGCCGATCTCCTACACAGGGCCCATGGCAGAACCGACGCTGATCCGGAACGTGCGGATCGTCGACGGGACCGGCGGACCGATGACGGCGCCCCGCGACATTCTGATCGAGCAAGGAAGGATCGCCCGAATCGCTCCCGCGGGCAGCCTTCCCGCCGGCGGGGCTCATGTGCTCGACGCCGAGGGGCGCGTCGTGATCCCCGGCCTCATGGACCTCCACGCCCATACCTACCGGCCGGACTTCTTCCCTGGTTTCCTCTATTTCGGGGTCACCACCGTGCGCGATCAAGGGTCCTCCATGGCTCCCCTGGTCGCGTATGCGGATGCGATCGCAGCGGGACTGCTTCCCGGCCCGCGGGTCGGCTACGGCGGTTTTCAGTTCTACAGTGACTGGCCCTTCGACGAAGAGCAGGGGCGCGGAATCGAGCCGGAGGCGGATCCGGGCCACATCGGGCGAGCCGTCGCGCTCGCCGGCGCTTTCGGCGCGCAGCACATCAAGACCCGCACTTTCCGGCGCTGGGACATCAACGCCCACATGATCGCCGAAGCTCACCGCCGTGGAATGCGAGCGACCGGGCACTGCGTGCACCTGTTGCCGCTGATCGCAGCCGGAATGGACGCGAAGGAGCACACCGGCCTCTGCGAATCGCGGGGCAACACCTATCTGTATGATGACCTGATCCAGCTTTTGCGGGCGGCCGATATCGGGGTGGTTCCCACCATCTCCTACCTGGACTTTGCGGTCCGGCTCAACGAGCGGCCGGCGCTTCTCGATGGGGATGCGGAGCTCGCTCCCTTCCTGCCGTCGCGGGAGCACTTCGACTGGATGCTCAAGCTGAGTGCCGCGAGCCGCCAGCAGTGGGCCCGGGATGCCGTGCGCTCGCGCGAAGCGGCGGCCAAATTGTCGGGCGCGGGTGTAACCCTCGGCACCGGGACCGACATCTGGCAAATACCCATCGGCGTGCATATGGAGCTGGAACAGCTGGTCGCGGCCGGGCTGACTCCGGCGCAGGCGATCCATGCCGGCACCGGCGGAGCCGCACGCATTCTGGGCGCGGAGAAGGATCTCGGCACCATCGAGGTTGGAAAGTGGGCCGATCTCGTCCTCCTCGACGCCGATCCGCTCGCGGATATCCGCAACACGCGCCGGATCTGGCAGGTCGTGCACGACGGCCGCCTGGTGGATCGGCCGGCGATTCTCAAGGCGGTCAGACCCCGATGACCTTCAAGCCCGCGATCTGGTTCCCGATCGCCATCGCGCTGAGCGCGCTCAACGTGGTCGCGGTCTGGTTCGCCGCCCGGCCAGGGGAGCCGCTGCATGCTGCGACTCACGCGGCACTCGCGGTGGCGTTCGGGCTGTGGGCGGCTCGCCTCAAGCAGGGACCCCGGAGGGAGGAGCTCGAGGCCGGGCTCGAAGCGCTCGAGAACGAGGTGAGCGCGCTGCGGCAGGAGGTGGGCGAGCTGCAGGAGCGTCTGGACTTTGCCGAGCGAATGCTGGCCGAGGTGCCGGAACCGCGCCGGGTGGATCGAGAGCGCTAGCCCCTTCCACTTTTGTCCTATCCCGAATGCATCCGAGGTCCAGCATGCCCCCTGGCACCCTGGACCTCGTTACTCGATGACCGGTCGGCGCGGGAGACGCCGGTCGTGGATGACTTCGCCTTACCAGCTCCCGGCAATCCGCGCCTTTCTTGGGTCACTAGACACTGGATCACCTCCTCGGTGGCAGGGTGGACATGAGGGGTACGCGAGGGAATGTAGGGGAGAGGAAGCCAACGTTCAACGCGGGAGCCAATCACGGAGTTGGGAGCAGGCGTCACGCGTCCAGGAGCGGCAAGCCTGGCAGAACCTTCTCGATGGTGATCGGGAAGTCGCGCACCCGTACACCGGTGGCATTGAACACCGCGTTCGCCACCGCCGCATTGGCGCCGCAATGGCCCAGCTCACCGACCCCCTTGGCACCCAGCACGTTGGCCTTGGCGTCGAAGCCGTCGAGCAGCACCGCATCGATCTCCGGAATGTCGGCGTGCACCGGCACCAGGTATCCCGCCAGGTCATGGTTCAGGAATGCGCCCGAGCGCGGCTCCACCAGCGCTTCTTCGTGCAGCACCGAGCTCACGCCGAAGGTCATCCCGCCAATGAGCTGAGAGCGCGCCGTCTTGGCATTGAAGATTCGTCCCGCCGAGAAGACGCCCAGCATCCGCCGGAGCCGGATCTCCGCCGTGTCCGCATCGACGCCGACTTCGGCGAACTGCGCTCCATAGGCATGAATCGAATAGTCCCGGTAGTTCGGATCCTTCCACATCGCGGCGATCTCTCCCTCCGCCTTCAGCCCCTCGGCGGGGACGCTCCCGCTCTTCAGCTTCTCACGCAAGGCGAGGCACGCGTTGTACACCGCGGTGCATGTGTTGGTCGCGCCGAACGATCCGCCCGAGCCGGCGCCGGGCGGATAGTCCGAGTGCCCGATCTCGACCTTGATCCGCTCGAGCGGCAGGCCGAGGGTCTCGGCCGCGACCTGGGCCACGATCGTGTAGGTGCCGGTGCCGATGTCGGTGATGTCAGACCGGACCAGCGCCGTCCCGTCCGGGTTCATTCGGACGGTCGCCTTGCTCGGCAACTGGAATTGCATGCGCACCGCGGCCGCCATGCCGTAACCGACCAGCCAGCGCCCGTCACGCAGAATCCCCGGCCGCCCCGGGCGGCGCTCCCATCCGAACCGTCGCGCGCCTTCGCGCATGCACTCGACCAGCCGGCGCTCGCTGAAGGGTTGGCCCGTCTCGGGATGGACCGGCGGCTCGTTCTGAATGCGGAACTCGATCGGGTCCATGTCGAGCAAAATGGTCAGCTCGTCGATCGCCGACTCGAACGCCAGGAGTCCCGGCGCTTCGCCCGGGGCGCGGACGTCCTCTCCGCGCGGCAGGTCGAGGTCGGTGAGCCGGTGTCGCGTCAGCCGGTTGGGGGCGATGTACATCGGCCGCGCCGACGTCGCGGTCTGTTCGGCGTACTGCGCGATGGGGTTGTTGTGCATGGTGGCATCGTGGCCGAGGGCCACCATCCGGCCGTCGCGGGTCGCACCCAGCCTGACACGCTGGCTCGCCATGGCCCGCACGCCGAGCAGCTGGAAGATCTGCTGTCGCGTCATGACGACCTTGACCGGCTGCTGCAATTCCCGCGCGGCGAGCGCCGCGAGGATCGTCTCGGAATGGATCCCCAGCTTCGAGCCGAATCCGCCGCCGACGAACCGGGAGACGATGTGAATGCGCTCCGGATCCATCTTGAGCGTGCTGGCGATCGCGGTGCGGGCCTCGCCGACGATCTGCGAGGCGACGTAGACGGTCAGGTCATCCGCGCCCGGCACCACCATGCAGGCATGCGGCTCCATCGGCTGGGACGACTGGTACGGCGTGGTGTACGTCCGGTCGAGCTTGACCTCGGCGCCGGCGAACGCGGCATCGAAGTCGCCGACCGCGCTGTCGGTGGGCATGTTGCCGTTCACCGACTTCGGAGCCCAGGCCTGATCCAGCCGCGCGGAGAAATCGAATCGGCCCGGCTCGCTCATGTAGCCGACCTTCACAAGATTCGCCGCCGCGCGGGCCTGCTCATACGTTTCGGCGACCACGAGCGCCACCGGCTCGCCGTAGTGACGCACCTCGGAACCGGCGAGCGTCGGGAAGGCGCGAGAATACTCCGGGACCTTGGGGTCGGCCTCGCCCTGCGGCGGCGCGTTGAGGTGCGTCATCACCATGCGCACGCCGGGCGACGTCTCCGCAGGCCCTGCGTCGATCGTGGTGATCCTCCCCTTGCCGATGGTGGCGCCCACGATGAAGCCGTAGAGCGGCTGGCCCAGGTCCCAATACTCGGCGGCGTAGGTGGCGCGGCCGCTGACCTTGAGGGGACCGTCGATCCGGTTGATGGGTTTTCCGATGATCGTGGCCATGGCCTCAAGCCCCCCGTGCCGCGAGCGCCAGCGTGCGGCAGAGCGTCCGCCTTGCCAGATCGATCTTGAAATCGTTGTGGCCGCGCCCCACCGCGTCTTTCATGGCTGCATCGGCGGCAGCGCGATAGGTGGCCATCGTCGCGGGACGGCCCGACAATGCGGCCTCCGCTTCCGGTGACCGCCACGGCTTGTGCGCCACGCCTCCGAACGCCACTCTGGCCGCCGTGATCGTGCCGCGCGCCGCCGCGACGATCACCGCCACCGACACCAGCGCGAACTCGTAGGAAGCCCGGTCGCGGACCTTGCGATAGATCTGCCGGCCCGGCGGCGGCGCGGGGAGGACCACACCGGTGATCATCTCATCCGGGTGGAGCACCGTCTCCACCTCCGGCGTGCTTCCCGGCAGGCGATGGAAATCCCCGATGGCCACGCGGCGGGTGACGCCACCCGCACCGAGCATCTCGATCCGCGCGTCGAGCACCGCCATCGCAACCGCCATGTCCGAGGGATGGGTCGCGATGCAGGCCTCGCTCGCGCCGAGAATCGCATGGATGCGGTTGATCCCGCTGAGCGCGGAGCAGCCGGTGCCGGGCTCGCGCTTGTTGCAGGCGGAGGGTGTGTCATAGAAGTAAGGACAGCGGGTGCGCTGGAGCAGGTTGCCGCCGACCGATGCCTTGTTGCGGAGCTGGCCCGAGGCGCCGGCAAGGAGCGCTTCGGTGAGGACCGGGTAGCGGCTCCTGACCCGCGCGTCGGCCGCGGTGTCGGAGTTGGCCGCCTGGGCGCCGATCCGGAGCCCGCCGTCGGGCAGCTCTTCGATCTCTCTGAACGGAAGCCGGCTGATGTCCACCAGATGGGTGGGACACTCGATCTCCAGCTTCATCAGGTCGAGGAGATTGGTTCCGCCGCTGATGAACCTGGCGCCGAGCCCGGCTTTGGAGACCGCGGCGATGGCGGCGCCCGCGTCGGTCGCGCGTTCATAGGTAAATGCTCTCACCGGCCGTCTCCTTCCGCGACCTCGCGGATGGCCGCGACGATGTTGGGATAGGCGGCGCAGCGACAGATGTTCCCGCTCATCCGCTCGCGGATCTCCTCCGCGGTCAGATCGATGCTCGGCGCGGTCACGTCGGCGGTGGCGTGGCTGGGCCATCCGGCCTTCGCTTCGGCCAGCATGCCGACGGCGGAGCAGATCTGGCCGGGGGTGCAGTACCCGCACTGGAAGCCGTCGTATTCGACGAACGCGGCCTGGAGCGGGTGCAGGTTGTCCGGCGCGCCCAAGCCTTCGATCGTCACGATGTCGTCGCCCTCGTGCATGACGGCGAGGGTGAGGCAGGAGTTGATGCGCCGCCCGTTGACCAGCACGGTGCAGGCGCCGCACTGTCCGTGGTCGCAGCCCTTCTTGGCGCCGGTGAGGTGCAGGTGCTCGCGCAGCGCGTCGAGGAGGGTGGTTCGAGAGTCGAGCTCGACGGTCCGTTCTGTGCCGTTGACACGGAGCCGGATGGCGCTCATGGTCGGGCCAGCAGCTCCGACACCGGCACGTTCATGACCTGATTGCGGTTGGTGCCGACCACCACCACCATCTGCCCGTCGGCGGTGAATCCCACCACGAATTCGCTCGACATTCGGGTACTGGTGAGCCGCTGCCACGTGCCGTCCGCAATCCGCACCGTCCAGAGGTCGATCGCGTCGCGGTTGGCCTCGAGATCGAGGCTGTGGACCACCAGGTAGCTCCCGTCCGGTGCCCACATCGAATAGGGGTGAAACACACTCTCGGTTTGAGTGGTGAGCCGGCGGGGAACACCTCCCGCGGCCGGGATCACATCCACGTAGGCCCAGCCCCCCTCGAAACTCGAGTACGCCAGTTGCGAGCCATCGCGTGACATCTTGCTGTTCCCGATGCCCGGTTTTGCCCCGAGCGCCTGGGGCTGCCCACCGGACACCGCGACCCGGAACAGCTCCCGCTGCCCGGTGTAGAATATGTGCTGGCCGTCCGGGCTCCATTCAACACTGCTCGGCCGGACGTTGCCCTGGGTCAAGCGGGTCGGCTCCCCGCCCGCCGAGGGGACAGTCCAGAGGTCGCCACCGGGGCCTCCGCGATTGGATACGAACGCAATCGTCTTCCCATCGGGGGACCATGCCGCTTCTCCGTCGTTGGCCGGTCCCTCGGTCACCTGCCGCGGCGTTCCCCCCGCGGCTGGAATCACCCATAAATCGGGAGACCCGCCGCGATCGGAGCGGAAAAGCACCTGGCTCCCGTCCGGGGAATACACCGGGTCGCGGTCGTCGAGTGGACTGACGACGAAGGGCGCGGCTTCTCCTCCGCTCACCGGAAGCGACCAGATATCGGAATTGCCGCTGCGATCGGAGGCGAAGAGGATCGTCTTGCCGTCCGGTGACACCTCCCCCGATGACGTGTTTTGTCCCGGCCAGGACAACAGCGTCCGGCCGGCCCCGCCGCCCGGGGGCATGAGCATGATTTCGACATCGTTCTCGCTGCGCATGTAGTACAGCGAACGCCCGTCAGGAGCCCAGCGCGGATTGGCTTCGACCGCCCGGTCGTCGGTCACCCGCATCGCATTGCCGCCCGCCGACGATACCACCCATATATCGCTCTGGCCGCCACGGTCCGACAGGAATGCAACCCACTTTCCATCCGGGGACCACCGCGCCGAAAAATCGTTCCGCACATCGCTGGTGAGCTGCCGCGCCTCACCCGAGGCGATGTCCACGATCCAGATGTCGGTGGTCCCGGTTCGCCTGGAGGTATAGGCGAGGGAGCGGCTGTCGGGCGACCACATCAGCGGCGAGGAGGTGTTTTCCAGGTTTTCCGTAGTGAGCTGTCTCGGCGCACCCCCCGCCATTTCCTGGACCCAGAGCGTGGCGTCGCCTCCTCCCTGGTGGATGTCGAAGCCGAACTTGGCTCCGTCGGGGGAGACCATGCCGTGCTGGTCCCCCGCCATCTCCGGTCCCAGCCGGCGCGGCGCACCGCCATCGAGCGGCACCACGATGAGGTGGTCATCGCCCTGGCGGGTGCGGGAGGCGAGGACACCGCTGCCATCGGGGAGCCACCCCCGGGGGGAATCCCGCGGCGGTCCCCCGGAGAGCAGGCGCGGCTCGCCGCTATCAGGCGACACGACCAGGAGGTCGTAATCAGGGGATTCGGAGAAGTAGGCAATCCATTTCCCATCCGGTGACCACCACGGCTCGAAGTCCCACACACCATGAGTCCGCTGGACCCGGTTACTCCCGTCCGGCGCGGCGACCCAGATCGCGCTCTTCCCGGCGACCGATTGTGCAAACGCGATGCGGAGGCCGTCCGGCGAGGGGATCCCTCCGCTCACGAGGACGCCCGTGCTGTCGTCCACGACCACCGAAGGCTCGGGACCAGGCCGGACGGTTTCTCCGGTGCAGGCAACCAGGAACAGGGTGATGCCGGTGATCGCGACCGTGCGCGTCATGCGGTTTTCCTCATTGAGGTGCCTTGGACCCGGCGACCGCCTGCCGGATCCCGTCGATGATCTGGGGGATGACCTTGTCGATGGCGTCGAAGAGATCGCTCTTCAGGTCGATGTCGTAGCTCTTGCTCCAGATTTGCGCGATGGTGCGAGGGTTGGTGAGCTGGAGGGTGATCCGGAGCCGCTGGCCGGCACGGAAGACATTCCCCTCCAGCAACGCGCCGACCTTGAGCTCCTGCGCCACCGCCGCCGCCGGTTTGGGCGCCGTCTTGTACACCTCCATCGCCGACCCCGGCGCCACCGTCACTCCGGGAATCTGCCCCAGCGAAACGATGAGCTGATTCTGCATCGCGGTTACCAGCTGGCCGTCCGAGCCCGAGACGTCGGTAATCGGCAGCACCGCCATCCGCTCGGGGCCGGGAACGTCATCGGCGCCGAGGAGCTGCCACGCACCTAACCCGGCGACCGCGATGACCGCCCCGGTGATGGCGCCGATCACCCAGCGGCGCGGCTTGGCCTTGCTGGGCTGGGCGGTGGTAGTCCGGATGGGCCGAGTGCTGGTGGGCGTGAGCCCACCGCTCGGCGTCAGCGCGGTCTCCAGAATCGGCAGCATCTCATCGGCCGACTGCCAGCGGCCCGATTTTTCCTTGACCAGGCAGCGCATGATCAGCTCGGCCAGCGCGAGCGGGACATCCGGTCGCTTGATCGCGACTTGCTCGGCGGTCTCGAGGACATGCGCCGAGAGGATGGCCTGCGCGGTGAGGCGTGCGAAGGGGGGCTCGCCGGTGAGCATCTCGTACGCCATCGCGCCAAGTGCGTAGATATCGGAGCGGTGGTCGAGGTCGGTCTCCCCCATCGCCTGCTCGGGAGACATATAGGACGGAGTGCCCAGGGCCAGCCCCACCGTGGTGAGCCGGTCGGCGCCCGCGGCGCTCACCGCCTTGGCCACGCCGAAATCGGTAACCAGGGCATGACGGCCGGAGAGCATCACGTTGTCGGGCTTGATATCGCGATGGACGATGCCGTGCTCGTGCGCATACGCCAGGGCGTCGGTGACTTCGCGCAGAATGCGCACCGCGTCGTGGAGAGGGAGACGGCCCTCGCGGGTCAGCTTCTGGCGCAGCGACTCACCTTCGACGAACGGCATGACGTAATAGAGGAAACCGCCCAGCTCCCCCGAGTCGTGCAGCGGAAGGATGTGCGGGTGGGCCAGCTGGGCCACAATCTGGATTTCGCGGGGAAAGCGGTCGCCCCCCATGGCGGCGGCCAGCTCGGGGCGGAGGACTTTGAGGGCGACGGACCGGGCGTGCTTCAGATCCCGCGCGAGGTAGACGGTGGCCATCCCTCCCTGGCCGACCTCCCGCTCCACGGCGTAGGACTTGGAAAATGCGTCGCGGACCCGCTCGAGCTGGGACACTGTAACAAGATTACTCTCCGCCCTGGGGAATCGCGAACGTGGGCGACCCGTCCCGGGAGTCGCACCCATGCGGTGTACCGCGGTACCTTCGGTCCATCAGATGGACGCTGTCGATCGTGCAGAAAGGACTTCCAGCGGTGATGCCCGACAGCGCCCAGAGCCCTCGCTCCATGACACCGCAGAAGACCGATTGAGCCAAACCGAACGATCACGAACACTTTGTGGCGTAAGGCTATAGCTCTCCGGTCCTCCCGACCGTAGCTTGGCCGTCATGCGAGTCCGCCTCAATCAGCAACGGCTCCTCGCCTTCCTGGCCCAGAGCCCCCTCAGTCAGAACCACTGGGCCCTGAAGCTCGGGCTTTCACGGGGCCACTGGTCCGAGATCGTCAACGGCAAGCACCCCTTCCCCTCGGCCAAAACCCGGGACCGGATGCTGGAGGTGCTCGGCTTGCCGTTCGAGGAGCTCTTCGAGATCGAGTCCGGGACTCCGTCCTGGGCCGATACCGATTTCCGCCGGGTCATTTCCGACCGTTATCTGATCGATGCCGAGCTGGGCCAGGGGGGGATGGGGGCGGTCTACCTCGCGCGGGACGTGCGCCACGGCCGAGTCGTGGCGGTGAAGGTCATCTCCCCGGAGGCGGTCAGCGGGATCGGGATCACCCGGTTTCTCCGCGAGATCGCCACGGTCGCGCAGCTCCAGCATCCCCACATCCTCCCGCTGTTCGATTCGGGCGAGGCAGCGGGCCGGCCGTTCTACGTGATGCCCTGCATCCGGGGTGGCTCGCTCCGGGCCCGGCTTCAGGAGGTGATCCGACTCCCAACCGACGAGGCCGTGGCGCTCACCATCGGCATCGCGTCCGCCCTGCAGCATGCCCACGCGCAGCGGATCCTCCACTGCGATGTGAAGCCGGAGAACATCCTGCTCGATGGGTCCCATCCATATGTCATGGATTTCGGAGTGGCCCGGAAGCTCCACACCGAGGTCCTCCCCTGGACCCTGCGCCGGGAGCTCGACTTCTCGGCCGGCACTCCGGCGTACGTGAGTCCGGAGCAGGCCAGCGGCGAGCAGGAGCTGGATCCCCGCGCCGACGTGTACAGCCTGGCCTGTGTGGTGTACGAGATGCTCGCCGGCCGGCCGCCCTTCGAGGGACCCACAACCCAGGCGGTCGTCTCGCGACGGTTCATCGCCCCGCCGCCGCCGATCCGCGAGTTCGCCCCGGAAGTGCCGCCGCTTCTCGATCAGGTGATCGAGAGGGGGATGGCGCTCGAGCCGGGGCGCCGTCCCACCACGGCCGCCGAGTTTTCCGCCGCGGTGAGCGCGGGCGCCAAGCCGGCATCCGGACCGCTCTCGCGGGTGAGCGTCGCCCTAACCCGCGGCATGAGCCGGCTGCGGCGCCGCTCCCGCCCGGGCGCCTCCATCCGATTGGGGAATGTCCTCATGGATTCACTCTGGCAGGATCTCCGACACGCCTTCCGCGCCCTGGGACGCAGCCCGGCCTTCTCGCTCATCGCGGTCCTGGTCCTGGCCCTCGGCATCGGCGCCAACACCGCGATCTTCAGCGTGGTGCGCGGGGTGCTGCTCAAGCCCCTGCCCCACAAGGACGGAAACCGGCTGGTCTACCTGCGCCACTCGATGGACCGGCTGGGAGGGGACAACCTCAACTTTTCGGTGCCGGAGGTCCGCGATCTCCGGAGCGGCGTGCCCGCGTTGTCGGGCATGGCCGAATACTCGACCTGGTCGGCAATCCATCAGTGGGACGACGGCGCCGAACGGATCCCCGTCGGCCTGATCACCGGCAACTACTTCGAGGTGATGGGTCTCTCCACCGTTATCGGCCGCATCACCCGGCCCAGCGACGACGGGCCCGGTGCCGCGCCGGTGGCGGTGCTCACCTACGATTTCTGGAAGAAGCGCTTCGGCGGCGACTCCGCCATCGTCGGGAAACAGATCCTGCTGGACAAGCGCTCGGTGAGAGTGGTCGGCGTGCTTCAGCCCGCGCCGTTCTTTCCCGAGCGGGTCGACGCGCTGCTCAACCTGGTGAACAGCGAGCACCACCTGGGCGCCTCGATGCAGGAGGACCGGATCCATCGGATGACCGAGGTGGTGGCGCGGGTCCGGCCCACCGCCACCGTGGAGGAGGCGCGCAACCAGGTCGCGGTGACCTACGCCCGCATGCAGAAGGATTACACCCAGGCCTACAATCCCGGGGCCCACTATCGGGTCGCGGTGATCCCCTTCAAGGAGGCGCTGGGCGAGCGGGCCCGGCTGACCCTCTGGTTGCTCATGGGCGCCGCCGCCCTCGTCATGATCATCTCCGCTGCCAGTGTCGCGAACCTGACCCTGATGCGCGGTGTGCGCCGGGAGCACGAGCTGGTGGTGCGCGCCGCGCTCGGCGCCGGCGTGGCGAGGATGCGGCGGCTGCTGCTGGCGGAGAACATGCTTCTCGCACTCGTGGGTGCCGCCGTCGGCGTCGGGATCGCGCTCGGAGGCGTGAAGCTGCTGACCTCGCTGGCCGAGCGGTATTCGCCTCGCGCCGGCGAAATCCGCCTCGACGCCGTGGTGCTGGGCTTCACCGTGGGGCTGGCGGGCGCCGTCGCGCTGCTGCTGTCGTTCCTGGCGTCGCTGCCGCGGGAGGGCGGCCTGGCATCCCGGATCCTGGCCGGTGCGACCCGGATGAGCGGCGGCCTCAAGGGGCAACGGCTGCAGCGGGGGCTGGTCGTGGTGCAGATCGCGGTGTCGGTGATGCTGCTCGCGGGCGCCGGGCTCGTGACCCGTGCCATGCTTCGATTCGCCGAGGTGGACACCGGGCTGACCAGTGAGGAAGTCCTGACACTCCAGGTTCCGTTGCTCACCCGCGCCGAGCGCCGGGACTCTATCGCCCGTTCGGCGGCGGTGCAACGCTACGAAGAGATGCAGCGGGAGATCGCGGCGCTCCCCGGAGTCCTCGAGGTGGGGGCCGGCTCCACGCTGCCGCTTCGCAACTCCGGCTTCGTGGTCGAGGTGCAGGCGGAGGGCAGGCCGGCCGCCGCCTCGGGAGAGGTGCTGCCGCGCGCCGAGTTCCGCGACGGCACCCCGGAGTTCCTCCGCGCCTCTGGGGTCCCGCTGGTGGCGGGCGAGATCTTCACCAGGCCCGGGGTCGGAGACACCAGTGGGCAGGTGGTCATCAACGAGCGTCTGCGGGACGAGCTCTTCCCCAACGAAGACCCGCTCGGCAAGCGGATCGCATTTCGGGCGGCGGGCATCACCGCCACGTTCGTCCCGTGGGTCACCGTCGTCGGGGTGGTCGGCAATACCCTGGTCGAGGGACTGGACGAGGAGCCCCCGGCCGCGGTGTACGTCCCCTCGGGACCGACCGGCACCTACATCGGCGGAGGGCTGGTCATACGGGCCCGGAGCAACGCGGCGTTGCTGAAGCTTCCGGTCGAGCGGATCGTCAGGCGCATTGCTCCGACGGCATTGCTCGAGCATTTCATGACGATCTCGGAGTACAAGGACCGGCGGGTGGCGCCGCGGCGGCTCAACGCGGTGCTGCTGTCGTCGTTCGGCGTCCTGGCGGTGATCATCGCGGCGGTGGGGATCGCGGGGGTGCTGGCGTTCTCGGTCAGCGCCCGGACCAACGAGATCGGGATCCGGATGAGCCTGGGCGCCGACGCCGTCAAGGTGCAGCGGATGATTCTCCGGGAGGGAGGGACGCTGCTGGCAATCGGCCTGGGTCTCGGTATCACCGGCGCCTTTGCGTCGGCGGGGGTGATCCGAAGGCTGCTCTTCGGGATCCAGCCCCACGATCCGATCACCTTCATCGGGGTGTCGCTGGCGATGGCGGCGATCGGGGTGGCGGCCTGCTGGATCCCGGCACAACGGGCGGCGCGGATCGACCCGGCGATCGCGATGCGTTCGGAGTAGGCGCGATTGCGCTACTTCCCGAAGCGTTCGATGCGGTACGCGATCTCGGGGCTTTCGTCCCCCTCGTAAGCCAGTTGCGCGATCGCCAGGGTGAACGGCTCCAGATACCTGGCGATGCGCAGCGGCCCGGCGTCCACCGGGTCAAAACCGACATCGCGAATCAGCGTCGCCGCGACACCTTTTGCGGCCTCGTCGTCCCCACAGTACAGAAGGCTCGGCCGGCGGCGAGTGCGTCGCTTTGCGTCGTACACGTCGAACAGGACCTCACTCGGCACGGTGCCGAATGCGGAGACGACGGCGGCCTGTCGCACCTTCTTGGCCAGCGCCTCTGCCCCGGACGAGGTGTGGGCGATGATCAGCCCGGTGTCGTCCGCGTTCATCGGGAGCGAGCAGGTGACGATCACCTTGCCGGCGAGATCGCCGGCCTGCTTCAACACGTCGTCGACGCGCGACCAATGCACGGCCAGCAGCAGCGCGTCGGCATCCCGCGCCGCATCACCCGGTGTGCCCGCCCACGCGGTCCCGCGCGCCTCACGCGCGAGGCGCTTCAGTTTCTGCTCGCTGCGCGCATAGCTGAAGACCACGTCGTGCCCGGCCCGCGCGAAGAGCGTCCCGAGCTTGCCCCCCATCAGTCCCGAACCCAGAATGCCGATTCTCATCGACACTCTTCGCCTGGAGCATGGTGGCTCACCCCTGCACCTCCTGCGTGTGCATCGCGACCAGCATGGCGTAGCGCAACATCTCCCAGTCGCTCCGAATCCCCAGGCGGCGCCGGATGCTCTTGCGGTGGAAATGAATGGTGTGAGCGCTGAGACCGAGCTGGTCGGCGATCTGGTCGCTGGTTTGTCCCTGCCCCATCAGCCGTACGATCTCCTGCTGCCGTGGCGTGAGCTGGCAGAACCCCATCGGCTCGCTGTCGGCCCCACGATGCGTGCGCGGGGGGACGCGCGGGGACAGGTAGTGCCGTCCCGCAAGCGCCTCATCGATCGCGATGCAGAGCTCGTGCACATCCGCGTCCTTGGGCACGAAGGCCGCCGCGCCGAGCCGGATCGTCATGTCCGCCATGGCCCGGTCCACGTGCATCGTCACGATGACCACCCGGGGCGGCGGGTCAAGCTCCGCCAGGTCGCTCAGCAGATCCAGCCCGCTTCGATGCGGTAAGGAGAGATCGAGCAGTAAGACGTCGGGCCGGTAACGCCGCACCACCTCCACGACACGGGCGCCGTCACCCACCGTCGCCACCACGGCGTAGTGCGGCTCCAGCATCGCCTTCAACCTGGCACAACATCTCGTGGTCCTCGGCAAGGACCAGGCTCGGCCGGATCATTCGAAAAGCCTCACCCTGATATCGGGCTTTCCCGGCCGCCGGACAAGACCCGACTACTACCCCTGGCAGGGTTGGGCCTACCCCTTGGGGCGATTGCCGAGCTCCGGTAACTCTCCGACTTTCGCCGTGCTTTCAACGCGCACCGCCCTGTCGGCGGCTCGACGTCTCACGAAAGGACACGGCCATGGCAAAAGCGAAGCGAAGCGGGACCGGCAAGCAGGAAAAACTCAGCGTCAGTGCAGTGCAGGAAGCCGTGTCCAAGTCGGGGGCAACGTGGGAAGCGGGTCCGACCACCCTGACCGCCGTCGCCGCGACCGAATGGCCCGACTTTCTGGGGCTGGTGGTCACCAAGGAGGAGCTGGCCGCGACCGCCGCCGCGATCAAGGCGGTGACCCAGCTCGACGCGGTGCGCCTGGCGATCAGTGCGCCGGCGGCGATCGATTGGCGCAACAACGGGGGTAACTTCATCACCCCGATCAAGAACCAGAATCCGTGCGGATCCTGCGTCTCCTTCGGCACCATCGCGACGATCGAGAGCCGGATGAACATCGCCTGCAGGACACCGGGCACCGCGCGTGACTACGCCGAGGCATTCCTGTTCTACTGCGGCTGCGGCAACTGCTGCGGGACCGGGTGGAACTTCGTCCCGGCGCTCGACTTCTGCAAAAACACCGGAGTCGCCCAGGAAACCGCCTTCCCCTACACCCCGGCCAATCAGCCCTGCAAGCCGGGCGTGGTGCCCGCCTTCAAGATCAATGGCCACACCTCGGTGCTCTCGATGGCGGACCGCAAGAGCGCCATCGCCGACCGGGGTCCGGTGGTGGCCGGCATGGCGGTCTATCAGGACTTTTTCGCCTATCGCACCGGGGTCTACCGCCATATCTCCGGAGGGCTGGCCGGTTACCACTGCGTGTCGGTCATCGGCTACGACGACGCCCAGTCCTGCTGGATTGCCAAGAACAGCTGGGGCACCGGCTGGGGCGAGGCGGGGTTCTTCCGCATCGCCTATGGCGACTCCGGCATCGACAGCCAGTTTGCCTTTTACGAGCCGCAGGTGAGCTGCGCCCCGTCCCCGGTCGGCGACTGCGAGCGCTACCTGCCCGTGCTCAGGCGGGTCATTCTGCTGGCGCGCACCAATGCGGTCCTGCGCCGCTGCCTGCTGCAGATGTGCCGCGGGGTGCGACCCTTGTGTCCCCCTCAGTATCAGATCATCGTCAACGCGGTGGCGGCGATCCTGCGGCGGTGCCCGAGGTACCGGTTGCCCTTCTGCCGGGCCATCGGGTGAGGACCCGACCTCATGCCGAAGCTTCTCAACCAGAGCACCATGGAGCGCGCCATGGACACGATGACGGACGATCCTTTTGCGGATCTGGGTCCCGCGAAGACACCCTGCGGGTGCAAGGACAAGATGGCCGTTGCGGACCAGGACGATCCCTTCGACCTCGCGGAGCTGGAGCAGGCGCTGGACGGGCTGGAGGCCGGCGATGGCGGCGACGCCGAGCTGGAAGAGCTGGAAGCAGCACTCGATGAGCTGGAGGGTGCGGCGATGTCGGGAGGCGAGGCCTCGCTGGAGGACCTCGTCGCGCTGGCGGGACGGCACCCCGGGCTCAAGGTGACGATCTCCTTCTGAGGTGGGACTACGGTGCAGCGTTTCGGCAAAGCGGATCGTCACATCAAGGCGAAGGCGGGGAAAACCTTTGCGCTGGAGCTGGAGGCGATGGGGACCGCCGGCTACACCTGGAGCGTGAGCCGGCTCCCACCGCACCTGCTGCTGCGGGGCGAGTCGATCCGCCCCGCGGCACCAGGTGTCGGGGCGTCCTCGCTCCAGGAATTCACCTTCGAGGTGATGGGTCCCGGGTCGGAAAAGCTGGTCCTGAGCTACGGGCAGCCTTGGGAGAAGAAGGTGGATGAGACACTGGAGATCTCGGTGGACGCCACAGGCTAGAGGTCTGTTTTCGGCAAGGCGCATCCCTCCGCGCTGCTCCGTCGAAGAACGTAGATTGTTTCCTGTGACCAAGCGCCCGGCGAAGACCAGGAGAATCCGCAAGCGCACCGCCCCCGCCAGGAGCAGGGCGACGTTCCAGGCTCGACTGCGCGCGGGAGAGCCGGCCCACGCGATATGGAACCTGATGGACCCCGAATGGAGAACTCGGCCATGCGCACCGCAACGAACAGCATCGTAAACGTTGACGCGACCGGGGCGAAGGTAGGGGTTTTCACGACGCCGCAATCGCTCGTCACCTTTCCGGGCGCCGTGGGTGCCGTCACGACCATCTGGAAGGTCCTCGGTAGTGTGAAGGACTCATGGGGGGCCACGAACAAGGTCATTCCTCTCGTCCTTGCGGGAATCATTGGCCTCCTGATCTACGCCACCAGCGCGACCAAGGGGACCACCCCCATGCAGAAGCTGTCGGAGTTCGGTGTTGCGATCATCAATTCTTTTGTCATTGCCGCCGCTGCGCTTGGCATCGCGTAGCCGGCGGAAGCCGTCCAGGTCGCCATAACTTGAGACCACGAATCACTCCATGACGAACCCTCCCGAGCCCGAACCCAGAGGCGACCTCGTCCCGCCAAACCGCCGGCCGCCGACCGCGGTCGGTGCGGGTCTGCTGCCGCCGCAGGAGGGCCCACGCAGTCCGGTCGGTCCGGCCGATCGTTCGTCGCGCTCCTGGCTGCTTCGCATGATGGACCGGACCTTCTGGCTGCTCGATCGGGTCGGCGAGGACATTGCGCGCGGACTCGGCCTTCGTCGGTCGCCATAGGACGGAGCCAGGTGCACTATCTCGTCATCGAGACCTTCCGCAATCGCGATCCCGTCCCGGTGTATCGCCGCTTTCAAGCCGAAGGGCGCCTGGCCCCCGACGGCCTCGGCTACATCACGAGCTGGATTACCGATGACATGACCCGCTGTTATCAGATCATGGAAACCGACGACCGCCGGTTACTCGAGGAATGGATCGCGCAGTGGTCCGACCTGATCGACTTCGAAGTTCTGCCGGTCCTCTCGTCCGCCGAGGTGAAACGGCGGCTGGGCCCGCGGCTGGACTAAGCGAATCGCCTACCTGTTCCACGGTGAAACCATCCGGGCACTTCGAGCGTCTAATACCAAGTAGCCCGCTTTGGAGAGAGGCACCCGAATGACCCGGCAGGCGTTCTTACTGCGTTGCCGTGAAGCACTTGCCTCGATCCGCGCTCGAGTATCCCGCCGGCTGGTCCTCCGCGTCATTTGCGCCGTCACCGCGCTCGGGGTTTTCACGATCGCCGCCGAAGCAGTCGTCCGCGCCCACCTCGATTCTCCGGTAGACCGCGTCCCGACCGCGCTCTATACCCGGCCCAATTCCTGGAAAGACAATGGCGAGCGGCGTCCCGCGATCGCCATCGGGAGCCTCGACGGCGCGCCACTGGAGCAGCGAGCTCCCGTCGGCCTGGGAGAGCTACCCGACCAGTTGATCCAGGCGGTCCTCGCCGTCGAAGATCAGCGCTTTTATCAGCATCACGGGCTCGACGTCCGCCGGATCGGCGGCGCGCTGGTCGCCAACGTCAAAGCGCTCGGCATCACGCAGGGTGGGAGCACCATTACCCAGCAGCTCGCCAAGAATCTCTTTCTTTCCGCGGGGCGGACACCGCTTCGGAAGCTCCGCGAGGCGGCAATCGCCGTGGTCCTCGAGCTTCGCTACGACAAGCCGGCGATTCTCGAGGCCTATCTCAACGAGATCTATCTCGGCCAGGACGGGGGACGCGCGATCCACGGCGTCGGTGCCGCGGCGCGGTACTACTTCGGCAAGGAAGTCCGGCGGCTTTCGCTCGCCGAGTCCGCGCTGCTGGCCGGGATGATCCACGCCCCCAATCGCCACGCGCCGACGCGGCACCCGAAGGCCGCCAGGGAGCGACGCGACCTTGTCCTCCAGCTGATGGCCGGGCAGCAGCGCATCAGCCGTGCATCCGCCGAGCGTGCCCGTCGCGCAGGCGTTTCCACCCGCGCCTGGCCCGCCGTCACCGTGGACGCCCGACACTTCCGCGACTTCGTCTCGGCCACCGCCGGGAGCCGCCTCCCCGCCCGCGGCATGGCGGTCTACACGACCCTCGATGCCTCCTTGCAGCGGGCCGCCGAGCGCGCGGTGCGGAGCGGGCTCGACCGGCTCCGCGCACCCGATGTCGAAGCGGCGCTGGTGGCCCTCGATCCGCGCAGCGGCGAGGTGCTCGCGATGATCGGCGGGCGCGACTACGGCGCATCGCAATTCGATCGCGCAACCGCGGCGAAGCGCCAGCCGGGCAGCGCATTCAAGCCCGTGGTCGCGCTCGCCGCGCTGGAGCGGCGAGAAGGGGAAAACCCTGCGTTTACCCTCGCCTCGGTCGTGGACGACGAGCCCCTCTCCGTCGCGACGCCCGCCGGCCCGTGGGAGCCGACGAACTATGACCGGCGATTCCGTGGCCGGGTCACCCTGCGCGAGGCGATGGAGCAGTCACTCAATGTTCCCTTCGCCCGGATCGGACTCGCGGTCGGCCCCGAGCGAATCGTCGCCACCGCCCGGCGGCTTGGCATCACCAGCCCGCTGACCGCCGTGCCGAGCCTCGCGCTGGGAAGCTCCGAGGTCACGCCGTTCGAGCTGGTGCGCGCGTACGGCGTGCTCGCCGCCGGCGGAGAGCTCGCACCCACACGCATCCTTCTCGGACGAGGACGATACGGCGAGCGAGTCGAGCGCGGTCCGGCCGCGGAAGCCACACGGGTGATCGATCCGGCAGTCACCTACCTCGTGACATCGACACTCGAAGGCGTCATCGCCCGCGGCACCGGCCGCGCCCTGAACGCGGCGGGACGATTCGAAGCGATTGCCGGCAAGACGGGCACGTCGAACGAGTGGCGCGACGCCTGGTTCGTCGCCTACACCCCGTCGCTGGTGGTCGGCGTCTGGGTCGGCTTCGACGATGGGAGGAGCCTCCGGATGACCGGTGCCTCGGCGGCGCTGCCGATCGTGGCCCGATTCCTCCAGGAAGCCGCCAGCGACGAGTCGTGGGAATCCTTCCCGGTGCCCGAGGGGATCAGCGAGCGTTATGTCGCCATCGCGGACGGCGGGTGGCTCGGAGAGTGCGGCTCGCGGGAGTATTTCCTCGAAGGGACCGAGCCTGCGGGTAGCGAGTGCCTCCCGTTCGCGATCCCCGACTGGGACCAGCCACGGGAATGGGGACGCGTCCTCAAGCGCGGTGCCGTTCGCTTCCTGGAAGAGCTGATCGCCCAACAGCTCGAGCAGCGGCGATCGCGGCGGTGATGGCTAGAAGGAGCCCTGCTGGTTGAAGAAAATCGTCGACCGGTTTTCGGTGCAGAGCGGCCCGGTCGAGGTAAACCCGTCCAGCGACATGTTCCAGGTGCCATGCTCTCCCGGCCCGATGGCAGAGGCATTCGGCCATCCGGACACTCCGGAGAAATCCGGCATCCCGAGCGTCACGAATGATGTGCCGGTATAGCCGACACTGGCGGTGACGCTCATCGAGCGCGTGCCGAGCCCGTACCGGAATGTCAACGAGCCGTTGTAGGCGGTTGGAATACTGCCCAGCGTCGCCTGCAGCATCTTGTAGCCGCCGGGTATCGCGGTGACGATGGGGACACCGACGAGGGCAGGGAGCGTCACCGTCCTGGCGGCCATTGTCCGGAACACCTGGGTCAGCACCCGGGTCCGTCCGCTCCCGGTCGCCGTTACCGTGAGGAGATGATAGTCGTCGGCGCGCTGCAGCGATGCCGGCACACCGGACATGACCGAGGTGGTCCCGAAGGTGCCAGTGTAGAGCGGATTGACGGTGCACGCGACGGTCGTCAGATAGCTCATCGAATGCGAGACCTGATCGCCGACGTTGAAGATGACCGAGAGCACCGGCCGCACCGGCGTGAACGACCCCACGGCCGTCAGATCGATCGTCCCCAGCGACGCGCCATTCGGCAGGTCCAGGTCGCGCTGCAGGTACCCTCGTAGGCCGAACACACCAATCGTCGTCCCCCAGGCAACCAGGTCATGGGCGCCCTCGCGCACCCCGACCAGACTGAAGTTCGGGGAGGCCCCGGTCGAGATCGCGGTCGCGCCACC